>Ga0194127_10000882_pt1 | contig 46603 bp, 53 predicted proteins | sample TA2KigC100mmetaG_FD_148624 | JGI IMG/M metagenome (GOLD analysis project Ga0194127, IMG submission 148624) | Freshwater microbial communities from Lake Tanganyika, Tanzania - TA2015036 Kigoma Deep Cast 100m | ecosystem: Environmental > Aquatic > Freshwater > Lake | place: Tanzania: Lake...
CCTGTTCTACCGGAATACAATATCTCCGGTAGCCCGGTTTTCAAGCCGTGGCCTCTTCCATACGCCCCGGTTATAGGTATAGCAGATTCCATTTCAGTTGTCTACTAAAAAATTTGTCGCTGTAGTACTAATTTACTCAAACTTATGAATAAAATGACGGAGGAGTTAAGGGACCTTAAGACTTCTGGGGAGGAAAAGCACAAGGAGATTATGGACCAATTCCGCACAGTTCGTGTTGAATTGAGTGGGATCAGCTTCAAAATCGAGGGACCAAGGAATATTCTGATTGAAAGTCTTGAAGATCTTGCTCAGAAAAATATTTCAATGGAGAAACGGCTAGAGTTGTATGAACAAGCCCATGAGGATTTTGATAGGAAATTACTTGCTGGGTTTGTTGGGCTAAGAGACATACTTCATAAATATCAAGAAACTATGAAATTCTCCCAGGGGGTGTTACGGGAGGAACGCTTTGAATATGATTTAAAAGCTTCAAGTAAAATTGCTCCTCAATATTTAGAACGTCGTATGGTCTCAATACCTCCTCCTGAGGAATTCTGTTATGCATTATTGGATGGAGAGTCAAGATCCTTCTTAGAACCAATTGATTTCATTCATGATATGGTTTCTTCTAAATCAACAAGTTTCGATTATGCTGTTTGTGCCATTGGTCTCTGGAAGGCATTGGAACTTGAATTAAACATTACTTTCATCGGTTGGCTGAGGAAGCGTCTCGGAATTTCCGAAGAATATCAAACAATTGGAAAAGGAAGTAAAAAACCTGCCAAGGAGGTTATGATCTATTCAGGCCCCGGAAAAGGTTTAGGCGGTGACTATTACGTTAATATAAACGAAACCGAAACCCATAACCACCTTCGAAGCGTTATGTTAAATCCTATTTCATACATTTTACAGTATGCAGAAAAAAACCAGTTAGCCGAGCTCCTTAATAACGGTTTGCGCCCTTATAAGGACGATATCGTTGGTCACAAAGATGGCGACAGGTGGTGTGGATTGCCAAATGATATAAGGAAAGTTACCCGTGATTACAGAAATAGCCATGCCCACACAAAGAAAATGACTAGAAAAATATTTGAAGAGTTCAGGGAGTATATGTTTGGCGCTGATGATCCCCTAAAACCGGGGGTTTTACCAAGGGTTCTCCAATATAAAAAGATAATCACCCAGCCTCCACCTTGAACTGTCAAGGCAAATCGGTTTTCCAAAAGTTAGTTTTATCTATTTTTCTTCGTAGATTTCCCCGCCTTCTTCAATTTCCAAGTCTCCAAGTGCTGAAATCATTGGTAGTAAGATAGGGGAGATGACTTCTGTAGCACAAGATATTTTGTTCAATATATCTTCCTCACCATTATCATTATGGTTTTTACCATTTCTTGATTTTTGATCATGTAAGAATGCGATCCCAATGAGTACCAAGCCGTATTTATATCTGGCATCCAATAGCTTTGGATCGACCTTCGTATTTCCTTTTTGCTCCGTTAGGAGATAAATATTATCCATATTGATGAAAAAATCATAGCCATCTTCCCCATTGTCTACGACCTTCAATGCACTTTTCTCGTTAAACGAATGTGTACTCCATTCCTCTCTTCTGACTTCGATCACAGGAGGAATGTCCAGATAGGATTTTTTTTCAACCTCTCCATCTTTATTGTCCGAAGAGGGTGGTTTGCGATTTCCTGGTTTACTCGGGTATTTTTCAATTGGTGGTTGAATTTTTACATAAAACTCGTTCAAGAACGGTTCTACCCTACTAATGTCATTTACCTTGCACTCAAAATGTAATATTTCCCCCACACGAATATTGGATGGAAGCCCAATATTTAAGTTTGTGTAACCATTCCATAAATTTAGTGAATAGTCTTCAATTTCTACACCGTTTACTTTTAATAAAAATGTTCCTGGATCATTACCTCGGCTGAAATAATCATTTTCAGCATCGGTCTTAAATTGGACACGCAATCTCCCATTTATTGGGCAATATTTTGGGTTTTCAACAGGATACTTCCCAACCAAAGTGAAGTAAGTTGGAAACCGTCTTCCCTGATAATCTTCTCCTGTTTTGGCCTTCTCAAACTTAAAGGGATTTGGAATCCGAACACCTTCGAGAAATAGTTTAGAAAGTGCAGGTGATCTCTTAAGGATATTCTCGATCACATCTGCCAGAGGTTTTGAATCCCCAATTTTGTTTTCAATTTCTTCTCGCCTTCTGCGTTCTCTTAATTCTCTAAGCCCCTGGTGATTCTTTAATAAATCTTCTAATTTCCGCTCAATTTCTGAGCGTAGTTCTCCGGATCTCAACCGGTCACGGCTATTCATAAAAAGATCTTCTCTTGTGCGGCCATCAAACTCAGAACAGTCAACCATAACCAAAAGAGAGTCAGAGAGATAACCCATTCCAACAGCGTGTCGCGAGAAGAAGACTTTTGAGAGATGGCCATGAGTCTGACCATTGATAGTAAAGATTATTCCTTCATCTTTTGTATACTTTTCAGACTGTCCTTTCTTAAAAACAAATATAGAGGCGTTCATTTTTTGTCCAGACACAGAAAGTTTGCTTGATGTAGGAAAACCTTCTTCGAGGTTGTCTCGACGGTCTTCATCCAGTCTCACTGTTAAACCAGACAAAGTGGTTTCGAAGGTATGGCCACTATATCCTTGGCGCCTTTCATAAAAGCGGATTGGAAGGGCAATCTGGGTCATTAATAGAGATAGTCTGTTATAAAGGTCAAATAAGATATTCGTCTTTAACCCAGTCATCTGATATTCGTATAATTTTATGAAAGTTCCCCACTCAAATATTCCTCCGTAGGGTTCTGGATAATTACCAGGTAAAAGGGGCAAGCCATCGCCCTCGAAGGAAAGAATTTCACCACAAGGAGCTAAATAACGATAGGTCGAACTTTTCATTCCAGAACTGGGATCCTCTCTCCGAATGATGGTAAATCCCCATTTATGCTTGGAATCGTCTTTCTCAAGTTTTGAAATTTCTGGATGGCGCTTTGTAATGATGAGCTGAAGATTGCGTTTTCCACAAAATTGGAAAACACCTGTGCCTCCCATATTAAATTTCCCCTGAACAAAAGAAATTCGAAGTTTATTGGATTTCCCTATAGACAATAGGGTTTCAGGCATTCGTCCAGGTGTTTGTCCCTCCCCTTTATCAATAACTGAGTAACATGGGTTTGTTTTTGAACCGGTTGCGACTAGGCAAATATTTTCAGCAAGCCTTCCTCTTTCTTTTGGATTTAGATTTGACAACTTCCCCTCATAAATGTTGAAGAATTTTACTAAAGCGTTGGTAATACTTTTAGGAGCTTCCGAGCCCTCTGGATCAATTCCTCTTCTAATACATTCGGCCATGAGCATGGCATCCACTGAATTAACAAGTTTTTCAACCAAGGCTCCTTCTGGCTTGCTTTGCTGATTGCCAATGGTGGCAAAGTTATTTTCATTATTCCCAAAATAACGCCAAGCATTGGGATTATCCCACCATCTCTGTTTTGTCAGGAGATTGATAACCTCCTTTTCCGTTTCACAATAGGCTAATTGCAAACAAAATGCTCTATTATTCATTTTTCCTCTTGCGGCTTTTGCACTTCGCAGTTTAAAATTTTCTCGAAAAGTGGACCGAGGGATTTATCGAATATTTTAGAGGAATGTTCCCGGAAAGCAGGTTCTTCTTTTTCCATCTCACCTTTAGTTTCGCTCTCCGTTTCAACTCGAGTCTCTTCTGCTGCCTTATCATTCCTGTTTTCGTAAACAGGCAATCTACTATAGAAATCCCCAGTGGCAACGACACTCGGATATTTCGTCAGAAGATGATTCATAACCGGGTCACTATTTGAGAAAAACAGCAGCATATTTAGGGTCTCAGATGGCCCAAATGTATTTAAAGCTTGAGTCATTGCTTCGCTTCCTTTCTCCTTCATGTTCTCCCATTCTTCTTTGGAAAACATAATCATCCTCTTGTCCTATATTAAAGTGCTGGATTTGGCTCCACAAAAGCAGCAAGATGAACCACCTGCTCCTTATGGATGAGAGCAAAACCAGTGAGTTTTTTCTCCTCAAATCTCATGTCAGTCCCTTCTCCAAGGGAAGGATGGCTCCACAATTTAGCCCCAGACAGCATCTCGAGAAAAGTTTTTACTTTTTCGTAAGGATTCTGAGTATCCTCAGTGGTTTTATGACCCCTTCGGCCAAAATCTCTTTCTGCAGCGTCAAGGAGATAACCTTTGAGAAGGCGTTTATGAACCTTGGCTATTACCTCTTTGCTGCCAAAGATATCGCAGCCCACGACTTTACCATTGATTAAAACCACAAAGCCAACTTGGTCTGGACTTGAAATGGTAAAGTTCTCTTCAGATTCCTGAATGCGATCCCCTGCCTTTTCAAAAATGTTTTGCATGGCACCAGTCTCAGAATGAACCGAAAATCTCTGTGCCTTCATAGAAATATCTCTCCAAATTTCTCCCTGATCTGCTACAAAAGAGTTATTATCTCGGAGGCTATTTGTAACGGCTTTTGTCTTTTTCCTTCTCAAATCAACATAGGGGTGAGAGCTTCCTACTTTAAAGTCTGCCCTGCTATATCTCCAGCGACCCTGCTCCACACAGGAGACGGGAATGACAACCGTCCTCCTGCTTCCAATAATTAAGGTTACGTTCACAATCCTGTTCTGCTTTGCACCAATAAGTTCCTCACCTTCTAAAATGATGACATCATTATCCAGTTCATTGACCACCTTAAGCTCAGGAATATGACCGCTTTCAGTAACTTCAACAACTTGAACCTTTCCAGTTTCAATTCCTTCCTGAAGAAGGGTATAACCATTTCCTATCACCAATTCGCTGAGTAGGGGGATGACAGTAACATTGTTGGAATGTTGTGCTTCACCCATTCTACAAGAAGCGATAAATGTCTTTACGTCATGGCCTGTATTATTTTGCTCTGTCATAGTTACTCTCCTTTCTTACAACTTATTGATTCAGCCTTTATGTGGGACACACCCTTAATAGCAATTGGTATGCCGAGATAGAATATTTTTAAAAGTTAGAAAAAAGTGTAAAAAATTCAAAGTGTTTGGAGAATTAGTGGTCGATGAGTGAAAATTTACATTCTTAACTCCTACCCATTAAAATATAAATTATCTTGTAATTTACAAAAATTCTTATATAATGTGGTCCATGGAACGAAAAGTTTTATTTGCCTGGATCGGTAATACCGACCTTAAGGCATCTCAGGGTAAACTGGGCGAAGAATTGGGGCCTATTGGGCAAGCCGCTGAGAAGAGAAACTATACACACTTCGTTCTCATTTCGAATTATAAAAAGGATGAAGAGAAAAAGTTCATCAACTGGCTCAAGACAATAACTTCCTCTACTATTTTTAACTACCATAAAGACCTCACCAGCCCAACCGATTATGAAGAGATTTATAAGGCTGTCGTTGATGTAATAAAGGATGTGAAAAAGAGGCTCAATGAAAAGGAATTCCACTCAACTTACCACCTAAGCCCGGGCACACCAGCGATGGCAGCGGTTTGGATTCTCTTATCAAAAACATCATATCCAGCCGAAATCATCGAGTCATCAGTTCAAAAGGGGGTCAAAACGGTATCCCTGCCTTTTGATATTTCTGCCGATTATGTCCCTGATATCCTGAAACCTGCTGATGATGCGATACTTAAACTCACCCAAGGTCTTCCTCCTGAATCACCAGAATTTGGCTCAATTATTCATCGAAGCAAAGAGATGAAGAGGGCTATTGCCCAGGCGCGTAGACTTGCAGTTCCGGATGTTGCGGTACTTATTCAGGGAGAATCCGGGACAGGGAAAGAGCTTTTCGCACGTGCCATTCATGCTTCAAGTCCTCGGAAGGATAAACCCTTTATCCCGGTCAACTGTGGCGCTATACCACCAGAACTTGTTGAATCAGAGTTCTTTGGACATAAGAAGGGATCATTTACAGGGGCTATTTCCGACAGAGAAGGTCACTTTTCAGCGGCTGATGGTGGTACACTTTTTCTCGATGAGATCGGAGAGTTGCCACTTCCTGCCCAGGTCAAACTCCTTCGTGTTTTACAGGAACGTAAAATCACAAAGGTTGGTGAGAGTAAGCCACAATCAATAAATGTAAGAATCATTGCTGCAACCAACCGTAACCTTATTGAGGATGTTTCCTCAGGTCGGTTCAGGGAAGATTTGTTTCACCGTATCGCTGTAGGTGTACTTAACCTACCGCCCCTCCGGGATCGCCATGGAGACCTCGATCCGGTGCTTGACCATATTCTTGAGACCATAAACAAGGAGTTTGGGGAGAAACCCGGCTGGAGGCATAAGAAACTTTCTGCAGGTGCAAGAAATCTTGTGCATCGGCATCCCTGGCCCGGTAATGTGCGGGAGCTCTTCAACACCCTTTCAAGAGCTGCCATCTGGACGCCGAACGAAATCATAGAGGCTGATGATATAAGAACGGCACTCTTTTCTGTAGGCAATTCTCATAAGTCCGATGAGATGATACTAAACCGCCCCCTAGGCAATGGCTTTAATTTGTCTAAAGTTATTGCGGAGGTAGCCCTTCATTATCTCAAACGGGCCATTGCAGAGAGCAAAGGTAATAAAACAAAGATCGCTTCACTGGTTGGACTTCCTAGTTACCAGACAGTAAGCAACTGGATAAAAAAATATGGTATTGAGGATTGATGGCATGGTTATTGTATAGTATTATCTCAAAAACCCTATATTGGGTGAGACACAGCCATGAAAGATTATACCAAAGAAACGGATGCAAGGATCATAATTGATGACCTACTTCGTCAGGCGAATTGGGATCCTGCCGATAAGTCTCAAGTGCTGACAGAAGTTGCCGTTTATGGGAAAGGGCCTCAGGAAACTCCGCGTTATATCCAAGAAGGTGAGACCAAAGGTGATTCCATCTTTACGACCTCTGATGGTGATACCATACCGACCGGTCGTGTAGATTATGTCTTGCTCTCCCAAAACGGACGTCCCCTTGCTGTTATTGAAGCAAAAAGAGCAGCCATTCAACCCTATATCGCTAAGCAGCAAGCTCTCCCCTACGCAAAACACATTGGCGCCCCTTTTATCTTCTTGACCAACGGAGAGCTGATTTATTTCTGGGATTATACAAATGACGATGCTCGTATCGTTAACGCTTTTTACTCCCGCCGTGACCTTGAGCGACTCGTCACTATGCGTCAGGAACAAAAGCCTTTGGCCACCATCTCCATCCCTGATTACTATCTTCGTCAGGGGGAACAGCGCATTGTTCGTCCGTATCAGCAAGAAGTGATGAAAGCTCTTGACCATGCCTTAGAGTTAGGGGAACGCCGTTTCTTAATTGAATTACCCACAGGCACAGGAAAAACCGATATTATTTGCCTCTACCTCAAGCGCCTCTTTGAATCCGGACGGGCTGAAAAGGTCCTTTTCCTTGTTGATAGGGATCAGCTTGCGAAACAAGCCATAGAGGCCCTTCAAGACATACTCAATCAGCATGAAAGCTATTGGTTAAAGGCTGGCATGGTGAGACAGGAGAAACAAATAACGGTATGTCTCCTCCAGACCATGATTGGCAGGTATTCAGAATTTACTAGCGGCTATTTTGATGTTGTCATTGCTGATGAATGCCACCGATCTATTTATGGGGCTTGGCAGACAGCGCTGACTCATTTCGATGCGATTCATATTGGCCTTACAGCAACTCCTTCGGCCTATATTGAGCGAAACACTTTCCTTTTCTACCAATGCAAGATAGGTGAACCTGATTTTTCCTATCCGATACGGGAAGCTTTTAAATATGAATACCTTATCCCCTACAAATTTGCCACTGGCATTACAGTTTTACTCGCAGAAGGCGCTGATGTCGATCAGGAACATTATGATCCCGTAAAATTTGAAAGAGAGTGGACCAATGAGGATACGAACCGTAAAATGATGAAGGAGTTCGATCGCTTGGCCTGGGAGAACTTCAAAGAACTGGCACCAGGCCAAAAGATTGGTCCAGGGAAAGCAATCGTCTTTGCTATAACCAAACATCATGCTGCTGATTTAGCGCAATATCTTAACGAATTGCATCCAGAATTGAAGGGGCGATATGCCGAGGTTATCACATCTGATGTTATGGATGCAGATGATTTAATCCGAAAATTTAAACACGAAGATTATCCTCAAATTGCGGTGAGTGTTGGAATGCTTGATACGGGCTTTGATTGCCGTGAAGTACTGCACCTTGTGATGTGCCGCCGAGTGCGTAGCCCTATCCTGTATCAGCAAATGAGAGGGCGCACGCACACAGGGGGACGTAGGTTCTGAAACAACTTGAAGTATTTGCAATCTTGTGGCATTCGTGAAAAGGTTGAGCACTCCAATTCGGATTTCAGGTTTCGGATTGCAGGATATGGAAATAGTAGAAAAGGATGAATAGCGGAGGCTCCAAGCAAGACCGTAATGCCTGACTGAATTATTCAGTCAGTTCTTCCAGCCGCTTAAATCTCCCGTTGACATTCATATCATTCTATGTATAATAATATGTATTACGAAGAGGGAGGTCTTTGAATGTTAGTGGATACAGAAAAGATGATACCTGTTACGAAGTTGCAAAGGGAACTGACACAGAAGCTCAAAGAGGTCTCCGAAACAGGCGAGCCGGTTTATGTATTGCGGAATAATGAAATGGCGGCGGTCATCATCTCTACGGAAGAATACGAAATGTTGACACAGGCAGAGGAGATTCTTGAGCATCTGGAGATTGCGGAGAAGGTTGAAAAAAGATTAAAGGGACATGATCGTTCGAAGAATATCCCATGGGAGAGGATCAAGAAAAGGCATGGCCTATAGGATTGAATTTCTGCCGGATGCAGAAAAGGATTTCGATGGTTTGGACGGGTCCATCAGGAAAGAAGTTTCCAAAAAGATGGATGCCCTCGCAGAAAATCCATTTTTAGGGAAACCCCTTGGGAAAAAGTATGGGCTGGATTTAACAGGGTTCTATAAACTCTACGTTGCAAAGAAGAAATATCGTATTGTCTATCGCCTGGTTGGAGAGTATATCGAAGTCATAGAGATCGTTGGCATCGGAAAGAGAGATAAACAAGAGGTTTATAAGTTGGTTGCGAGGAGGCTCAAGAGGTTGATTTAGGTATAAAAAAGACCAGCATCCCTAAAATAATTAGAGTCCATTTATAAATGCACTTTTTGTGTCATGCCGGACTTGATGAGCCTGTTCCGTGCTTGATAAGGGAGCATCCAGTCCCGCCTTTGGCGGGATTGAAATCACTGGATTCCGGCCTTCGCCGGAATGACGACCTTTTGAAAATTCTTTAGTTTATGGACAGACTCTAATTAGATCTACCCATCAGAAATCAGGGTGAGAGGAAAGCGCTCTGTCTCACACGGAACGGCTACAGGGTCTTTGCAAAAGAATCATTCAATTTAGGTTTTAATAGTATGATATCGCAGGGGCTGATCCAATCTATTTTGGAACGTTACGCTTTACCGAGAGATGCCATCCATGGGGTGTCGCATTGGGCGCGGGTGATGGAAAATGGCAGGCATATTTCTCAAGTGACAGGGGCTAATATCCGTGTGGTTGAGTTTTTTAGCATCTTCCACGATTCACAGCGGATCAATGAAGGGTTCGATGATGGCCATGGCCGTCGGGGCGCTGAACTTGCCAGGGAGTTGCGAGGAGTTGAGTATGAGCTTCCGGATGAGGAGTTTGCCCTTCTCATCCATGCCTGCGAACTTCACACGGAAGGTCATCTGGATGGGGATATCACGGTCCAGACGTGTTGGGATGCTGACCGACTTGATCTCGGGAGGGTAGGAATCGTCCCACGGAAGGAAAGGCTCTGCACTGAGGGGGCTAAGGATTCTAGTTTCCTAAGGTGGGCTATTGAACGGAGTGAAAAGGTTTTTGTTCCTACCTTTGTCTCAACAGAGTGGGGAGTCAGGTTGAGGTGATGTTGTCATGCCGAACCTGCCTATGCCGAAGCGGCTTCGCGCAGGCAGGCTCGTTTCGGCATCTCGTTTTGGTTTAAGCCTAGATCCTGAAACAAGTTCAGGATGACGAATATGAGAAAGTATCAAATATCTTTTGATACCATTTAGGAGACTCAACTTCAGTTTCGGGTTAATAATCCGACGACTTCCATGTGGTAGGTCTGGGGGAACATGTCGATGAGACGGACTCTCTGGAGAGAGTATCCTTTTTCACAGAATAAGCGAAGATCTCGGGAAAAGGTGGTGGGTTCGCAGGAAACATAGACGATTTTTTTAGGCTTCAATCCTGCTATGAGATCGATATTTTTTTTGCAGCCTGCCCTCGGAGGATCGAGAATAATCTGATCGGGTATTCCCTTGTTCCAGTCCTTTAATACCGCCTCTACCGTTCCCTCAATGAAGCGAGCATTTCGAATTCCATTTCTCTCCGCATTGAATTTTACATCTTTAATGGCCACTTTGTTCTCTTCAATCCCCCAGACCTCTCCGGCATGGATGGATAAAGGAAGTGTGAAATTTCCGGCGCCGGCATAGAGATCAAGAATTCGATCGCTCTTAGTTGCGCTGGAGAATTCAATCACAGTCTGGATTAATTTTTCATTCTGCTCGAGATTAACCTGAGAGAAACTCCCAGGAGAGATTCGAAATACGAGACTTCTTTCTTTTTCTTCCTCAGAGAAAGGGATCGTAAACGACAGGGATGGGTTACCGATGGAGATCCATTCTCTTTTCCCTGAAATGGCAATTCCCTGGAGAGCCGGTTGGTTCTGAAGAAACTGTTTTGCAAATTTTTCGAACTGTTGATCGTTCGAATGGGGTGAATAGGGATGAAATAAGAGGACCCCTTTTTCTTCCTGAGGAGAGACATTGATCTCTATCTCTTCCATGTTTAAAAAATGCTCCTGCTGGTCTCGAAGTATTGAGATCATCTGGTTAGTTAATGGATGGGAGATCGGACAATGATTGATATCAACTATCTTGTGGGATCCTTCCTGATAGTAGCCGATGGTCTTTTTTCTCACTTTCAATTGGACTCTGGTTCGGTAGCCATAAGGTTTGGGGAAAGGGACTACATCTACAGGAGGTATTTGATCGAGTTTTCCTAACCGCTTGAGGGTTTCAAATAAAATTGTTCGTTTTATTTCTCCGTGAATGGAAGGATTAATGTGTTGCCACCGGCACCCACCGCATTTCCCGAAATAAGGACAGGTTGGATCAACCCTCAGGGAAGAAGGCTCAGCGATCCGGATTAACTTCCCTATCGAATATCTTTTCTTCTCTTCTGTGATTTCAATCCAGACCTCATCCCCTGTGACAGTGTATGGAACGAAGAGTACCTTTCCGTCCATTCGCGCCACACCATATCCCCCAAAGGCCATGGAATCGATTTTTACCTTCATCTTCATTGTTTTAAATTACCATAGTGAAGCATGAGATTCAATCGTTCCTAAGCACCATTTCATTGACATCTCCCCCTTATTTTGTTAGCTTTAAACATCCAAACGAGAGGATCGAGCAGTTCGATGGCGTGGTTTAAGAAGGGAGAAGAGGAAGAGAAGAAAGAGAGACGTGAAGACCCAAAGCTGTTCGAAGAGCTCTGGCTGAAGTGTAAATCCTGTAATGAGATGATCTACCGGAAGGTCGTCGAACGGAATCTCCAGGTTTGTCCAAAGTGCAACTACCATTTTCAGATACCGGCACGCAAGCGGATTGAGAGTCTCGTTGATCCGGGCAGTTTCCTTGAACAAGATTCTGACCTCACTCCCATCGATCCTTTGGAATTCAAAGATTCAAAAAAATATTCGCACCGGGTCAAGGAATCTCAGGAAACAACCGGCCAGAAGGACGCCGTCATCTGCGGAGAGGCAAAGTTCGAAGGCCAACCGGCGATGCTTGGTGTCTTTGAATTTAATTTTATGGGCGGAAGCATGGGTTCGGTGGTGGGAGAAAAGATCACCCGTTTGATTGAAAGGGCGATCGAAAAGAGGATCGGTGTTGTCATCTTTTGCGCCTCCGGAGGAGCCAGGATGCAGGAAGGGATCCTCTCCCTGATGCAGATGGCCAAGACCAGCGCAGCCCTTGCCAGGTTGCAGGAAGCAAGGCTTCCTTACCTCTCGGTTCTCACTGATCCGACCACCGGGGGAGTATCGGCCAGCATTGCCATGTTGGGTGATATCATCATCGCCGAGCCAAAGGCGATGATCGGATTTGCAGGACCAAGGGTTATTAAGGATACCATTCGAGCAGAACTTCCGGAGGGATTTCAACGGGCGGAATACCTTCTTCAGCACGGAATGGTGGATCTTATCGTTGAGCGAAAAGATCTCCGGCACACCCTCGCTTCCCTCCTTAACATGCTTAAGGTCGATCAGTAAACCCCGTTAGAAAGGTTTGGTCTTTCTAACGAAATAGGCCATGCAGAGTTTTCAACGCCGAGCCGATCAGACTCGGCCATGGGATGAGGGGGGATTTCTAATGGGAGAAATGGATAGACCTTGCAGTTGATAAAGGGCCATGGGTAAACCGCCCTCCAACGCTTCGAATGGCGGTTAATTGGATGTCTTAAGGGAATCGCTAAACTTCACCAAAGGTGAATTCCAGTTTGGGTTAGAAACGTGAGTGCCCATTGGCCTGAAGGTTCGCCTCGAATCGTTTCCGAACGGTTCACCCATGTCCCTTTAGGTCAATTTTTTGGAATGTTAAGGTAGATTGAAAATGAATAAGAATGGCTATCAACGATCGCTTGACTATCTCTATGGTCTCGAAAAGTTCGGGATGATCTTTGGATTGTCAAAAGTGGAGGAGATTCTCGAGGCTGTCGGAAACCCCCATCGAGAGATCCAGGCCATTCATATCGGTGGGACCAATGGGAAAGGTTCCACTGCAGCTATGATGGCCTCGATCCTGAGAAGAGAAGGATACCGGGTAGGTCTTTATACTTCTCCCCATCTGATCCGTTTCACCGAACGGATGAAAGTGAGTGGAAAAGAGATTGAGAGGGAGGAGGTTGCCCATCTGACCGAGTGGATGCGGGAGAAAATTGAGGCGGCCGGGGTTGATCCTCCGTTTACATTCTTCGATTTTACCACTGCAATGGCTTTTGTCTATTTCAGGCAGAAAATGGTGGATCTGGCTATCCTGGAGGTGGGTTTGGGAGGAAGGCTCGATTCCACTAATGTGATCGATCCCCTTCTCTCTATCATCACGAATATTAGCAAAGACCACGAGGATGTTCTTGGAAAGGGCCTCATGAGGATTGCCAGAGAAAAAGCGGGCATCATCAAAGAGGGACGACCACTCATTACAGCGGCAAAACAACCCCAGGTGCTTCGTCTTTTTTCAGTAATCTGCAAGAGGAAGAAAGCTCCCCTTTTCTCGGTTGGAAAAGAATTCCGTTATACTTCAGCGGGTGAGGGAAGTTTCAACTATGAAGGTCTCCATCGAAAACTGTGGGGCCTTTCGATCAACCTCCGGGGACCTCATCAGATCATCAATGCCACCACCGCTCTTGGAGCGATGGAGGTTCTGGATGACCTGGGATACCGCGTTTCAAACGATGCCATGACCGAAGGGTTAAAAGAGGTAGACTGGCCCGGACGGTTGGAGATGATCTGCTCGTCGCCGAAGGTTATTCTCGATGGCGCCCATAATCCGGATGGGGCTCTCTCTTTGAAAGAGTCCCTGGAAAAAGATTTTGAGTATCACCGTCTCATCCTTCTGATCGGGATCATGAAAGACAAAGATATTGAGTCGATTCTCCATGCTCTGTCTCCTCTTGCAGATCACATCATTCTCACCCGGCCCGGAACAGACCGTGCTGCCTCTCCTGCGCTGCTCAGGAAAGTTCTGGGGCGAAATGGAAAGAAGGCGGAGGTTATCGAAGATTTGAAAAAGGCGATCAACAGAGGTCTCGCCCTTACCGATGAAGAAGATTTATTCTGTATTACCGGGTCGCTCTATACGGTTGGGGAAGCCCGATCCTACTTCCTTCGGGGGGGACAATCATGAGACATCGCTGGTTTCTCCTGAGCTCCCTATTCATCCTTTTCACCTTGTTTTATCCCCTTCTCTCCGAGGGAAAGATTACCAATATGAAGGTAGAGAAAGGGGAAGGGCCTGTAGATATTGAAGCGGATGAACTCTCCTTTGAACGCGAAAGGCAGGTCTACGAAGCTCATGGAAGAGTGGAAGTGAAAAGGGGAAACCTCTTTCTCAAGGGAGATCATGCTCAATTAAATATGACGACGAAAGATCTTACGGCCTGGGGAAATGTTGTGCTCAGAGAAGGGGAGGATGTTCTTGAGTGCGAGCGAATGGAGATCAACCTCGATACCCGTTTGGGGAAAATCTACCAGGCCAAACTTTTTCTCAAGGATCAGAATTTTCATATCACCAGCAAGGAGGCAGAGAAATTAGGAGAGAACCGGTATCGCATCAGGGAAGGTTCTTTCACCACCTGCGATGCAGAGCGGCCTCCATGGAAATTTACGGTCAAAGAATTAGAAGTCACTCTGGAGGGATACGGGATTGCAAAGAGTCCGACCTTTTATCTTGAAGGCATTCCATCCCTTTATTTTCCATGGGGACTCTTTCCTGTAAGGAAGGAGAGACAAACAGGCCTTCTTCTTCCGCAGGTGGGATATTCGAAAAAATATGGCCCTGAGATAAAGAGCGCCTTCTTCTGGGCGATGACAAAAGATATGGATTCCACCCTGACTCTTGATTATTTGGGAAAGAGGGGCTTTAAAGAAGGGTTGGAATACCGCTATGCGTTTACTCCCGAGACCAAGGGGCAGGCCAACTTCCACTTCATTGATGATCAAGAGGTTCATAAAAATCGTTATGCCTTCTTCGTTCAGCATCAACAAAAATTTCCCTATGACTTTTATTTAAAAGGCAATATCAATCACATCAGCGACAACCGCTACCACCGCGATTTTGACGAGGACCTTCCAGGAGAGGCGAAGATTGACTCGAGAAGCAGAGGGCAATTGAGGTCTACCGTCTTCGGAGGAAAAAATTGGGATCAATTCAGTTTCCTGGCCGAAACCTCTGTTTTCCAGGATCTCATCAAAAAGAGTAATGATGATACCCTTCAAAAACTCCCGCAGGTCAGTTTTCAGGCTCATCCACAGTCCCTTTTCAACACTCCCCTCTTTTTCGATGGCGGGGTTTCGTACACCCATTTCTGGCGGGAGAAAGGTGTGGAGGGACATAGGGGAGACTTCTTTCCGAGACTCTTCTATCCGGTCAGGCTGTTCAATGTCCTGAAGGTGGAATCAAGTGTTGGACCAAGGGAGACCCTGTATAAGTCTGTGGATGATCCGACCGGGCAATATAAAGGGTGGGAATCGAGGGAGACCGTTGTCGCAACCACGGAGGTCTCGGCAGAATTTTTCAGGGTCTATGATGCAGGGACGGTTTCAAAGATTTCCGGGCTTTATCAGGTGGCTAAATGGATGCACACCATTGAACCCATGATTGGCTACCGATACACCCCCAGGGTCGATCAGAAGGATCTTCCCGTCTTCGATGATCAAGATCGAATCCCGTACTCGAATGAGATTACCTATGGCTTCACGCAGCGCCTTATTGGAAAACCCGTTAAAGAAGGAGTAACCTCCGGTCCCTTTGAATACGGGAAGTTAAAGATATTCCAGTCCTATAGCCTCGGAGATCCTTTCACGCGAGATTCAAAAGGCAAAGGGAGGTACTTTTCCAATATTTTTGGAGAACTATGGTGGAATTTCAGCCCTTATCTTTCTGCGAAACTGGACGGAGAGTTCAGCCCGTATCATGGGAACTTCGAGGTCGGGAATGCCACCATCACCGTCAAGGATAAACGGAACGATGCCATTTACGCTCAATACCGCTATGCCCGGGGCAATATTAAGGAGGTCAACGCAGGCGCCAGGATAAAGACGATTCCTTCCCTGTATCTTTTTGGTTCTTTTCGTTATAATCTTTTAGATAACTGGAAGGTGGAGAATATCTATGGAGCGGAGTATCAAGCGCAGTGCTGGACGTTGGGAGTAACGGTCGAAGATAAAGGGCGATCCCCAGACAGAACTCAGGAGAAGGAGTTGAAGTTCCACGTATATGTGAATTTGTTAGGTCTGGGTTCTTTAGGGAAGAGATCTTATTTCATGGGGCTGTAAGCGCTACTGTTAGGAGGAGCATATGAAGGGAGTGATTCTGGCAGGGGGACTGGGAACGCGACTCTATCCGTTGACCAAGGTGACCAATAAACATTTGCTTCCGGTCTATGACAAACCGATGATCTATTACCCCATTCAGACCCTGATCAATGCGGGGATTGATGACATTTTAATTGTCACCGGCGGAAATAATGCCGGCGATTTTTTACGTCTCCTTGGCAACGGAAAAGAATTCGGACTGAAGCATATTAATTATACGTATCAACAGGGAGAAGGGGGTATTGCCGAAGCCCTGAGCCTCGCCGAATTTTTTGCTGCCGGGGAAGGGATCTGTGTGGTACTGGGTGATAATATCATTGAGAATAATATTCGGAGGGCAGCGGAGGCTTTCCGAAAGCAAAAGGGAGGAGCAAAGATCCTTCTGAAGGAAGTTCCCGATCCGCACCGATTCGGCGTTGCCGAGATGAAAGGAGATCGGATTGCCGGAATAGAAGAGAAACCCAAACAACCAAAATCAAATTATGCGGTCATCGGGATCTATTTTTATGATCCCACGGTCTTTGATTTCATTAAGACGCTGAAGCCCTCTGAACGGGGAGAATTAGAGATCACCGATGTGAATAATCGGTATATTGAAAAAGGAACGATGACCTATGATATTTTGGAAGGGTGGTGGACCGATGCAGGAACCTTCGAATCCCTGCTTCGGGCCAATCAGCTGGTGGCCCAGACAGGAGCGAATAAGGTGAGCTAATAACCAAGCTCCAAGCACCAATAACCAAGTAATTACCAAAATACCAATGACCCAATTTTTAAACAACTCGGAATCTGAATCTGGGTTCAAATGGGGAGGAAACGATGATCCACGGCGTTAAGACCAAGGTCTTGAAGGTGATTCCGGATGAACGGGGAAGGGTGCTGGAAATCCTCCGGGCGGATGATGCTCTCTTCCAGAAGTTCGGTCAGGTCTATGTCACTACGACCTATCCACAAGTGGTCAAAGCCTGGCACTACCACAAGACTCAGACCGATAACTTCGTTTCGGTCCGGGGGATGATCAAATTGGTCCTTTACGATCCAAGAGAAAATTCACCCACCCGAGGAGAGATCAACGAATTTTACATTGGAGTCCATAACCCCATGCTCGTCCAGGTTCCCAATATGATCTATCATGGGTGGAAGTGTGTCAGCGAGGAAGAGGCGATCATCGTCAACATTCCGACAGAAGTCTATGATTACAGTGAGCCTGATGAACACCGTCTCCCTCCTCACGGTAAGGACATCCCTTACAATTGGGCGAGGAAAGATGGGTAAGGATAAACACCAATATAATAACGCCCCCCAACCCCCTCTTAAGTTAAGAGGGGGAGAGGGGGAGTTATATTTATTTGGATATTGGGATTTGTAATTTGGAATTTCAGATCAGATCCTTTAAGTTTTAGCGTTCCTTAAAAACAAAAGCTGGAGTGAACTATGAGAATCTTGGTGACAGGCGGTTGTGGATTTATCGGGAGTAATTTTATCCGGTATTATTTGAAGACCTATCCGGAGGTTTCGATCATCAATGTCGATAAACTGACCTATGCCGGAAACCTGGAGAACCTTTCCGATCTTTCGCATTCTCCCCGTTACCATTTCATCCGTGGTGATATTGCCGATGCGGCGCGCATGGAGGATGTCATCCGGAAAGGGGTAGACGCTATTGTTAATTTTGCTGCAGAATCACATGTGGATCGCTCCATTGAAGATCCGAGCGCTTTTATGAAAACAAATGTCTTCGGGACGTTCGTCCTTCTGGAGGCGGTGCGAAAGGTTTCCCAGGGGCAGAAGATCCGTTTCCTCCATATCTCCACAGATGAAGTCTATGGTTCCCTGGGTGAAACAGGCGCTTTTACCGAAGAAACCCCGCTCGCTCCTAACAGTCCCTATTCAGCAAGCAAGACATCTGCTGACATGATGGTTCGGGCGTATTATCATACTTATGGTCTTTCCGCACTCACCACGCGCTGTTCTAATAATTACGGCCCCTACCAATTTCCAGAGAAGTTGATTCCGTTGATGGTCTCCAATGCCATGGAAGATAAGGACCTTCCCATGTACGGTGACGGAATGTATATCCGGGATTGGATCTATGTGGAGGATCATTGCAGGGCTCTGGACAGGGTTCTCCAGCAGGGCAAGGAGGGAGACGTCTATAATATAGGGGGTGACAGTGAGAGGACCAACCTCTATGTGGCCAAGAGCATCCTGGATCGATTGGGAAAGCCTCATTCCCTGCTCCGATTTGTTGCGGACCGTCCAGGTCACGACCGGCGTTATGCGATTGATTTTTCGAAGATTAAGAAGGATTTGGGGTGGACGCCCACTGTCTCTTTTGAAGAAGGGATCGATCAGACGATTGAATGGTATCAAACTCACCGGGAATGGTGGAAGAAGGTTAAGGCCGGAGAGTATCTGGATTACTACAAACGGATGTATCAGGATCGGTAACGGGCATATTCAGAAATACGAATTTCGAATTTCGAATCTCGAAACAAATTCGAATTTTCTAAACCCATAATTTTAAACTCTCTTGTTTGGAGCCTTTGAAATTTGGTAATTCGAAATTGTTTCGAAATTCGGATTTCGTGCTTCGGATTTTAACCCCCTTTAAAGATAGTTGTTGATTCAAAAATCAATAAGAGGATGTTGGAGATCCATTTAAGGGATGAATCGGATACTAGTCATTGGTGCTAAAGGGATGCTGGGGAGGGATCTGGTTCCTGAACTCCAATATTCTTTTCCTGACGATGAAGTGGTGGCATGGGATATTGAAGAGATCGATATCCGGAAAGAGCAGGAAACCGTTGCCAGAATCGAGGAGGTTCGACCATCGATCGTCATCAATCTGGCTGCATATACGGATGTGGATGGCTGTGAGTCGAATGAACAAGAGGCTTTGGCTGTCAATGCGGATGGGATGAGACATATCGCTCTGGGTGCCAGGCAATGCAGGGCGAAGGCGATCTATCTGAGTACAGACTATGTCTTCGACGGGAAGAAGGGGGTGCCCTATGTCGAAGACGATCTTCCCCATCCCCTCAACAGCTATGGCCGTTCGAAATGGAAAGGGGAACAGTCTATTCTGGAATTGGCCGGAGACGGGTTGATCATCCGGACCCAGTGGCTCTACGGCAGATATGGAAAGAACTTCGTAGCAGCCATTCTTCGTCAGGCCAAAGAGAAAGAGTCGCTTTCGATTGTGAACGACCAGATCGGCTCTCCAACGTATACGGTTGATCTTGCAAAGACCATCTCCCGGTTGATCGGGAAAAAAGCAAGCGGGATTTTTCATGCGGTGAACAGCGGCGTTTGTTCATGGTATGATTTTGGTCGGACGATTCTAAAGCTTTCAGGAATGGAACATGTGAACGTTGTTCCAATCTCTTCCAAAGATCTGGATCGTAAAGCAGTCCGGCCATTGTATTCGGTTCTGAGCACACAAAAACTCAAACAGAAAGCGGGGATTGAACTTCGACCGTGGTCTGAAGCTGTAAAAGAGTTTTTATCCCTCCAGCCCGATAAAGAGAAATTCACCTGAATAAGGAGTTGGCCATGAACATCTGCATCATCGGAACAGGTTATGTGGGATTGGTGACCGGAGCCTGTCTTGCAGAATTTGGGATGAATCTGATCTGTGTGGATAATGATCTCCCCAAAATTGATCTTCTAAAGCAAGGGAAGGTTCCGATTTACGAACCGGGTTTGGAAAATCTGGTGACCAAAAGTGTGAAAGAAGGCAGGCTTCGATTTTCGTCGAACATCGAAGAGGGAATAAAAACGAGCCTGGTGATTCTTATCGCTGTGGGAACACCTCCCAGAGAAGATGGTTCTGCGGATCTCCAGTTTATTGAGGAGGTGGCGAAAGAAATTGCACGCTGGATGGATGGGTACAAGGTCGTTGTGATGAAATCAACTGTCCCTGTAGGCACAGCCCGCTGGTTGAAGGAATTGATTCAGAAACATCAAACCAAGCCTATTCCCTTTGACATTGTTTCCACCCCGGAGTTTTTAAGGGAAGGTTCTGCGATAGAAGATTTCATGCGACCGGATCGGGTCGTTATCGGTGCGGAAAGCGAGCAGGCGATGGCGATCATGAAGGATATTTATAGCGCTCTGTATCTGATCGAAACTCCATTCATCCTCACCTCTCCCGAGTCTGCAGAGATGATCAAGTATGCAACAAATAGTTTTTTAGCCACCAAGGTGACCTTCATCAACGAGATTGCCAATCTCTGCGAGAAGGTTGGAGCGGATGTCCACCACGTGGCAAAAGCCATGGGGCTGGATGGAAGAATTGGGAAAAAATTTCTTCATCCGGGTCCGGGTTATGGTGGGTCATGCTTTCCGAAAGATACCCGCGCCCTTTCGCGAATCGCTCACGAAAAGGGATACACTTTTAGAATTCTCGACTCCGTGATTCAAGCGAATGAAGTTCAGAAACAGAGGATGGTCGAAAAGATAAAGGAGATGGTGGGAGATCTCAAAGGGAAAAAAATTGGCATCCTTGGACTTTCATTCAAACCGAATACGAATGACATCCGGGAGTCCTCCTCGATTGCCATCATACAAGGGCTTATTCAAATGGATGCAAAGGTCAAGGCATTTGACCCGGCGGCTATGGAAGAGGCAAAAGCTGTCCTTTTTGGAGTGGAATATGGACAGGATGCCTACGATACAGCCAATGGGGCCGATGCCCTTGTTCTGGTGACTGAGTGGAATCAATTCCGGCGGCTTGACCTCCTTCGCATCAAGACATTATTGAAGGAACCCATCTTCATCGACCTGAGGAATGTTTATGATCCAGCCCATATGAAGAAGCTGGGCTTTCGTTACTGCGGCATAGGAAGATCATAATGCCTCACTGAAGGGTGGATTAAATCCGGCAATCGAGCAGTGATGCCTCCGAAAATCTTATCAAGCGGATATTTTAAAATGAGGATTGGCAATGGTAACCTCCTCTTCTTGTTGCAAAATTCTTTTAATGTGAAGGGGGGCCTTATAATCACGGGACAAGCTGAGGTTTCCGCTATAAGATTTTCTCCGACATCCCTGCCCGATCACCGGAAGGTAAGGGGGTGGTATTGACTCACAGCACAAAAGATTGGATCTTCGTCTCCGATGCCCATTTAAGCGGGAGAGAACCCGAGGAGATAGAGTTCTTTTTAAAGTTTTTAAATTCAGAGAAGGAACGGATGAGCCACCTGGTGATCTTAGGCGACCTGTTCGAATTCCTTTTTGGATTTAAAAAGAATCCTGCGTGCGGGGAGGGTTTTCCTTTCTTAGAATATCTTCCCATCTTGGAAGGATTTCAAATGCTCTATCGCCAGGGCATTCGAATTAAATATTTTGAGGGAAATCACGATTTCTTCCTCCACTCCTTCTTTTCAGACAGATTCGGGATGGAGGTAGAGGTTTTCCCTGAAGGGAATGAGGAATTTATTGGGGGAAAGAGAGTTTATATCGCCCATGGAGACCTATCCAACCCGGAACTATGGAAATACAGGGCTTTCAGAAGGATACTCAAGAATCGGTGGACATATGGTCTCATCGAAACAGTAGGTCCAAAGTTCTCGCGTCATATTGCAAGATGGCTCAGCCAGAGGAGCTATCAAAAAAATCATGGCACCCCTTCCTCTGGCCCGCCTCCTGAGTTTAAAACCTTTGCCCATCAAAAATTCTTAGAGGGATTTGACATGGTCATCCTTGGCCACTCCCATTTCCCGGATGAGGCAGAAGAAAAGGTAGATGGGAAAAGATGTCTCTATTTCAATGCTGGTGACTGGATGGAGCATCGGTCTTTTTTAAGGTTCACACCTCCGGACCGGTTTGAATTAAGGAAATGGAGAGAGGAAAGATTGGGAGATGGGGTGATGAGGAGATGGGGAGATAAGGAGATGGGGAGATAGGGAGATCATGGGATACAAGGCGGTGTTTCTTGATCGGGACGGGACGATTAATGAAGAAGTGGGTTATATGGACCAGATCGAAAAGTTTAAACTTATTCCCCGGTCAGGAGAAGCCATTCGGTTATTAAACCGAAATAATTTTAAGGCCATTGTCATCACTAATCAATCCGGTGTGGCGAGAGGTTATTTCCCCGAATCGCTCGTCTTGAAGGTCCACCAGAAGATGAAGGATCTTTTGAAAAGTGAAGGAGCTTACCTCGATGGGGTCTACTATTGCCCACACCTCCCCGATGGGGTGGGATCGCCCAACGGTCAGAGCTGTAGTTGCAGAAAGCCAAAAACGGGTTTAGTGGATATTGTCCTGAAAGAGTTGAATATTGACTTGTCAAAAAGTTATTCGATCGGGGACCGGGGGTCGGATATTGAATTTGGCCGCCGGATCGGAGCAAAGACGATTCTAGTCCTTACGGGCTATGGCAGAGAGGAGTCCGAACATTCTGGGGGCCGGGAGACACCAAAACCGGATTATGTGGCTCAGGATCTTTATGAAGCGGTTCAGTGGATTCTGAAGGAAGATGGTGGAAAGTAGAAAGTGGAAGGTGGAGAATAAACCAGGATTTTCAAAAGGAGGTTAAAGATGGCGCTCAGCAAGGAACTCTTGGATATCTTGGCTTGCCCAAAATGTAAAGGAGATATATTTTTAAATAAGGCAGGGGATGGGTTGATCTGTAAGTCCTGCCGGTTACTTTACCAGATAAAAGATGATATCCCGGTGATGCTTATTGACGAAGCTCTCCCTTACCAGGGAGAAGAATAGGTATTTCGAATTTCGGATTGCGGATTTCGGATTTAGGAAATCAAATCACTTTAGACATCTGGGATCGAAACACTCAAAATCCAAAATGTTTGCATTCCCTATCTACATACTTATAAGACTACTGGGTTTTTTCATCAATCTTCTGCCGGAGAGGTTTGCCCTCTGGATAGGAAGGCAGTTTGGGAATTTAATGTACTATATTGATGTGGAGCATCGAAGAGTTGCCATAGATAACCTTAAGATCGCTTTTGGGGAAGAGAAGACTGAGGCGGAAAGGTATTCCATCGCTAAAAAGAACTTTCAGAATCTTGGCATGATGGCGGTCGAATTTTTGCGGATTCCCTACATGGATTTGGAGACATATAAGAAAAAGGTCGAGGCTGAAGGAGTGGATGAAGCGCTAAAGGTCCTTGAAGGGAAGAAGGGAGCCCTTCTTCTCATCGGGCATTTCGGAAACTGGGAATTGATGGCAATGATGTCGAGGGTCATCAATAAACCCATTCTGGTCATTGCTAAACCGATTAAAAACAATCGGTATCTTGAGAAATGGTTTATTGATAGCAGGGAGAGGATTGGTCTGGAGGTTATCCCTCCCCTGAATGCCATTCCAAAGGTCGTCCATGCACTCTCCCAAAATAAGGTGGTTGGCATTATGTTTGATCAGAGGGGGAAACGGAGCAAAGGGATATGGGCAGACTTTTTTGGCAGGAAAGTTCCGACCACCCCCGGATTGGCAGCAATGGCATTAAGGAGCGGTGCCCCTGTTATACCGGTTTTCATGATTCGAATCGGTTTTCAGAAACACCGTCTAATTATCAAAAAGCCGATCAAACTGATTCAAACGGGAAATTTCACAAAGGATGTGGAAGCCAACACACAACTTTTCAACCAGAACCTTGAAGCGATTATCCGCCAGTATCCAGAGCAATGGCTCTGGATCCACCGGAGATTTGAGAGAAAATCCCGCCGCAGGTAACCCCGCCTTTAGGGTTAAAGAAAATGTCGTTTAACGGTGACGATGCTGGTATCGAATCAAGAAGCTCGATGTTCGAATCTCGACAAAAATGGATTCGAGCTTCCAGTTTCGTCAATCGAGCATCGATACGAGCTTCGACAACGACAAACGTCAATTTAGCGAAACAGGCTTCGTAACCCTTGCCTTAACCTTCTGTATTTACAAACTATGTTCCTCGTCGTGGCAGTAGACACAGAGATTTTCCCAATTTGAGCCGTCCGGCGGATTGTTCAGGTGGTTTCCATCTTTATGGTGAACCGTCAAGAGATGGCTGGTTTTGTGGTCAAACTCCCTTCCGCACCGGGCGCAAATAAAACCATGCATTCTTAAAGACCGGTCCCGGTAGTCGCTCTTTCTGGGAGAAGTCTGTTGCAAGTCCCTGACAATCTCCTCGACAGACTTATTTGGATCTACCTTTTTCGTCTGTCGATGGATTCGAAAAGAAGATCTTCTCATAGGAATAACCTCCGTGGGTTTTGTCCATCAGGGGGCGATTAAGACCTGATCCCCGAATCGCTCAGAAAGCGCCGTGGCAAAATTTTTCGCTGCACTCTCATCAGGGAATTCTACCATCAGTTCTCCCTTGTCCCCCACAATCAACCGACCATGTTTTTTAACCAGATCCGCTACCCCAGCGGGTTCCACGGTCCACCAACCCTTCGTCCGTAAGAGAAGTTCTTCACCCTTGAGTCGCTGAGGTGTGACCAGATCAATCGTACGAAACCACGCTTCCCAACCGATCTGGGCAGGAGCACGGAGCACAGGGCTAACCGGATCGTGGTAGATACGACAGCGACCAAAGAGACGGAGGCGAATCATACAAGCTCCTTCCGAAGAAACTTGGTAATTTGGTCGTCTTCCGGCAATATATGATTGGGAACCTTAACCCCGCTCAGTTTTAAAGCATGGTTCAGACAATGCCTATAGAGAAGAGCGGCATCACTCTCATTGGCAACGACCTTTTTTTGAATCGCAAGGGGCCAGGTTTTCTCAAAGAGGTCGCACGCATGATCGCGGGCGCGCCGAAGCCTTGGATCAAACAGGGAAATTTTTAGCGCTCCGAGCAACTCTCTCTGAGATTTCTCCATGAGGGAGAATATCCGGCGCATCATCTGAACGGAAGGGTCATCATCCCACGGTTCAACATCGGACATTGTTTTTCTCTTCTAATGGTTTAGGTTCCAATCGTAAGGTTGATATTGGATTTTGAATCGTCTTCTATTTTCCTTAAGAAGGGTTTTATTCTCGCCTTCATCGAGATAGTTAAGAAGGGTGTCAATCAGGCTCTGATCGCTCCCTCCAAAGTCTGCCTTATACCATTTAAAAATTGTTGAAATCGAGACCGAATGTTCTTCTGGAAGGACCCTAACCTGAGAACTGTTGACAAAGCTCTCCGCAGCCAGTTGAAGTTGGAAATCGACCTGTTCGGGTTCATAAAAGCCAATGGGTGGACAGGAGCGTGCCCCACAGACTAATGCGAAATGAATTCTTGGATCGATAGGCTGAACGGCGGATGTCACTCGGGGATCCTTTTTACCAAAAGGTTTCCAAAGCCAGTAGGGCGGTCTGCGGTTTCCGCGGAGAACACCATGCTCCATATCATTCAATGAGAAACGATATCCTCCAATCCTGTAGATCATTCGGTTGAAAAAGAGGGGAACCTCTTTGACCGATTTTTTTATTGCCAATTCGATAATCCCGTGGATCACGGCAGCATTATAGATATTGATCCAGAAGGCAAGTTTCTGGTTGCGATCTTTTAACGATTGGAGATCGAAGGAGAGCAATCCTCTGGTGAGGTTCTTATACCTTTCGAACTCCACAGAGTTACGGATCGCATGATATTGGACAACCGCTTTTTCGGGATCGATAAACCGGGCCTTCAGATCAGACAACGCAAGGGTAAGCGCAATATCAATAGGCTGATCCAATGGTACTTTCGAGGATGGGCCAGCATTAAGGATGATAGGGGAGAATATCACTTCTTCTCTGTTGGATGTCCGGCCTTAGACCATGCTTCCCAGCCACCTTTAAGGGCGAAAACTTTCTTAAATCCCAACTCAATCATTTCCTGTGCCAGACTGGCACTGGTCCCTTCATTCTTTCAGGTTCAGTAAAGGACGATCGTTTTATCTTTAGGGTATTTATCAACCCAGGATTTTAAATCCTCCGGATCTTCCCTTACAGCCCCTTTAATCTTTGAATCGCTCCCTGTCCAGGAACTACCATAACGGACATCAATGATAATGAGATCCGGATTGCCAAGCAGAGCCATCAACTCTTCTTTAGTCATCCTTGGAGCATCCGCGGAAAAGGCAGGGGTAATGTATCCGATGATGATGACAAGCGATATGGAGAAACATAATAATTTCATCATTTCAGCTCAACGCTTCCTTTCTCCCCCTCGATAAAATAATTATAACCTGTTTTCCTTCACTACACCATTCCATTTTATTAAGAATGGCTTGTTTGAGTATGGAAATTTTGTTATCTATAGAACTGGCAAGCGGATGGTGGAAGGTGGAAAGTTGATTTTAAAACCACTCTCAACTTTCCACGTTCAACATTCCAGTTCAAGGAGGTCTTGAATGAAGCAGTATCTCATCATTGGAAATGGAGTAGCGGGAGCAAGAGCAGCTATCAAGATTAGGGAAAGGGACCCGGAGGGTGAGATCCACATGTTTACAGGGGAAGCCTATCCCTTTTACTACCGGGTTCGATTTCCGGAGATGGTTGGGGGAGGGGTGACGATCAAGGATATCACCATCCACACCAGAGAGTTTTATCAGGGGAAAAAGATCTCCCTCCATCTGGAAGAGCCAATTGTTGAAGTTCGTACAGCGCAAAGAAAAGTTTTCAGCAAGAGTGGGCAATCTTATTCTTATGATCTCTTATTGTTAGCGACCGGAGGCAATGCCTTTATCCCGCCCATTCAGGGAAATGATAAAAAGGGTGTATTTACCCTTCGGACCATGCAAGATGCCATCGAGATGAAAGCCTACTCAGAGGGAATCCACCAGGCCATCCTCATTGGAGGGGGGCTGGTTGGTTTGGAAACAGGCGGAGCCTTATTGAGGCGTGGCATCAAAGTGGCAGTGATTGAACAAAATCCGAGAATTCTTCCAAGGCAGATGGATCCAGAGGGAGCACAAATCCTTCAAGGAAAGATGGAAAACATGGGTTTCTCGTTCTTTCTCAACGGGCAGTCCGAAGCGATTCTTGGGAAGGAGAAAGTGGAAGGGGTGCGCCTCAAGGATGGCAGGGTGGTTGAGGGCCAGATGGCGATTATCTCTGCCGGGGTAAGACCCAATATCCAACTGGCAAAAGAGATGGGGCTGGAGGTGAAGAATGGAATTCTGGTTAATAACCGGCTGGAGACAAAGACCGAATCCATCTTTGCGGCAGGGGATGTGGCAGAACACAGAGGTCGTGTTTATGGGATCTGGCCAGCCGCCCAGAAGCAGGGTGAGATTGCCGGGATCAACATGGCAGGAGGGAATGAATCCTATGAAGGCACGGTCATTTCTAATACCCTAAAGGTGGTTGGGATTGACCTCACATCCACAGGAGAGATTGATGCGGAGGGAAATCTCGAATGTGTGGTGAGAAGCGACCGTGAGAATTGTAATTACTGCAAGGTTACCTTCAAAGAGGACAAGATCGTTGGCTGTATCCTGCTGGGAGAGACCAAGGGGAAAACGGAGATACTGAATGCCATCGAAAAAGAGGTGAACATCAGGGAACTGAAGAATTCAATCTTGAAAGAAGAATTCGATTTCAAACAATTGGAATAAAAAAATCCACCAAGCCATTGGTTTGGTGGATTTAATTGGGTTAAGGGTTTTAAGGAGGAGGAAAGAGTTTTTGTCTCTTGTTAGATAGAAGTATACAATACTCACATTAAAAGAAGGTTAAAATAAGATTAGAATTTTCTAATGTTTTTCCTTATGTTAGACCCTGAATCGGGTTAAAAAGTGCCCCTGTTCCCAGCTCTTTTGCCTTGACAGTCGACTCCATTTTATATATATTTATTCCGGTTTAGGTCGGATTGCCTCCGGGTAATCGAAGAAGAAACCTATTCTACATGAAAGGAGGAATATGGGATGAAGGTTATTAAATGCTTTTCGATGGTTCTGGTTTTTGCGCTTTTAGTAACAGGGGGAATGGCTGTGGCAGGGACTCTTGATGAAGTCCGTGCAAAGGGAGTCCTGACAGTAGGTGTGAACGTGGGTTTGGCTGGCTTTAGCATGCCCGACGACAAGGGGGTGTGGAAGGGACTTGACGTGGATACAGCCAAAGCAATTGCTACTGCCGTATTCGGCGATGCAAGCAAGGTGAAATATGTCCCCCTTACAGCCGTCCAGCGTCTTCCCGCTCTTCAATCCAAGGAGGTAGATGTCCTGTGTCGTAACACAACCGCTACGCTTACACGGGAAACTGTCAACGGTCTCAATTTTGCTCATCCCAATTATTATGACGGCCAGGGATTTCTTATCTCCAAAAAGAAGAAAGTGAACACTGCCAAAAAACTAAAAGGCGCCACCGTTTGTACCCTTCCGGGAACAACCACCGAGATGAATGCAGCGGACTATTTCCGGAAAAATGGGATGCCCTGGAAACCGGTTGTCATTGAAAACAACGCCGAGCTGAACAAAGCCTTTTTTGCCGGCCGCTGCGATGTGCTGACCTCGGACGCTTCTCAGTTGGCTGCTATTCGTTCGGTAGCTCCAAATCCTGACGATTACATCATCCTGCCCGAGATCATTTCCAAGGAGCCCCTTTCTCCTGCGGTGCGTCATGGAGATGATCAGTGGTATGATATCGTCAACTGGACGGTAATGGCCCTGATCGAGGCTGAAGAACTTGGCATCACATCAGCTAACGTGGATGAGATGCTCAAAAGCACCGATCCCCAGGTCCAGCGTTTTCTCGGGGTTAACCCTGGTTTTGGTAAAGCCCTTGGCCTCGATGAAAAATGGGCTTATAACATCATCAAACAGGTGGGGAACTACGGCGAAATCTTCGACCGCAATGTGGGTCTCAAGACACCCCTCAAGCTTGAGCGCGGGCTGAACGGCCTCTGGACAAAGGGCGGACTGATGTACGCCATTCCTTTCAGATAAACCGGCCTGTGAGGGTACTCCTTTAAAAGGGGTACCCTCTTTCTATTTTGAGAGAAGGTGAGAGACTTTAAGAACAACACTCTTTCAGAAAAGACACCCTTCTGGCTCGATCCCAAGAAAAGGGCTATCTTTTTCCAGTTGATGACCTTTATCGTGGTAGGGTTGTTGGCCTACTATCTCGTCTCGAACACCCTGACCAACCTCAAAAAACAGAAGATCGCCTCGGGATTCAGTTTTTTAAACAAAGAATCCTCTTTTGAGATAGGAGAATCTCTGATTCCCTATTCAGCGGCCAGCACTTACGGCCGGGCCCTTCTGGTGGGCGCCCTGAATACCATCAAGGTCTCTATCATCGGGATCATCATCACCATACTCCTGGGTACGATCATCGGAATAGCGAGGCTTTCGACCAACTGGGTTGTCTCAAAACTTGCAGCCATCTATATCGAAGTGATGCAGGACATCCCCGTCCTGCTGCAGTTATTTTTCTGGTATGCGATCTTTTATGAAACGATGCCTCCACCGCAGGAGGCCCTCAATCCGGGTGGAGGGATTTTTCTCTCTAACCGGGGAGTCGCTTTTACGATTCCTGAGGCTCATCCTGCTCACCTCCACATGGTCCTTGCTTTTATCGTGGGGTGCCTGCTGGTCTATCTGATACGCCGTTGGGCGAAAGAGCGTCGGGAAAAAACAGGTCGTTTTTTCCCGACCTTTCGTGTTGGAGCCGCCGTTCTTTTCGGGCTTCCTTTTATCACCTGGTTGGGATTTGGAGCGCCCCTGAGGATGGATATTCCACATCTGGAGGGATTTAATTTTCAGGGCGGCCTGATGATCAGCCCGGAGTTTATCGCCCTTCTGCTGGGCCTGATTCTATATACCGCTGCCTTTGTCGCAGAAGTCGTCCGCGCCGGAATTCAATCGGTCAGCAAAGGCCAGAGGGAGGCGGCCATGGCCATCGGTCTCAGGCCAACTCTCGTATTAAACCTGGTCATTCTGCCTCAGGCCCTCAGGGTGATTGTTCCACCGTTAACGAGTCAGATGCTCAATCTGACCAAGAACAGCTCTCTGGCCGTTGCCATTGGTTACCCGGATTTTGTCTCGGTGGCGAACACGACCATGAACCAGACAGGACAGTCGATCGAGGGCGTAGCCCTCATCATGGCCGTGTATCTCTTTTTCAGTCTCTCAACATCCGCCTTCATGAATTGGTATAATAAAAAAGTTGCCCTTGTAGAGAGATAACATGGAACAAGTATCCCAGACAGGCATGCTCAAACCCCCTCGTACCAGCATTGGCGTCATCGGCTGGATAAGAAACAATCTTTTTAATGGGATGCTGAACTCCATCCTTACCATTCTGACCCTTTTCCTCTTATGGCAATTTGTTCCCCCACTCTTTCGCTGGGCATTCATCGATAGCGCATGGCATACCACCGGCCAGGCATGCAGAGATGCGGCTGGCGCCTGCTGGTCGGTTATTTCCATCAACTATCGCTTTATTCTCTTTGGTTTCTATCCTTATGAAGAACAGTGGCGGCCTTTTCTCGCCATGCTGATCCTCTTTGGCCTCCTTTTTTATACAAGGGACCGAACCCGCTGGAAAAAACCTCTTGCCTATGCCTGGATCATCGGCCTTTTCTTAATGGGTTTCCTGATGATAGGCGGGTTGTTTGGGCTGAAGCCCATAGAAAGTACTCAATGGGGTGGTTTGCCTCTTACCCTTCTTCTTTCTGTTTTTGGTCTTACGGTTGCGTACCCTCTGGGAGTTATCCTGGCCTTGGGCCGGCGGTCAAAGATGCCAGGTATCAAGGTACTCTGTATCATCTACATCGAGCTGATCCGCGGGGTTCCCCTGATCAGCCTCCTCTTCATGTCCTCCATCATTCTCCCTCTCTTTCTGCCGGAGGGGATTACCATCAATAAGATCCTGAGAGCCCAGGTTGCTATCATTATGTTCACAGCGGCTTATATTGCTGAGGTGGTTCGTGGCGGGTTGCAGGGTATGTCACGTGGGCAGTATGAGGCCGCAGAGTCGATTGGATTAAACTATTACCTGACCATGAGGCTGGTCATTTTGCCGCAGGCTTTGAAGATCGTTATTCCGCCCACGGTAAGCCAACTCATCTCTGCCTTCAAAGACACCTCGCTGGTGGTGATCATTGCCCTCTTTGATGTTCTGAAGACGACCCAGTCCGTGCTTTCCAACCCGGAATGGATGGGGTTCAGCCGCGAAGCCTATGTCTTTCTCGCTGTATTATATTTCTTAGGGTGTTTTTCCATGTCCAACTACAGCAGGAAACTTGAAAAGGAATTATCGAGGGGAGATTGATCGAAATGAATAATGATCAAAAAACATCTCAGGAGCCCATGATTCAATTTATTGATGTGCATAAATGGTATGGTGAATTTCATGTGCTCCAGGGAATCAACCTATCCGTAGAGAAGCAGGAACGTATTGTCATCTGCGGTCCTTCCGGCTCAGGGAAGTCGACTTTGATCCGATGCATCAATCGCCTGGAGGAACATCAGCGGGGCCGGATCATCGTGGATGGTATTGAACTGACCAATAATATTAAAAACATTGAGAAGATTCGGGCTGAAGTGGGCATGGTGTTTCAGCACTTCAACCTCTTTCCTCATCTCACGATTGTTCAGAATTTATCCTTAGGGCCGATCTGGGTGAGAAAGACCCCCAAGAAAGAGGCAGAAGAAGCAGCCATGTATTACCTTGAAAAGGTCCATATCGCTGAACAGGCCCGGAAATACCCCGGACAACTCTCCGGAGGTCAGCAACAGCGCGTGGCCATTGCCAGGAGCCTATGCATGAACCCAAAGGTCATGCTCTTTGATGAGCCCACCTCTGCTCTCGATCCCGAGATGATCAAGGAAGTGCTGGATGTCATGATCGAACTCGCCCGGGAAGGCATGACCATGATCGTGGTCACTCATGAAATGGGGTTTGCCAAGAGTGTGGCACACCGGGTGCTTTTTATGGATTTTGGAAAGATCGTGGAAGGAAATACGCCTGAGGAGTTCTTTTCAAATCCTCAACACGAACGGACCAAACTCTTTCTCAGCCAGATCTTGCATTAATCCCAGGAAACAAGGGTTGCCTCAGATATTACTAACTTGAAATTAACGTTTGTCGTTGTCGAAGCTTGTATCGATACTCTATTGACGAAACTGGAGACTCGAACCCATTTTTGTCGAGATTCGAACATCGAGCTTCTTGCTTCGATACGAGCATCGTCACCGTTAAACGATATCCCCTTTAATCTTCACCAGGGCTCTACTTCCCTTCCGTCATTTTCTTTAACGCTTCCTCGTAAATCTGGTAGGTCCTTGCATCGAAGAGGACAAATCTTACCATTTTGATATCAGGATGGTCTTTCAAATAATCCATCACTGTTTTTAAAGCCACGCGGGATGCTTCTTCCACAGGATAACCATAGACACCTGTGCTGATGGAGGGAAAAGCGATCGAAGCGATTTTGTGTTTGGTGCAGAGTTCGAGACTCGTTCGATAGGCGCTCGAAAGGAGTTCTGCATCTCTGGGGGCTCCAGAATAGATGGGACCGACTGCATGGATTACATACTTTGCCTTTAAATTTCCTCCATCCGTAATGACCGCTGACCCCGTTGGGCAACCCTTATACTTCGCCTTTAGTTCATCCATGATCGATCGCCCGCCTGCCCGGTGGATGGCACCATCGACTCCGCCCCCTCCGGCGAGATGGGAGTTTGCAGCATTCCCAATGGCCTCGGTATCCTGCCGGGTGATGTCGCCTTGGACCACTGCTAACATTGATTGATGAACCGTTGCTTTCATCTTTCTTCCCCCTTTATTTACTGCATATCAGAAAGGGTTGACTTCGTCAATATTGGAGGGTGTCTGAGGGATTTCACCGGTTCTTTTCAACTGACCTTTCTTGTCTCCCTGTTGGGATTCATCCTTTGCGTGATCATCACAGCCCTAAACAGAAAAGGGTGAGAGGTTAGTCTCACCCTTTCGCCAATCTTTTGATCTTGGGCTTAGCGCTCAGAGCGTTTCGTAGAACGATTTTTTCAGAAATTTGAAAGACTCTACGAATTTGTCAAAGGTATCAAAGGCAGAAGGATCATAGGCTGAATCCATCGGCCTCCACTGAGTGATGTAGAAGGCCACCACACGGTCTCCACGTTTTCCGAAGATCACCTTGGCTTTTGCCTTCTCTTTTTTAACGGGGTCTTTTCCCTCTACCGTCACTGCCAACCCCTCTCCTCCAATGACCTGGACCTTTTTCTTCTCCAGGACTTGGAAATGGAGGATCGCATTCCAGAGGAATCGTTTGAAGAACTCCTTCTCCCGGTCCTCAAACTTTGTAGAACACCCGAAAGGCTCCTCGTCGTATGCAAATACCGATTGGGATGGGAAAGGACCGGGGTCCCTCTTCATAAACCCGAAGGCAAATTCTCCATCCCCTTCTCCTTCAGGCCAGAAAAGCTTCCAGCCCATAGGAGGCATGGCAAATTCGAATTCTCCTCCATAGATGATTGTTCCCTTGGCTGTCACTTCATAAGGTTTTGGCCCAGAGGAGGTTCCCAGCGTCCCGCATCCGGAAAGAGAGAAAAGAACGATGAACAAAAACCATAGCATAAAGGCTATTTTTCTTCTCATGGTTTCCCTCCTTCCTGGTTTAGTTTTTTAAGGAACAAGAGAATATCCTTGTAACTAGGTGACCCATCTCTCACGTATCGAATAACTCCTGTTTTGTCAATGATGACCGTCCTCCTGCTAAAAACAGGATATCCTTTAATTTCGGGTGAGGGCTCCACACCAAATGAGGCACCCAGAAAGCCTGAAACATTGGAGAGGAGAGGAAAGGTCAGGTCCAAACTTTTTGCCCAGTATTTCAATATGATCACATCATCAATGCTGACACCCAGAACCCGGGTGTTGAAGCGGTCATAGAGGTAAAGATTCCTCTGATGACCCTCCATCTCACCCGTTCAGACGGGTGTATAAGCCGCGGGAAAAAAGGTGATGATCAGATGGTGCTTCCCGTAATACTCCTCAGCGTAATTGATCACCCGATCCTGCGTGGAGGGAAGGGTAAAGTTGGGGGTATCCCTTCCGATGAACTCCACCTTTTTCTTGGCCATACTTAGCGATGGCAATAGAAAAAACAGCATGAGGGAAACTAATAAAATTCCCTGGTAAATAACCTTTTTTCTCATAAGGGCCTCCTTTCTCTTTACTAAAAATTGTAAATGGTTTCTTACCTTTTTGCAATTAATAAAATAGATTGAAAAAACTTTTAAAAGGGTGTTAAATATTGTTCAGGAGAAAGGAATGATTGCTTACGATCTCATCTGTTCCAACGGTCATCTCTTTGAATGCTGGTTCAAGGACAGTGCATCCTTTGAGGAGCAGCAGTCTGACGGCATCATCAACTGCCCTATCTGCGATGATACTCAGGTGGTAAAGACTTTATCGCCCTTTATGATTAAGAAGAGCGATGGAGGGAGGAAGAAAGGGGAGGAAGTTGCTCAACAGGCCCTGCAAATCATTCACGAATATGTGGATAAGCACTTTGAAGATGTCGGAACTGAATTTGCCCAAGAAGCTCTCAAAATCCATCATGGGGAAACGGAAAAGAGAAATATCCGGGGAACAGCCACGACCGAGGAGGAAGTCATCCTGAAAGAAGAAGGGGTCCAGTTCGTTAAAATCCCGATTGTAAAGCGGCTTCTCAACTGAAGCTCAAGGTTTTAGAGTAAGATTGACCTCCTGAAATTTTTCATCCCTAAAGATCTGAATCCGAATTGTACTGCCCGTCTTCACCTTATCGAAAGTCTCTTCAAATTCCTGAATGCTTCCCACCTCTTTTTGATTGATTTTGGTAATGATATCCCCTGCCTTGATTCCAGAGGTTTCAGGAGCGCTGCCTGATAGCACCTCTGAAACGAGGACTCCCTTTTGCCCCTTAAAATTGAAGTGAGAGGACAGCGACGGAGTGAGTTCCTGAATCCGGATTCCGTGCCGTTCCACCATTCCTTCCTCCCTGGAAAGGGTGAACCCCTGTTGGTCGAGAACTTTGGCGGAGACAAGAATCGGAACTTTCGATTTGAGTGCGAGGATGATGGCATCGCTCGGTCGTGCATCGATTTCAATCAGTTTTTTGTTCAATGTGAGATAGAGGGTGGCATAGTAGGTTTGTTCCTTGAGATCGACCACCTTTACCTCTTTCACCGTTACCTGCGTTTGTTTCAAAATGGAATGGAGCAGATCATGCGTCATGGGCCTTTGAGAGGAGACTTGTTTAAGCTCCTTATCGATGGCATTGGCTTCAGGAAGACCAACCCAGATGGGGAGCGCTTTTTTCCCATCCTTATCAGCGAGGATGACCACCGGGCTCTGACTCACAGGATCGATCCTGACTCCCTTGACCTCCATTTCAACAAAGGGGAGGGGTTTTTCCTTGCTAAGAGTGACAAGCCCCATAGAAGCGATCAATAGAACCGCCAGGACCATGAGAATATATTTTTTCATTACTCCCTCCTGGTATTAATCAAGCATCCTACTCTTCATCCTTGATGGAATGCCTTTTCTGAGTCAAAGACCTCTTTCTCAATATAGCCATCAGACCGATGATGATCTTTTGGCCATCTCGTTTTGTCCTTGGTTCAGCGCTTTTGATGATACGCTTGCAGAATGCGTGATAGTGACCTTCCTCCCACTTCAGCTCTTCCAGCAGATAAGAGATAAAATCGTTCTGGCTCGAAGTGATCGTTTCGAGACCCTGGGGACTGTCCGAAGGGATGAGCCTGCCTTTTGGGGCAGGATGATAGGGATGGGGGAGGAGGCCTTTAAACCCCATCTCCTGGAATCGTCTCATCACCTTTTCAAATCCCTCTGTGCTTAACTGGGTTGAACTCTCCACTCCGGCCACTCCTTTGAGAATCTGACGATAAGATTCTTCATCGAGGTGGAGGTTCTCCTTTGCAATATGGACAAGGGCCTTCTTTTTGCGACCGATCGCCACAACCCCATTATAACCCAGATTGATGGAAAAAGTGAAATGCGCATTGATTGATGGGCCCCTCTTTATTACAATTACAATAGTGTTTTCTTCGGGGATGGTGAAAACCCTTCGCCTTGTGGCGAAGCGAAGTTTTGCGAAATGGGCGGCTGTTGTTGAATGACATATTCTCATTGGGATTTGAATGAAGCCGAACATGAGCATTTAAGCAACACCCCCGAAATCGTCATTCCGGTGAAAACCGGAATCCAGAAAAACTGGATAAAATAACTGGATTCCTGCTTGCGCAGGAATGACGCCTAAAAAATAGGAATGTTTGTAACACTTTCACTCTTTGAAAAGAAGAAGTTCATGATTCAATTGACCAAAAGAATCATCATAAAATCCCCCTTAATCCCCTTTTGCCCCTACTTTCTACGGGGATAAAAAGGCCAAAGGGGGAGAGGCTTCACCTCCCTTTGGCAAAGGGAGGTCGGGAGGGGTTTTATAAAAGGTTTTTCAAAGCGCTAAAGTGTTACAAATGTTTAAAGTCGACAGTTTGTTAGAAAACCCCTCGCCTTCAAGGAAAGGGTAGTATAGTTTCATCTCTATTCGGATTGTGGAGTTTGATATGAAAATAGGTGTGCTTTCAGATACTCACTTGAGTGAACCGAGTTCGGAATTTAAGAAGATGATTGAATTCCACTTCAGGGATGTCGAGAAGATCCTCCATGCTGGAGATTTTGTGGACTGGTCTATCGCAGAGTACCTTTCAGGATTGAAAGAGTTGGTTGCCGTCAGCGGAAATATGGACCCTTTTAAAATCCGGAAGACTTATCCGCAGAAGCAGGTCGTTGAATTAGGGGGATTTCGGATAGGTTTGATTCACGGAGGAGGAGCGCCCTTTGGAATCGAATCGAGAATCAGAGGCGAATTTGATGACGTAGATGCGATCATCTATGGCCATACCCATACGCCTGCCAATCACCAGAGCAAGGGATTATTCTTTTTTAATCCAGGATCTCCCACACGCTCCTTCTGGCATGGCACTACCCTCGGCATTCTCACCATCGGAGAAAAAATCGAAGGCGAGATCATCAAGATTTAAGGATAGCCTCTAAAAATGTCATTCAGGGGAAACCCGGAATCCAGACGCCGTCCCGACGAAAGTCGGGAACCATCCTAAAGACTGGATCCCGGTTTTCACCGGAGTGACGAAATTGGAATTATTAGAGGCTCCCTTAAATAAAATATAGGGATTTTGGATAAACTAATCTCTGGTTGGCAACAACACCTATTACTAATCGACTTAGCCTATGTTTGGAGGCTGAAGATTAACGATAGCTATACGTAACAAAACCTGATGTTGGAGGTTGTCAATAGAAACCTTGCTCCCCAATCCCGATTTAGAAATAGAACCCCTTTTCCTATTCCGGCATTGTGAGCACCTGAAAGGTGCGTGGCAATCTCATCGGGAAAGCCAAGATTGCTTCACTTCGTTCGCAATGACAATTCCCTAAATCGGGATTTGGGTTGCTAATCAAAGGGTCATTCCTTCTCGAGGCGGGGGAGGGTGCGGAGATAGGCGATCATGGCATCGAGGTCTGTGGATAGAAGTTTGGAGGTTGAATTCCTGATTACGATGCCCATGGTTTCGCCGACGACATCGCCATCGGGAAAGATTCCGGTAACCATGAATTCCTTGAGATCTTTGTCGCCCCACTTCTTCAAACCCGCCGGAGTGAGGTTCGGGACCTTCTTGCCGTCCGGTCCTTTTCCTCCTGCCATATAACGGGACTGGATCGGAACGCCCAGAAAATTGCGCGGGGTGTGACATTCGGAGCAGTGGCCCAATGCCCGGACGAGATAAGTCCCCCGGTTCATCTGTGGTGTCTGCTTCGGATCAGCGACAAAAACGCCGGACGTGAAGAAGAGCCATTTCCACAGCCTCAATGGGAAGCGCCATCTGACAAAGACGCTGATGTCATGTTTCCGGTTCGGTGCGTTGTTTGGTGGGATGGTTCGCAGGTAGGCCCACAGGTCTGTGAGGTCACTGTTTGTGACCATCGTGTAGGATGGGTAGGGAAAAGCAGGGAAATAAACAGCGCCGTCTGGTCTTTTGCCGAAGCGCATGGCACGGAAGAAGTCTGCTTCGTTCCATTTCCCAATACCCTGCTTGTCATGGCGAGTGATATTTGGACCATAGAAGGTGCCGAAGGGTGATTTGATGGCATGGCCTCCGGCATATGGAACCGCGTCCTTCACCTCTGCTGTGTGGCAACTGACACAGTTGGCGGCGGCAGCGAGATACTCACCACGCTTTGCGTCCCCTTTGGCCCAGATGCTACCAGCTGGTATCCAAAGCAGTATAATAACTACTGCGACAATTCGTATAAGCAGCACGATCCCCCCCAAAAAATGACCATAGGATGCCCTGTTTCAACAGGGCATCCTATCTTACTGCTTTTTCTCGCGGAAATTGTCGTGACAACCGCCGCAGGTCTTGCCGACTCCGCCAATGGCTGTTTTCAAAGCCGGGGTGTCACCAGTCTTGGATACTGTTACCAGATTGGCAATGGCAGCCTGCGTGTCTTCCGAAGCCTTTTTGAATTTAGCCGGGTCCTTGAATACCGAGGGGAGAGCTTCGGATTTCTCATTTGCGGTCGCTTCCTGAAAGCCGTCCCAGGGCATCTTTGCGAGTGCTTCAAGGAGCAGTGCGTTTCGTTTTACTATTTCCGCATCAAAAGGCGCCTTGTCCTGCGCCATGGCTCCAAGGGGTCCGAAATATTTCCCGAGCAGTGTCATTGCAGCTTGGCGCTGTTTTACAAGTGTAGCAGGCTTCACCTGGGCGATTGCCGATAGCGCAAAACCAATGCATAGAACCAATGACATAACTACGATCAAAAGTCTTTTCTTCATACCTTCCTCCTCCAGTTGGATTTGATGACATAAATTGTAATCAACGAAACAACTATTTCTTAAGTTTTTCCAGCGCACCAACCAGGTCTTCGAGGGGAGGGCGTTTGTTGATGTCGTGGACATCGATATATCGAATCGTTCCTTTCTTATTGATCACAAACAGCGCCCTCTCTGAAACTCCATCCGAACGTAGCACGCCATACTTTTTAGCCACCGCTCCGTGAGGCCAGAAGTCGGAGAGCACGGGGAACCAGAGCTTTCCCATCTGGTTGGTCCACGCAAAGAGGGTAGGGATGTTGTCCACTGTAATGCCAAGAAGAACGGTTTCGTTCTCCTCAAAAATATCTTTCATGATATTATAACCGGGCCACTGATCCGAGCAGACCGGCGTCCAGGCTGCGGGAACGAATGTGAGAACGACATTCTTTTTTCCGCGATACTGGCTCAGAGAAACCTTCTCCCCGGATAGAGAGGGAAGGGTAAAATCAGGCGCAAGATCTTTAACTTTCACCTTAAGTTTACTGTCCACTGGTTTCAGGTCTCCCACCTTATAAATATTCCCCTTATAGGCTTCCGATGCGCCATAAACTTGTGGGACGCTGATTAAGATCAAAATGGCAATGGAGATTAAAACAGAGTCAATTCGTATCTTCTTTTTCATCATTTCACCCCCCCTTATTTCAGTCCGGAAGCCTTTAAAACAAGCTCCAGAAATGGCTCGGCGCCCGGATAATCTCCCAACTGGGCATGGACAATCTGGTGAGTCCCGTCTTCATTATTTTTTACGACAATGAAATAGGGAGTTCTAACCTCACCACAGGCCTTATGGATGGTATAGTCTTTATCCGGAAAGAGTGGAAACGGGACCTGGTAGGTCTTTCTGTATGCCTCCACTTCAAAAGGGGTATTTCCAGCTCCGATACCAATCAGCTTAATCTTATCTTTGAGGTCCGGATTTTTTTGAATCCGTTGATAAAGTTCATTGATACCGGGAGCATCCTTCTGACAATAGGGACAATACATACTATAGATTTCGACAATCACGACCTTGGCTTTAATCTGTGGGATTTTGAAAAAACCATCACCAGAAAGGCCGAGATAAGCCTTTTCAGCGGGATTTTTGGGAATCGGAAGATTGAAGACAGGTAGGGTTTCGCCTTTTTCTGGTGCCTTGTTGGCTGTTAAAACCGTAGAAACCAGTGTAAGAAGCAGAACCATAATGACTGGCAGTGTTAAATAGATTTTTTTCATTCTTTCCCCCTTAGGTTAACTTTTTTAATGCATTCAGAACAGCTTCGTAATCCGGTTCGTTTGTTAGCTCTTTAACAATCTGGATATGTTGTAAGGTCCCTTTTTGATCCACCAGAAAGACCGCCCTGGCGAGAAGTCTTAGCTCTTTAATCAACACCCCATAAGAGGTCCCGAAAGAGGCATCGCGATGATCCGAAAGGGTTTGGACTTTATCCACTCCGCTGGCCGCACACCACCTCTTCTGTGCGAAGGGGAGGTCCATGCTGATCGTCAAAATCACGATATTCGAACCCAGACGGCTTGCCTCCTCATTAAACTTTCGGGTTTCCAGATCGCAGACTGGAGTGTCAAGAGAGGGGACAGCGGAGAGGATGCAGGTTTTACCGCGAAAAGACGATAGCGAAACGGGAGATAGATTGTTGTCCAGTGCAATAAAATCTGGAGCCATCTCCCCTGTTTTAAGCTCATTTCCAACGAGAGTGAGAGGATTCCCTCTCATGGTGATCAATCCGGTTCGTTCCTTCATTAGAGCCTCCTTTCAATTTAAGTCAGATGTGTCTTTGCCAGTACCCAGATCAGATAGGCCCAGCCAAAGAGAAATGAAATGCCTCCTATAGGTGTAGTTGCCCCCAACCACTTCGTCCCTGTGATTGCTAACAGATACAGGCTTCCTGAAAAAAGGAGGATGCCCATAAGGAATCCCCAGCCTGCTGCCGCCAAGGAATGCTGTTTTATGAAATGTTGAAGGAGTCCCACACCGAAGAGGGCCATCGTGTGGAACATCTGATATAAAATCGCTTTTTCATAGATGGATTTTCCGTAGTCATCCAGCAGATTTTTTAAGGAATGGGCCCCAAACGCCCCAAGAGCGACTGTTAAGAACCCGGAGATCGCTGACAGGATGAGCCAGAATTTAACCATAAATCCTTCCCTATTGTTTCAGTTTCTGGGCGATTGTTTTTCCGTAATCATGGCAGGCTTTCATTCCATCTCTTGTCCCCACCAAATGCTCTAAAAGATTCAGAGCGCCTAAATTGACCACGTCCATTTTGAATACATGTTCCATGGTATCGAAGATCATCTTGGGGGCGTCCCCGCTGTGGGTGTAAGATCCGAAAGCGCCTCCAATCTTTCCATGAAGGTTTGATTTCTGGGCTAAAAATAGGAAGGTCTCAACTATCCCGGGCATGGTTCGATGATAGGTTGGGGCACCGAAGACATATCCATCGTATCCCAGCAATTCTTTCCCGCTCTTGATATCGGATATTTTGGTCAGTTCTGCTTCGTGCCCGCTAATTCGGATTCCTTCGGCAATATATTCAGCCATCTGCTGGGTATTGCCCATTCTGCTAAAGTAGCAGACTAATATTTTGCCCACCTTATCCTCCATAAGGAATCATTAGGAGGAGGGGTGATTTCCTCCTCCTAATTTAGATCGTTTAATCTATCTTTTTGAACATTTCTCCTTTGGCTCCGCAAACCGGACAGGTCCCGGGGGCCTCTTTTTCAGCGGTAAAACCGCAGATCGGACAGATATAATAGGAATAATTTTCTTGAGGCTTTCCAAGATTGTCTAATAGCTTCTGGTAAAGCTGAGCATGAACCTTCTCGACGTCGTTCGCAAAGTTGAAACTCCGCAAGGCATCCTTTTGCCCTTCAGCTTTAGCTGCCTCGATCATCTCCGGATACATGTTCTTGAATTCGTGAGTTTCTCCAGCAATGGCTTCCTGGAGATTTTCTTTTGTGCTTTTGATTCCCTTCAGCGCCCTCAAGTGATTATGGGCGTGAATTGTCTCTGCTTCAGCTGCAGCCCGGAAGAGACGTGCGACCTGGGGGTTCCCTTCCTGGTCGGCCTTTGCTGCAAAGGCGAGGTACTTACGGTTTGCCTGAGATTCTCCTGCGAATGCCTCCTTTAAAGATTGTTCTGACTTTGACATAGCGATGTTCCTCCTTTCTGTTTTTAAGATCCTTTTTTATCTTTATCCCGTTAGAAAGTCCCGTTGATTGATCCATGCAAAGCTTAGATTCTATCGGGGTGTGAGCCCCGTAAAAGAACGAAGGTCTTACGGGATGAGCCTTCCCGTTAGAAGGGCGAAAGTCTTTCTAACGGGGTTTGCATTTTGAACAGATCCCATAAAATTCGATGTGGTTACCAATAATTTCAAATTCTTCAGATTCGATTCTCGGCGGTTTGAGCAAAAACGCATTTTTAACGTCGAGGATTTTCTGGCACCTGACACAGATAACATGATGATGAGGGCTGGGATTAGGATCGAACCGTTTCTTAAAGGGATCGAAGTTGAGCTCCGTGATCTGACCATGCCTCCTTAAAGTTTCAAGGGTGTTATAGACAGTGGCGAAGGACATGGTGGGGAACCTTTTCGACATGGCCTTGTAAATGTCATCAGCGGACGGATGCTCTATATTTCCCTCAAGATAATCGAGTATGGCTATTCTCTGGGGAGTAAGCTTTAATCCGGAATCTCTATATTTTCCTATCATACCATTTCCTCATTAATTAGAATAATTATCATATCAGAATTATTATTGTCAAGAGCTATTTTAAATAATTTGTGATAAAAAGTTTCTTTTATGGGGGGAGAAATTATGGTAATATGATAATATAAACCAGTTTAATGGGAGGCCAAATGAATACGATCTTATTGGGACTGATTGCCCTTGCTTTTACAGCGGGAGTGATTATTTTTATCATTGTAATGATCGAGCTGAAGGGGACGATCAAAGAATTAAAAGGATTGATCCGGACAACGGAGGGATCGCTTAAACCAACTCTGAGCGAACTCCAGGGGACGCTCAGAAGTGTCCGGGAGCTCACTGACAATGTCAATGAGGTGGCAGAGGATGTTAGAATTTTTTCAGATTCGATCAAGGAGGTCAGTGAGGGCGTCAGAACGGTGAGTGAGAGTGTCAAGGATGTGAGCGCCATGGTTGGAGATGTAAGTTCATTGGCAAGAATAGAAGTTTCGAGCGTGAAGGCGGGTATCCGAGCCGGTGTTTTTGCTTTTTTGAAAAGTTTATCCGGACAAACCAGAGACAGGCTTAAAGAATAAAGCCTTTGGATTAAAGAAAGGAGGAAAACGATGAGACAGGAAGAGGGTGGATACGGTGCTGGACCAATGATCTTCTCTTTCTTTTTAGGCGGGCTGATCGGAGCGAGCGTAGCGCTCCTATTTGCCCCCAAATCGGGAAAGGAGACAAGGGAGAAGATCAAAGAATTTGCCGGTGAGGCTAAAGGAAAGGCAGAAGAGGTGATCGAACAGGTAAAGGGCAGGGTGACCTCTGTTGTCGAAAAGGGCAAGGAAGCTTTTGAAGAAAGGAAATCGATTTTGGCTACAGCGATCGATGCTGGCAAGGAGGCTTACGAAAAAGAGAAGGAGAAGCTGGCTAAAGGTCATCCATCTGGTTCTTAATCGTTTTTAGATAAACCAGAGTAGCTCCCCATCCACCTTGGGCCTCAGATGCAATCCTGTAAGAATCGACAAGAGGGCTCTTCTCGAGAAAGGAGAGAACAATATTTCGTTGCACTCCTTTTCCCTTTCCGTGGATGATTCGGACCTCTTTCAATCCCTTCTTCTGGCACTCCAAGAGATATTCTTCCAATAGAGAGGGGATCTCTTTGGGAGAGAAGGTGTGTAGATCGATCCAGTCTTCAATGGGAATTGCCACAGCCATAAATTATAGTTCGGAGTTCGGAGTAAACCATGTTGAAAATTTTGTGGAACATCGGCCGGGTCAGTTTGCCGGTTAAGGTGTTTTGCTGGCTCGGGTGGTAGGTGGTGATCATCGTTCGGTGTTCGGTAGGGAACGGTTTAAAACCGTTCCCTACAGGAGTTCGGAGAACATATTTCTTTCCATGGCCGAAGGCTAAAGGCGGAACTTCATACCCCTTCAACCTAAGCAGTTTCAATGTCTGTGTAAAAGCAATTTGACCCAATGGAACAATGACTTCAACATTCTTCAATAAATCAAGTTCCTTCAAAATATAAGGCCGGCAGTTCTCTATTTCTTCGGGCAAGGGTTTATTGTCTGGTGGAGCGCAGCGGATCGTAGCCGTGATGTAGCAATCCTTTAAAGCAAAATTATCATCCCGCCTGATCGAATTGGGTCGATTGGCAAAGCCAAAATGATGAAGGGCTTCAAAGAGCCACTCTCCACTTCGGTCTCCAGTAAACATTCGTCCTGTCCGATTTCCACCATTAGCCGCAGGTGCGAGGCCGACGATCAGAACGCGGGCATTCGGATCTCCAAAACTGGGTAGAGGTCTGGACCAGTAGCTCCATTCCCTGTATCTTTTGGGTTTGCGGTCTGCAAGCTCTGCAAGGTAAACCATTAGCCTCGGGCATTTCTGGCACCGGACGATTTTCCCTTGCAGCTTTTTCAATTCTGTTTCAAATTTCATTTCCACTACGTCCTATCATATTCCCGGTCAATCTTTCAAGGGAAAATGGTTTTAGCGTAAGACAACTAATTTACCCCCTTGAAGCTGTGAAAAAAAATAGGACAGAGGGTGGGCAGATATATTTCCAAAGTTTTACAATTTCGGTCATTTAATAAGGTCAGGGTAACGAACCTCTGTAAGTTATGAACCTATTTGAAGTTTTTCATTATCAGTAGTAAACGAGAAAAGGTATCGTTGTAAAACTTCTCCAATATCCCTGCCCACCCTCTGTCTGCAAAAAATATTTTTTTCACAGCTTCCTTTTGTCAAATAAGGATAAAAATTATAACAAACAACAGAATAAATGGTTTTTGACAGGGGAGGGATTTCTTGTTAAAAATAAGAAGAAAGAAAATAAGGAGATTAGACATTGCCAACGTACTCCCACTCCCAGCTATCCACTTACGAAACCTGCCCTTACCAGTATAAACTGTCTTATATTCAAAAAATTAAGATGGATACTGAGGGGATTGAGGCCTTCATGGGGTCGATGGTCCACGATGTCCTTGAGAAACTCTACCGGGACCTGAAGATGACAAAACTGAATACCCTTGAAGAGCTTCTCGAATTTTATCATCAATGCTGGGAGAAAAACTGGAGTGATACGGTTCAGATCATCCGGAAGGAATACAGTGCGGAGGATTATCGCTCTCTGGGAGCCAAATGTATTACAGAATATTACAAACGTTATTATCCTTTTGACCAGGGAAAGACATTAGGTCTTGAAGAGACCATCTATTTTCCTCTTGAGGAAGAAAAAGGATACTGGATTCGAGGGGTGATTGATCGTCTGACACTCCTGAACGGGTCTGTTCTTGAGATTCATGATTATAAGACCTCCGGCAGGCTTCCGACCCAGAAGGATATCCAGTCCGACCGGCAGTTAGCTTTTTACCACATGGGAGTGGAAGGGAAATGGAAAGATATACAGGAAATTAAATTGATCTGGCACTACCTTGTGTTCGATGTGGAGCTTCAATCTCTGCGAACTCCTGAAGAGCTTCAACGACTACGGCAGGAGACCATGGAACTGATTAAAACGATCGAGTCCGATAGAGAATTTTCTCCACGAGAGAGTCCTCTCTGTGATTGGTGTGATTATCAGGGGCTCTGTCCGAAACGGAAACACAGGGTAGTCACGGAGAATCTTCCGCCGAATGAATACCTGAATGAAGATGGAGTCAACCTGGTCAACCGGTATGTGGAGTTGAAGGAGAAGAAGGGCGTACTGGTCGGAGAGATAGATGCTGAGATCGCCAGGGTGGAGGAAGCTCTCCTGGCTTATGCTCAACTGAAAGAGCTGGAGGCGATCTTTGGGAGTGACCATGTGGCTAAGATTAAGATGGAGGTAAAAGAGAAATATCCCCTAAAAGGAGACCCAGCTCGGAGAGCATTGGATGAGTTCATCAAGAGCGCCGGAAAATGGATGGAGGTTTCTGATCTGAACCCATGGATGATTGCGAGAGTTCTTGAACGAGGAGGATGGCCTCCTTCTCTTGCTAAAAAGGTAAAAGAGTTTGCCACAGTCGAAAAGAATCGCACCATCACCTTAACCAAACTGAAAGAAAGAGATTAACAGATAAGGCAATATCAAATGTCAAAGTTCAAACGTCAAATGAAATCTAAATGTCAAATGAAGAATTTATTGGAATCATTAATCGGCCCACCCCCACCCTCACCCTCCCCCTGGAAGGGGAGGGAAATCATCACTCATTTCGCGCGGTTCCTCCCCCTTCAGGGGGGAGAAGGTGTGAAAAAATTATGAAACAATTAAAAAAAGCTTGACATAGCCATATAACTACGATATCCTCCTTTCAACATTCTTGAGAGGAGGCACTTTCCATGGGATATTTGACCAAAGTTCAGGTG
>Ga0194127_10000885_pt1 | contig 46507 bp, 46 predicted proteins | sample TA2KigC100mmetaG_FD_148624 | JGI IMG/M metagenome (GOLD analysis project Ga0194127, IMG submission 148624) | Freshwater microbial communities from Lake Tanganyika, Tanzania - TA2015036 Kigoma Deep Cast 100m | ecosystem: Environmental > Aquatic > Freshwater > Lake | place: Tanzania: Lake...
GGGGAGCAGAGAACCGCTCGGCGCGATGCCTCCGCCGAACCGTTCGCGGCTTTCGGCCAGGGGATGGAGCATGAGGCTGTGGACGGACAAACCCGGGTTGCTTCGCATCAAGGGCGTGATCGCGTTCGTGAAGTGGCGAATATTGGCCGCCGCCGCCATGTAAATAATCTTTTCATAGGGAATATCGGAATAAAGACTAGCCAGTTGATTGAACACGATCGTGCCCATGCTGTGGCCGACCAAAGTGACCTTGACGCCCTTTTGCAGGGCGGCTTTCTGCTCGGCTTTTAACGTGCATGGAGGGCGCGGTCGGGCTGCGCCTTTGTTCACGGCCGCGCCGCCGGCCTGGTTCGAAGATGGCGCGTCCTGCTCGGGCGTCATGCAGGATTCCAGCGTTTGGAACAGCTTCGAGAAACCTCCTGTGCCGTGGGGATAGTTTTTTCGATCCGACTTGAGCCGCTCGCAAAGTTTCTCGTCGGCCGGGTTACCCTCCTTGCCATCGCAGACTTTGAATTCGTTTGCCGAATGAATGCCGGTCATGGCGCGCCGTACCATGTTTTCCCAGGCCGTCGTGCCAAGCGGATCGACAAAAAAAGTAGTGGCTATGCGTGCCGGCATGAGCGCGGCGTAAAGGGCATCCTCCAGCGCGCTTTCGGTAGTGATTTCCCGCTCGTTCGTGAAATTTTTGGATAAAGTCACATTGTAATATAGGGATTCCTTATTGGCGCTGTTTCCAACTGCCGCATCCTTGTCAATTACGAATTCTTTGTCCCGATCGATTTCCGAGCGCCAAAAGCGCTTGACTTGATTTTTGAAGTTCACGGGGGCGCGTGCCACGCCCTGACCAAAATCACCGGTAATGTAAAGCGGCGTCGTTAGGCTCGGAGAGTCTTCTACTTCGCCCGTTCGGACGTGCGCGACTTGTTCCCAATACGTCTCGAGCGCGCTTGTCCGCCAAATCAGAAAGATGGGATAGTACCCATCCGCGCGCAACAAAGCGGTTTGCTCAACAACTTGTTCATGTGCCACGCGGCGGCTGTTCAATCCGCCGTGAGCGAAAATCAAAAGTTTGGCATCGGGAAGATTGGGATTGAGAAACTTGATCTTGGACCATTCTTTTTTGTATTCGGCGAATCCGTGTAGAATATCTCCAATTCTTTTTGCGAAATAATCTTCGCCTTTCTTTCCGGGATAGGGGTCATCATTAACCGTAACGCCGCGTTTATCGATTTCAAGCGCATGATATTTGAGAATATCCCGATGGTTACGGGTGTTAGCACAGGTGGCGCTACTGAAAAACTCGATCAGAAATTTTTTGTCCCCGGATGTGCCTTTAGGCGGAGACTCCTTAAAATCCAAACAAAAGGATTTTGTGTCTTCGTTGTAGCCAAGAACGTTGGTGGGGTCGCCGATGAGAGATTCGGCATCCATCTCCGTGCTCGCGCAACTCCACAGCAGTCCGCACGCAAAAACGATACTCGCTGCGCGCGCGATCGCTCTGTTGACAACGTGTCGTCGCATACCTTCCGCTCCCCATTGGGGATATTTTTATTCGTTTATTCTCCCCATAGTTGCAACAACTTTACTAAAGTTTAAAAAACCATGTGAAGAGCCTCCCACGAGGCGCGGTCGGGGGCGAGCAGCAGGGTTCCGTCCTTCGCGCGCGGCTTGGCGAGCCGGTAGGCCCCCTCGCCGTCGGCGAGTTGCGAATAGCCCCCGGCCTCGGCGTGGATCAGGACGCCGGCGGCGTGGTCCCAGGGCTTCAGGCGCCCGACGCAGCGCATGTAGGCGATTTCGCCCCGTGCGAGGTCGAGGTATTCGAGGGCGATGGTGCCGTAGCGCGCGACCGTTCGCGGCAGGCCCTTCGCACCCATCTTGCGTCGGCTTTCCAGACGTTCGCGCGCCCGCGGCCCGGCGGTGCCGGTAAGTTCCGCCACCGGCGCCGGGCGGCTTGCGGCAAGGCGGGTTCCGTTCATCCAGGCGCCCTCGCCCTTGGCCGCCCATACCAGGCGATCCTCGAGCGGATCGAGGATCCACCCCGCGAGGGTTTTGCCCCGGTGCGCGAAGGCGACGATCATGCCGAAGCGCCGGTCGCCCTTGGCGAAGTTATCGGTGCCGTCGACCGGATCGACGATCCACAAGGGATCGAGCGAGCCGAGCCGGTCGAGCAGCCGGGGGTCGGTTTCGATTCCCTCCTCGCCCACCACCGCTGCCGGAACGATTTCGGCGAGCAGGCGGGCGAGCATCGCCTCGGCCGCGGTGTCGGCCGTGGTCACGGTTTCGCCCGGGCGCTTTTCGGCGACGTCGGCGGGGGCGAGCCGGCCGAACCGTGGCAGCACCTCGGCGGCGGCGGTCGCGCGCAAGGCGGCCGCGACGCGCGCGGGATCGGGAATGGGGAACGGGTTCACGCGAGAGCTTCAGGGCGACAGCATGTCGCGGTCGCGGTGGTAGGCATTGCGGATGTCGTCGAGCATGCGGGCGGCATCGGCGCTGTAATCGGCGCGCTGGATCAGGGCCTCGGTCACGAAGCAGGCGAAGGTCACGGCCTCCGCCTTGCCGCGCAGGCCGAACAGGCCGGCGAAGCCGTCGAGGTTCTGGTGCACGCGCTTGCGCGCGGTGACGTTCAACTGGCGCTTGACGAAACGGTGCTTGCTTCGCCACTTGCGCTGGGTTTCGGCGCTGGCCATGGCATCCTCGGGGGCACGGAAGCCCAATGACGATGAAGGGCGATTATTCTACTAGTAGAAGGCCGGACGGTAAAGTCCCATCGCGCCGGCTTTTTCGGCGGCCATGCTAGAGTAAGGACGCGTGGTCGAACACCGCAGCCCCTTGAAAGACATGCGCTTTAACCTCCGCACCCTGCGCCGGAACCTCGGCAATCTGGCGGTCATCACCCTCAACCGCCTGCGCGGGCGCAGCTTCGCGCCGGTGCCGCGCCGGGAGCTGTTCGTCGAGACCTCGCAGCGATGCAATCTGACCTGTCGTTTTTGCGCCTACGACCCGCATGGACCGTCCGCGCTGATGGACGCCAAATCCTTCCGCGACGTGATCGGCCAGGCCGAAGCCATGGGTTACGAGTCGGTCTGCCTGACGCCGATGCTCGGCGACTTGTTCGCCGATCCCGGCTGCTTGGCGAAATTCGAGATCCTGGAATCGAGCCCGGTCATCCGGCGATTTTTGTTCTACACCAACTTCATCCTCGCGCGCGAAGACACCATCCGCGCCCTGCCCCGCTTCGCCAAGCTGCACGCCATGTTCATCAGCGTCTACGGCTGCGATCCGGACACGTTCGCCCGCGTTACCGGCAAATCGGCGCGCCAATACGACCGGCTGATCGCCAACCTCGGGATTCTCCACGAAGTTTCCGGCGCGATGCGGCTTGCGGGCGGACTGCATTTCAACATTCGCACCGTCGGCGGCACGAGCCTGGACAAACTGCCCGACACGCCGATGACCGAGATCATGCGCGCGCTCGCGCGCGACCGGGGCGCGAGCCTGTCGATCGCGGAGGATTTCGATACCTGGGGCGGCACCATCACGGAGGCCGATGTGGCCGGCCTCGGTATCCGTCTGATCGACGGGCGGGGCGTATACCATCGCGGCGCATGCACGTTTTTATTCGCCACCCCGCAGGTGATGGCCGACGGCACCGTGCACGCCTGCGCCTGCCGCGACGTGGACGGCACCCTTCGCCTCGGGCACTTGGCCGAGCGGCCGCTGCGCGAAATTATCTCCTGGTCGAACCCCAGATTCCGTCGGATCGTGGAGGATCACGAGGCCGGGCGTTTTCCGGCCGTCTGCCGGTCGTGTTCGCTCTATCGCAGCATCTACGACCATCGCGCGTCGGCGCACGATCCGACGTTCAAGGTCGTATCCTTGGCGGAAGCGGTTCGGCGGTTGGACGGTTGATCGGCCCGCTCTTACGCCTTCCGCCACACGGTCGCGAGCCAGGGCTGCTGGTCGCGCGGCAATCCGGTCGGGCGGTAGTAGTGCTTCAACTCCACGAAACCGGCGGCGGTGACATAGCGGCGCCAGGTGTCGAGGTCGAGAAAGCAGCAATAGCGGTCGCCGTCCATGCCCTCGGAATTGTCGCCGTGCGGGTTCGAGCAGAAAAGCACGCCGCGATCCTTCAGGGCGTCGCGCAATTCGCCGAGAACCCGGGGCAATTCCGCGGTCGGCACGTGAAACAGCGAGGCGTTGGCGAACACCCCATGGAAACGCGCGGCCGGCAGGCGCATGGCCAGGAAATCCTGGTGCAGCACCTCGCAACCGGAATGGGCGCGGGCCATGGCCGCGAATTCTTTCGATCCGTCGAGCCCCACCGGTTCGTGCCCGAGGGAACGAAAATGGGCGAGATCCCGTCCCGGCCCGCAGCCGAGGTCGAGGATGGCGAACGGCGGCGTGTCCTCGATCGCCTCGATCAGGGCTTGAATGTTCTGGCTGACGTCGTGGTCGAGGGTGCGCGCCCGGAAACGCTCGGCCACGCGATCGTAGTGGGCGACCGTGGAGTCCATCTCCGGTTCCCACCGCCGCGCGGCGGCCGGTGCGGACGGACGATCCGGCGCGCTCATGGCGACGGTCGCCGCCGTCTTCGGAAGCGCGCCGCGTGCTCGGGGTCGAGGCGAACCTTCAAGCGGATGGCGTCCTCGAAATCGCGGCGCTCGACCACCTCCCCGTGAGCATAAAGCCACGCGAGGTCGGCGCCGTCCTGGGGCGCGAGCGTGATCTCCTCCAGCGCGAATGCCGCCGACAGCCGCTGGTCGAGAAGGGCGAGCAGTTCGGATATGCCCTCCCCCGTGACCGCCGAAACCGCGACCTGAGCGGCATTGGTGCGGGCCAGGCGCGCGCGCAGGGCCTCGCGATCCTCGGGCGAGAGCAGATCGATCTTGTTGAGGGGGTCGATGATATCGTCACTCTCCTCGCCCCCTATGTGGTTTGCGCGCCCGATTTCCTTCAGCACCATAAGCACATCTTGCTTCTGCGCCTCGCTTTCGCCGTGGGCGGCGTCGCGCACGTGCACCAGGGCGTCGGCCTCGCGCACTTCTTCGAGGGTCGCATGGAAGGCGTTGACCAGCTCGTGTGGCAGATCGGAGATGAATCCGACCGTGTCGGACAGGATCGCCGTGCGCCCCGAGGGCAGCGCAAGACCGCGCATAGTCGGATCCAAGGTGGCGAACAATTGATCGCGCGCGGTCACGTCGGCGCGGGTCAGCGCGTTGAACAGGGTCGGGGTGCCGGCGTTGGTGTAGCCGACCAGGGCGACCACCGGGTACGGCACCCGCTTGCGCGCGGCGCGATGCAGGTGGCGGGTCCGTTTCACGGCGTCGAGCTCGCGCTTAAGGCGCACGATGCGATCCCCGATCAGGCGGCGGTCGGTCTCGATCTGGGTTTCGCCGGGGCCGCCGAGGAAGCCGAAGCCGCCGCGCTGGCGTTCGAGGTGGGTCCAACTGCGCACCAGGCGGCTCCTCTGGTACGTCAGCGCGGCGAGTTCCACCTGAAGCTGGCCTTCGCGGGTGCGTGCGCGCGCGCCGAAGATCTCGAGAATCAGGCCGGTGCGGTCGATGACCTTGCATTTCCAGGCGCGCTCCAGGTTGCGCTGCTGCACCGGCGTGAGCGGCGCGTTGACCACGGCGAGCGCGACGGTGGGCTCCTCGTGCGGGGCCTTGCGGCGTTCCTGGCGTGCTTGCTTGGACGACTTCTTTTCGCCCTTGGCGGGTTGGTCTCGTTCAATATGCCCCGGCAACACGATTTGGCCGATGCGCTCGACCGTGCCGCGGCCGAACAAGGTCGCGGGCACGTGGCGGCCGAGATTGACGATTTCGGCGTGGCGGACGTCGAGGTTGATGGCGTGGGCGAGACGGACGGCTTCGGCCAAGCGCGCGTCGGGGTCGCGATCGGCGCCGTTTTCGCGCGCGGGCGCGTGCCGGTGCGGATGCACGATCAGGCACGCCTGGCCGCGCGCGCCGTAACTCCCTTCGCGTCCGGGTAAAACGGGGACGTTCAACGCGAAACCTGCGGCACGATCAGCCCTGCGGCTCGGCGCTTTCGTTCTTGTCGGGCTCGAACAACTGGATCGGGCCGGTCGGCATCACGGTCGAAATGGCGTGCTTGTAGACGAGCTGGGTATGGCCGTCGCGGCGCAGCAGCACCGAGAAATTGTCGAACCAAGTGATGATGCCTTGCAACTTCACGCCGTTGACGAGAAACACCGTGACCGGCGTCTTGTTCTTGCGGATGTGATTGAGAAAAACATCTTGGACGTTCTGCGACTTTTCTTTTTCGGGTGACATGCGGTCGAGCCCCCTTGTTCGTTGTGTTTTGCGCGTTTTGCGGACGTCCCCGATCCGGATCGTCCGGTCCCGCCTTCGCAGGCAATGCCCCCGAGGCGAGGATCATGAGGCGTCGGCCGCTCCCTGGAGATTTCGGCCGGGCGTTTGTGAACTTCCGGGTCCCGCCTTCCGGCGGAACGGGAAGATTAGAGCGATTCCAGGGCTTTGGAAAGTGCCCGGCAGTCGGCGAAATGCCGGGCCGGAGGATGGCTTGGAAATTCGCCCGCTTCCGGGGGGTGTTCGCGCACCAGGATCGGCACGCAACCGGCATTGCGCGCGCATTCCAGGTCGATATCGGCATCGCCCGCGATCCAGACGTCGGCGCCCGGGGCGATCCCGCTGCCCTCGAGGGCCAGCAGCACCGGTTCGGGCGCGGGCTTGTCGCGCGCGGCGTCGAGCGCGCCGACCAGGCGGCCGAAGTGACGCGCCCAGCCGAGGTGTTCGGCCTCGCGGCGCAGGAATTCGCCCTTCTTGTTGCTGATCACGGCGAGATAAATCCCGGCGCCGGCGAGTTCGGCGATCGCCTCGGCGGCGCCGGCGATCGGCGTCAGTTTTTCGACGTGGATCCGGTTGTAGCGTTCGTAGAACACCCGGCCGGCCGCTTCCCATTGGTCGCCGAACAGCTTGGGAAAACTGTCGCGCATCGACTTGCGCACGCGGGTTTTCACTTCGTCCTTCGTCCACGGCGCGTGGCCGAAGGTGGCAAGCGTCAGGTTGAGGGCGTCGGCGATGGTCGCCCAGCTGTCGACCAGGGTGTTGTCCCAATCGAGCAGGACGGCGCGCGGCCGCGTGAGGGAACGGATCATGGGTGAACGCGCCGCGGGAGAATCAGAAGAATTCGAGCTGAACCGAAAACATCTGCTCGACCTTGCGCACGGATTCGGCGGCGGCGAACAGAATGACACGGTCCTTGGGTTTGATGACGGTGGTCGCGCGCGGATAGATCATGGTCCCGTCGCGCACGATCGCGCCGATGAGGACGCCTTGGGGAATCTTCGCGTCCTTGAGCGGCGATTCGACGAGCGGCGAGGTTTCCATCGCTTCCGCTTCGATCAGTTCGCCGAATCCCTCGCGCAAAGGGCGGGCAGCGTGGATGCGTCCGCGCCGGACGTATTGCAGGATGCTCGACACCGTGATGATGCGCGGCACCACCACCACGTCGATGCCGAGAGTCATCACCAGCGGTTCGAACGCCAGCTTGTTGACCAGCGCGATGGTGCGCGCCTTGCCCCGGCTCTTGGCGAGCAGGCACGACAGGATGTTGGTTTCGTCGTTGTTGGTGACGGCGACGACGGTTTCCGCCGTGCCGACGCCGGCTTCTTCCAGGATCTCGGAATCGAGCACGTCCCCGCGCAACACGACCGTGCGTTCCAGCATGCCGGCGGCGCGTTCGGCGCGCTCGGGGCTGGCCTCGACGATCTTGGTCCGCATCCAGGGATGGTCGCGTTCGATTTCCTGGGCCAGGAACATGCCGACGTTGCCGCCGCCGAAAATAAGCAGGCGGCGGGTTTCGCTTTCCTCGTGGCCGAACGCGCCCATGGCGCGCGCGATTTTGGCGGTTTCGACGACGAAATAGACCTCGTCGCCGGGCAGCATGGAATCGTCGGCGGCCGGCACCATCGCCTTCCCTTCCCGGATGATGCCGACGATGACGATGTTGAGGTCGGGGAACAATTGCGTGAGCTGGCGGAGCGGCGTGTTAAGGATAGGGCACGTATCCGTGCAGCGCACCCCGATCAGGCGGATCATGTCGCCGGCGAGCGGGATCATCTCGATCGCGCCGGGGACCTTGAGGCGCCGCGCGATCGAACGGGCGACCTCGATTTCGGGCGAGATCACCACGTCGATCGGCATGTGATCGGGCGAAAACAAATTGGCGTAGAACGGCTGCAGGTAGCTCTGCTGGCGGACGCGGGCGATCTTGGTCGGCACCCCGAACAGCGAGTGCGCGACCTGGCAGGCGACCATGTTCACCTCGTCGGCGTAGGTGACGGCGATGATCATATCCGCGTCCTTGACGCCGGCTTCTTCCAGCACTTCGGGATTGGAGGCGTGGCCGACGATGCCCTGGACGTCGAGGGTTTCGCTGACCCGGCGGATCAGGTCGGGCATCTGGTCGATGACGGTGACCGAATTGTTTTCCTTCGCCAGATGACGGGCGATGTTGAAGCCGACCTGACCGGCGCCGCAAACGATGACTTTCATGACGGCTGCTTTTCTTCGGTGTTGACGCCGAGCGAGCGGAGCTTGCGATGGAGCGCCGAGCGTTCCATGCCGACGAACGCCGCGGTGCGCGAGATATTACCCCCGAAGCGGGCGATCTGGGCGAGAAGATATTCCCGCTCGAAATTCTCGCGCGCTTCGCGCAACGGCAGGCCCATGATCTCCCCGCTTCGGTCCAAGCCGGCGGCCATCGACGCGGCCGCGCCGATCTCGGCGGGGATGTTCTCGGCGCGGATGGGTTGGGCGGCTCCGCCCGGCGCCAGAATCAGCAGCCGTTCGACGATGTTGCGCAGTTCGCGCACGTTGCCCGGCCAATCGTAGGACTGGAGCACGGCGACGGCGTCCTCGGCGAAGTCGCGCGGCGGTTGTCCGGACGCGCCCGCGGCGCGGGCCATGAAATGACGGGCGAGAATCGGAATATCGCTGCGGCGGGCGCGGAGCGCCGGCAGCGCCACGGGCACGACATTGAGGCGGTAGAACAGATCCTCGCGCATTCGGCCCGCCTTGACCTCTTCGCCGAGGTCGCGGGTGGAGGTCGCGAAAACCCGCGCGTCGACCTCGACGGCGGTCTGCCCGCCGACGCGACGGAAAATCTGCTCCTGGAGAACGCGGACGATCTTGCCCTGGGTTTCGAGCGGCATATCGGCGACCTCGTCGAGCAGCAAGGTGCCGGTGTGGGCGCGCTCGAGGATGCCGTGCCGGCGCTGGCCCGCGGAATCGGCCGCGCCGGTGGCGCCGCCCTCGACGCCGAAAAGCTCCTCTTCGAAGTGTTCCGGCCTGAGCGTGGCGCAGTTAAGAACCACGAACGGGCCGCCCGAGCGGCGCGAACGGGCGTGGATCATGCGCGCCGCCACTTCCTTTCCCGATCCGGCCGGGCCGGTGATGAGGACGCGGCTGTTGGCGGGGGCCACGCGGTCGATCGCCTGCAGCACTTCGCGGATGGCGGCCGATTGGCCGATCAGTTCGGTTTCGGCGCCGGCGCGCAGGCGCAGCTCTTCGACCTCGCGCCGGAGCCGGGCGGCCTCGATCGCGCGCTCCACCGCCACCAGCAGGCGGTCGGCCTTGAACGGCTTTTCGATGAAGTCGTAGGCGCCGAGCTTGATGGCCGAAACGGCGATTTCGATGGTGCCGTGACCGCTCATCATCAGCACCGGCACCGTCGGGTGCTCGCGCTTGACTTCCCTCAATATGCCGAGCCCGTCCAGGTCGCTGCCCTGCAGCCAGATGTCGAGCAGCAGCAGACTCGGCCGGCGCGATCCGATGCTCTGCAAGGCGGCGGCGCTGGTGGCCGCTTCGCGTACCCGGTAGCCCTCGTCTTCCAGGATGCCCGCGACCAGGGTCCGGATATCGGCTTCGTCGTCGACGATCAGGATGTCATGCGCCATGGCGAACGTTGATCCTCAGGTACTCTTGGCGGATACGGCGGCCTCGCCTGCGGGAATGCGCGCGAGCGGGCGGCCGCCGACGGCGGCAGCCGGCTCCTTTTCCCTGGCGGTCGCGCCCCTGAACACCAGCGAAATCCGCGCGCCACCGCCCTCGCGGTCGTCGAGCAAGATTTCGCCGTTATGATCTTCCCTGATCTTGCGGACGATGGCGAGACCGAGGCCGGTGCCTTTGGTGCGCGTCGTCACATAAGGTTCGGTCAGCCGATCGCGCTGGTCGGCGGGTAGGCCGATGCCGTTGTCCTCGACCGCGACGATGGTGGCAAGCCCGCGGGCCGGATCGCCGGGCGTGAGCTTGAGGCGCACCCAACCCTTGTGTTCTTCGCCATTTTTTTCCCCCGCGGCCTCGACCGCCTCGGCGCCGTTCTTGAGGACGTTGACGATCGCGCGGCTGACTTGGCGGACGTCGCAGAACAAGGGCACGTCGGCCGGGGGCAACTCGAGAATGTAGTCGATCGTCGGGTGCCGCGCGCGCTCGAGAAAAATCGCTTGGCGGCAGATTTCGCTCAGGTTCTCGGGTTTGAGCGAGGGCTGCGGCATGCGCGCGAAGGTCGAGAATTCGTCCACCATCCGGCCGATATCCTCGACCTGGCGGATGATGGTCTCGGTGCAGGTCGCGAATGTGTCCGGATCGGTCGCGATTTCCTTGAGGTACTTGCGCTTGAGCCGCTCGGCCGACAGTTGGATCGGCGTGAGCGGGTTCTTGATCTCGTGGGCGATGCGGCGGGCCACGTCGGCCCAGGCGGCGGTGCGCTGCGCCGACAGCAGATCGGTTACGTCGTCGAAAGTGACGACGTAACCGATCACGTTCCCGCCGACGCGCTCGGCCGAGACGCGCACGTGCAGGGTGCGCGTCTGCCCCTGGCGGGTAAAGCGAATCTGGCCCTGCACCAGACGTTCGGGCCGGGCGGCGGCCTCGTCGAGCAGCGGGATCATTTCCGGCACGAGCGCGCGCAAGGGCGAGCCGATTTTGGTCGTGAGGTCGACGCCGAGCAGGTCGGCGGCCGAACGGTTGGGCAGATTGATCGCGCCGGCGGCATCGAGGCCGATCACCCCGGCGCTGACGCCGGTAAGAACGGCCTCGGTGAAGCGGCGGCGTTCGTCGATCTGGCGGTTGGCCTCGATCAAACCCAGGCGTTGGTTCTCGATCTGACTCGTCATCCGGTTGAACGCGCGGCCGAGGCGCGCCACCTCGTCGCCGCTGCCGCGCGCGTCCACTCGTGCCGTGAGATCGCCCTCGCCTACCCGTTCGGCCGCGTCGATCAGCTTGACGATCGGCTCCGCCATTTGGGTCGCCAGCGTGAGTCCGATCCATACCGCCGCGAGCAACAGCAGCACCGCCACCAGCACGAACATGGCGACGAAGCTGATCTGGATACCGCGGCTTTCCCGCTGCGTCGCCTGGTATTGGGACACCGCGCGCTCGACCCGCTGGATGTGGTCGATGATGCGCGAGTCGACGAAACGGCCGACCAGCAGATAAGCATCGACGAAGCGCGCCAAGCGAACCAGGGCGCGCACCCGGTCGTCCTGGTCGCCGGTCAGGACCACCACCTCGCCGAGGCGCGCGGCGTCGATCGCGTCCGTCGGCACGCGGTCGAACTCCAGCGACAGCGACAGGGCCGAACGCGCCACCACGCGCCCGAGCCCGTCCATCACCACCGCCTCGGCGAGCGTGCGCTGTTGGGCGGCGTAGGACAGCAAATCCCGGATCGCCGCGGGTTGTTGGGCCAGCCGGGCGGCGTTGTCGTTGAGGTCGGCGGCGATGGCGAGCGCGTCGCCGCGGATGGTGTTGCGGTGCTCCTGCAGATAGGCGCGCGCGACCGTGGTCGAGGCGTTGAGGGCGGTGGAAACTCGTTCGCCGAACCAGCCCTGGATGCCGACGTTGAGAAAGATCGCCGAAAAGGCGACCACGAGAACGGCGGGCATGACGGCGACGGCGCTGAACAGGACCGCGAAACGCACGTGCAGGCCGGCGCCACCGCGGCCCCGGCGGCGCTCCGCCCAGACCGTGATCAGCTTGCGCGCGACGACGCCCGCGAGCAGCAGCAGCAGCACGACGTCGAGGTAGAGCAACGCCACCACCGTTTGCAGGTCGGCGGAGCCCTTCTGCGTGCCGGTCATGGCGGCGACGGTAGCGACGCCCGAGGCGACGGCCGCCGCGCCCAGAACGTATCCGAGATTGCGCGACAACTTCACCTGGCGCGCCCAAACGCGGAAGCGAAGCCAAGTGCCGAGCCACGGGCTTTTGCCCCCGCTCATTTGGGTCCGCCCCGGGTCACGGTGACGTGGAGATCGCGGATTTTCTTGCGCAGCGTGTTGCGGTTGAGGCCCAGCAGATCGGCGGCGCGGACCTGGTTGCCGCGTGTCGCCTTCAGGGTCAGCGCGATCAGGGGCCGCTCGATTTCCTGCAAGACCCTTTCGTACAGCCCGGCCGGCGGCAGGCCGCCGCCGTGCGCGGAGAAATAGGCGGCCAAGTGCCGCTCGACCGATTGCGACAGGCTGCCGCTTTTGTCCTCGGCGGGTTCGCCGGGAGCGACGGTGGCGTCGGCGAGTTCGGCTTCGATCGCCTCGACGCCGATGGTTTCCTCGGCGTGCAACGCGGCGAGGCGGCGCACCAAATTTTCCAATTCGCGCACGTTGCCCGGCCAGCGGTACGCCTTGAGCCGGTCCATGGCAAGCGGGTCGATGGTCTTGGCCGGAAGGCCCTCGGCCTCGGCGGCGGCGAGGAAATGGCGCACCAGTTCGGGAATGTCCTCGGTTCGCTCGCGCAGCGGCGGCAGGCGGATCGGGACGACGTTGAGCCGGTAGAACAAATCCTCGCGGAATTGGCCTTGCCGGATCAGCCGTCGGAGATCGTGGTGGGTCGCGGCGACGATGCGCACGTTGGCGCGGATCGCGCTTCGGCCGCCGACGCGGGTGTATTCGCCTTCCTGCAGCACGCGCAGGAGGCGCGTTTGCGCTTCGGGCGGCATGTCGCCGATCTCGTCGAGAAAGAGCGTGCCGCCCTCGGCCTGCTCGAACCGGCCGGCGTTGCGTTGGGTCGCGCCGGTGAACGCGCCCTTCTCGTGGCCGAACAGCTCGCTTTCCACCAGTTCGCGCGGGATCGCCGCCATGTTGATGGCGACGAACGGCCCGTGCCGGCGCTTGCCGAGCGTATGCAACGCGCGCGCGACCAGTTCCTTGCCGGTGCCCGACTCGCCCGCGATCATCACCGTGAGATCGGTGCCCATCAGCCGCGCGAGCGAGCGGTAAATGTCCTGCATCGCCGGCGAGCGGCCGATCAGGGGCAGCTTTTCGCCGGAATCGGCCGGGGGCGCCGCGTCCGCGCCGGTTTTTTTCTGCGTCTCGAGGGCGCGGCGCACGACGCCGACCAGGGCGGAGATATCGAAGGGTTTCGGCAGGTACTCGAACGCACCCCTTTCGGTCGCCTTGACCGCGGTGAGCAATGTGCTTTGCGCGCTCATGACGATGACGCGCAGCTCCGGGCGCAATTTGCGGATGCGCGGGACGAGGTCGAGCCCGTTCTCGTCGGGCATGAGAACGTCGGTGATGACCAGATCCCCCTCGCCGTCCGCGATCCACGACCACAGCGTCGCGGCGGTGCCGGTCGCGCGCACGTCGAACCCGGCGCGGCCGAGGGCATGGGTCACGACCGTGCGCACGCCGCTATCGTCGTCGGCGACCAGAACGACCGGAGCGCTCATCGATCCCCTCCGGTCGCAGCGTGCTCCGGCTCTTCGCGATACATGGGCAGCATGATGCGAAAAACGGTCTGCCGCGGGCGGCTGTCGAACTCGATCACGCCGCCGTGGTCGCCGACGATCTTGGCGACCAAAGCGAGACCGAGACCGCTGCCCTTCGGCTTGGCGGTGACGAACGGCTCGAACAGGCAGCCGCGAATGTCTTCGGGAATGCCTTCGCCGTTGTCGCGCACGCTGATCGCGAGCGGCAAATGCACCCGCGAATTGGTGCCGGGCACGGCGAACTTGACGCCCTGCTGATAGGCGGTGGCGAGGCCGATCTCGCCGCCGGTCGGCGGGCAGGCTTCGGCCGCGTTCTTGATCAGATTGAGGAACACCTGAATCAACTGGTCACGGTCGCCGTACACCGGCGGCAGCGACGGATCGTAGACGGCGACGATGCGGACATGACGGGCGAAGCTGCTTTCGGCGATGCGACGGACGCGGTCGAGAACTTCGTGGATGTTGACCGCGCCCCGGTTCATCGGGCCACCGGCGGAAAACGTGTCCATGCGGTCGACCAGGGTGCAGACACGGTCGGCTTCATCGCGGATCAATCGGGTGAGGGCCTTGTCCTGTGGCGGAACGGTTTCTTCGAGCAGTTGCGCGGCGCCGCGGATTCCGGCCATCGGGTTTTTGACTTCGTGCGCCAGCATCGCCGCCATCGCCGCGACCGACCGCGCGGCGCCACGATGGGTCAGCTGGCGATCGATCTTTTCAGCGATCGAGCGGGGCTGGAAAACGAGAACGACACCCTCGCCCGCGTCGCCGAGCGGCGATGCGAGCAGATTGACGAAATGCCGCCCCATGCGCGGAGTTTCGATGGCGACGCCATATTCGGCCACCGTGTTGCAGGCGGCGGCCGATTGTTCGATCAGCGCGAACACGGGGCTATCGGGCGGAATGTGCGCCGCGAGCGAATGGCCGAGCAGATGATGGGCGCTCGCCTGGAACATTTGTTCGGCGGCGGCGTTGGCGTAAACGATGTCCCGGCCGCCGTTGAGCGCGACCACGGGCAACGCCAGCGCGGCCAGGATCGCTTCCGGTTCGGGATGCCGGGCCACGACTTCGGGGCGCTGGGTTTTGAGCGGTGCGGGCATTGGCGTCAAGCCGCCGCGCGTTCTAATTGTCCGGCCAATTGTCCGGCAACGTGCGGCGCGTAGAAGGACACGATCCGGTCGCGCACCGCGTCGGCGTCGGGGATACGGTTGATTTCGGCCCGGAACTCGGCCGACTTGGGAAGTCCGCGGCTGTACCAGGCGATATGCTTGCGCGCGAGCCGGACCCCCGGTTCGCGGCCGTAATGACGTAGGATGTCCTCGAAATGCTCGAGTAGGATGGCGAGCTGCGACGCCGGCGGCGGTTCCGGCAGCCGTTCGCCGGTGGCGAGGAAGCGTTGGATTTGGTTCGGCAACCATGGCCGGCCATAGGTGCCGCGCCCAACCATCACCCCATCGGCGCCGGAAACCTCCAGCAACGCGCGCGCGTCTTCCGGGCTGTCGACGTCGCCGTTGCCGATTACCGGAACGCGCACCGCATCCTTCACGACGCGGATGAACGTTCGGTCGGCGCGCCCCGAGTAGAACTGGCAACGGGTACGTCCGTGCACCGTCACCGCTTGGATGCCGCAATCCTCGGCGATCTTGGCGAGCCTCGGCGCGTTGCGGTTCTTGTCGTCCCAGCCGGTGCGCATCTTGAGGGTCACCGGCACGGGCACCGCCTTGACCACCGCGTCGATGATGCGGCCGGCGAGGTTTTCGTCGCGCATCAGGGCGGATCCGGCGTCTCCGTTGACCACCTTCTTGACCGGGCAGCCCATGTTGATGTCGACGATTTGGGCGCCGCGCGCGACGCAGATACGCGCCGCCTCGGCCATCACTTCGGGCTCGCAGCCGGCCAGTTGGACGGCCATCGGCCCCTCCTCGGGCGCGCTTTGGGCCATGCGCAGGGTCTTGCGCGCCTCGCGGATGACCGCCTTGCTCGCGATCATCTCGGATACCACCAAGCCGACGCCGAGCCTTCGCACCGCGCGCCGGAACGGCAAATCCGTGACGCCGGACATGGGCGCCAGAATGACCGGACTGTCCAATCGAATGTGGCCGATTTGCAACGCCATGAAAAACCGCGATAGGTCGGGAAAATTGGTGCCTATTTATTGGGCAAACGCCCCCGATATGCAAGGCATTCGGAATTCCGAAAAAAGGCCGTTATCGGCAGAATTTTAGCGACCGAGGAGTATTTCGGTCACGAACTTGACCCCGGGATAACCGAGGGTGAGCAGAAGATAGCCGACCAGGACATAGCGCGCCGCCTGGCGTCCGCGCACCCCGGCGCGGAAATGCCCGATCAAGAGGCCCGCCAGCACCAGGAACGCGGCGATGGTCAGCACGGTCTTGTGGTCGAACGCGAGCAAGGTCCCCTTCTCGCGATAAAGCGAGGCCATGCCGGTCGCCAGTCCGGCGGCGAGCACCGCTTCGGCGATCAGCAGAAGGCGCACCACCAATTGCTCGCAATCGGCGATGGACGGCAGCGTGCGGGTCAACACCGTCGGCCGGCGCGCCTTCAATGCCCTCTCCTGCATGAAAGCCGCGAGTGCCGCAACCGCAGCGACGGTGACCAGCGCATAGGTGGTGACGGCGGCAGCGATATGCACCGCCACCCAAAGGGAAGCTGACGCCTCGGCCGCGAGAGGACGGGCCGGCGGTTGTTGCCAGAGTGCCGCCAGCACCACGAGTATGCCCATGTATGGTGCGAGCAGCGGCGCGAGCTTGCCCGCGGGGCGCAAGGCGAGCGCCGTGATCGCAAACACGATCATGCCGGCGGCAACCGTGACCCACAGGGCGGTGGAAATGTCCGTGCGCCAAGCGCCGGATAGCCGCTCGGCGGCGATGCCGATCGGAACGATGGCGGCGGCGGCGAGCGCGGCGAGATAAAGGGCGTCGCGATCCGCTCCGCGCCGGAACCCGACCGCGGCCAAGGGCATCAGCGCGACGATGGCCGCCAGGGCATAGAGCACGCTTTCCGTCATGGCGGGCACAATCGCGTCCGGCGACGCGCTTGGCAAGGGCCGAGGGATCGGTTCAGCCGCGCGGTTATCCTTGTGGAATTGGTGACTGGATAGGTAATATTTCCGCTCCGTCCGCGCTGTGTTTAGGCGGCATACCTTCCAGGGGCTGTTTCTAGAGATGTTGCGTCGTTGGACATCCGCCGTCGCGGCTTTGGCGTTCGTGGGCGTCGGCGGCATTGCCGGCGCCGGCGAAAAGGTCGCGTTCCCAGGCGCCAAGGCCGAGGGCTACGGCCACGTCGAGGAAGTTTCGGCCGAATTGGGCATGCCGAAAAACGCGAAAAGTCGGGTACCGGCGGTCGTCATCCTGCACGGTAGCGGCGGCATCGACGGACGGGGTCAATTCCATGCCCAGGCGTTGAACGCAGCCGGGATCGCCACCCTGGAAGTATATATGTTCGCTCGCGGCAATCGTCCGAAAGAGGGCCATACGAAAACGCTGACTCACGGATACGGCGCGCTGAAATATTTGGCGAGCCGACCCGACATCGATCCGCAAAGAATCGGCGTGATGGGATTTTCCTGGGGCGGCGGCATGTCGATGCGCATGGCGTCGAAATCCGTCAGCGATGCTTTCTTGGCGGACGCGAACGGACTTCGTTTTGCCGCCCACGCACCCTTTTATCCCGTTTGCTGGAATCACGCGCGGATTGCGCGGGGCGGGACGCCCGACTACAAAGCATTCACCGGCGCGCCCGTTCTGTTGTTCGCGGGCGGTCAGGATGACTATGACGCGCCCGACGATTGCCGGAAGTTTTTGGACGCGTTGCCCGAACAGACTCGCAATCACATGACGTTGCAATTCTATCCCGAAGCGACGCACGGCTGGGATTCTCCGGAGGGCCGGGCGCGCACCATCTACGATCCAGTCGCCTACGGCGGCAAGGGCGGACAAGTCCGGTTCACTCCGGAAAAAACGATTGCCGAAGATTCCCGCAAGCGCGTCGTCGAATTCTTCGCGCGCGCGTTCAATGCGGCGCAATGAAGTTTCTTCCATGACCGAATGCGTGGCTTTAGTCGTGGGCGCGGGCCAAGGCACGCGGTTCGGCGGAACGATACCGAAACAGTACCTTCCGCTCGCGGGCGAGCCGGTCATCCGCCGCGCCCTTTCGGCGTTTCTCGATCATCCCCGGATCGGACGGGTCCGTCCGGTGATCGACCCCGCCCATCGCGATCTGTTTCACGCCGCGAGCGCGGGGCTTGCCTGTTTGCCGTTCGTCGCCGGCGGCGCGACCCGCCAGGAATCGGTTCGGCGCGGCCTGGAAAGCCTGATCGAGATGAAACCGAAACTGGTCCTGATTCACGACGCGGCGCGGCCGTTTCCCGATGCCGCCCTGATCTCGCGCGTGATCGACGCGCTCTCGTCCTCGCCGGCCGCGATCCCCGCCCTTCCCGTCGCCGACACCTTGAAACGCGCGGACGCCGGTGGTCGCGTGGCCGCGACCGTGCCGCGCGACGGATTGTGGCGGGCGCAAACGCCGCAAGGGTTCCGTTTCGACGCCATTCTCGACGCGCACCGGCGCTTGGCCGATCGCGCGGCGACCGACGACGCCCAACTCGCGGAAATGGCCGGACTCGCCGTCGCGATGGTCGACGGCAGCGAAGACAACGCCAAGATGACGACGCCCGAGGACTGGGCACGCGCCGAGCGTTTGCTCGGCGGCGCGTTCGAGCCCCGCACCGGATCGGGCTTCGACGTGCACCGATTCGCGCCGGGCGACCATCTCATGCTGTGCGGGATCAAGGTGCCGCACGACGCCGGCCTGGAAGGGCATTCGGACGCCGACGTCGGCCTGCACGCGCTCACCGACGCCATTCTCGGCGCGCTCGGCGAAGGCGACATCGGCCAGCACTTTCCGCCGTCGGACGCCAAGTGGCGCGGCGCGTCGTCGGATATCTTCCTGCGCCACGCCGCCGAATTGGTCGCGGCCAAGGGCGGGCGCATCGCGCACGTCGACGTGACGGTGATTTGCGAGCGGCCCAAGGTCGGCCCGCACCGGCGGGCGATGGTCGAGCGGATCGCCACGATCCTCGGGCTCGCGGCCGCCCGCGTCTCGGTCAAGGCGACCACGACCGAGCGGCTCGGCTTCACCGGCCGGGGCGAAGGTATCGCCGCTCAGGCGGTGGCGACGGTCCTTCTGCCGCCGGTCTAATCTTTCCGCGTTTCGTTCTCGATCCAGGAAAGGAAGGCGGGATTGCCGGCCGCGACCGGCAGCGCCACCACGCAGGGACACGTGTAGCTGTGCAGCGCCCGGACCCGTTGGGTCAGCGCCTCGACCAGTTCGGTTCGGGTCTTGAGCAGGAAGGAGGTCTCGCCCTCCTCCTGGACCTTGCCTTCCCACCAATACACCGAGGTGATCGGCGGGAAGACGTTGGCGCAGGCCGCGAGCCGTTCCTCCACCACCGTCCGGGCGATCTTGAGCGCTTCGTCCCGCGAACTCGCTGTCACATAAACCAGGGTCGCCGACATCGGTTGGTTCTCCCTTGCCTGGGGCTATGGGCTGTCTTTAACTAGCCATAATCGATCAAGACGCCGGTCGCCAAGCCGGGGTCCCCGGAGCCCGAAAACCCGAGCGAAAGCGCCCCCATCGGACAGCCCGCCGAAGCCAAAATCCAAACAAGCGTTCGCGACGGCGCGGTCGTGGTCGTGGTCGCAGGCGATCTGGATTTGCACGTTTCCGGGGACTTGCGCGCGAAGCTGTTGCGTCTGATCGACGCGCATCCGGCGATGGTGGTCGATCTGGCCGGCGTGACCGGGATCGACAGTTCGGGTGTGGCGGGCCTGCTTGAGGTTTATCAACGCGCCTCCAGGCAACGCAAGAAATTCGCCTTGGCCGCGGCCGGCGATTCGGTGCTCAGGGTTCTGCGGATGGCCCGCCTCGACGGAATCTTCAAGCTGGCGGCGACAGTGGACGAAGCCCTCGCGCTGACCCGCAAGCCGTAGCACTCTGGCAACACCCAAGAGCGAATAAAATCAATATTTTCAAATAACTAACTAGAATCTCCCGGGTGTGACGGCCGTCACAGCCGGGTTCCGTGGGGTGTGACAGATTGCACACAGGACGGAATATCCATTCCGCCCTTCCCTCAAGAGCAGACTTGAGGCCGGCCGAAAAGCCGGCCTCTTTTTTTGGCAAAAGGTCGCCATGTCCCTCGCGGGTCACCGGCCTTTGGGCTTGCGCGCGGTCATGTGCAGGAAGAATCCGAAGCGTTTCTCGGCCCACGAGCGAAACCACGGAAGCGGGAAATATTTGATCTCCGATTTCCAGAACTCGAAATCTTCGAATCCGGCGAAGAGGGCCATGGCGTCGCTCTTCGAATAAAAGCTCGAATGCGGATTATAGTTGTCTTGGCCTGCGGTCGATGTGTCGGTGCTCACATCGAGAAGCCGTTTAGGGCTGAGGCCGTGTTGCCGGCATACGGCGAAGACATCGCGCAACTTTCTGGGCCCCAGGCGCGCGATGGCGTCGGCGCCAGGCAGGCGCAACATCAGCCAGATCAACGGATACACGACCCCGAGCACGAAATAGTAATGGTAGGAGTGGCGCCCATAGAGCATCACGCGTACCATTCCGCCCGGCTTCAAAATGCGGACCACTTCGCGGCAGGCGGCGGGGGTATCCGGCACGTGGTGCAGGACGCCGAAGGAATAGACCACGTCGAACGTATGATCGGCGAAAGGAAGCCGCGTCGCGTCGGCGTTGACGAAACGGCCGGGAAAGTCGCACAGGCGAAAATGCTCTTGCGCCAGTTTCAGGCTTTGGAAGCTCAAATCCACGGCTTGGTAATCGACGCCGCCCTCGCTGAGAAAGCGGCCGTCGGTGCCGACGCCGCAGCCCACTTCGAGGACTTTCTTGCCTTGGCATGACGCTAGGAATTCGGCCCGTCGCGGCGTTCCGATTTTCAGCCAGCGCCGGTAGATGGCCTCGAACATCTCCCGGCTGCCGCGCTCGAAGGGAACGCTGTCGACGCCAACCGGGTGCGCGTTCCAATACCGGCGTACATCGTTGGTGGTTGGCATAGCGAGGGGAGCGGGTTGTTCGCGGTCGGAAAGGCCGTCGATGCAAAAGCGTCAAAGCCGCTCGCGCGAGCGGCTTTGACAAATCGATGGTGATGGTCGGAGCGGCGGGATTTGAACCCACGACCCCCAGACCCCCAGTCTGGTGCGCTACCAGGCTGCGCCACGCTCCGGTCCGGAAAGGCAATAATCGCCAGGGGGCGGCACTATACGCACTGGTCCCGGCGGGCGCAACGAAAGCCTGACCGGGCGTCGGTGGCCCGAACCACGCGACCGGGTCCGACGGGCCGGCGGTCCCCTGCCGCATGGGCGGCCGTATAACGCCGCGGCATGGCGAGTATAACGATCGTCGGATTGCGATCCGCGATCTCGGAGCCGAGGCGTTTGCTCTCGCAGAGCATCCCCGCGCAGAATGTCCCCGCCCGCTCCGCCCACGAGTGCCAAGTCGATGGCGAGGTAGGGTTGAAGATCGAACAGAATGTCGCCGAGGTTAAGGCTGTCGCCCCCGACGAACGGAAAATCGGATTGGTTCGCGACGGGTGTTCCCTCGGTCGCCAGTTCGACGCTCGGTTCGAACGCCATCTCGGGCATTTGTCGGCGTTTGGGTTCGGCAACGAGGGGCTCTTCCGCCGGATCGTCGAAAAACACGGGCGCGGCGATGATGGCTTCCCATCGGGCTTCGGCGATGGCTACGTCGTCGCGCGGAGTCGGATCGGATGGCTCGCCGGCAGACCCGGCGGCCGTCTCGAACGCGGCCAGCGCCTCCGGAGTCCAAGCGTCGGCGCCGACGGCCGGTATGTCCACGACAATCCCGCCGGCGTCGGCGATGGCGATGCCCGCTTCCTCTCTCTCGTCGGCGGGCGGCGGAAGTTCCTGCACGGCGACGGCCGTCGCTCCGGTGCCGTCGCGGCAAAGCGCTCCTTCGGTGGCGACCCGAAGCATGGCGCAGTCCCGTTGCACGAGCATCGAGACCCCGTGGTCGGCGATGGTTTTTTCGGTCGCGACCAGCATCAGGCCGTCGATGGCCCACGAGGCGATCTGGAGCGGAACCGGCAAGGCGCAGCCGCCGAGCAAGAACAAGCAGGCGACCATCGAAAGACGTTTGAACATGGAAATATCCCCCTGAGCAACTGTTCGGACGCTGGAAGCGCAAGCTTCGGCGTAACGAGACGGGCGGATTTTTTTGTTTATTGGCGAAAATTATGCGCTGCTTACGACGCGGGCGCAAACGATACCCGGCGGAATCGCGCGCGATTAGGTTCCAAATGGATGATTATTGTGGATAAGGGCGCCGCCCAGCCATGTCACCGATCGGTATTTTCCGCAGAATCTAAACCGATTTGATCAGCGCGCGGAGTTCTTCGAGTTCGGCGAGAACGGCCGCCAATTCTTGGCGCGTGTGCGACGGAATATCGGCTTTGCTGTCATTGGCGGCGGTATCCGCGGAAGGAGGGACGGCGAAGTGTTCCGCCGCTTCGGCGGCTTCGGAAGCCGTCGGGGCGTCCGGCGCGCCCGCCGCATGCCCGCCGTCGCCATCCGGAACCGCGCGGGTGCCGCCGTGGCGCAACAGCTTCTGCACGCCCTTGATGGTGTAGCCTTTTTCGCGCAGCAGATCGCGAATCCGCCGCAACAAGGCGACATCTTCGGGCCGGTAATAGCGCCGTCCTCCGCTCCGCTTCAGCGGCCGGACGGCGGCGAAACGGGTTTCCCAGAAGCGCAGCACATGCTGGGGCAAATCGAGTTCCGCCGCGACTTCGCTGATGGTGCGGAACGCCTCGGGCGATTTTCCACCCGGCGGTGATTCGGGCAAAAGAACGGGTTGCGGATTCGCCATGGCGCGAAAACCCTCCGCCTCGGCTCGAGCGATCAGCCGCCGGGTTTGCGCTGGTTGATCCGGCTTTTGAGAACTTGCGAGGGGCGGAAAACGAGGACTTTGCGGGGTAAAATCGGCACTTCCTCGCCGGTTTTGGGGTTGCGGCCGATGCGCTGGCCCTTCTGGCGGATCGAGAAGCTGCCGAAGGAGGAGATCTTGACCGATTCCCCTCGGCCGAGCGCGCCGGAAATCTCGTTCAGGACGGTTTCGAGCAAATCCGCCGACTCGTTTCGCGACAGGCCGACTTCCTGGTAAACCGCTTCACCTAGTTGCGCGCGCGTTATGGTCTTTCCCGACATTTTCGAGCGTCCCCTGTTTCGTTGGCGTCGATAAACCCTAGCCCCGGACGATAAATCCGTCAATATCAGCAAGTTGAAGCGAAATGCTCATACGGCGCGGCGAGTCGCGTCGAGGCGTAAAGCCAATTTACCAGCGGATCAGGCTCGCACCCCAGGTAAAGCCGCCGCCCATCGCCTCCATCAACAGCAGATTTCCTTGCCGGATCCGGCCGTCGCGGACCGCTTCGTCGAGGGCGAGCGGGATCGAGGCGGCCGAGGTGTTGGCGTGGCGTTCGACGGTCACCACCACGCGCGATTCGGGCAGGCCGAGCTTACGCGCGGTGCTGTCGAGGATGCGCTTGTTGGCTTGGTGCGGCACCAGCCAATCGATGTCGCTCCGGGAAAGTCCGTTCGCGGCCAGCGCCTCGTCCACCACCTGGGCGAGATTGATCACCGCGTGACGGAAAACTTCGCGCCCGTGCATGCGCACGCGGCCGACGGTGCCGGTCGAGGACGGGCCGCCGTCCACGTACAGCAGATCGGCGTGAGTGCCGTCCGAGTGAAGATGGGTGGAAAGGATTCCACGGGTCTTGCCGTTGCCCGCGCCGTTGGTCTTGTCGGCGCGCAGCACCACGGCCCCTGCGCCGTCGCCGAACAGGACCGACGTGGTCCGGTCCGACCAATCGAGGATGCGGGAAAACGTTTCCGCCCCGATCACGAGCACGGTGCGCGCCTGACCGGAGCGGATCATGCCGTCGGCCACCGCGAGCGCATAGACGAAGCCCGAGCAGACCGCCTGCACATCGAACGCCGCGCCGGTTTTAAGGCCGAGCATGGCCTGGACCCGGGTGGCGGTGGCGGGAAACGTCCGGTCGGGCGTGGTGGTGGCCAGTATGATCAGATCGATGTCGTCCGCCTTGACGCCGGCGTGTTCGAGCGCCCGCCGGGCGGCGGCCAGCGCCAAATCCGAGGTCATTTCGCCGTCGGCGGCGATGCGGCGCTCGCGGATGCCGGTCCGCTCCACAATCCATTCGTCGGAGGTGGCGACGATGTTCGAGAGCTGCGCGTTGGTGACGACCCGCTCGGGCAGATACGAGCCGCAGCCGAGAGCGACCGATCGAATGTCGCTCATGAGCCGACGCTCGCCTCGCCCATCGGTAGGGAATGGCCGCCAAGACCGGCCAGGTCTTCCTTGATCCCCTCGTTGAGGCGGTCGGCGATCAATTTGCAGGCAACGTTGATGGCGTTCGCAAATCCGAAGGCATCCGTGCCGCCGTGACTTTTGACGCAGACGCCGTTGAGCCCGAGCAGCATCGCCCCGTTGTAGCGGCGCGGGTCGATCCGGTCGCGGAATCGATGGAGCGCCGGCCGGGCAAGCAACGCGCCCATTTGCGCGGTCAGCGACCCGCCGAGGGCGTCCTTGAGGAAGCGAACGAACATCTTGGCGGTGCCTTCGATCGATTTCAGCACGATATTGCCGGTGAAGCCGTCGGTGACGACCACGTCCACCGTGCCGGCGGCGATGTCGTCGCCTTCGACGAAGCCGTGGAAGCGGATCGGCAGACCGCTGCCCTGGAGAATGGCGGCGGCGCGCTTCACGTCGTCGTGGCCTTTCAGTTCCTCGACCCCGACGTTGAGCAGGCCGACCGAGGGCGATTGGACGCCGAGAACGCGGCGCGCGAACACCTCGCCCATGACCGCGAATTGCACCAGATTGTCGGCGTCGCTTTCGACGTTGGCGCCGAGGTCGAGCATGACCGATTGGCCACGCGCGGTCGGAAACACGCCGGCGATGGCCGGCCGGTCGATCCCGTTCAAGGTCTTGAGCACGAACATGGCCATGACCATCAACGCGCCGGTATTGCCGGCGGAAACGACGCCGGCAGCCTCGCTCTCGGCGACCGCATTGATCGACAATCGCATGCTGGAATTGCGTCGGGTGCGCAGCGCGGTGGAAGGCTTATCGGTATCGACCACCACCTCGAGGGTGTGCCGGATGCGGACGCGATCGGCGAGACCGGAATTTTCGCGCACCAGCGGCGCGATCTTATCTTCGTCGCCGAACAACAGGAAATCGACGCCGGAATGCTTCTGGGCGGCCAGAGCCACGCCATCGACCACCATCTTGGGAGCGGCGTTGCCGCCCATGGCGTCGATGGAGAGCGTGAAGCGCGCAGTCAAACGAACTCCCCTCCCTCTCCCTGATCGTTCCGCGCGCTGGTGGCCACGCCGAACGCCGGGGCCGTTAGGCGGCCGCTTCGCCGGCCGCCGGTTCGGTCTTGATCGGTTGACCGTCGTAGTGGCCGCAGGACGCGCAAACGTGATGGGGCCGCTTCAACTCGCCGCAGTTCGGGCATTCCGCGTACGCGGACGAGCCGAGGGCATGATGGGCGCGGCGCATGTTGCGGCAGGATTTGGACGTTTTTTTCTTCGGGACAGCCATCGGACCACTTTCCTCGTTTCGAGACTCCCTTGGCGGGGCGCGCGCTTATAAACAATCCGCCCCTTCGGGGCAAGCCGCATGGGGCGATACTATCGCCTTGTCTTGAGTTTGGCTAAGGCGGCAAAAGGACCTGATTTTTCAACATCTTGAGCGCCATCGGACGCATCGTCCGAAATACCCCGGAAGACCGCTCCGGGTGCTCTTGGGAACGGGTCGATTTCGAGACCTAAGGTTTCGGCCACCGCTTCGCCGACATCGATCGTGCCGCCGGCAAGGCGCTCCGCCGGTTCATCGGCGTCGGGCGCGAGAAAAACCTCTTCGGAATTGTCCATGTCCGGACCGCTGGCGGACGTGAAGACGCGGTTGACGGTGGCCTCGATGGTCGAACGAATGGGTTCCAGCGTGACGACGCAGGTTTGAACCACGTCGGCGGTGATCCGGCCAGCGAGACGAATATCCCCCGCCGCATCCCGTTCCAGATCGATGTGGGCGGAAAGGCTCCTCAATTCGGTCAATCCGAAGCGCCGAGCGAGCTTGGCGCGTTCCCCGGGATCGGCGTGGACGTCGAAGCGGATCGGGCGATCGCCCAGGGATTCGATCTCGACAGGGCGCGAAAACTCGGGCAGCGGCGGATGGCGGAAGGTCATGGCAGTCAATATTTTAGCTATTTCGACACGCCCGGCGGAGGGGGAAAAACGATGGTGCCGGCGGCGATGGACGGCCACGGCTGGCCGGTCAGAGCGGCGTCGGTGGCCCGGATGTGTTCGGCGATACGGATGATGCCGTTTTCCGGCGCACGACTGCCCCGCCCCCAAATGTTGCGGCCAAGGGCCTCGGCCAAATCGCCCGCCTCGTCCGGACGGTCGAGGGCCGCGTCGTAGGCCGTGACACGGCCGCGGAACGCGGCGGCCAGCGCCTTGACTTGCTTGCCCACGGATAGATCGCCCACGCCCATTTCGCGCAAATTCCGGTCCATGTCGGCGATCAGGATGTCGGTCAGCGCCTGGGCAATCTCCCGCGCGGCATCCCGGGTCGGGCCTTGCTCGCGCTGGAGGCGGCGGAGTGCCAAGAATACATGGATCGCGATCATGTCGAATCGGCCATCCGGAGTGTCGGGAACCCCAAGTCGGGAATAGAATTCCGGCGCCCGCGCCGCGGTCACGGCCGCTTGGTAAAGGCCGAGAGCAGGCTGGGAAAAACCTTCTTTTCGGCTGCCAAAAAACTTAAAAAACACCATGCGACCCTTTGTTATATATTGAAAATATCCATTTTTCCATTGTTTTGACCTGGTCGCGGCGATTGACACGGGATCACGGCCGATGCATTTCACTTTAGCGAATGTTCAAACCCATCGCCCGACACCACACGGTTCTGGTCGCGCCGGTGATCCTGGTCCTCGCGCTGGCGACCGGTGCTTGCGCGCCGCGTATCCACAATCAGGGGCACGAAGTCGATCCCGAACGGCTCGCTCAGATCGAGCCGGGCAAGACCAATCGCGATCAGGTCGTGGAAATCATCGGCTCGCCGTCCAGCAATTCGACCTTCGGCCCGGAAATCTGGTACTACGTCAGCCAGGAAGTTCACTCGACGCTTTTTTTCAAGCCGGAAATCAACGACCGCAAGATTGTCGCGGTCGAGTTCAACGACGAAGGCATCGTCAGCGACGTGAGCACCCTCGGCCTCGCCGACGGGCGCAATGTCCGGCCGGTCGAGCGGGTGACGCCGACCACCGGGCATGAGTTGACCGTGTTCGAGCAGGTGCTCGGCAACTTCGGCCGATTTAGCCGCAAGAAAACCCAACCGCAAGTTGGCGGCGGCGGAATTCCGCCCCGCTGACGCCTAGCCTCCGGACGCGGGTTTCTGCCCCTTTTCCGCCCCCTAGGCGACGATCGCGAGCAGCAGGATCGCGACGATATTGATGATCTTGATCATCGGGTTGACGGCGGGGCCGGCGGTGTCCTTGTAGGGATCGCCGACCGTATCGCCGGTCACCGCCGCCTTGTGGGCGTCGGATCCTTTGCCGCCGTGGTGGCCGTCCTCGATGAACTTCTTGGCGTTGTCCCAGGCGCCGCCGCCCGAGGTCATCGAGATAGCGACGAACAGCCCGGTGACGATGGTGCCGAGCAGCATCGCGCCGACCGCCGAAAAGGCCGCCGCCTGGCCGCCGATGGCGCCGATCACCGCATACAGCACGATCGGGGCGAGCACGGGCAGCAACGACGGTACGATCATTTCCTTGATCGCGGCCCGGGTCAGCATGTCGACGCAGGTGCCGTATTCCGGCTTGGTCTTCCCTTCCATGATGCCGGCGATTTCCTTGAATTGACGGCGGACCTCGACCACCACCGAGCCGGCCGCGCGTCCAACCGCCATCATGCCCATGGCGCCGAACAGATACGGCAACAAGCCGCCGACGAAGAGGCCAATCACCACGTACGGATCCTGCAGCTGGAACGAGACTTTAAGGTTCGGGAAGTAGTACTTCAGGTCCTCGGTGTAGGCGGCGAACAGCACCAGTGCCGCGAGGCCGGCCGAGCCGATGGCGTAGCCCTTGGTCACCGCCTTGGTGGTGTTGCCGACGGCGTCGAGCGCGTCGGTAAATTTGCGCACGTCCTTGGGCAGATCCGCCATTTCGGCGATGCCGCCGGCATTGTCGGTGACCGGGCCGTAGGCGTCGAGTGCCACGACCATGCCGGCGAGCGCCAGCATGGTGGTCGCGGCGATGGCGATGCCGTAAAGGCCGCCCAGCATGTACCCGGCGATAATGCCGGCGCAGATCACAACGACAGGCAGCGCGGTCGCTTCCATGGATACTGCGAGCCCTTGGATCACGTTGGTGCCGTGGCCGGTGGTCGAGGCCTGGGCCACGCTTTTGACCGGGCGATAGTCGGTCCCGGTGTAATACTCGGTGATCCAAACGATCAGCCCGGTAACCGCGAGGCCGATGATCGCGCAGGCGTAAAGCTGCCCGCCGGTCACGCTTCGGCCGGCCATTTCGATCCCCTTGTCGAAGCCGATCAGTTGCGCCGTGACGACGGCGATCAACGCCGCGGAAATGACGCCGGCCCCGACCAGGCCCTTGTAGAGCGCGCCCATGATCTTGCGGCTCGGGCCCAGCTTGACGAAATACGTCGAAATGACCGACGCCACGATGCACACCGCGCCGATGACCAGCGGGTAGATCATCATGGTTTCGGCCGCCGCGCCGGTGAAGAAGATCGCGCCCAAAAGCATGGTGCCGACCGTGGTCACGGCGTAGGTTTCGAACAGGTCGGCGGCCATCCCGGCGCAATCGCCGACGTTGTCGCCGACGTTATCGGCGATCACCGCCGGATTGCGCGGATCGTCCTCGGGGATTCCCGCTTCCACCTTGCCGACCAGATCGGCGCCGACGTCGGCGCCCTTGGTGAAGATGCCGCCGCCCAAGCGGGCGAAGATCGAGATGAGCGACGCGCCAAAGCCGAGCGCGACCAGCGCTTCGAGCACGTGGCGGAGCTGGTCGGGCTTGGAAACATCGTACATGCCCTTGAGAATCATGTAGTAGCCGGCAACCCCGATCAGTGCGAGGCCGACCACCAGCATGCCGGTGATGGCTCCGGCCTTGAACGAAATGTCGAGGCCGCCTTCGAGGCCCTTGGAGCGAGCGGCTTCGGCGGTGCGCACATTGGCGCGCACGGAGACGTTCATGCCGATATAACCGGCGAGCCCCGAGCAAACCGCGCCGATGGCGTATCCGACCGCGACCGGGAGGCCGAGCCGCCAGCCGAGGATCACTCCGATCACCACGCCGACCATGGCGATGGTGGTGTATTGCCGGTTCAGGTAGGCGCGCGCGCCTTCCTGCACGGCGGCGGCGATGGCTTGCATGCGTTCGTTGCCAGCGGGCGCGGCGAGGATCGAGCGTGCCGTAACCGCACCATAGGCCAGCGCCAAGACGCCGCAACCGAGAATCAGAAAATCGATGGTGGACATTCGGAGGGATTCCTTATCTGAGGGCCCGCGGACCGGAACGAGGAAGGAAAATTGAGTCGACAGCTAGGCGGGTGATGGATTCCGCCGTGAAAAAGTCGGGGGGAAAATGCCAGAAGCGCGAGGCCCTGGCAACCGTTCCGCCGTGCGACGCATCCAACAATTTCGCGTCGCGGTGACCGACGGCAACATATTGATCGGGCTTGTTTTTGTCCCCGACTTAGGACTTACTCCCGCCGTCGTGAACCGACTGGATTAGGACTTGCTTGATCAGGCCTTGGCCGAACGTCTTGTCGGCCACGTACTGCATGCGCTCCTTGAGCAGATCGAGGTCGATATGATCGGCCTCGCGAAGGACCCTCGGCAAGAAATCATGCAGATCGACGACGAGGGCGCTGGTGAGCTTCGTCATCTTTTTATGGACCTGCATGGCGGCCTTGTCGTTCTCGACCTCGAGCTTGGCGGTGATCTGCACGACGGCCCGCGGCCGTTCGTTCATGATCAAGGCGATGTTGAGCGGCTCGACGTCGACGTAGCGCGGCGGTTCGCGCTTGCGCGACTCCGCCGTCGTGGACGACCCAGCAACCTCTTCCGGTGCGAAGGGGCCGAGCTGCATCCACTTCATGACGCCGACGCCGCCACCGGCGAGGCTCAGGATCACGGCCAATCCGGGCAGAATAAACCGTTTCATTGCTCAAGAGTATCGTGGACCTGGATTAAATATCGGTAACGGCGCCGTATCTGAAAAGCCCCCTTAATTAAAAATGACGCCAACCCGCGCGCGCCAAGGTCATCGCCCGGCCGTCGGGGCCGGTCACATGGACGGCCGGCCTCCCCGCGCGCCCCATCCGCCCGATGCGGGTAAGCGGCACCCGGAGCTCCCGGGCGATCGCCCGGATACGGGACCGCAGCGCGGCTGGAGCCGTGAAAACAAGCTCGTAGTCGTCGCCGCCGGCAAGGACATGCTCGAACCACTCGGGTTTGGCGCGGAGCGCGGCCCGGCCCGCGGGCGAGAGCGGAACGGCTTTCCCGTCGACGATCGCCCCGAGACGGGAAGCTTCGCAGATATGGCCGAGATCGGCGATAAGCCCGTCCGACACATCGATTGCCGCGCGTGCCACGCCCGCCAAGCGCCGGCCAAGCTCGATCCGCGGAGTCGGCCGATGGTAACGTTCGAGCAGATGACGGGCATGGCGGGCGGGAAGCCGCAGTTCGCCGCGCAACACGCGCAGTCCGAGCGCGGCGTCGCCGATCGCGCCCGAGACATAGACGTCGTCGCCGGCCCGTGCGCCGGAGCGGCGAATCCCGCCCCCCTTTTCCGTCACGCCGAGCGCGGTGACGGTGAAACACGCGCGTCCGGGGGCGGCCACCGTGTCGCCGCCGGCAAGCGTGATGCCGAATTTTCGTTGCTCGCGTCGGAGTGCACGGGCAAATCGCCCGATCCACGCCGCCGTCGTGCCGCGCGCAAATCCGGCCGCCAGCAGATACCATCGCGGTTCAGCGCCCATGGCGGCGAGGTCGGACAGATTGACGCGTAAAAGCTTGGGCGCGATGTCCTCGGGCGCGGCGTCTTGGGGGAAATGAACGCCCTCGATCAGACAATCGGTGGTGGCGACTAGGCGCGTGTTTCGGGGCAATTCGAGCACGGCGGCGTCGTCGGTGAGCGCGAACGCGCCCTTTTCTTCCGTCGCGAGCGGACGGAAGTAGCGCGCGATCAGCGCGAACTCATCCGGCGCCTGCCGTCTTGCCCGCGCCATGGGATGCTCCGCCACGCAGTTCGCGCGCCAACCGGTCGAGCACGCCGTTGACGAGCGCCGGTTCCCGCCCGGTGAAAAAAGCACGCGCCAACTCGACGTATTCGTCGATGACCGTGGCGGCGTCGACGTCCGGCCGTTCGGCCAGTTCGAAGGCTCCGAGTCGCAGGATCGCGCGCAACAAGGGCTCCAGGCGCTCGAACGGAGTGCCGTCCGGGGCAAGCGCGCCTTGAATCGCCTGGTCCAAATCCTTCTTTCGGCGTTGCGTGCCGCCGATCAGCTCGCCGAGAAACGCAAGGTCGGGCGTGACCAGAGGTTCCGGCGCCGCTCCCTCTTCGTCGGCGCCGACGTGGGTTTCGGTCAGGGCCCAGCGCCGTGCGAGAAATTCCTTGAGCACGCCTTCGGTCGGAATGCCGGTGAATTCGATTTCGTAAAGCGCTTGCACGGCGGCGAGCCGAGTGGCGCTGCGGCGTCCGCCGGGCGTGGATGCGCCCGATTTATCTTTCGGTCGGCCTGCGCCGCGGGGTGACGGGGTACGCATCACAGCTCCGATTTCAACGCCATTATATCGAGGCAGGCCTTGGCCGCTTCGGCTCCCTTGTTCTTCTTGTCCGGCGCGGCGCGCACGCGGGCGTGTTCGGCGGTCGGGCAAGTCAAAATGCCGAAGCCGACGGCAAGCCCATGCTCGGTCGTCAGGTCCATCAGGGCGCGGCTCGCTTCGCGGCAAATGTGGTCGTAATGGTCGGTTTCGCCGCGAATGACGCAACCGAGCGCGAGATAGCCGCCGATACCCCGCCCCCGACGCGAGCGCGCGATCAGGCGGATCGCGGCCGGAATTTCGAAAACCCCGGAGACCGCGAGTCGTTCGTAAGGAACGCCGGCCTTCTCCAGCGCCGCGCCCGCGCCGCGCGCGAGATCGTCGGCGATCTCCGGGTAATAGCGCGATTCGACGATCAGGACGGGCAAGGGTCTCTTCTTGCGGTCGCGGGGACGCGGGCGGTTGGCGGCGCGGGTCATGGTTATGCCTCCTTGTCCCGCAGCGGCCGCTGCCCGGCGATCGAAAGCCCCCAGCCCTCGAAACCGATCAGGGTACGCTTGGTGTTGGACAGCAGCGTCATTTCCTTGACGCCGAGATCGAGCAGAATTTGCGCACCGACACCGTAGTCGCGCAGTTCCGTGCCCTGCGGCATGACATTGTCCTTTTTCGCCCGCACTCGGTCGGACAGTGCGGCGCGATGCGGTTCGCGGATCAAAACGATGACGCCGCGTCCTTCCTTGCCGATCAGGCGCATGGCACGGTGCAAGTCTTCGGCCTTGCCGGCAGCGGTGTCGCCGAGCACGTCATCGAGCACGTTGAGGGCGTGCATCCGCACCGGCACCGGCCCGTCCGCCGCGATGTCGCCTTTGACCAGCGCGATGTGCTCGGCATAAGCGACTTTGTTGACGTAGACCAGCATGCGGAACTTACCGCCATAGATGCTCTCGAATTCGGACTCGATCGTCCGTTCGACGATGCGGTCGTGGCGGAGGCGATGGGCGATCAGGTCGGCGATGGTCGCGATCTTGAGATTATGGCGCTGGGCGAAGGCGACCAGGTCGGGCATGCGCGCCATGGTGCCGTCCTCGTTCATGATCTCGCAGATCACGGCCGAGGGGTTGAGACCGGCCAGCCGGGAAATATCGACCGTGGCCTCGGTGTGGCCGGCGCGCACCAGCACGCCGCCATCGCGCGCTTCCAGCGGGAACACGTGGCCGGGCGTGGCGAGGTCGGCGGGACCCTTGGTCGGGTCGATGGCGACAGCGATGGTGCGGGCGCGGTCGGAGGCGGAAATGCCGGTGGTGACGCCTTCGCGCGCTTCGATCGACACCGTGAACGCGGTCTGGTGGCGCGAGGCGTTGTGGCGCGCCATCGCCGGCAGTTGCAGTTCGGCGACGCGCCGCGACGTGAGCGAAAGGCAAATCAGGCCGCGCCCGTACTTGGCCATGAAGTTGACCGATTCCGGCGTCGCCATTTGCGCCGGAATGACGAGGTCGCCCTCGTTCTCGCGTTCTTCGTCGTCGACGAGGATGAACATGCGGCCGTTGCGGGCCTCCTCGATGATTTCCTCGATCGACGACAGGTATTGCCGGTACGGCATGGCCGCTACTCTCTGCCCAGGAGGCGCGCAACATACCGTGCGAGGGGATCTATTTCCAGGTTGACCGCATCGCCGGGCGCGAGCGCGCCGAGCGTGGTCGCCACGCGGGTGTGCGGAATGAGATTGATGCCGAAGCCGGTCGCGGCGACCTCGTTGACGGTGAGCGAAACGCCGTCGAGGGCGACGGAGCCCTTGGCGGCGATGAAGCGCGCCAAATGCGCGGGCGGGGCGAAGACGAGGCGGAGCGACCCCCCCTCCTCCCGCGCGGATGTCAGCTCGGCGACCCCGTCGACGTGGCCGGTGACGATGTGCCCGCCCAACTCGTCGCCGGCGCGCAGCGCGCGCTCGAAATTGACCGGGGTTCCCGCGCGCCAGCGCCCCAGCGTGGTGCGCGCGAGCGTTTCGGCCGACACCGTCGCCGCGAACCAGCCCGGCCCCTTGTCGATGACGGTCAGGCACGCGCCCGAACAGCAGACCGAGGCGCCGAGCGCGAGCGTCGCCGTGTCGTATCCGGTCTCGAATTCGTAGCGCGCGTCATGCGAACGCATGCCTGGCGGCATGACGCCGGGCTTGATCGCCCGCACGCGGCCGAGGTCGCTGACGATGCCGGTGAACATGGCTCTGTTATCGGCCCGAACGGCGGAACGTGACAAGACCGTCGTCGCCGACGGCGGTGCGGGCGACCGGCTCGAAACGCGGCATGTGGGCAAGCGCGGCGATCGCCATTTCCCCGACCGCCGGGCGGCCCTCGCCGCCGAGCACGGCGGGAGCGTGAAACCAAGCCATACGGTCGACGAGATCGGCTTTGAAAAGTGCCGCGGCGAGCGTGCCGCCGCCTTCGACCAGAACCCGCGTCAGCCCGAGCCCACCGAGAGCGGCGAGCGCGGCCTTGGCATCGATGTGCCCGTCGGCACCGGCGGCAACCTCGATGATCTCGACCCCGCACGCCGCGAGCGCCTTCGTGCGCGCGACGTCGGCGTTGACGGTCGTGACCACCCAGACGGGCGTTTCCCGGGCGGTGCGCGCGAGCCGCGAGTCGGGCGACAACCCGAGGCGTCCGTTCATGACGATCCGCACCGGCTGCCGCCCGGCGAAACCGGGCAACCGGCATGTCAGTTCGGGGTCGTCGACGCGCGCAGCCCCGGAGCCGATCATAACCGCATCAAACTCGGCGCGCAGCCGATGAGCGCGGGCGCGGGCCTCGGTGCCGGTGACCCAGCGGCTCTCGCCGTTCGCGGCGGCGATGCGCCCGTCGAGGGTCGAGGCAAGCTTGAGCGTGACGAGCGGCCGGCCCTCGCGCACGCGCAGGAAAAATCCGGCGTTGATTTCGGCGGCTTCGGCGGCGCCGACGCCGCGCGCGACTTCGATTCCGGACTCCTTCAGGCGCGCCAAACCGCGCCCGGCGGTGCGGCTATCGGGATCGTCGATGGCCGCGACCACGCGCGCGACACGGGCGGCGATCAACGCATCGACACAGGGCGGCGTCACGCCGTGATGGGCGCAGGGCTCGAGGGTGACATAGGCGGTCGTTCCCTTGGTGTCGGCGCCGGCGCGCCGGATCGCCTCGGTTTCGGCGTGGGGACGTCCGCCGGGCTGGGTCCAACCGCGCCCAACCACGCGGCCGGCGCGGCCGCCGGCCTGTTCGCCGGAATCAGCTTCGCGCACCAGCACGCAACCGACCGCCGGATTGGGCCAAACGTTGCCGAGGCCACGGCGCGCGAGAGCGAGCGCCGAACGCATGTTGGCGAAGTCGCGCGCGGGGGATGTGTCAGCGGGTGTCGCCAAGCTTACCCACGAATTCCTCGAAATCCTTCGCCTCGCGGAAATTGCGGTAGACGGAGGCGAAGCGGACGTAGGCGACGGGGTCGAGTTCCTTCAACTGATCCATCACCATTTCGCCGATGACCTTGGTCGGGATTTCGTTTTCGCCCAGAGTTTCCAGGCGGCGCTGGATGCTGTTGACCAAGCGTTCGATCCGCTCGTCCTCCACCGGCCGTTTGCGCAGCGCGATCTTGAGCGAGCGCAACAGCTTGTCGCGATCGAACGGAACCTTCTCGCCGCTGCTCTTGACCACCATCAGTTCGCGCAGCTGGATGCGCTCGAAGGTGGTGAAGCGCGATCCGCACGCCGAGCAATAACGCCGTCGACGGATCGCGGCGTTATCCTCGGTCGGACGCGAGTCCTTCACCTGGGTGTCCTCGTGGCCGCAAAACGGGCAGCGCATGACTCTGTTCCTCCCCCTTGGTCTCGCCTCACAGATCGGGATAGATCGGGAAACGCCGGCACAAGTCGTGGACCTTGTCGCGCGCCGCGGCCTCGGCCTTGCCGTTGTCGTCCGGATGGGCGGCGAGCGATTCGAGAACGTCGGCGATCAGGACGCCGATCTGGCGGAATTCCTCCGTCCCGAAACCGCGGCTGGTGCCGGCCGGGGTGCCGAGCCGGATGCCCGACGTGATGGTCGGCTTTTCCGGGTCGAACGGGATTCCGTTCTTGTTGCAGGTGATGTGGGCACGATCGAGACTTGCCTCGGCCGCCTTGCCGGTGATCTTCTTCGGACGCAGATCGACCAGCATCAGGTGCGAATCCGTGCCGCCGGAAACGATGGCGAAGCCGCGCTCCAGCAGCGTTTTCGCCAGAACCTTGGCGTTCTCGACGACGTTCTTGGCGTAGGTCTTGAATTCGGGCTTAAGTGCCTCGCCGAACGCGACCGCCTTGGCGGCGGGGACGTGCATCAAAGGCCCGCCCTGGGTGCCGGGGAACACCGCGGTGTTGAGCTTCTTGGCGAGCTCCGGGTCGTTGGTGAGGATCATGCCGCCGCGCGGGCCGCGCAGGGTCTTGTGGGTGGTGGTGGTGACGACATGGGCATGCGGCACCGGGTTGGGATAGACCCCGGCGGCGGACAAGCCGGCGAAGTGCGCCATGTCGACCATGAAGTAGGCGCCGACCCCGTCCGCGATCTTGCGGAAGCGCGCGAAGTCGATCACCCGCGGATAGGCCGACCCTCCGGCGATGATCAGCTTCGGCCGATGCTCGCGCGCCATCCGCTCGACTTCGTCGTAATCGATCAGCGCGTCCTCGCGCCGCACGCCGTATTGCTGGGCTTTGAACCATTTGCCCGACAGCGCGACCGGCGCGCCGTGGGTGAGATGCCCGCCGGCGGCGAGTGAGAGCCCCAGGATCGGATCGCCCGGCTCCAGCAGCGCCATCATCACCGCGCCGTTGGCCTGCGCGCCGGAATGAGGTTGGACGTTGGCGAACTGGCAGCCGAACAGCTTTTTCGCCCGCTCGATGGCGAGATTCTCGGCGATGTCGACGAATTCGCACCCGCCGTAATAGCGCTTGCCGGGAAGGCCTTCGGCATACTTGTTGGTCAAGATCGAGCCTTGCGCTTCCAACACCGCCCGCGACACGATGTTTTCCGACGCGATCAATTCGATCTGATCGCGCTGACGCCCCAATTCCTTGACGATGGCGGCATGCAGTTCCGGATCGCGCGCGGCGAGCGGCTGAGTGAAGAAGGCGTCTCCGTTTACGGAACGGACGGCGGATGTTTGAGCAGACATGACTTTTCCTTGGTTAGTGTCAATTGTTCGTTGGTTTTCAGGAACGGCGTGACGGAGTGAGCTTTGCGACGCGGTTAGCGTGGCGGCCGCCCTCGAACGCGGTGGAAAGAAAAACCTTGAGGCAATCGCGCGCCACTTCCGGGCCGATCATGCGCCCGCCGAAGCAAATGACGTTGGCATCGTTGTGCTGACGCGCGAGGCGGGCGCCGAGGGCGTCGTGGACCAAAGCGGCGCGGACTTCGGGATGGCGGTTGGCGGCGATCGAAATGCCGATGCCGCTACCGCACACCAGCACGCCGCGCCGGACCTTGCCGTCGCGAATGGCGTGGGCGAGCTTGTCGGCGAAATCCGGGTAGTCCACGGACTGGGGGCCTTCGGTCCCGAGGTCGAGGATATCGAGACCGGCGTCGCTCAACTCCTTCTTGAGCAGGGCCTTCAGCTCGATGCCGGCATGATCGCTGGCGATGGCGACGGTTTCGGGCATCGATGAAGGACCTAGCCGGAGGCTCTGGGACTCTCGAAAAGCGAGCGGCTTAGATACCATATGTCGAAAGCGGCTGCCAACCGGCTACCAGAAGATGGCGGAACCTCAACCCCTAGGGGGTGCTAAAGCCGGAGAGTAAAAGAAAAAAACCCGGCGGCCCTTGAGGACCGCCGGGTCTTGGACACACGAACGTTTAGTTCAAGTAATCGTATTTGCCGTTTTTCCAGACGTAGACGACATAGTCGGAACCGGTCACGTCGCCTTTCGCGTTGAAGCCGATCGAGCCCAGCACGGTGTTGTGCTTGTTGGCCTTGAGGGCGGCGGCGACCTTTTTGCCGTCGAACGATTGGGCGACGGTCGCGGCGTTGGCCCACGCCTGGATGGCGGCGTAGGTGTAGAGGGTGTAGCCCTCCGGTTCGTAGCCGGCCTTCTTGAACTTCTCGACGATCGGCGCGGCGTCCTTGTTGCGGCGCGGATCGGCGTCGAAGGTCATCAGGGTGCCCTCGCCCGCCGGGCCGGTGATCTTCCAGAATTCGTCGGTCACCAGCGCATCGCCGGAGATGAGCTGCGGCTTGTAGCCCTGGTCATGCGCCTGGCGGATGATCAGGCCGGCTTCCTGGTGATAGCCGCCGACGTAGATCACGTCGATCTTGGCGCCTTGCATCTTGCTGACCAGCGCCTTGAAGTCCTTGTCGCCCTTGTTGTAGGCCTCGTACATCGCTTCGGTCACGCCACGTTTGTTGAGTTGCTTTTTGGTTTCGTCGGCGAGGCCTTTGCCGTAGGCGGTCTTGTCGTGCAGGATGGCGACCTTTTTACCCTTCATTTTGTCGGCGATGAAGTTGCCGGCGACGGTGCCCTGCTGGTCGTCACGGCCGCAAGTGCGGAACACGTTCCAGTGGCCCTTCTCGGTGAGCATCGGGTTGGTCGACGCGGGCGAAATCTGCACGATGCCGGATTCGTGATAGACGTCGGACGCCGGGATCGAGCTTGACGAGCAGAAGTGCCCGGCGACGAACACGACCTTGTCGCTGACCGATTTGTTGGCGACCGCGACCGCCTGCTTGGGATCGCAGGCGTCGTCGCCAATGATCAGTTTGATTTTCTGTCCCAGTACGCCACCCTTGGCGTTAAGGTCGGCGACCGCCATTTCGGCGCCACGCTTGAATTGTTCGCCGAAGGTCGCCTCGCCGCCGGTCATCGGCCCGTTGACGGCGATATTGACGTCGGCGTGCGCAGTGAACGTCCCCGCGAGCAGCACGGCGGAGGCGAGCATGAAGGTACGTGTCGTTCGCATAGAAGTTCCTTCCCTGGTTGAAAAACGGGCGAACCGATCGCGGCCTCGCCCCCGAAATGACAACGGAACAAGATGAATCTAGCTCATCGCTCCCAGCGGGAAAAGTGGGGCCAAGGCCCTATTTTTTTGTAGATGAGTCATTGCTGATGGTTTGCCAGCCGAACAGTCCGGCACGGCGATAAATCCAGGGATATTGACCGACCATGCGCCGGGCCCGATTGATGCGATACGAAATCAAGGCGATCACGATCAATACCGCCGTGTCGGCGAGGTATCCGGTCAGCGACAGCAGCTTTCCCTGGAACAATGCGAACGTCAAAAAACGGTCGCCGAGACCGAGCAGCATGATGTAGGCGACGGCGTACCACGCCGGTTTCCAGGTCACGGCCAGCGCCTGACCGATCATGACCGCGGCGAAACCCATGCCGATCAGCGTCAAGCCGATGAAGACCGGCAACGGTGCGTCGAGGAAAGGAACGTGCGTCACGAAGCCCCTCCTCCGTGCCCGTGCGCTCCCACTCCGCCTTCGAGGTACGCCGCGCGCACCTCGGGGTTGGTGAGCAGATCCCGGCTCGGGCCGGTCAGCGCGATGTGGCCATTGACCAGGACATAGCCGCGGTGCGCCAAACGCAACGCCTGGGGGGCGCGCTGTTCGACCAACAGGATGGACATTTTTTCGTCGCGGTTGAGTCTGGCGATCGCCTCGAAAATTTGGGTCATGATGAGCGGTGCGAGACCGAGCGACGGCTCGTCGAGCAGCAACAGGCGGGGCCGGCTCATCAAGGCGCGCGCGATGGCGAGCATCTGTTGTTCGCCGCCCGAGAGCGTTCCGCCGCGCTGCTCGCGGCGTTCTTTCAGCAATGGAAACAGACGGAAGGCGCGTTCCAGGTCGGCGCCGACATCGCTTTGCGACGGGGCCGCTACGGCCCCCATGAGAAGATTTTCGGTCACCGTCATGCGCGGGAAAATGCGCCGGCCCTCGGGCGCCTGCGAAATGCCGAGGCGAATGATGGCGTGGGTCGGCATGCGGGTGATGTCGCGGCTGTCGAAGCGGATGACGCCCCGGGCCGCGCGCGGGTTACCGCATACGGTCATCAGGAGCGTAGACTTTCCGGCGCCGTTGGCGCCGATCAGGGTCACAATCTCGCCCTCGCGCACTTCGAGATCGACGCCGTGCAGGGCTTCGATGTTGCCGTAAGCCGCATGCACGCCGGCGAGTGACAGCAAGACGCTCATGCCGCCCCCCCCATCTCGCTCCCTTGTTCCTCGCCGAGATAAGCGCGGATCACGTCCGGGTTGCCGCGTACCTCGGCCGGCACGCCTTCGGCGATCTTGCGGCCGTAATCGAGCACCACGATCCGATCCGAAATCGACATCACTACGCCCATGTCGTGTTCGATCAGCAGGACGCCGATGTGGTGGGTGTCGCGGATGAACGTGAGCAGCGCATTGAGATCGCCGGTTTCGCGCGCGTTGAGGCCAGCGGCGGGCTCATCCAGGCAGAGAAGTTGGGGCTCGGTGCACATGGCGCGCGCGATTTCGAGGCGACGCTGGTCGCCGTACGGCAGGCTGCCGGCGTCGATGTCGGCCCGCGCGGTCAATCCGACCCGGTCAAGCCAGTAACGCGCTCGCTCCACGGCGCGGGCCTCGGCGTGGCGGTATATCCCGAGGCCGAACAGCCCGGCGAGCGTGTATCCCGAAGCGCGCATCAGTTCGTTGTGCTGGGCGACGATAAGATTTTCCAGCACCGACATGCCGCGGAACAGCCGGATGTTCTGAAACGTGCGCGCCACTTTCGCCGCAGCCGCGATGCGGAAGCCCTCCATCCGTTCGAGCAGGAATTCGCCGCCCTGGTGCGCCAGCCGCATCCGGCCGCTGGTCGGGGCGTAAAATCCGGTCAGGCAGTTGAACAACGTCGTCTTGCCGGCGCCATTGGGACCGATAATGGCGGTGATGTTCCCGGTTTCGGCGGTAAACGACACGTCGTCGACCGCGACTAGGCCGCCGAAGCGCATGGTCAGATGCTCAACCGTCAGCAGTGGCGCAGCGGTCACGGCGGCCCGCCTTGCGTCGACAAACGCAGGGTCGGCTCGCGATGGGCGAGTAATCCGGCCGGCCGCCACAGCATGATCCCGACCATGGCCGCGCCGAACGCGATCATGCGGTATTGATGGAGATCGCGGAAAAATTCGGGCAGTCCGATCAGCAGCACCGCGGCCAGCACCACGCCGATCTGGCTGCCCATGCCGCCCAGGACGACGATGGCGAGGATGACGGCGGATTCGATGAAGGAAAAGCTCTCGGGGCTGACGAAACCTTGCCGGGTGGCGAAGAAAGCGCCGGCGAAGCCGCCGAAACCGGCGCCGATGGCGAACGCGGTCAGCTTGGTGTTGGTCGGGTTGATGCCGAGCGAGCGGCAGGCGATCTCGTCCTCGCGCAACGCTTCCCACGCGCGCCCGATCGGCAGGCGGCGAATGCGCAGCGTGAACAAGTTGGTGATCATCGCCAGCGCCAGGATGACGTAATAGAGAAAAACGACGCGGTGATTGGGTGAGAATTCGATCGGCCAGATCAGGCTGACGAAGGTGTGGAACGAATGGGTACCCTCCGGCGGGCTTGCCGTGAACGGCAGGCCGAAGAACGACGGCCGGGGAATTCCGGTCAGGCCGTTCGGCCCGCCGGTGAATTGGTACCAGTTGAGCAGGATGATGCGGATCATCTCGCCGAAACCGAGGGTGACGATGGCGAGATAGTCGCCGCGCAGGCGCAACACCGGAAAGCCGAGCAGAACGCCGGCGAACGCCGCCATGATGCCGGCGAACGGCAAGCATATCCAGAAATTGAGACCGAAGTTCTGGGCCAGCAGCGCGTACGAATAGGCGCCGACCGCATAAAAGGCGACGTAGCCAAGATCGAGCAGTCCGGCCAGGCCGACGACGATATTCAGCCCCCACCCCAGCATGATGTAGGTGACGACGAGGATGGCGATGTCGATCAGGCGGCGGTCGGCGAACGGCATCAACGGCAACGCGATCGCCAGCAGCAGAATGAGCGGACCGGCGAAACGGGCGATGCGCTGCACCTGGGCGCCGAGATGATCCATCACCGACTCGCGCGCGTCGGCACCCTGCATGACCGCGACTGGCGCGTGACGAAGCCGCCACGCGGCGCAGAGAGCGAGAAACGCGGCGAACGCGACGATCAGCCAGTTGGGCATGGCGACGTCGAACAGCAGCGCGAGCCGCAACGGATGAGCGGGCGCGAACCATTGCGCGAGCGCGACCGCGAGCGCGACCGCCGCGCCTCCCGCGGCGACCGGCGCGTGCAATCCCGCGCGCAACAGCAGCACGCCGAACCGTCCCAGCGCGGCGGCGGCGGCGGCGGTAAGGACGTCGTCGAAGCGGAAGTGGAGCGGCGCGAGGGCGGCGGCGGAGCCGTCCTGGATGCGCACGCCGACCAGCGCGACGGCGAGCCCGAAGACCAGCAACCCGGCCAGGGCGGATTGCCGGAGGATATCGTTCGCGGGCACGCTCGCCGACGATCGCGCCGCCATCGGGTCAGACCTTTTCCACGTCCGGCCGGCCGAGCAATCCGGTTGGCCGGAAGATCAGCACCACGACCAGCACGGTGAACGCGGCGACATCCTTGTATTCGACCGAGAAATAGGCCGACCAGAACGCCTCGATCAGGCCGATCAGCAGGCCGCCGAGCATGGCGCCGGGCAACGAACCGATCCCGCCCAGCACCGCGGCGGTGAACGCCTTAATGCCGGCATGAAAGCCGATGTAGAAATCGACCACGCCGTAGTGCAGCAGAAAGATCAAACCGGCCACGGCGGCAAGCGCGGCGCCCATAATGAAAGTTTGGGCGATGGTGCGATCGACGTCGACGCCGACCAGGGACGCCATCTTCAGGTCCTGTTCGCACGCGCGCTGGGCGCGCCCCAACGATGTGCGCTGGATCAACAGGGAGAACGCCGCCATCAGCGCGACCGTCAGCACGACGATCAGGATTTGCAGATAACCGAGCGTCACGACGAAATCGCCGCGCCGCATGATCTCGATGCCGCCGGTAACGATGGGCTGGATCGGCTTGACCCGCGCGCCCTGCACCAGCTGAAAAAAGTTTTGCAGGAAGATCGACATGCCGATCGCGGTGATCAATGCCGCGAGCCGGGGCGAGTGGCGCAACGGGCGATAGGCGATGCGTTCCAATGCCCAGCCGTAAAGCGGCGTCAGCGCCATGGTCACCAGCAGCGCGACCAGGATCGCCAGCGGCGCCCAGGTGATGCCGAACAGGCCGAGCAGCAGAAACGCGATGATCGAAATGAAACCGCCGATCATGAAAATTTCGCCGTGGGCGAAATTGATCATGCCGATGATGCCGTACACCATCGTATAGCCGATGGCGATGAGCGCGTAGATCGCGCCCAGGGTGATGCCGTTGATCAGCTGTTGGGTGAAATACTCCATTCGCTCCCCGGCGCCGGACCCGGGATGCGTGGCCCCGGATTCTCGATCGTTTCAATCAATGGAAACGGTAACGGAGCCGTTCACGCAGTCAAGCGGTTTCTCCCCTCTCCTTGCGCGCGGATTGCTCCGCGCGACGCTTGAGGACGTACATGAGTTTGCGCGCTGCGAGGCGCTTCAGCGCCGCGACGCTGCGTTCGGCGTCGCCGACCGAGACGACTTCGATACCGGTTGCGGGATCGATGGCGGTGACCCGCACCACCCGGCCGACGTATTGCATCTCGAACAGGACTTCGGACACTGGCGGCGTGGGACTACATATTGCGGCGGTACTGTCCGCCGGCCTCGAACAGGGCGTGGGTGATCTGGCCGAGGGAACAGCAGCGCACCGCGTCCATCAGGACCGCGAAAATATTTTCTCCCGCGATCGCGGCTCCCTGCAGGCGCTTGAGCATGGCCGGGGCCTCGTGCGCGTGGCGCCGGTGAAAATCGGCGAGCCGGGCGATCTGGCTTTCCTTTTCGCCCTCGGTCGAGCGGGCGAGCTTGGGCGCCTCCGGGATCGCTTCGCCCGAGGGATTGAGGAACGTGTTGACGCCGACGATCGGCAGCCGCCCGTCGTGCTTGAGCGTTTCGTAGTAAAGAGACTCTTCTTGAATCTTGGCGCGCTGGTAGCCGGTTTCCATGGCGCCCAGCACGCCGCCGCGTTCGGCAATGCGTTCGAATTCGGCCAAGACCGCCTCCTCCACCAAGTCGGTCAACTCGTCGATGACGAACGCGCCCTGGTTGGAGTTCTCGTTGTTGGCGAGGCCCCACTCGCGGTTGATGATGAGCTGAATGGCGAGCGCGCGCCGCACCGATTCCTCGGTCGGCGTGGTGATCGCCTCGTCGTAAGCGTTGGTGTGCAGGCTGTTGCAGTTGTCATAGGTGGCGATCAGCGCCTGCAGGGTGGTGCGGATGTCGTTGAACGACATTTCCTGGGCGTGCAGCGAACGGCCCGAGGTCTGTAGGTGGTACTTGAGCCGCTGCGAGCGTTCGCCCGCGTCGTACTTCTCGCGCATGGCGACCGCCCAAATACGCCGCGCGACCCGGCCCATGACCGTGTATTCCGGGTCCATGCCGTTGGAGAAGAAGAAGGAAAGATTGGGCGCGAAGTCGTCGATCTTCATGCCGCGCGCGAGATAGGCCTCGACGTAGGTGAAGCCGTTGGCGAGCGTGAAGGCGAGCTGCGAGATCGGGTTCGCCCCGGCTTCGGCGATGTGATAGCCGGAGATCGAGACCGAATAGAAATTTCTGACCCGCCGCTGGATGAAGTATTCCTGGATGTCGGCCATCATGCGGAGCGCGAATTCGGTCGAAAAGATGCAGGTGTTCTGGCCCTGGTCTTCCTTGAGAATGTCGGCCTGGACGGTGCCGCGGATGTTTTCGAGCACGGTTTGCGCGATGCGCGCGCGCTCGTCGTCGCCGGGCGCGCGTCCGTGCTCCTTGGCGAACCGTTCGAATTGCTGGTCGATGGCGGTATTGAAGAACATGGCGAGGATGGTCGGCGCCGGGCCGTTGATGGTCATCGAGACCGAGGTCGACGGCGCGCACAGCTCGAAGCCGTCGTAGAGCGCCTTCATGTCGTCGAGGGTGGCGATCGAGACGCCCGAATTGCCGACCTTGCCGTAAATGTCGGGCCGCCGGTCGGGATCGAAGCCATAGAGCGTTACGGAATCAAACGCGGTCGAAAGGCGCGTCGCGGCGGCATGCGCCGACAGCGCCTTGAAACGGCGGTTGGTGCGGAACGGATCGCCCTCGCCCGCGAACATGCGGGTCGGGTCCTCGTCCGCGCGCTTGAACGGGAACACACCGGCGGTGAAAGGAAAGCGCCCGGGCAGGTTTTCGCGCCACAACCAGCGCAGCAGTTCGCCCTCGTCTTCGTAGCGCGGCAGCGCGATGCGCGGAATGGGAAGACCCGAGAGGGACGCGCGCTTGAGCGCGACCGTGGTTTTCCCGGAAGCAATTTCATCGCCTAAGTAGGCGTCACGGGTATTCGGCCAGTCGTCGAGCAACGCGCGGCTCCGCGGATCGAGGGCGGTTTCGCGCTCCCGGATCAGGGAATCGAGCGCGCCGGCGTTCGCGCCCGAAGCTTCCAGCATCCGGCGCGTTTCGCGCAGTTGCTGGCGCTCGCGCGCGAGCCGGGCCTGGGCTTCGCCCCGTCGGCGCCAGGTGCGCACCGCATCGGCGACCTCGGCGAGATAGCGCACGCGCTCCGGCGGCACGATCGCCCGTCCGGGCTGCGAGTGGCGAGCCGTCGGCGGCGGCGATTGGTCGGGAAACTGACGCAGCCCCTTGGACTCGAATTGGCGCAGGATTTCGCGGTAGACCGATGTCACGCCCGGATCGGCGAAACGCGAGGCGATGGCCCCGAATACCGGCATCTCGTCCGGCTTCCGGTCGAAGGCTTCGCGGTTGCGCTGGACCTGCTTTTGCACGTCGCGCAGCGCGTCGGCGGCGCCGCGCCGGTCGAACTTGTTGATCACCACGATGTCGGCATGGTCGAGCATCTCGATCTTTTCGAGTTGGCTCGCAGCGCCGAATTCCGGCGTCATGACATAAAGCGACACGTCGGCGAGATCGGCAATGCCGCTGTCGGCCTGGCCGATGCCGGGAGTCTCGACGATCACCAGGTCGAAGCCGGCCGCCTTGCACGCGGCGACGATGTCGCCGATCTGAGCCGGGATTTCATGTTCCGCGCCGCGCGTGGCGAGCGAGCGCATGAATACGTTGGGCGCGGCGATGGCGTTCATGCGGATGCGGTCGCCGAGCAGCGCGCCGCCGGTCCGCTTGCGGGTCGGATCGACGGCGATGACGGCGATCTTGGGTTCGCCGTCGTAAACGCGGAAGCGCCGGACGATTTCGTCGTTGAGCGAAGATTTGCCCGCCCCGCCGGTTCCGGTGACGCCGATCACCGGCACGTCGCGGCGCTCGTCCGCCGAAGCGCGAATATCCGCAAGCTGATGGGGTTTCAGGCCGCCTAATTCGATCGCGGTAATGACGCGCGCGAGCGCGGCGTGATCGCCCGTCTTGAAGGCGGCGAGGTCCGGCGCCCCTCCGGCGACGAGATCGCGCGCCGAACGGCGGATCATGTCGTCGATCATGCCGCGGAGGCCGAGCGCTTGGCCGTCGGCGGGCGAATAGATGCGCGTGACACCGTAGTCGTGCAGTTCCTTCATCTCGGCGGCGACGATCACGCCCCCGCCCCCGCCGAACACGCGAATGTCGCCGCGTCCCTTGGCGCGCAACAGGTCGATCAGGTACTTGAAATATTCGACGTGGCCGCCCTGGTAGGAACTGACGGCGACCGCGTGCGCGTCTTCCTGGATGGCGGCGACCGCGACGTCCTCGGCCGAGCGGTTGTGACCGAGGTGAATGACCTCGGCG
>Ga0194127_10000887_pt1 | contig 46434 bp, 38 predicted proteins | sample TA2KigC100mmetaG_FD_148624 | JGI IMG/M metagenome (GOLD analysis project Ga0194127, IMG submission 148624) | Freshwater microbial communities from Lake Tanganyika, Tanzania - TA2015036 Kigoma Deep Cast 100m | ecosystem: Environmental > Aquatic > Freshwater > Lake | place: Tanzania: Lake...
GGGGGGAAACGGTGATTCCGCAATCGAGGTCTTCACTACCCGACCCGATACGCTGTACGGCGCGACTTTCATGAGCCTGGCGCCGGAACATCCGCTCTGCCTTGAGCTTTCACGGGGCACGTCCCAAGAAGAGAGTGTGCGGGACTTCGTCAATCGAGTGCTGACACAAGATTGGGACGCGCGAACCGGCGAAGAGGCCGAGAAGGAGGGGGTATTTACCGGAGCGTACTGCGTTAATCCGCTCACCGGCCGCAAAATGCCCATCTGGGTTGCGAATTTCGTTTTGTACGATTACGGGACAGGCGCGGTCATGGCAGTCCCTGCCCACGACCAGCGAGATTTCGAATTTGCCAAGAAGTACGGACTGGACATCGTGGTGGTCATTCAGCCCGATGGAGAGAAACTTAGCCCCGAAACCATGACCGAAGCATACGTGGAGCAAGGCATACTGGTCAATTCCGGCGAATTCGACGGCACGGGCAACGCCGAGGCCATGAAGGCCATCTCGGAGAAGCTCGCGGCGGAGCGCAAAGGGGGACCCACCGTGAACTACCGTATCCGGGACTGGGGTATATCCAGGCAAAGATATTGGGGCGCTCCTATTCCCATCGTGCACTGTCCGGACTGTGGAGCGGTCCCGACGCCGGATGAAGACTTGCCGGTTGTTCTTCCCACTGACATCGAGTTTCCCCAAAGCGGGCGGTCGCCGCTGCCGGATCTGGATTGGTGGGTGAACGTTCCCTGTCCGCGGTGTAAGAAACCTGCCCGTCGAGAAACCGACACTATGGACACCTTTGTGGAATCCTCCTGGTACTTCGACCGGTACGCGTGCCCCCGGTACGACAAAGGTATCATCGACAAGGAAGCGGTCGGATATTGGTTGCCGGTGGATCAGTACATCGGTGGGATCGAGCACGCGATCCTGCATCTGCTCTACTCTCGATTCTTCACGAAGGTCCTGCGGGACTTGAAGATTAAAGAGAGCGACGAGCCGTTCACCAATCTGCTCACCCAAGGCATGGTCATCAAGGACGGCGCGAAGATGTCTAAATCCAAAGGGAATGTGGTGGATCCCGAGGAGCTTGTGGGTCGTTACGGCGCCGACACGGTGAGGCTTTTCTGCCTCTTTGCTTCTCCGCCGGAGCGCGACCTGGATTGGACTGCCGAAGGCGTCGAAGGCGCGTATCGCTTCCTCAATCGGGTCTGGAACCTCGTTCAGCAGCACAAAGATCGCAAAATTGCGCCAGATGAAGGTTCATATTCCGAGCGAGCGCGCGCGATCAGGCGTGTCACCCACAGAACCATCAAGAGAGTCTCGGAAGATATCGAAAACCGCTTCCATTTCAACACCGCCATTGCAGCGGTCATGGAAATGACCAATGAATTGATGAAGGTCACCTCCCAAGAAGCCGACCAGGCCCCGGACGTAGCCGAGGCTCTGATGGAGGCCCTGCGGATCGTGGCCGCGCTGCTCTCACCCTTTGTGCCTCACATCGCGGAAGAACTCTGGGAAGCCCTCGGCGGAGACCCGGGCATGGTTCGGATCCCCTGGCCCGTCTTTGATCCGGCCTTTCTTACAGAGGACGAGATCCTCATCGTGGTTCAGGTCAACGGCAAGAAAAGGGGCGAGATCAGGGCGCCGGTGGACGCCGCGGAGGACCTGGTGAGAGAGACCGCCTTGGCCGAGCCGAATGTCCGGAAATACGTCGAAGGAAAGACTTTGCGCAAGGCCGTGTACGTGCCGGGAAGGATCTTGAATCTGGTTGTGGGCTAGAGTGTGGGCCGTTTTGGCGCAAGGGCAAACCGGAGTTCCGAATGCGATTTCAGCGCCACGGGCTGGCATTACAAAGACGCGCGGTCACCGGGGCCGAGGGGGAGGAAGGACGTTTCCGGCGTGGGGAACGTTAGGTGATCCAAGGTAAGAATCGAACCGGCGCCAAACCTCGGCGGGACGCGAGGCAAAAGCTCCTCTATTCCGTGTTGGTCGGCCTTCTGGCGCTGGGAGGCTGTGGCTATCGATTCAGCGGCGCTCCCGACGACTCCCCCTTCCCTCGCGAGATTCGGACCATCGAAGTGAGGAGCGCACTCAATAAGACAACCATTACCGGAATAGAGACCGAACTGACAAACGATCTCCGCACGGAATTTGCCGTGGGAACCAGGCTCAAACCCGTTCGGAGCGGCGGAAACGCCGTTCTGAACACCGTGATCACTTCATACGAAGACACCCCGGCCGCGTACACCGCAGACGGGAAAGAACTTACCCGCAACGGAACCCTTCATATCGCGTGCAGCCTGGAGCGCGCGGACAACAAGAAAGTCCTCTGGGAAAAGACCCTTTCGTCATCTTTGACATACCTGGTTTCCGACACGGTCGCGGGCACCTTGACCAACAGGCGCAAAGCCATATCCGAAATGATCCGCGACCTTATCATACATATGCAGCGGTCCTTGTACGAGAATTTCTAGCGCGGCGGCAACCTTGACATGAGGCTCGGAAGCTGCTAAACAACAAAGTTTACGTATGCAAAGAGGTGTCTCATGAAGACCTGGACCCCGCGCGAAGGGGAAGTGGATCGAAAATGGCTGCTCATAGACGCTAAAGATATGGTTCTCGGCCGCGTCGCCTCCGAAACCGCGCGGTTGCTTAGGGGCAAACATAAGCCCCAGTTTGCAACGCACATGGATTCCGGGGATTTCGTCGTGGTCATCAACGCGGCCAAAGTGCGTCTCACAGGAAAGAAGCTCCAGCAGAAGACCTACTACCGGCACAGCTTCTACCCCGGGGGACTCAAATCCACCAAGGCTGAAAAAATGATCAAGGACAAGCCGGAACGCATGTTCTGGCTGGCCGTCAGGGGAATGCTCCCCAAGAACTCCCTCGGTCGCGCCCAACTGAAAAAGCTCAAGGTTTACTCGGGCGACCAGCACCCCCATGAGGCCCAACAGCCTCAAGTTCATCGGTTCTAATCCTGGAGAGCGGAATGGAACAGCAATATTTCTACGCGACCGGAAAGAGAAAAAGCGCCATAGCGCGGGTGAGGCTGAAGCCGGGAAACGGCAAGATAGTTGTGAATGGGCGTCCCGTAGACGAGTACTTCGGCCGCCAGACCTCCCGCATGATCATCCTTCAACCCTTTGAGCTCACGCAGACCGCCGGTCGCTTCGATGCGTCAGTAACGGTGCGTGGCGGAGGCCTTTCGGGACAGGCAGGGGCCTTGAAGCACGGTATCAGCAAAGCTCTGCTGGAAATCGATCCGTCCTATCGCTCGGTCCTGAAATCCGCGGGCTTTCTCACCAGAGACGCGAGAGTTAAGGAACGTAAGAAGTACGGAAAGCGCGGAGCACGGGCCAGCTTCCAGTTCTCCAAACGTTAATCCTTTCTCGAATCAGTTACCCCGTCGCAAAACATTTCTTCGGATAGCCCCTTTACTCCCCGGAAACGAGGAGAAAGGGGCAATCTCGTCCGCCTCACGAAAGCCTTATTCCGCTGGAACAACGCCAGCCTGACACTGTTCAAGCTTTCGGAATTCTTGCATAACCGCTTCGGTTGTGGGGCCGGCCAGGCCATGCAGGATTACGTCCATGAGCCGGTCGTAGGGGGTTTCGGAAAGGTTGATCAGAATGAGCCGCGCGCCGCTGCGTTTGGCTTCTATCGGCAACATGGACGCGGGCTGCACTACCAGGGAGGAGCCAATGATGAGGAAAAGGTCGCAATTTCGAGCATGTAAGAACGACTGTTCCAGCACTTCCGCAGGCAATGTCTGACCGAACGCGATGGTGGCGCATTTGAGCGGACCACCGCAGTGCTCGCAGTATGGGACCTCGATCCTTTCCGCTTCCATCTTCCCGGTGATCTCATCCCGGTCCCAGCGGCGATGGCAATCGAGGCACGTGACTTCCTTGACCGTGCCGTGTAGCTCGAAGGTCTTCTCTCGCGAGCTGCCTGCTTTCTGGTGCAGTCCGTCTATATTTTGGGTTATCAGGGCTGCAAGTTTGCCTGTCTTCTCGATCTCAACGACCGCGCGGTGGGCTGCATTTGGTTCCGCGTCCCGCATCGCAGGGTATCGGGCCCGATCGTATTCCCAATAGAGCTTCCGGTACTTCTCGTGGGAGCGAAACTTCTGGTATGTCAGATCGTCTTGGTTGTACCGCGACCAGATGCCTCCCGGAGATCGGAAGTCGGGAATGCCGGATTCGGTGGAGATTCCCGCGCCGGTAAAGACCACGACCCTCTGGGCTTCGTGGAGCGCACGCGCCGCGGTGAGAATATCTTCCTCCCTCATCCCTCTCTCCGATCTCGACAACGACTTCTCAAAGATTTCCCGCCACGGAAACCTTCTATCGCTTTGTCTTAATATCCTGTTTTCGCTGTCTTATTTTGCAGTCTGAATCGCGCATTTCTTGCTTCAGCTTGATAATTCCGTCGAGCATCTCGCAGAGCCTGTCGAAGGAGATCTCCCCCGAAGCTCTAACTTGGCCTGAAGCGTATTCGTGGTACTCGGTCCGGAGACGGCTGAGTTCCTTTTGCATGGCCGCGCAGCTCTTCTTCTCTGTGGCGTGCGCGGAGACCGCCATGAGGAGCAGCGCGATGACGACGAATGGCTTTGCCATCAATCCGGCCGACCTCCTTTTCCCGGTGGCCGGCACTATAGCATTAAGTCCCGACTATAGTCTTTGCCAAAAGTAAGCTGGGTGGTGAAGAGCAATCTCCTTAGCAGTTGCCGCAATGTTTGGTCTCGTGCGCCGCTCGCGCTCTGAGAACACCGGTAAGGGCCGGCGTCCCTGGGGGCCCGATCTACTCGATTTGTTTGGAAGATGCGCCAGCGCCTACCAATACCCGACGGGCGCCCTTTCGCAATCGGACATTATCAGTGGCATTTGCGATAGTGCAGGGAGCCGGCCAACTTCCTGCCTACCGCCCTTACGCAGGTGATTCAATCAGCAGGCCCTGATCCGGTGTTCCTATCTGCTGAGCAACTTCCGCCAGGTGGAAAGTCCCTGGAATCGAAGGTTTGCAGGATCAACTTCTTCCGGTCGAGGGGGAACCCTGACCTTCCACATTCCCACGAGGACGAAAGGGGCCCAGTAATAGGGATGGCTGGTGGCTTTGTCTTTGAGCAGCTTTAGCTTGGCCTGTCGGAGACCCTCGGCCTTAGAGCCTTCTTTGAGCCCTTTGTACATCTCGATAAAGAGATTGGCAGTGCTCTCGTCATTAGCCTGCCACATGCTCAGAATCGCCGAATCCGCGCCGGCGAAGAGGAATGCTCGCGCCAGACCTTCCAATCCGTTATTGATGACCGCCTCCTGATCCGTGGGAGAGAGACAGGAGGAGAGCACAACCAGGTCCGCGTTGAGCTTGAGGCCAAAGACTTCGCCAAGCTGGAGAAAACCGTCGTTGTCCTTGTCACCATACAGAGAAAATACGATGGCAGGCTGCTGCCAGAATTTGCTCAGGCCACTGAGGAGCACTCCGTGTGTAGCCAGATGCACGTACCGATACCGCCCGAGATCCGCCTTCTTGAAGAGGCTTTCCGTAGCGTCAGCTCCCAGGTAGACCTGAACCGGCCCCCCCATGAGTCGTGCGATCTCGGAGATTTCTTTGCGCGCGCCGGGCAACGGCCGTAAGTTGCTGTTCCGGGCCGCCTCGGATCTGACGCTGAATGCGGCCAAAAGTCTGTCCGCGCCGCTATTCAATTCCTTTTTGTGCTCCGGATCTTGATATACAGCGTCCCCAAAGGCAACTAGGCTCCATCCCGGGTCCCTGCCCCGCTGCCTCGTGCGGAGCCACGACAGAACCGACGCTGATGGCGCATAGCAGAACCCGTACTTTTCCAGGAGGTAACTCGGCTGGTCTGTGGGTGACCAGAAGCGTTTCCCTGCGTGCTCTTTGGATGACACGAGCATTTCAAAGGGGAGCGACGCCAGCGCCCCGTGGGGAATTATGGTTACGGTCTTCTTTGTCGCCAAAAAATACTCCACCGGACGTATCAGTCGATCATAGAGCCTGTAGGCCACGGAGACGTCCCAGTTCGCCTGGGTATCGGACCTGTGAAGAGGTTTGATGAGCGCGCCGACGTCACGTTCCAGGTCTTTCTCGGAATAATCCACGGAAAAGGTGTGAAACCGAGTCTTGTCCATTGCGAAGATGTACGTGTTACTCCGGGTCACCATGAATGCTATTACGGCTTCGTGAGGATCTATGGTTTCTTTCTGGAGCTGATGGACGGAAACGGGCTTCGGATAACGTAAACCGGCATAGGCAGGGAACTCTTTGGTAAAACGGTCTTTGAGTTCTCTGAATGCTTTTTCTTTTCCCCTCCGCTCCTCAAGGAGTTTGTCGATCTGTCCCTGATCGGGACTCGCTGCGGAGAGTTCCGTCACCAGCTTACTGTCAAGTGTCCGGAGGGTCAGTCGTAGGCTCTTTTCCCTGATCAACAGCTCGTGAGGCAAGTCCGAGAAGCTCTCTACATTGATGCGAGAGAGTGTGTTTTCGAAGGACGCAGCCTTGAGCCGTTCCGCAATTCTCAGGGCCTGGTTGTCGTAAGCGCCTTCGGGATCTTTGCGCGCGAGCTGCATCAGAACCTTCAGCGTCGTCTCGAACAACGCCCGTTTGCCGCCAAAAATGAAGTTGTCCTCTTCCGACTCCTCAGCGATGTCCGCCTCCGTGGATTCGAGGATGGTTATGGCTTTGCGGTACGATTCAAGGGCTTCGCCGTACCGCTTCTTGCTCTGGAGGGCTCGGCCCATAATAAAATATGCTTTCCAGAGCATCCCCCGGTCTTCCCCGCACTGGGATATTTCCAGCGCTTCTTTGAGGTGCTCCACAGCCTCCTCAAAACTGCCGAGAATGGAGGTCACCAGCGCGATCTGGAGCAAGTTCTCGTTTACGCCTCGTTTGTCCCCTATCTTGGAGCGCTTTTCCTTCGCTTCCTTGTAATACTCCAGCGCGACCCGCGGCCGTCCGAGCATCTGGTTGAGTGTGCCGACGCGGGTGAGCACCCGGGTTTCCTCTCTTGCGTCCAGGGTCTTCCCCGTGATGGCAAGCGCCTCCATCTGCCGCTTGAGAGCCTGTTCAGGGTCTCCCAGCTTGCTGAGGATGTCCCCGAGCTGGATCAGTTCACTCTGCTGCATATGGGGATTGCGAATCTCCGAATGAACTCTCAGGGCATCTTCGAAGAATTCCTGGGCCTTCGTATATTCTTCCAGTTGGTAGTAAACGCTTCCGATCCGATGATAAACTCGTCCGAGCGTGCTGTTGGTCCCCGCGACCTGAGCCATTGCCAGAGATTTCTGATAATGCTCCAGGGCCTGTTCATAGTCCTTGAAGCCTTCATGGATCTCACCTAGGTGAAAATCAAGGTCACGAGCAAGGGACGCGGGAAGACCAAGCTCGGTGCGCAGTTCCGTGGCCCTGCGGAGATTCGTGAGGGCGTTTTCGTAATCACCCATCTTAGCCTGGGTAATGCCCAGTTCACCCAGAGCCCACAGTTCACCCTTCCGATCTCCCTGGGCCTTCATGATCTCCAAGGTCTGCACGAGCATGGAGAGCGCCTGATCGTATTGACCCGCTTCCTGGAGCACCGTGGCCATCTTCAGTCTGACCGCGGACACCGAGCGGGAGTCGTCAATCTCCTGGGAGAGCTTGAGGGCTTTTTTCAACAATTCCATTGCCTTTGCAGTGTTCCGCTTAGCCCGTTCCAGCATTGCCAGTTCCGAAAGGATGGCCACGTCGCCTCTGGGATTACTGATCCGCCTGTTGACCTTCCATGCTTCTTCCAAACAGGAAGCCGCGCTCTGCAACTCTCCCTTGCCAAGATGGACGCGTCCCATGCCGGTAAGGTCCGTGGCCACGCCTCGCAGATCCTGGATCTCGCGGTGCCGCGCAAGCGCGCTGGAGAGCTTGTCCAGGGCCTCGGACTGAGATCCACGGGCCGCAAGGACATTCCCAAGATTGGTTAGGATGTCGGCCTCGCCTTTCTTGTCGGAGAGTTCACGATAGACTTGTAGCGCTTGCTCCAGGTTTCGCACCGATTCGGGAATGCTATTCTTGTGTTTGAGGATGTTGCCGATATTGGTCAGGTTCGCCGCGTATCCCCTTCGATCCTGAATACCCTGGAGAAGATCTTGCGCTTCGCCGAAGAATTTTAGAGCCTGCTCGTAATCACCCGCGTTCTTGTGGTGGATTCCAAACGCCGTCAGCGCCTTGCCTTCCCCCAGTCTGTCCCATGTGGCCCGATAAGCCCGAAGAGCTTGCTCGAACATGGCAAGAGCCTTTTGACGTTCCCCGCGCAGTTCCAGCGCCTGTCCGATCACGAGGTCGCAATCGGCCGCGCCGCGCGTGTCGTCTATCTCCTCGAAGAGCTTCCGAGCCGACTCTGCAGCCTTGAGCACCGGTTCTGACGCGTCCCTGGCAAGCCGGAAACGAGCTACGGCAAGCCGCACCCGAGCCCTGGTTCTGCGGTTCACGTTTGATGAGGAGTCCTGTGCAGCCTCTTTGAGGAGCTTCCACGCGAAATCCACGTCCCCCATGATTGCGTGTATATCCGCGACGAGAATGCGCGATTCGATCATTTGAGTCGCGTCGTTGATCTTCTTGGCAAGGGCAAGGGCCTCTTGGGCATACTCCAGGGCTTTTTGGGCATAGCCCTGCTGGAAATAGACCTCGCCGATCAAAAGGATCGCCGCGCACTCGCCACCGGGATCCGAGAGCGCCCGGAAGTCGTTCAATGCGCTGCCCGCCAGTCTCAGGCCCGCGCTGAAACGCGCGCGCGCCTCCTCGATCCTGGCCAAGGCGAGCAAGGCGCGAGCGGCCATGATGCGATCCCCGGCCTGGTTGTAGAAATTGAGCGCGGCGGAAACGCTTTTGAACGCCGCTGCCATGTCCCCTCGGTTGAAAGCGACTTGTCCGTTCACCAGGAGGGGAAGCGCGTCGAAATCGCTCTCTGTCTCGCCGCTGAGAAAGGATTGCCCTTCCTTCACCTCGTCCTGCGCTGCTTTGAGATCGCTGGTGAGCTGGCTCACGTACGCAAGTCTGAACAGGGTTTCTCCCAGCTCCTTGCGCCGGTTCAACCTGCGGTAAACGGCCTCAGCCTTCTGATAGCTCGCTCTCCCATTCTGGTAATCAGATCGGGAGACCTTCATGTCTCCTATCAGAACGTGAATGCGCGCGGCCTCCTTCTCATTGCCCTTCTTCACATAGAACGCGATCAAACGATTGTACTCGCCGACAGCTTCGGCAAAGTGATTCAGCCGCAAATGGCATGTGGCCATGTCCTGGTGCAGACGCGGACGCTCGGCGTCCTCGGACTCCGGCAAAAGCTTCAGGGCTTCCTGAAAGGCTTCCATCGCCGGCTGGTAGCGACTTTGCCCGATCAGGATGCGGCCCATGAGCAGATGGTCCAGGCTCCTGGCCCGCGCGTTCTTCTGCGTCTGGTTTATCTGAATCGAGCGCTGGAGACTCTTGAGGGCCTCCTCGTCTTGGCTAAGTTTATTGAGCGCCTGCGCCATGCCGTATAGCGCCATGGCCGCGGTTTTCTGATCACCGGCCTTCTCGCTCTTGAAGAGAGCGACCCGGAATGCCTCGAGAGACTGGGTGTATTCTTCCTTCTGAAAAAGCCCTCGAGCGCTCTTGAGCGAGTCTCCCGCGTCACTCGGGTCTGCCTGTTTGGGCTCGGGCTGTAGCGCGGGTTTTCCCGAGGATGCGGCGCTGTTCTTGTGAGAGGCGTCGGCCGGGGACGCTTCCGGCGCTTGCGGCGCCACAATCGGTGGTTTCGCGTCCCTCTCTTTCAATTCTTGGCTTGACTGAGGCGGTGGCCCCACATCCGGTTCGGCGCTCCGCGGACTGTCTATAGCGGCCAAGTTCGCTGCTCGGCCGCCGCTCAGAAGCGCATCAATACGCGCGCCGCCAAGAGGCCGCGCCTCATTCGGCTCCGCGCGGGCGAGATCCGGTATTGCCCACAAAGCTTCAAGAATCAACGCCACTAACACTGCGATCAGAAAGAAGTTCGCCGCGCTCGGCTGTTTTCCGTTTTGGTTCATCGTGCTTTCACCCTCGCTGGAAAGCGCGTTCGTCATTGTCCGGAACCGGCGCCGAGAGCCCCGCCGGCCCGGATGTGTGGACGTTTACGAGTCGGATCCCTGACGGTCCTCTTGCGAGGGCCTCGTCTCCGCGCCAAGGCTTGTACGGAGGAAGATCGCGGCACCAAGCGCGATCATCCCCAAGCACAGGAGCTGGCCCATGGTGAACCAGGTAAAGAAATAGCCCAACTGCGCGTCGGGTTCGCGTAGGAATTCCAGACAAAATCTGAACGCGCCGTACAAAACGAGAAACGCCGCGCTCAAATAGCCCGTGTGACGAACCCTGGTTCGGAGGCGCCAGAGTATCCCGAACAACACAGGGCCCTCGAGAAACGCCTCGTACAGTTGTGATGGATGCCGAGGATCGGGGCCGGCCACGGGGAAGACGACGCCCCAAGGAAGGTCCGTTACCCTTCCGTACAATTCACCGTTGATGAAGTTCCCAATCCGCCCGAACATGAGACCTATGGGCGCGGCCACGGCCGCGATATCCGTGAGGGCAAGGAACGGGGCCTTCCACCGTCGCATGAAGAGGAATCCCGCGACGATGATTCCTACCAACCCCCCATGAAAGCTCATCCCGCCGCGCCAAAGAGCGAGCGCTTCCCAGGGCGCTTCCAAGTAAGCCCGGAAATTGTAGATGAGCACGTACCCGACGCGCGCGCCGATGAGCAGACCCAGTATCAAGTAGAACAGGAAGTCGTCCGCGGCCTCCACCGGAATGGGCCCCTGCTTCCGCTTCAGCTCGGATCGAATAATGAAATAGGCCCCAATGAACCCGATCAGGTACATCAGCCCGTACCACCTGAGTTCCAACGGTCCGATCCGCCACAGCACAGGATCGATGAAATGATAAGGCGTGTCAGATGGACTCATGCGGTTTTCCGATTGTGGCTGTTTCGGTGTGCAAGCACCCTTTCCAATTCATCAAAGAGATCCCTTTTCCGCCTCAGACGCCGAGCCGGCTCCGCAACGGCTTAAGAGCGCCCGAGTTGCTTCTCCTGGAGCAGTCTTTCCAGTGTGCGGGCTTTTTCGTCCGCGATACGGACCATGTTGCCCATCTTGCGGAAAATGCCTCGGATAATCTTTGCGTCTCGATTATCCATCTGCGCGCTGTTCAGGATGCGCCTAATATCCCGCATCATGCGCAGGGGACCGGTTTTTTCGAGAAATCCGGCCCGGGTTAGCACAGTCTGGATGTGTTCAAACATCGCTTCTCGCTCTTCAACCGAAGCCGGCTGGAAGGAGCGGATCTGTATGCCCCGAGGACGGCAGGCACGCTTGAAAATCTCATAGGCTGTGATCGCGCACGCATGGGCGATGTTCATGGACGCGAATTCCGCGTCCGTGGGGATGACCATGTGATGGGTGCACAGCTTGATTTCTTCGTTGGTGAGGCCCCGAGCTTCCCTGCCGAAGACGCAGGCGACGGGGCCTAACCGAGCTCGTTCCATAAGTTCGGGAATCGCCTCATCGGGCGTGCGCGCGCTCGACCTCTTTCGACCCAGCCTGGCCGAGGTTCCCACCGCCATGAGGCATTGGCTTAGCCCTTCCGCAAGATCTGAGCTCCTCTGGGCCTGTTCCACCACGTCATAGGCTCCGGATGCCATAAAGCGGGCATCGGTCTCAGGTCCACAATCGGTTGAAGAAACCAAAACAAGGTTTCTCAATCCCATATTTTTCATGACACGGGCCACCGACCCGATGTTCCCGGGATGAGTGATTCCCACCAGGACGATCCGCACATTCCCTAGAGCCACAGCCCAGTCAGGATGAACCGCGAAGCCACGCTGAACCTTTTTCGACGCACCCATATGAGGAGTAGCTCTCGTGCCCCTATTCAAACGATACAGCGGCCGGCCTCTGCCCCATGCGACTTTTCTTGCGCTGCTAATGGCGCCAATCCGATCCCGCGCGCTTGAGTATGAGGTCAGAGCCCGCCAATATGCGATCGGAGGGCCGATCAGGCGGCTGTCCGGCGCCACGGAAAATAGTCTTTCGTGGGATGAATGTCAAGCAACATCGGGCAACAAGGTAGATTTGTTCATGTAATGTCTCTACTTTGGTTGAGAGCGGATTACGACGCTGGCGGATTCCACGGCGGAGAGACCTGTGAGACCATTTCTGAGTGGAGAGAGCTGACCAGAAGACACCGGCCAGGTAGGGCGGCGACCTGAAATCCAGGATCAGGCTACTTCACCAAAGGTTCCCATACCGGGAATCCATTAACGGCATACCAGGGCGCCATTACCAGGACGCTCCAGAGTATTGCAGCCACCATTGTGGGAAAACCCGCCTTCATATAGTCCGACATGTTGAAAGCGCCGGTGCTGTAGGCCACAACACCTGCGACCACCTGCGTCGGAATGACAAAGGCAAACGTGTCCACATTTGCAACGAGTAGAGTAAAAGCGACGGTATTCATTCCGAGGAGGGGCGCCATCTCCATGAGAATAGGGGCAAGCAGAGCGATGGCCGCTATATTGCTTAGCATTCCCAGTCTGATGAACTGTGTGGCAGCCATCATTATGAACAGAACGACGACCCACCCGTGGCCCTGAACCGCAGGAAGAAGCATTAAGGCCACATGCTTAGCCAGGCCTGTGGAAGCCATCGCGGCGGACAACGACAGCGCGCCTCCAAGCAGGAGCCACGTTCCCCAAATTGTCTTGCTTTGAATCAGACGCCAGTTGAACGGAAATACACCAGGTATGAAAAAGACCCCTACCGCAATGAGGGCCACCATTCCGGTCTTTATTTTGTGGAAATCCTCCAGCGCCCACATGACCGCGGCAAATCCGAAAATCACGAGAATGACCCATTCATGAGGCTTGGTGGGGCCAAGCTCGTCATTCTCCTTGGATATTCTCGCGAGTCCTCCAGGGACCTCAACCGCACCACACCGGAAAACGGAGCTGACAATCCAGTACATGATCGGGTATAGACCGATTATGGGAAGGTGCAACCAGAGCCATTGGATCCACGAGATCCGTACGCCCAGTTGTTTGTCAAAGAGCCCGACCATAAGCACGTTCGGCAAGTGGGCTGTGAGGAACAGAATGCCTCCCACCATCGTTGCGTAGACGATACAGGAAATCACGATAGCTTTTTTCGCGTTTTGTTCGGCCGGAGTATCGCCAAACAGGCCTATAACGCCATTGACGATCGGCAGGACGGTAGTTGATCTCGCATTTGCAGCGGGGACCACCAATCCGAGGACCATGTTCGTTGCGAATAGCCCCATTATGATTTGCTTGGCTCGCGTAGCCTTCATTTTGGAGAGTATGGTCAAGGCAATTCTCGTGTCGAGTCGCGCAGCAGACAAGATCGCTGCAAAGAGAAACGCGCCGAGGGTCAAAAAGGTCACGTCCAGCACGAACCCTCCAAATGCCTGGGGTATCGTTGGAATAGCCTTCGTGACGACGAGAAGCATCGGAATCATGAGTCCTGTCACGCCAACGGGCATGGCTTCGCTCACCCACATGATCGATGCCCAAACGACCACTGCAAGAGTTGCCTGAGCAGGATAAGAAGGAATCGCTCGTCCGAAATCTATCAACCAAAGGATGGCGGCCCAGGCTGCCCACGCCGTCACGTACCCGATGACGGTTTTGTTGGGGTGCGTTCCTTGGGTTCGAATGTTTTCGAGCCAATAGCTTAACGCGCCCTTCCCTGAAAGAATTTCGGCCTCCGTGCTGATGGTCTTTGTTTCTTCCATGTCAGGCCTCCCTTTGTATCCTCTTCTACGAGAAACGACCCCATTGGATGATTCATGATATTTCGGCGAGCCTCGGAGCCACCTTCGCGTCGGAAACACGCGGTCAGGAGTTGAGCGATCTCCCTGAAGAGTGGAAGCCGATAGGAGGCTTCCACATGAAGTAGTCGCCTGAGCACGCCCCGGTCAGCGCGGACCTGAACATGCTCAGCTCTCATACCGCCGTTTGATGCAAAAATGCTCTTTCCATTTCTTCGGCGCGCGAAAACCGACGATATATTCTTCATTAGGATGTCCCTCGGGGAATTCGTGGGTGACATCTTGATCCGTCCAGGTTCCTTTCTGCTTGCGCTCCTTTCTTTGATCCACGAGCCAGTCACGAAAGCTGTCAAAGACAATGTGTCCCCCGGGCCCGTCGAGGCGTGCTGCTCTAATCCTGCCGTCCAGTTCGATCCAAAGCGTGCGATCGGTTTCCGATATCTCTATCGGTTCCACGTCCAAGTCATAGCCATATTCCTTGTGCGTTTGTCCCGCGACTCCCGCGTAAATCCGCTGATCTCTCACACTGAGCAAGTGTTTATAAATGCCTACGTATCGGTCTGACACCGGATACCCCAGAGGCGCATGGTCGCGCTGCTTACCACGCGCGCGGGCCAGCGGCGTGCGGTGGAATTCAAGCATTTCTGCGTGATATTTTTCGCCCAAGAAGTCGCATACGGTTTTGAGAACTTGTTCCGGCTTTCGGACGAGATCTTCGTATTTGACATCGAGCCATGTTGACGAATCGAGCCCGTTCCTGAACGGCTTCACAAAGCCGTTGGCCAAATTCCACGTGTGGGCCGCGCTATAGATGTGACCGGCTCCGAATGCGGACTCGAGACTCGTTGCGCTCGCATCTCTGCCGTCGCGCACAATGAAAATAAATTGGGCGTTCGGGAAACTTTCCCGGATCTGAGGAACGAAAAAGAGGTTGTTGGGAGTCTTTTGCCCCCAGCGAGGCTTGCCTCCGCACTCCTGGGCATATCGATAGTGCATCGCGTAGTAAATTCCGGCAAAACTCCTCTCGGGCGCTAGCGATGTGATGATGTCCACTGCGTTCATGGGGCTCAGCCTCATACCCCACATAGGCTGGTTTAATCCGAAGATCATCTCAGCCGCCAGGGTGCGGAAGTTTGCGGCGATGCTAAGATCTCCGTACGTATATCTCCAGGGGTAGATGCGCGGAAAAAGCCAACCCACTTCAGGGAATGCTATCCGCGGATGACAGGCCAGCATTGCCATGAGAAGCGTGGTGCCGGACCGTTCGTACCCGATCACAAATACGGGGCGCTCCGGCATCTCTATTGCCATTTCTTTCTCCTCTCTGCCGCGCGTTTCCGGCAGATCATACCGAACCGGCAATCCGGAAGAATGTCGGCCGGCCGACAACAGGCTTTTTTTTATGGAAGAGGGTACTGAAAGGCAGCGTGCTCTCAGAAAAATCCTTTGCCGCCGCCTCCCGCGGGGTTTCGGCCACAAATGGGGGATGCCGGCTATTTCGAAGTAAGGGAGGCGCGAGCCATTTCTCGGCCAAACGCCTTTCCTCGGAAACGCGGAACGTATTCAGGCAGGATCGACTCGGCAATGGCCCGGTTAGTCTGTTATGAGATCTCTCAGTCGTTGGCAATCCAGAATAACAATTGCCCGCGCTTCAGATTTGACGTATCCTTGTCTCTTGAATTCATTGATGATTTCCGTAACCGTTTGGCGGGTCGCGCCGATCATGTCCGCAATGTCCTGGTGAGTCATCTTGCCCTTGAGTCGGACAGGAACTCCGGGGTTGGCGTCGTCTTCGATCTCGGCAAGCTTGACTAGCAGATGGGCAACTCGCGAACGAGCGTCGCAAAACACAAATTCCCTGATCGCCTCGTGAGCTTGTCTGATGCGGCTGGAGAGGACTCGAATGAGAGACATGGCCAGCGCCGGGTTTTCTGAGACAACTCGCTCGACACTGGCGCTACTGATACTCATCACCTCAGTGTCTTCTACCGCTTCAGAAAAAACATTTCGTTGCCCGGCTCCGAAAAGCCCGGCTATGCCGAAAAAGGAATTCGGCCCGCAGAATCGGAAAATGATCTCGTTACCACAGGCGGAGAGGCTGTAAATCTTGACCCTTCCCGACACCACCAAGTTGACCCGATCATTTTCGTCGTCGGGGCCGCTTATGACTGTTCCCTTCCGGTGCGTTCTCTTAACCGCATCTTTTTCGAGGGAGGCTCGCTGCGTCGGAGAAAGCGCGGACATGATGTCGATATCCGGCATGGAAACTACCCATTCGTTATGCGATTCGCAGAAAATTGCGGGAGCGCTCACACTGAAAGCGTAAGCCTTGTGGAGACGGCCTCACACTGAGGCCAGGGCCAGTCCGATGGCGGAGCCGAGTCCCACTGCGACCACCGGATGGCACCAGAGCATTCATCCTGAGCCTGTCAGAGAACTCGCCAGGTACAAGCCGAAGCCGACCAGAGCGCCCAACAGGACTCCCACTAAGTATTTCATTGCGTCCTCGATTCAGTCATGATTGCCCTAGTATGATGATGCAGTTAGGCGGATGTCAACCGGGTACGCGTTCCTGAAAAATCTCAGTGCGTGATTCTGTCCGGCTATGATAGTGAAGGCTGATAAGATCGAACACGCGGCGGAGACCATTCCTCGGAGGCGCTGAGCCATGGCAGAGCTATGGAGCAAGGAAAAGCTGCTTGAGTTGGGAGCCGGTTTTTCTCGGCCACGGATTTTTCTCACCGCGGCCGAGCTGGACCTCTTTACCAAGTTACGTGGCGGTCCATACACCGTGGAGCAGCTCTGCGCACCGGAGGGCTGGAACCCTCGCGCTCTGCGAATCCTCCTCGACGCGCTCGCGTCGATGGGGCTGATCCAAAAAGCGGCTAATGATGCATATTCGGTTGATGAAACCGTCGCACGCTTGCTCTCACATAAAGGCGAAGAAACCGTGCTGCCCATGATTCTTCATCGCACGCATCTTTGGCGGTGCTGGTCTGCCTTGAGAGAAATCGTCATCACCGGAAAGAATCCCAACGTGCGACCGCTGGAAGATCGCCCGCAAGAAGATCTGGAGTCCTTTATCGGCGCGATGCAGGTGGTCGGCCGCATGGTTGCCGACCGGATCGCCAATTCGCTTGACCTTTCAGCCTATCGGCGTCTGCTGGATGTGGGCGGCGGATCCGGAATCTACTCTGTGGCTTTCCTCAAGGCCGGCCCGCATCTTACCGCGACGCTTTTTGATTTGCCGCGGGTCTGCAAGATAGCCCGCGAGTTTCTTGCCGGCAGCCCTGTGCGGGATCGTATCGAGATAGTGGAGGGGGATTACCTACTGGACGATCTGCCCAAGGGACATGACGTGGCGTTGCTCTCCGCGATCATTCACAGCAACGCCCGCGAGGAAAATCTGCGGCTATACCAAAAGATTCACCGATGCCTCGAACCCGGGGGAACCATTCTCCTGCGAGATTTCTTCATGGATGACAGTCGCACGTTGCCGCCCGAAGGCGCGATCTTCGCGGTGAACATGTTGGCCGCAACCGCGGGCGGCGACTCGTACACCTTGAGTGAAGTCAAGGAGGATCTGCAACGCGCCGGTTTCCGTGATGCGCGCTTGATTCGGGACGGAGAGCGCATGGACCAGATCGTTTCCGGCATGAAGTGAAGATCGCTGTCGGCAGCCTGCGATCCATGCTAAGGTGTGGGCGCCAAAGGCTTCCTGAAGAAATGAGGGGGAAAATCCCCGTAAGACGATCCCTCCGTGATTTCAGCTATGTGAGAGCAGACCGTGTCAACAACAGACCAAGGCGACGCGAGTGGTGAGTTATCCGATTTCTGAAACTTTTCCGCTGACCTGGAGGTGGCTTTATGCTCGTAAAGGATTGGATGAGCAAGAATGTGGTGACGGTTGACGTAAACGACACCATGCAACGCGCCATCAATCTTATGATGGACCATCGCATTAGCATGGCGCCCGTAATGGACCAGGGCAAGCTCGTGGGTATCTTGACGGATCGCGATCTGAGAAGGGCCGCGCCTTCCGACGTGGCTGTTATGGATGTGCGGCAAATTCTCTATCACATCACGCGGCTCACCTGCGAAGCCATTATGAGCCGCAACCCGATCACCGTGCCTTTTGATTTCACGATGGAAGAGGCTGCGGAAACGCTCCTGCGCAATAACATCTCCGGCGCGCCGGTGCTGGATAAGACCGGCGCGATCGTCGGTATTATCACGAAGAACGATATGTTCAAGGCCTTCATTGCCCTTACGGGACTGAGGAAACGGGGCGTGCAGTTCGGTTTCTTGCTGGAGGATCGCCCGGGTTCCATCAAAGAGGTCACCGATATCATCCGAAAGCACCGGGCCCGCCTTGTGAGCATCCTCAGCTCCTATGAGAACGCGCCGGAAGGATTCCGCCACGTCTATGTGCGAGCGTTCCACATAGACCGAAATTCGCTTCCCGTCTTGGAGCAGGAACTCAAAGAGAAAGCCAAGCTGCTCTACATGGTGGACCACAGAGAGGACAATCGGGTGATATATCAGGAATAGGGCTAAAGAAGCGCCCTCCTCTTCACCCGGAGATACTGTTCGACCACGCCCGCCGAGAAGCGCTCCGGCGGCGCATCCAGCGCCATCACACCGGCTGAGGAGAGCTTTGCCAGGAGTTGCTCCCGTCGTGTCAGTATTTCCGCGGCAACGCCCTGGCGGTAGAGATCTTGCACGCTCTCGGGAACAGAGTCCGCGATTTCCACCACCTCGCTGTCCGATATGGCCGCCACCAACGGGAGATGCCTGGGGAGCAGCCCCACAGTATGGCGTATCAGACCTGCCGATGCGCGTTCGTCAATCAAGTCGGTGAAGATTATGACGAGGCTCCGTCTCCTTATGCGGGCGGCGATGAGAGAGAACGGAACGTGAAATCGGGGCTCTTCCATCTTCGGTTCCACTCCGTGCGTCGCGTCCAGGATGCGTCCGAATTGCGTCGGCCCGCCTGATTCGGCAACGAAACAGACCAAGTCATGAGCAAATACGATAACCCCGACCCTGTCACCCAGCTCAAGCGCGCTGTACGCGATCATGAGGGCCGCGTTGAGCTCGTGATCGAACTTGGTCTTGCCCTTCACCCGTGCGGTCATCATTCGCCCGGCATCCAAGACCAACAGGATGTTCTGGCTCCGTTCCACACGGTTCTCACGCACCATGAATTTCCCGGTCCGCGCGCTGGTGGGCCAATGGATCAGTCTGGGATCGTCTCCTGCCATGTAATCTCGCAAACCGTCAAATTCCGTGCCGACTCCTTTCTTCAGTTGACGGAGCGCGGCATGTGCGACCGTGGACCGCCATAGCCCTATTTTTCTTTTCTCGATTGCGGAAAGCCACGGATAGACCCGCACCGTTGCCGCAGGACCCGCTTCACCGCGCTTCCACACCAGCCCAAGCCGCCCCGGAATCCAGAAATGAAGCAGGCCGAACCGAGCGTCCCCCCGCTCCCCGAACCTAATCCCGTATTCGACTTTCGCTGAAGCTCGGTCAGGTACTGTTGACGAAACGGGAAGACCTTCCACGGTCGCGTGCTGCGGGACATCGTCCGTAATGATCAGAGAGATCGGCCTCTTGGTTCGGTTCCGAATCTGGATGGAGACCGCGTGTCGCCGATCCACGGCGCACGCGCGAGGCAGGACCCGCAGGAGTTCCAACTCTCTCGGATGAGGCGCGAGGAAAAAGTCCAGGAGCGCCGCAAGCGCCATCGCGGCGTCTGCGATTCCCAAGAGATACAGGGGCGCGCCATAAGTGACTGATGTCCAGACCAGCCCGGCTGAAACCAAGGAAAAGAGCAAAAAGAAATTGCGGGAGAAGTAAAAAGGCAGGCTCCTCAGCGTTTGGTTTGGTGGAGAATCGCTCCGCATCGTGCGCTCTTCTTCTTTTGAAGGAGATTAGGACCACCGACTGAGGTCGTGGCTGGCTAGCGGGGAACCGGCACGCGGCGCAGCACGGCGTCAAGGTAGTGATCGGGAGTGAGCCCGTCGATAAGAGCTTCCGGTTTGAGTATCACACGATGGCGGAGCACGGGGAGCGTCACGTCCTTGATGTCCTCGGGTGTGACAAAGTCCATGCCGCGAAGCGCCGCGAGAGCGCGCGCGGCCTTGAGCATAGCCACCGCGGCCCGGGTGGATGCCCCGAGCTGAACGTAAATGGGATCTCTGGTTTCGGATACGATGCGCCTAATATACTCCTGCGTCTCTCTGCGAACCACAATCGCAACAAGTCCCTTTCGAAAATCGAGGATCTCTCCTTTCGCAATCAACGGGCTTGGAAGTTGGGACTCCACATCCTTGAGCTCGACGCCGTCAGCGTAGCTCTTCATCACCGCAAGTTCGGCCTCGGGTGAAGGATAATCGATGGTAATCTTCATCATGAATCGGTCGAGCTGCGTTTCCGGGAGGGGATACGTCCCCTCGTATTCAACCGGATTCTGAGTCGCTATGACAAAGAAGAGCTCCGGGAGTGAATTGCGGATCCCGTCGATCGTGACCTGCCCCTCTTCCATTGCTTCCAAAAGCGCAGCTTGGGACTTGGGCGGCGTGCGGTTGATTTCATCCGCGAGCAGGATTTCTTTGAATATGGGTCCTCTCCGGAGGACGAACTCCGCGGTCTTGGGATTGAACAGGGATGTTCCTACTATGTCGCTGGGGAGGAGATCCGGGGTGAACTGGATGCGGCCGTAATCCGCGTCCACGACCCGAGCCAGAGTCCGAGCCAAAAGGGTCTTGCCGAGCCCGGGGACCCCTTCCACGAGAACATGTCCTCCTGCGAGAAGACAGCAGAGCAGTTGGTCCAGGACCGCCTCCTGGCCCAGGATGACACGACCTATGGCCTGTCGAAGGACAGCCGTCTTCCGCTGAATGATCTCAACTCCGTCCATACATCGTCTCCCTTGGGATCGCGCTTCAACGGCCTTGCCGGTTTCATTCAATTAAACGAAACGTCATTTTCGGACACCCTACGCGCAGGCTCGCACGCTCGCACGAAAGGATATCCGTAACTTCATTGCACGCGGCTGAATCAGAAACGTCCTTGCAAGAGTCGTCTTCTTGCTATTGCAAGACGGTGGGCAAGGTCCAGGGATTCGTTTGCCGTCCCTCCAGCTTCGGCGACTCGTTCACAGTCCCTTATCAGCCGATCTACGTCACGGTCATCAGTAACGGCCCACCGTTGAAGCCGAAGCTCCGCGGCCGATTGATCCTCCGCCGAACCCCGGAACGTCTTATGGGACACCTGGTTCTGAAACCGTTTCAACAGCGCTGCCAGCGCAACCGGGGCAGCGTCACAGGAGCGAAAGATGCCCGACATGGAGTCAACGTATTCCAGCGTCGATCGCCCCGTGGGCGCGGCCATGGATCGAAACCTTCCCGCGTGATGAGCCCGCCGGGAATAAAAGAAGAGCCCCAATCCGACCAGTCCTTGTACCCATATCCAGGCAAACGAAGACGTGACCACGTAGCGCCAGACCGTTTCCGGCTGAATGTAACCGTGATGGTATTCGTCAAATAGAATGGCCGAGGGCCGCGGGTCTTGCAGCATCAACGCCAGGGCCAGCTTCAGGTTCTGTTCCTCGCTAATGCGTCTATTGCTCAGGAGACTGGGATCGCTGATGGCCACGACTTGGCCGCGGCCAAAACGCGTGGATAAGATTAGAGGCCCGTCCCGGTCGGCCGCGATGATCTTCCATCCGGTGGGTGTCTCTTCCCAGCGCGCAACGACTGATGCGCTTATCTGTCGGACGTGCGGAACCGCCATATCGGTAAGTCGTATGGTTCGCCTGCCTTCCGACGCGCCCCTTTTCAAGCGGAGCCCGAAGCGGCCGGCCAGCGCGGTCTTTCCATTGTCGAGTTTCAGAGCGGGAAACCGTTTCATAAGCTCCTCGTCCAGGCTTTTCGGGGGCGGAACGGGTGGCAGGCCTTCCGCGATAATCAAGCGGTTTCCGTCGCGAACCCATTCCTTCAATCTCGCCGCCTCGCGCTCGGAAAACTCCACCCGGCGCGGCTGAATCGCCAGGAGGACCCCCTCGTGGCGCCGCAGCTCACTGAACGATCGTCGGAAGCGCTTCACCGGAAGCTTCAGTTGCTCCAGCGCCAGGTAGAGCGCTTTACAGCCCGCGCTTTCCGCCGAGTACGTGGAAGCCGCCGTATCTCTCGCCGCCCACGAGCCGCTCACGAGCGTGGAGACCGCCGTCACAGCCACGAAGAGCGCTCCACACGCAACAGCGATCCAGCCTCGTCTCGTTATGGACATCACGTCACCCGGGTTGCCCTTCGGCAGAGCGACAAGAAGTCCTCGTACTCGGCGCGGGAGCAGTCACCCCGGCCATAGCGCACCCGATTGAATGATCGAACCATGTCTCCCAGAATGCGTCGAAGATGCCCTTCAGAACGGACTTGTTCCAGGATTTCCCGATTGGTTCTTTCAGGGAGCAACACCAGGTCGCCTCTCTCATCCAATTGAGCGAGCACGGACCGAAACAGCAGAATCAGCGCGAAGGCATACTCCCCGCTTTCTGCGCGTCGCGTGGCCTCTGCCCACAGGCCGCGGGCATCATTCCCGGCCGCGATTGTTTCCGGTTCGGGAACTGATCCCCACCGCGATCTGAACGACATTCCCCGGAACAGGTAAGCAAACCAAATCGCAAGCGCAACAAAAACAGCCGCGGCCAGAGCGACAAGTACGATTTTCACCACCGCGATTGCTCGATCGGGAGGACCTTTTATGGCACGAGGCCGAGGGGAGCGTTCCAGGAGCCAGATGAGCAGCCGCTTGATCGCCTCGTTCAGCCACTCCCGGAGGCTCGTAAGCAAAGGAACTTCCGGCTTTTCTCGAAATTCGGAGCGTTCCAGGACCTCTTTGAGCGCTATGTCCGGATCTTGGGGCAGTTCGAACTGAGCCTGAAAGTCGGGCGCAGTTACGCGCTCATCCGGAAACACAAGGAGCGCCGGTGTGATCAAGAGGATAACTGCGGCCGGGATGAGCCACGTGGATCGCATGATAAAGACCAGGCTCGGCAAATGAAGTGTTCGCAGCCGGCGCTGCGGTCACCGAGGGCGCGGCCAATGGTAACCCAGCCCGGACCGCTTTTGAAGAGTCAACGGAGAAAGACCTCTCCGCCAGATTCTTATCAGGCGCTCCCTGCGCCGTGGTCGCACGAGGCGTCGTCGCCTCCGCAGGCGTCGCACGACCCGCACATGGCTCTCGCTATCGATTGTTCGCCGGAATCGAAGGCTGGCCCCATCTCGATCGGATCTTTCGCTCCGCAAACAGGGCACGCGCGGGGGGCTGCTTCCGGCCTAAAGAAGATCTTCGCGAATTCCTTTTCACAGACGCTGCATCGGTATTTCAGTATAGGCATGGCTGTTTCCTTGTGACCCGGCCCACTGTTAAGTCCCGTCCCCATCCGCGGGCGGGGATGCGCCCAGCCGCTCTTTCTTGGCCGCGTCGATTGCCAGCTCGTGGCGCGCGGTGATCTTGAGACGCTTCTTCCACTTGGGGTCCTCTTCGTCCAGTTCGAGGTTCGCGGCGAATTCCGTTAGAGTTCGACTGTCAGGTTTCCCCAGCTTTTCCCATAGCGCCACATTGACGAATTCCCACGGCTTCATGCCGAGCCGATACGATTGGTCCTCCGCGTAAGCGAAAAGATAGGGATTCATTGTTATCTTCGCTGAGATAATTCCTTCGGGCCACTGTGCGGCCTCTTGGGAACTTGTCATCGAGCACGACGTCATATGCTTCTCCTTTTGCAGGCGCCGGACAAAGAAGTGTCTTCTACCGTTTTCTAATGCGCATTGCCCGGTGAAGAATCAAGAGCGGTTGAAACCGAGCCGCTCTTCTCATTTGCGGCTTACCGATGCTATGCTTGTTTGGTCTTTCCTCCCGACCGCTTGACTCATGCGCGCGCCGGGAGTAATAGCGGCATGGTCTTTTCACCCGTTTGTCCATTAAGGAGCGGAGGTTGCGGTCCACGTGATGCGTTTGAGCATAATCGATCGTTACGTGTTTCGGGAGTTGGCGGCATCCTTCTTTTTTTGTCTGGCGATCTTTCTTATCACAGGGCTCATCGCCGGTTTCTTACCTCTTTTACAGAAGGGCATAGAACACGGTCTCACCCTCACCATGATCCTATTCCAGGTGTTGATTAATGCCTTACCCAGCACGCTGGTGTCGGTGCTGCCGCTTTCCATTACGATCGGCATTCTGCTCGGCTTGGGTCGGATGTCCGCGGACAACGAGATCGCGGCGTTGAAATCCGCCGGAATCTCGGTGGTCCGTTTGCTTCCACCGGTGATGTTACTCGGGTTCGTCGGTTTTGCCCTGAGCCTCGCGTGCACACTGGTCTTAATTCCGGCCGGGATATCCCGTGGACATGAGCTGATGCGCGAGGCGCTCACCGCGCGTCCGCATGCCGGGATTGAGGAGCGAACCTTTCACGACAACTTCAAAGACCTCATCCTCTATGTGGAGAAAATCGAGCCGGGCACGGGGATCATGAAGAATGTCTTCATTCAGGAATCCTCCGATCCGGACGATGTGAAGACTATTCTGGCCCGGCAAGGAAAGGTTGCCCCGGATCCGCAGGGGAAGGACCTGGTGCTGAACTTGAGCGACGGCGCCATCCTGAGGGAAGATCGTTTGGGAGATTCAAAGCCTGCTATTGAATTCAAGAACTACGTCTTCCGTTATCCCCTGCCTGATACAGGTCTCGGAGCGACTCGCAAGAGCTTGGAAGAGAACTCGGTTTCCGAGATCGTTCAACGGGTAAGATCGGCCCGGCTGAAACAGCAGACCACAACGGGCCAGGAGCGCGAGCTCTACCAACGAGAGGAACGGTTGGGCCGCATCTTCCTCACTCAGCGTTTCACACATCCACTGGCCTGCATGGCGCTCGCGCTCATGGCTTTTCCTCTTGGGACGCTTGGCATGGGCAAGAGCCGACTCAACAATGTTGCCCTAGGACTCGTCGCGATTTTCGTTTATTACGCGCTGGCTCTTGCCACGGAACGATTGGCCCGATCCGGCCTAGTTCAGCCTGAACCCATATTGATGGCGCCTCCCGCTATCTTTGTGGCAGCGGCCGCGTATTTTATCCGCTGCGTGCGACTGGAACGTGTGACTACCCCGCTGCTGTTTCTCGGGAGAGGGGCGCGTTTCCTGAGAGGCGCCAAATTCTAGTCTTCCGCGCGTCTGGAAATACAGCTTCATTTTGATTACAATGGGTTGTCTTGTTTTGCGAGACTCTTCTTTTCTGCCGCAGCCGCGTCTCGCCGAGCCTCTCCTGAGTGGACGCGGCTGAGTCGTACCCCAAGCCCACAATTCAATTTAATTGATCTTGATTTCGGCTCGTTGTACGTGATATGGTAACTTAGATTTAGACTCAGTCCATAACAGCTAGACGCGAAATCGGTAGTTAACTGAGCTTTTCTCGGCTTTCACCGCACGGGTCGCGAGCGGGTGTTTGCCATGAGCCATCCGGGTTCCCCGTTGGGCGCGGGTAGCGGGTTACTTCCGGGAGAGAAAAGGCTTATCATGTCGGGATGCGGACTCTCCGCGCCCAAAATGTCTTTGCCCGGAAGAGATCCCTTGTGGTGGGTATCGGTATGACCTCTCAAACGTTACATCCATCTTCCGAACAAGAGTCCCCTGAGGACCCGGCGGAGGTCATGGATTATTCCAGGTACGACTTGCCCACGACCATACACCTGATCGTTTCAGCAGGAGAGTCGAGGCGGATTGACGTGCGCAAAGGCTCTCGCCAAGGGTCGATTTACATCAAAGGGGGAGAGATCTATTGCGCGGAGACCTCAGAAGGTTTGGGTGACGAAGGGTTCTTCGCCATTCTTTCGTGGGAGAACGCGGTCCATACCGACGCTCCTCAGACCGACGTCCCGGAAAAGAACATCCGCATCCCTACCGAGGTGCTTCTTGAAATGCTGGGCGTGTCGAAGTGAAGCCGCGCTTTCTGCGTGGTGAGATCGGGAGATTAAGAACCGGCGTCGGGCGTCTCAGAATGACAGGGTCAATACCCTCCGACCGCGGGACTCGATTCGCCGTGAAAGATTATCATACACGCGTATCCCACACGCGGGCGCGGACCATCGATCAAGGAGAGGCCGGAGCGGCGCACGGGCAAGCGCAGAGGAGTAGTTTTTGAGGCCGGCAGGCATACTGGTCATTGGTGAAACCAACAGCTTGGCGGAGTCCGTCAAGGTGTATTTGGCACGCGTCTACTCCTCGTGCGAGGTTTTCTGGATAGGCTCCATGGCGGATGGAGCCAGGATGGCCGCACGGCCCGACGTGCAGGTGGCGATTGTGGAACATCGCGGTCCGGGCGCGTGGGACGGTCTCGCGTTCTTGCGTAGCGTCAAGGGATCGGACCTGCCCGCTCAGGTGGTGATAGTCGCCGATCGCGGCATGGAGAATCAGCGATTTGAGGCGCTCTCCCTCGGATGCGACAGTTTCTTGACGCGACCCTTCTCGGTGGAGAAGCTGTGTGAATTCGTCGCAAAGATGCTACGACCCGATCACGGCTTCAGCGGCCGCCTTGTCGGCATGAGGCTGGAAGATGTAATCCAGATGCTTTGCTACCGCAGAGACAGCACGCTCGTGTCCATCGCCAAGAATGGAACGCGGGGATCTATCTATATCCACAACGGGGAGATCGTGCACGCCGAGGTCGGAGCGCTCTCCGGGGTCGAAGCGTTCTACGAGATCATGAGCTGGCCTGACGGCGAATTTCACTCCCAGATGGTGCTCGCTCTCCCCCAACAGACGATCTTTATGGACTGGCAGAGCCTGCTGATCGAAGGATTGCGGGACCGGGACGAGATTCGGCACGCCCTGGGCCCTGCGCCCTTGGCCACATCTTTTGGGGAGCCTTTGCAACAGCCCGGGAGCGAAACTTTCACCGACCAGCGGGATCAGTCCCCGGTTCAGAAAAGAATCATGATCGTGGACGACTCCCGTTTTATTCGCAAGATAGTCCATGAGATCGTTCAGGGAGACCCTGAACTCACGGTGGTGGGATACGCGTCAAACGGCCAGGAAGCGCTTGCGAAGATCGACGAGCTCAAACCGGATCTCATCCTCCTTGATTGGGACATGCCTGTGATGAAGGGGAGCACTGCTCTGATGCACATCATGATCAAGAGCCCATGCCCGGTCGTCATATTGAGCGGGTTTGTGGGCGGTGTGGGCGCGAACCCCTTTGACTTGATATGCCTTGGGGCGGCGGACTTCATGCGAAAGCCCCAGAGCAACTGGCGCCGAGACGGCCGTGCTGAAGACATGATCATGCGTATCAAAAAAGCGTGCCAAATCAAGCTGGAACGGGTGCGCCGGGTCAGAATTCCGGCGATCATAACGGAGACTGCATCGAAAGGGCGTTCTCCGCAACCCAGTCGCTCCCTGATCGTCCTTATATCTTCCACGGGCGGTAGCGCGGATCTTATGCGCATCATTCCCGAGCTTCCCGACACCATTTCTGCCGCGGTTGTCTGTCTTCACAATATGCAAAGGGAGGCCCTGGAGCCTCTGGCGGAATATCTGAACGCGAGGAGTTCAGTCGGCGTGGGCGCTCCGCAACCCGGAACCGTGCTCACGGACGGGGTCTGCTATCTCCATCCGAGCGCTATCCCGATGGAACTGCAACGTCGAGGAACTCAATTCGTTTTTGCGCTGCCATCGAGGACGTCGTCGAGAGACCCTTCAGACCGTTTCCTCATTTCGGCCTCAGCTTGCTTGAGAGACAGGCTTGTGGCCGCCATTCTCTCCGGAGACCACGGACAGGGGTTGGCGGGATTGAGGGCCGTCAAGCAGGCAGGAGGAATGGTGCTGGCTCAAGATCCGGCCTGGAGCCTGGACCCGCGATTCGCGGAGGCTGCGTTGAAAGCAGGTTTGGTGGATCAGACCCATCAAGCGGGCCAAATGGCCGGAACTCTTCAGACGCTGATCAAATGACATTGATGGGAGGCCTAGCCTCGACATCCCGAAGAGGAGCACGCTCATGAACCGTAGGGGACAGCCGAGGAAACCGACAGTCGAATCCGAAGAAGTGGCTCAGATGATCAGCTTTTCAATCGGATCTGAGCAATTCGGAGTGAGCATTCTGGCCGTCCAGGAAATCATTATGATGTCCGATATCACGCCCATCCCGAACGCGCCGGAGTTCGTGGAGGGCGTCATCAATCTGCGGGGGAATATTATTCCTGTGTTGGACCTTCGCAAGAGATTGAGGATTCGCGGGCGACCCCTCGCTAACGCGCCCAAATCCAACGCGCGGATACTGGTTGTGGAGATTGACGAGAATGTGACGGGATTCATTGTTGATGGGGTATCCCGCGTTCTCACATTGCCCGCTTCTAAGATCATGCCTCCCCCGGACATCTTGGTGGCCGGAATTCAGAGCCAGTACATCAGCGGCGTCGTGCATCTGGACGAGCGCATTATGGTGGTGCTCGATTTTAAGAAAGTTTTGACTTTGGACGAGAAGGACCGCCTGGATAGGGCTGCCCGAGAGCTGCCGGAAGAGACGGAAGCTGTGGAGATCTAACAGCCTCACCGGGCAAGGGTGAACTCCGCGCCGATTGTCCGGGCGGGTCCCGGCAATCAGGGAACAACTGACGGATATGCGCGGATGCAACACCGATACGGATAACCACCCATCTTCGCAGGAGGCAGGGTTATGAGAATCTTCGAAAGACTGGCATTGGGCCGACGCATGAGGAACAAGATGATCTTCTACTTCCTCGCGATCGCCATTGTTCCCCTTGGGATAACGGCATACTTCGCCTACAGGACGATCGTCGCCTCAGCCCAGGAATCGGCCGTACGAGAGATGACGGCTATCGCCAAATCGGCCTCTGATACGGTCAACGAGTTCTTTAACGAACGCGCGAGTGACCAATTGGCTTGGTCAGAGCTGCGGGTCATCAAGGAAGGTGTCGAAATCGCCGAAATCCGTGAAGACACCGCTGCTACCCTGAAGGAGTTCGTCAGGGCGTACGGCGCGTACCATGCCGTCGCCCTCACCGATACAGCCGGCAAGGTGCTGGCGGCAAGTTGGCCGGGCTTATCCGGCGCCGACCTCTCTGATCTTCCGGCCTTCAAAGGGGCTCTCGCGGGCAAACTACAGGTCACGGACCCCTCTTTTTCCAAGATTGTTGAACGAATCGATCCCCCCTCCAAGGGGTGGTCGTCGGCTCTTGCCGCCCCGATAAAGATAGGCGACAGGATTTCGGGCGTGCTCATCTCCTTCTTGCGATGGCAACCTATCCAGGACCTTATGAACGCGGTGCCGGTTGGCAAGACGGGCTACGTGTGGGTGACGAACAAAGACCGGCACGTCGTCATTCATCCCAACCCTGCGCTCTATAATCAAACTGTGAGTGGGCCCGCTATCAACCTGCCCAGTCTGGACACGGATATCAAAGCTCGCAAATCGTTCAGTATCTACGAGTTCAAGAATGTGAAGACAGGCAAGTTGGATCATAAGATCGTCGGGATCGTCTATCCCAAAGGCTTTGGCAACTTCCCAGGCTTGGGATGGGTCGTTGGAGCAGGGGCGGACAAGCCCGAACTCATGGGTTATGTGGACGAAGTGGTGCTCGAGCAGACGATCATCGGTTTGATCGTTATGTTGGCGGTTATAATCGCAGCTATCTTGGTGACACGTTCCATTGTGCGACCCATCGTGCATCTCTCCCAAGCCATTACCCAGGTCGGTGAAAACCTTGACTTGACCGTGCGGGCCCCGGTGACCACCAGGGACGAGACCGGAACTGCGGCCCAGGAGTTCAATACCACGCTGGAACGGGTTGAAGAGGTTATGGTCTCGGTTCGATCGGCTACGGAAACCCTCCGCGCGTCTTCTGTTCAGGTGGATGAACTCACGCGCAACATTGTGGTAAACGCCACCGCTCAGGCTGAACGGGCACGCGCGGTGCTCGACAGAGTTGCTGCGATGGGCGCGACGGCCGGAGAAGTTTCTCAGAACGTTGCCGAAACGCACACCTCCGCGGAGCTCACTTCCGGTTATCTGCAGCGCATGGCGGAAGACCTTCAGAACATGGCCAAGAGCGCACAGGACCAGGACAGACAGTCCGAAGAGGGCAATAAGATCGTCGATGCTATGGGTGAGACGGCCAGGACGGTTTCCGGGAGAGCCGACGAACAGTTCTCCGATGCGCAGCTCGTGAGCCAGGCGGTTGAACGTATGGCGAAAGACATCGAGCAAGTGGCTGAAGGTTCACGAGAGGCCACCCGCCAGTCCGAGATTTCGGACCGATTCGCCAGAGAGGGGCGCGAAGCGGTTGAAAAGGTGGTGCAAGGTATGCGGGCCATCGCCGACAGCTCCGAGCAGATCAACGAAATCATGGTCGTGATCTCATCCATCGCGGAGCAGACGAACCTTCTGGCTCTCAACGCTGCCATTGAGGCAGCGAGAGCAGGCGAACACGGTAAGGGTTTCGCGGTGGTCGCGGACGAAGTGCGGAAGCTCGCCGAGCGAACGGCCGAGTCCACCAACGAAATCGGTGACTTGATCAAAGAAAGTAACAAAAGGGTGGACGAAGGAGAAAAGCTGGCTGCGACGAGTCGAGAAGCTCTCGTCCAGATTCAGGACGCGGTGGCTCGAACCAACCAGCTCATCGCCGCGATCTCGGAAGGAACCGTTCGTCAGACCCAGGAAGCGCGTTCCGTGCAGGAAGCTATGGAGCGCTTGACCGCAGATGCGCAACAGATTATCGGCCTCACCGCCCAGCAGGCCGAACGGCGAACCCTCGCGGCCGGTATTATGGGGCAGCTCCGAGAGCTGAGTCGTCTGATCCTCGAGAGAGCCGGCTCAGAGGTGCAGGTTTCCGCGGAGGCCACCACGCAAATGAGTGAGGTGATCGCACGGGCCGACAACGTCACCAAGTTGACGGCCCTTCAAAGGGAAAGATCCGCGGCCCTTCAACAGATCATGCAAGAGATGGCGGATGTTGCCACCAGGAACGCGGATGCGGCCCGCACGGCGTCCGCGACGGTGGGAGAGCTGGATCAGATGCAGCATCAGCTTGGCGCGCTGGTCCAGCAGTTTAAGATCGGGGCCTGAGATCGGGGCTTCAGGTTGGGCCCGTCAAATCAGGAACCCATAGCGTGTTGAGAGGTACGGCATGACATTACGGGTCCTTGTGGTTGATGACTCTGGATTCATGCGCAAGAGGATAGTGCAGGAACTCCAGGGTGAAGGTCATACGGTGGTCGGAGAGGCCAAGAGCGGTGGAGAAGCGGTCCGCATGTACCGAAAGTTCAAGCCCGACGTGGTTACCATGGATATCACCATGAGGGACATGGACGGGATCACTGCGGCAAAAGAGATACTCAACGAGGACCCCAACGCCAAGATTATCTTCCTGACCATACTGAAGGAGGACAAGTACAAGGCTGAAGCCGAAAGGCTGGGGGCAGTCGGGTTTTTCAACAAGGCCGGCCCGGTCTCCATTGCCGATATGATTCGTGGAATGGAACAGCGGAAGTGAAGAGAGCTTAGCTCGGGCCGCGCCGCCCCGGGGAGAGAAAGATCGGCTCTTTTTCAGAGACGGTCGCGGCGCTCATGAGGAACATGGTAGGTAAGCACATAACCACAACTTTGGTTTTGCTCGCGGTGGCGGCGATAGCTCTGGGCGTGTTTCTGGCGCTGGATTTGACCGCCGGCGCTTCAAGCCGCCAAAGCCCGGAAAAGCCGGCCGAGCAGTCGTCATCCAACGCCTCGACACCGAGCCGCGGTCTTCTTGAGGCGTTCCCGGGCTTGGGGGCTCGCGCCGTCGTGACAATCGGTCTGCTGGCCTTGTGCTTAGGCATGATGCTTCGCCTTACCATCACGAGAGTCTTGAGACCTCTGGACATTGTGGCTCAAACTGCGAACGAGATCTCCAGGGGCAACCTCAGCGTTTCGGCGCAGACCGCGGCCGATGGATCGGTTGGAAAGTTGAGCCACACATTAAATGACATCGCTGCGAATTATCAGGAATTCATATTGGTTACCGGCGCCAGGGTCGGGGCGTCGCTTGAGGCGGTGGATAGGATCCAGGCCAAAGTTGACCAGGCATCCGCGGCGGGATCTGATCCCGACCTCCGGGATGAGATCCACATCCTTCGGTACAATCTCGATCTCCTTTCGGAGCTGGTTCGGGAATTTCGCTTCTTTCAAGCGCATTTCGATGGAAGGAAAGTGGTTCGAACGGCCCGTTCGAAGGACCGATAGCGGGCCGCGGACTTTCCGCCCCATCTTCGCCTTGCGGCGCGGGTGGGCCATTCCGGGACCACAGGGCGTCCAAGGGGAATGGATATGGTAGATAGCGATATCCTTCTAGATTACGGCATCGAAGCTCGAGAGCTTCTTGAAGAGATGGACGCGAGCTTGATGCGGCTGGAAAAGGAAGGTGGATCACCGGAGCTTTTCAATGATCTCTTCCGTTCGGTGCATTGCATTAAAGGCTCTGCCGAGTATATCGGGCTGGAACAATCGAGCTCGCTCACCCACCGACTGGAAACCCTTCTGGATTGTCTGAGAGAAGGGGTAATCCAGTTGGAACGCCCCATCGTCGAACTGCTTTTCCGCTCAAAGGACCGCCTGGCCAAGCTCATACAAGAGGTCTCGACAGATCAAATGGAGACCTCAGACATTGTCGATCTGATGAAGGAACTGGAAGGAGTTCTTGGGCAAGCCCCTTATCCACAAGCTGCTCAAGCCTCGGAGCCACCGTCGATGCCGGCGGCGGATTCAGGAGAAGAAGAGAGTGAGGCCATAGAGTCCGAACTTGAACCGGTCACTCCTCCGGCTGAGCCAACCGGCGTGATTGCACCCGAGACCACCGCCACTACGGGAGAAGAGCTGATTGCAGGTTCCACTCTCGAAGAGACGGCGCCTCATGTGCTCAGCATATCCCTCTATTTGGACGATCTGGAAGACGGGGTGAGCGTTGACATGGTCCGGCCCGCTCTCCTGGAGACTATCGGCAATATCGCACGATCCCTTGAGTACATTGGGATCAGCGAAGGAGTTGAAAGACTCGAGCAAATGCGGACACAGCTTGAGTCTCTACTCAGTGGCGAAGGACGGGTTCCGTTCTACGACATCCGCGACCTCCGTTCTGTCTTACGCAGCGTACAGGACCTCTATCCTCCTGACACCTTCCCTCTGGAGGAGCCTACGCTGCCCGAGCCCGAGCCTACACCCGTCGACGAAACACCCCGGGAGAAACTGGCGCTGGCCGAGGTTCTGAGGGACGTTCCCGGGATGAGCCGACAGGTCATTGACGCCATCTATCAGGCAGGCTTTTTCTCGCTGGACGACCTTCTGCGCGCGGACGCCGTGACACTCAAGTCAATTTCCGGCCTGACCCCTAGCATTGCCGATGCGATCCTCAAAGCTGCGCAGGCGCCGCCGCCTGCGCCGACCAAGCAACCTCCGCCGCCTAAACCGCATCCGGCAAGGGAGAAATCGCTTCTCGCCGACGTGGACGACGAGCTGCTCAGCGAGTTCGAGGGGATCTTCGGGGACGAGATTCTCCTGGAGGAGGTGGCAACGCCGGTCGAAGTCCCAATCGCAGTATCCGCGATGGAAACCGACCTCCTGCAAGACCTGGAAGAGGTTGCTGAAGAGACCGACGCGGAGCTTGTGGAGATTTTCGTGTCGTACGGATGGGAGATCCTGGACCGGATCAAACCAGTGCTGAGCAAGCTACGCGAAGGCAGCGCAGACCGCAAAGATTTGGAACAGTGCGCTGAATCGATTAAGGCTGTTCGCGCCTCCTCGACGTATATGGATTACCAGAAGCTTGCCACATTTCTGGACGAGTGGCATGAGCAGACAGCGTGGGCGGCGCAACGGCTGAACTCGCTGGGGGCGGAGGATCTCGCCTTCATGGGGCAGCGCACGCGGCGATTTGAGGAATTCCTCAAGATGCTTGACGCGACCGTGCGCAGGCGCGCTGCCGTGGGCCGAGTCCAGCCGGCCGGGAAGGAGGAAGTCGAGGCTCAGCTACCCGGCGAGATACCAGCCCTCAAGGATGCGCAAGCGCCCCCTCGTCCGGCTAAGCCGCCCGTGATGAAACCGGCGGCCGCTGCGCCGCCTGAGAGGCCCCCACGACGCCCTGAGACCGGTCCTATCCCACACGTGGCGGAGCGCCCTGAGCCAATCCCTCCCGTGCCTCCGGCTCAAATCCCGCCACCGGAAAAGGCGGCTCCGATGGAAGGTTCAGCCACTCGACGCGCGACCGCCGAGGGAGATCTCGCCGGTGAACCGCACCAGGTAGGGCCGGTGGTCCGCACCATGCGGGTGGATGCGCTCAAGGTGGATACGCTCCTAAATCAGGTGGGGGAACTTGTAGTCAACCGTTCATACGTGGAACAGCTCTCCACGCAATTACGGAACCTCCAGAGAGACCTCGCCGCCGTCGGTCGGCTCGGCAAAAAAGAACTCCAGTCGGTTAAGAGCATTAATCTAAAAATTGCCGAAGCGAGTGTTTCTCTGGGTCGAGTGGCATCGGACCTCCAGGAAGGAGTCATGAAGCTGCGCATGCTCCCGGTGGGCCAGCTCTTTAACCGGATGCCGCGCCTGGTCAGGGATCTCTCGCACAGAGTAGGGAAAATCGTCAATCTGGAAGTTGAGGGAGGGGATACCGAAGTAGATAAGCGGGTAATAGAACAGATCTACAATCCCATGGTCCATATGGTTCGAAACGCTGTGGATCACGGTATCGAAGATCCGGAAACCAGGAAGCGGCTCGGCAAGAATCCTGAAGGCGTCATCCGTCTCAGCGCGTATTCTCAAGGCAGCCAGGTCATAATAGAGGTCGAGGACGACGGAAGAGGGATCGACACGGATGCGGTCCTGCGGAAAGCCGTGGAAAGCCGTCTGGTGGAATCTGAGGAGGCGCGCAGCCTGAGCGCGGAAGAGATCCACTCATTCCTCTTTATCCCGGGCTTCTCCACCAGCAAACGGGTTACTCGCACGTCGGGACGTGGCGTGGGTATGGATGTCGTTAAGAAGGACGTGGAAAAGATAAACGGCCAAATCGAACTGGAGTCGTGGAAAGATGAGGGAACCAGAATAACGATCAAGATCCCGCTGACCCTGGCGATCATTCAGACGCTCTTGATCCGGGCCGGGACACATATTTTTGCCGTACCTTTGGTGGCGGTGCGGGAAATTATTCAGATTGCTCCCGAGGAGATCTCCACCATTGAAGGCTTTGAAGTGATAAAATTCCGTGATGAGACTATCGCGATCCTCCGCCTGCGGGAAATCATGAATTTGCCCCGGAGACCCGGCGGGCGTGAACCCACGTTCGCTGTGCTGGCCACGAGCGGAGCGCGCACAGTCGGGCTGTTAGTCGAAGAGCTTATCGGAGAGCAGAACGTGGTCATAAAGCCGCTGGCCGAGCACGTGTTTCGAGGTCGAGGGCTGGCAGGCTCCACAATCCTTGGCGATGGCACGATTGCGCTGGTGATGGATGTGGGTGAGCTCGTAGAAGAGATCGTGGCGAGGCAGCGACAGGCCGGCCAAGCCAAGAATCACACGCATGAAGCCGGTGGCCGGAAGTCGCCAAAGAACCCATGACTGAAAGGCGCTGACGCTCAATGGGCCAAGTGATATCCATAGTGAGCCAGAAAGGCGGCGTGGGAAAAACCTCGACCGCCGCGAATCTGGGAGCGTGCCTCTCGGCCATGAAGCAGAAAGTGCTCCTGTTGGAGCTTGATCCCCAGTGTGGCCTTGCGCGTTGTTTTCACCTGGACGCGCCCCATGTCCAGTTTGGGCTTCTCGATCTCCTCAGAGACGGGGCCGCGCCCTCGGAAGTGGTTTATCTCAGTCACCGACGATTGCCCAACCTGGACGTGATCCCGGCAAACGTCCAGTCGTCGGCGGATGAGGCGGTTTTCGTCGGCTTGCTCCGAGAACGGCGAGATCTGTTCACCGAGACCTTGGACCAGCTTGCAACGGGCTATGACTACATATTTATCGACTGCCCTCCGCGGTTGGACTACCCCACCACCACCGCGCTGGTGGCCTCGGACTTCTATTTGGTGCCTATTCAATGCGAATACGCGGCTATGGCAACGGTGGGAAGAGTGCTGCGCGCGGCGCTGGAAGTCAAACGAAGGATCAATCCATTGTTGGGGATCTACGGCTTCCTGATTACTATGGCGGACAAGCGGGCGTCGTTCACCATCAAAATCATTGAGGAAGTGCGCCAGTACCTAAAAGAACGCGTCTTCAAGACCGTCATACCGCGTGATCCTTATTTGGCTGAAGTCCCCAAACGCGGGGAACCCATCCTGGCCTACGAACTTGAATCGCCCGGGGCCAAAGCCTACATTCGGTTAGCGAAAGAAATTCTCACCGGAGGAGCCCACCTTCAGAGATCGCCTCAATGAACCACCCGCCAAGTAATCACGACATCCGAGTCCTCGTGGTCGATGATTCGCCTCTCATGGTTCGCCAAATCACCGCTTTCCTGCGAGAAGCGGACGGCGTGCAGGTGGTGGGCCACGCTCTGGACGGCGAACAAGCGCTGGCGAAGGTCGAGCAACTCAAACCCGACGTTATAACCTTAGACGTGGAAATGCCCCGAATGAACGGCATCACCGCGCTTAAGCATATCATGGTTAAATACGGCATTCCCACGGTCATGATCAGCGCGCTGACCACGGAAGGCGCCAGAATCACTTTCGACGCTCTCAAGTACGGCGCGGTTGACGTGATAGCAAAGCCTTCTCGTCGAGCGGATGAGAGCCTCGAAGCGCAAAAGGACGACATAATTGCGAGAGTCAAGCGAGCCGCGGTCATCAGGATCGGAAAGGCCCGATACGTCAGAATGCCCGATCGGGCTGTTCCTGCCAATACGGACAGGGGCCCGTTAGACTCCTCGTCTCGTCTCATCGGCGTAGCCGCGGGAATAGGCGGGTATTATTCTCTGCTTAGAATCGTGCCCGGCTTGCCTCCTGATTTCAGGCATGCGCTGGTTGCTGTGGTATTGCTCACACCCAAGTATCTGGACTTCTTCGCAACGTACCTCGCGGAGCACGCCTCAATCCCCGTCACGTTCCTTAGAGAGGATGAGATTCCTCACAGAGGCGTATGTTACCTCTGTTCCGCCGATGACCGCGTGAGCTTTGCCAAGAACAACAGCGGCGTGACAGCTCTGCGTGTTAGCCCGGCCGGGAATGATCCTGGACGGGAGGGCAGCGTCGATCTCATGTTTAGATCCCTAGCGGAAACCCTCGGCGGCCGGAGCGTGGGGGTGGTCCTGTCCGGCGCAGGGTGTGACGGCGCGGACGGTATTCACTCCATCCGGAACGCAGGCGGAACCACGGTTATTCAGGCTGTGAACAACTGCCTCGATCCTTCCATGCCCCTCGCAGTCCTCGAAAAAGGCCCAGTGGAAAGGATGCTTCCGGACCATGAAATCGCGCGGTTCCTCTCCGACCTGGAATATAAAGCGCACTAGCGCGTATTCATGTTTGAACGAGGAGCGGCGCCATGTCGGAATCAGCCGACATTGCCCGCATAGACCGCTGCCCGCGTCATGAACGACCAGATCAACCAAGCCGCCCAGCTCCAGGCCAAGAACACCCATCCTCCCATGATGGCTGCGACCGTTTTCTTGTTCACCCGAAGCGCGGCCTGCCGGGTATTGACCAGCAACCATGCCAGGCCCGCGATGAGTATGGGGTCGCTGGGGAAGGAGTACCGCGGCTTAGCAATCGCAACCGTGCAGAGCGCGGACGTTCCGACCAAAACACCCAGGGCAATCAAACGGAATTTCTTTTCCCGGTCGGACGGTCCACACAAGATGATTCCCGCCCATCCTCCGAAGAGAGCCAAACCGTAAAGTAGATTGGCAGAGATTAGGAGAGCGAGGCTGGGAGCCGTGAACCAAGGATTGTCGCGTTCGCTCCCGAGCGCCTGGAGCTGAGCGGTCTTGGGTGCGAAGACCCGAGCGAGCCTGCCCAGGGCACGCCTCGCAAACAAGAAAGGGTTTTCCGCAATAAATGCTACGGCGCGGGACCGCATCTCGTGGTCGGAAAGAAATTCCCGGTCCCTGACCACTTCTTCTTTGAGCAACTCTTTTCGATCTTGAATTTGTTCTTGCGTCGGAAAGGGATGGAACAAGTTCAAATCTTCAGAATAATGAGGCTGATTGCCAAGGTATAGATTGTACGCAACGTTCTCGGCAATGATGAATTCCCCGTGCGCCAAATAATTCCGCGTCACCCAGAGGCCGACCACACCCGCGCCCAATACTAAGGCCACACAAACTGATAACGCGCGGCTGGGCTTCTTGCCTGCGCCGACTGACGCCGGCGATGCCATGAACGCGATCCAGACCGCCAATACGGCGAGAGACGACCGGGTAAGGACCAGAAGCCCGATCATTATGGCGCCTACTAGAATGCGCCCGAAACCGATCGACCGTCTCGGATCGATCATCAAACATGCGCTCGCAAGAAAAAGGAGCATCGCGGGCATCTCGCTGGTGGCAAAGGAGGCAAACGAAATCGCAGGCACGTATATGGTGTAGAGAAGGCTTGCGATTAGGGGAGCCGGCCGCTCAAGGAAACGAGACAGCAGGGTATAGAGCAGACCGATATTGGCCGCGTCAATGAAAGTCCAGATCAGACGCGCATCATGGAGACTCCCGCCACAGCTTGATATGGCTGCCAACAAGGCGCTGGTGATCGGAGGCCACGAGATATCGAACTCTCCGGTCTCAAGGAATGACTGCGCGATCGACCAGTAGCCATGTTCATCGTTGGTGAACGGCGCGGATCGCGCCCAGATCCAAAACGGCGCCCTTATTGTCAGCACACATGTAAGTAGAACGATCCAATCGGAGCGCGGCAAGTGAAGCAGGCCCATCTGTCTGGGGTGGGATGCATCGCCCATCTCGGACACCAGTTATTCGGACATACGGTCTTTTTCGGGATTGCGTTAAGTAATCTGAGGGTTGCTCCTGATGTCCTGTCTCGCAGGCGCTGGGAGCGCTTACATAAGGTGGGAGTTCTTGGGGGAGGGATCTGGGAAGGGCCCTTCTTGCAAAAAGGGCCCTCCTTGGAAACTCCGACTAAAACTCCCACGCTTTGAAGCCGCTTTCATGGCCTGCATCAGAGCTGACCGGCCATCGGCTTGGCGTACCCGGTCAGCTCCGTGTAACCTCTTCCTCCAATTGCCTTTCCCGCACGAGCGCCACGTACTGTGACTGCGCCTTCCCAATAAGAGACTTCTGTAGTTTGCTCGCCGGAGAACTCCTGATCTTTGAGCGCGGGATCGACATCGAGGCTCAGTTCGAGACTCGGAATCCGGATTCGCCACCCCGATGGATAGGTCGCGCGGGTGTGGGGGCTCTGCCATGCGCCGGTAGAAGTCACCACGATCTCACGCCCTTGCAGGTCCAGCGACTGACCGTCCGTTTCTACAAAGGTGCCGAACACGGGCTCGCGGGCGCCGTCTTTCCTCCTCAGGTAGAAGATCATGAGCTCGGTTCCGTCATCCAGTTGCAGGCTGAACCAATCCCAGCCGACTTGGTCCGGCTGGAGCAAACCGGACCCGAATTCGTGGTCCATCCAGGCCAAACCCTCCACCTTATACGCGGTACCCCTGAACAGGATCGATCCCGTGGCTGCCAGCCGCGTGAGTGAATAGTAGTGCGACGCCTGGCCCTCTCGATCAGCCTTCTTGCTGTAACCTCCCTGTCCGTGAAGAACCGGCGGTTTGACCGGAACAAGAGTCAAATTAACGCCATGACCCGCTTCCAACGCCCTGAGTTGGATCTTTTCATCCTTTTCTTCCGCGCTCCATCCCCTGACTCGGACCTGCAGCCTATCCGGGGCCGCGCCGGCAAGGTTCGGACCTTCCCGCGAGATTATTTCCGTGTGGAAGTATTGGCTGTTGGTCAAATCGGAAACGGCAAAATGGGCCGGATAAACGTCTCGAACCGCCCAGCGGGATTGCCGCTGTCTCGTGTCGATGAACATGCTTCGCCTGAAGAATGTGAGCTGGAAGCCCCAGCGTCGACCTTCACTTGACACAAGATTGCCCGTGAAATACCACCATTCAGTCTGGAAATCGGGATGCTTCCCGTGATCTTGAGGAAAGATCAGAGTTCGACCGGGAACGGCTCTGGCGAATTCGAACTCTTGACCCATAGCCACGCACAGCCCGCAGGCTATGAAAAGGCCGGCCAATAGGGTAACAAACCTGGCCACTGCGCCTCCAAGCAAAGGATGAAGTTTGGGTGGTCCTGAGCCTAATACGATTTTCACCTCTGGACAAGCTCAACGTGGAAGGATACAACTTCCCCCGGCAAAGAGGATGTCCGACTGAGCGCGGTCGCCCTGCAGTTACTCTATTTCTGAAAATGCCCGTCTTTCAATGACCATGTCTCCAATCAAATTCATTCATGCCGCCGATATTCACCTTGGTAGACCCTTCAGCGGTTTGCGGACTTCTCGCCCGGCCCTGGGAGATCTCTGTCTGCGGGCGGGATATGTCGCGTGGCAAAGGATTGTGAGGATTGCGATCGATGAACGGGCAGATTTCGTCACTTTGGGTGGGGATGTGTTCCACGGTCCGAACCCGCCTCTCAGGGCCCGGCTCGCGTTCAAAGAAGGGGTCGAAGCGCTTCAAGAGGCGGGAATACCGATGTTTATGGCTCTGGGGAATCACGATCCTTTGGACTCCTTTCCGGAGAATCTCCGACAGGCGCCGGGGCTGCACATTTTCGGCCCGGAGCCTTCCGGAGTGTCTCCGGACCGACCCGGTCTCCGAGGGACAGTGAAGGTCTACGGCGCCAGCTTTCCCACGCCCGTGGTGAAAGTGAACCTGGCACGGAGCTTTCGAAGGGAGCCGGGAGTGACCCTGGCAATCGGTCTTCTGCACGCAAACGTTTCGGGAATGACCGGCCACGATGATTATGCGCCCTGTTCGCTCCACGATCTTCGGGCTGCGGGCATGGATGTATGGTGTCTGGGGCATGTGCACAGACACGGGGTTCTTTGCCGGGACCCTTTGGCGCTTTACGCGGGGGCCAGTCAACCCGCGAGCGTGAACGAGGCCGGCATGGGAGGTTGCTCCGTGGTTTCCATTGAGCCGAACAGTCAGCCCGTGGAACGATTCGCGGCTGTCGCGCCGGTGGTGTGGGACAGGCTTGAATTGGACGCGAGCGACTTGGAAACTGATGTAGATCTGGTTCGCAACGCGGAACAAGCATGTATCGGCCTTCTCAATGATCACGAGCACGCGGAGGCGCTCGTGGTAAGGATCAACCTCGTGGGCCAACGAGATTCCCGGAAATATTCCTCGCCGGACGAGATGGAAGAGTTCGGCCAGGCCCTCTCAGAACGTCTGGAAAAGCTCTCGCGGCCGGTCTTCTTGGAGTCTCTCCGTGACCGGACGCGGATGGCCCTGGATCTGGATGGGCTGGCCGAGGAAAAGGGAGCGCTAGGGCGTTTCCTCAGATTGAGCGGTAGCGCAGTGTCAGACCCGGATCTGGCGGAGGATCTGCTCCGCGATCTGGAAGTGGAGCTTTCCAAGAGGCAGTGGAAACGCCACCTTGCTCCGGACTTGGATCCCCAACGCTGGCGCGATGATCCCCATGCTTTCGAGGAGATCCTTGTCGAGACGCAACGAGTAGCCGCCCGCATGTTCCTAGACGAGGCTTCGTGAGGCAAAATGCCGATTATGCGTGGACGAAATCCAGTGGTGAGAGGCTTTAGGTGGCGTGGATTGAAGGGATCCACATAGAACGTTTCGGCGCGTGCCGAGATCTGACCGTAGACGGCTTTGGACCGGGGACCAATGTCATCGTGGGCCCCAACGAGGCCGGCAAGAGCACGGTGGCTGAGTTCGCGCGCGGCGTGCTCTTTGGTTTCCGCCGTCGAAACGCAGCGAGCAACGTGTACGAGAGTTCCGATGGGCTTCCTCGATCGGGCTGGCTCACTGCCTGCGCAAGCGACGGTCGTCGATTCCGCATCGAAAGAAAAGAGGCCCCGAAGCGTCGAGAAGGCGTTCTCACCGTTTGGGACGAATATGGGGTCCCGGCGGCCTCCGCGTTGAGTTCGACTATTTCATTAGACGAAACCAACGCGAATGACGAACGTCTTTTCGCATTCGATTTGGATGGCTTGCGAGATCTCGACCGTGCCACGCTCCGGGGCAGGATCGTGGGGACTTCCTTGGGCTTCTCCAAGGTGAATCCGTTGGAGATCGTGAGACGGATCCGCCTCAGCATGAAGGCGTTGACCGCGCGACCGAGCGGCGATCTCGGTCCCGTCGCTTCAGTTATGACTCGCCTGAGCGAGGTGGAGCGAGAAATGAAGGTCCGCTGCCAAAGACCGAAGAGGCACAACGAACTTGTCAATCGCCTTGAGAAGCTCGCGCGCAGCGCGGAAGAGCTTTCCGATCAGATTGAGGACGCGGAAGCGAAGCTTCGGTCCCTGTGCGATGTGCTCCGCCACGAAGAGGAATGCGCTCGACTAACTGCCGTAGACAGGGAGATTTCAGCGCTGTCGGACGCTCGGGCTTTCCCTGCCCAGGGTCTGGTCAAGCTGGAACAGCTCATCGAGAGGCTCGACGAAGCCAGGAAAGCAGCGCAGGGCGCTAGGAATCGGTCCACGGGCATAGCGCAGGCGCTGAAGGGCCTTGATGATGAGCTGGCCCAGCTTGGGCCCGCCTGGACTCGGGAACGGTTGGAAGCATTTGACCCATCCCTTGTTCCGGACCAGGATCTCCACCGATTCAGTCAACAACGGGTTACTTGCCGCGAAGCATTGAGCCGGGCGAATCGGGAGGTGGCGGCGGCTCAAGAGAAATGCAAGCAATTAGCGGCTACGATTGATGGGGGGGAGAACGCTGCTCGCGAACTGAGTGAATCCTGTCGCGATTTCCTGACGCCTGAACAGCGTGCGTTGGTCTCCGAATGGAAAGATCACCAGGCCACCGCGAGGCATCGGGCTCTTCGGTTTTCGGAGGGCAAGGCTGCGATGGCAAGACTTGACGACGAGGCAAAGCGGCTCACAGAGATGCTTGAAGCGCTTGCCCATGACCGCGGAGCTGGATGGGCATGGATTCTAGTCGCCATCCTATTGTTTGTTACCACTGCAGGGGGCTTATTGCTCGTCCTCGTGGCCGATTCTTGGTCGGAGTCCTACAACTGGCTCTTCCGCGCTGTGGGGCTCTTCATGGCCATTGCGGGCCCCGCGGGCGCTTTCGCGACCCTCGGTAACAGGCGAGCCCAACAACGACGAGTCTCGCGCCAACAAGAAAAGGCGAAGCACCGCATTGCCGGGGTATCCAAGGAAATGAGAGCCGTGCGGCGACTCCAAAAGGAGACGCTTCGAAAATGGAAAGAGTCTAGAGCGCGAATGGCGGCGATCGCTGGGACCGTTCTTGGAAATCCTTCCGCACGCGCGCAGGAAATCACGGCTGCCGTTCAGCGATCTGTAATCGCAGAAGATGCGGTCAGGAAAAGAAAGGGCGTTGAGGAATCATTGAGACAGACCAAAGCGCAATTGGACGCCGAACGAATTCGTATGGCGGCCCAGAAGAGGACATTGGACCGGCGCATGGATGAGGGTGTCCAATTAGAAGCCCAATGGCACCGGTTCCTGCGTGAGAAAGGGATCGATGAGGACTTGGAGCCGGAAGAAGCCGCGGAACTGAATCGCCATCTGATGGGTCTCAAGAAGGATCTAAGGAGAATCACCGAACTTCGGACCGAGCATGACCTGCTTGCGCGTGGTGAGCAGCGGATGATCGCCGACCTGGAAGCTCGTATGACGTCTCTGCTGAAGGCGGGCGGAGTGGAAGATGAAGATTCGTTCAGAAAGCAAGCGGTTCGACACGATCGGCTCAGGGCGCTGGAGCAGGAGAGAGCTTTCTTGGTTGAAAAGCTGAAGCGCTGCGGACCGGCGGAGGAAGACCCGCTCCATTGGGCGACCTCGATACACTGGGCCGAATCCAGGGCTGAGGCTGGGCAACTTGAGCAGCGAATTGCTCTCCTCAAGGAAGAGCTTGGGGGGCTCCTTGAAGAGCGGGGTCGGGTGATCGGGGAAATGAACGCTCTGGAATCCGGTGACGACACCGATAGGTTGCTGGCTGAAAGAGAGCGGCTTCGGGCGCGGCTCAATGACGTGGCGCGGGAATGGATAGTGCTGAGGCTCGCTGAGCGTCTGTTGAGCAAGACCGTGTCGATCTACGAGGCGGAGAGACGCCCTCGAATTCTGGAGCGAGGTTCGGAAATATTCAGAGCGATTACCGGCGATTCATTTGACCGGATACTTTTTTCGTTTGATGGAAGTGGCGTGACCGCGGAACGAGCCGACGGAACAATCGTTCCGGAAGAATGCCTGAGTCGTGGCGCTCTCGAACAGCTCTATCTTGCCCTCAGACTGGCGCATATCGAAGTCTACGGAGTGGGTGAAGCCCCTGCGCCTTTGGTGATGGACGACGTGCTCGTCAATTTCGATCCCGAGCGCGTGAAGCGTTCTGTCATTGAACTGGAAGCATTCTCCCAGCGCACAGGAGTTCAGATCCTCTTTTTCACCTGCCACCCGCATGTGGCGGCCTGTTTCTCCCCAGAAGCCGAGCGGATCTATCTTGGTCAACGAAATGAAAGATTCTCCCCGACACTATTCGGGGAGAGATCGGGTTGGTATGCCGGAACGTGATTGAAGGGCGGAAGATCCAAACCAAGAGGTTCGCTGTCTATAGTCAGAGAGATCGGTGAGGCTGCCCGCGCGTGAGGCGGAACAACGGCGAGTAATACGAAGTAAGTCTCTATGGAGAAGGTGAACGAATGGCTTTGATCGCACACCGAGTTACCACGAACCATCTCATTCAAAACAGACCCACAGTAATCGGCGCAGTGTGGCTGTTCAGCGCCGTTTTCGCAGTCGGACTGGCCTTGCAGGCTGCCGATGCGTTCGGGCAAGCCGGCCCTGTTGGAGGGCTTCGGAGTCTCCAAGATTCTTTCCGCCAGATCTCACGCGGGGTCAAGCCGGCCGTGGTCAATATTTCCGCGGTTCGAACCATCACAACGCGCGGGTCCGGTGTGGAAGAAGACCCTTTTTTCATGAATGACCCGTTCTTCAGGCATTTCTTCCAGGACGAGCTCCTTCGGCGGTTCTTTCAGTTGCGGACACAGCCCCGTGAGTTTCGACAACAAGGGCTGGGGTCAGGCTTCATTTTTGATCCCCGCGGATACATTCTGACAAATCGGCATGTGATTAGAGGAGCGGATCAGATAATAGTCACCCTTGCAGGAGACAAGAAGTACAACGCTCGGGTCATCGGCGCGGACCCGAAGACCGATGTGGCGGTCCTGAAGATTGACGGTCAGAACCTTCCCTCCGCAAAGCTGGGCAATTCCACCGCGCTTGAAGTGGGCGACTGGGTGCTCGCCATCGGCAATCCCTTTGGCTTGGAAAAAACCGTCACCGCAGGGATCGTCAGCGCGAAGGGCCGATCCAAAATGGGCATCTTGGAAGAGGAGGATTTCATTCAGACGGACGCGGCCATAAATCGGGGTAACTCCGGAGGGCCATTGGTCAACATCGATGGGCATGTGATCGGTATGAATACGGCCATCGTCACCGACAATGACAGCAGGGGGTTCCTCGGCATCGGGTTCGCCATACCCATAAACGCGGTCAAGAAGTCTGCTGAAGCAATCATGGCAGGCAAGCACGCGCCGCAAAACGCGACCCCGCGAGGTTTCGGCGAGAGACCTTCGCAACGGGAAGCTCCCCGCGCGCCGCAGGATCCCATGAGGCAGATCCATCCTCCCGGAAGGCCCCCAGGAGGCAGTGTACTGTAATCCCGTGGAATTTGGCGACCCCGCGGAGCGCGGGGGAACTCATTGGAGGCAAGCGGAGGGTGGGGAAGCTCGTTCACTTTGCACGGACTTCTACACGATTTCCGGCGCGTTCTCGGTGATCGACTCAATCAAATGCACCAAGGGGAGTGTCTCAGAATGGCCGGCCAGGATGCGCCGCGCTTCCCGATGGTGATACAGCGCGCCCATGACGATCAAGTCTGTGACGGCGCCTTCCCGTTCCTGGTATGCGTCGCTGCTGATAGCGACCTCCGCGCCGATATCGTTGTAAACCCGTTTCAGGGACCGAGCCTTCTCTCCGGGCACGTTACGAATCAACACGTTCATGTAAACCGCGCGCGTCGCCATGAAAGCGCTGTTCCCCGAGCCAACCTCGTCAATGGCTACTGTGGCCTGACGGATGTCATCGAACCGTAAGAGTCGCCCCTCCATTGGTCGGCCTCCTCTGCTCACGGCATGTTACGGCGCATATGCCGGGCGAATACAGTTGTTTGTATAAGTTGATATTCTTGACCGATCGACTAAGAAAGAGTAAGCTTTTTCTCCATGCCGCAATACGGGAATACCCCGCGCCGGAGGTTCAGCATGGCCGATTTCCAGGTTAACAAAACGATTGCCGAGATCAACCAAAAGATTAAGGACGGCGAGGCCGTTGTGGTCACCGCGGAAGAAATGGGG
>Ga0194127_10000890_pt1 | contig 46369 bp, 47 predicted proteins | sample TA2KigC100mmetaG_FD_148624 | JGI IMG/M metagenome (GOLD analysis project Ga0194127, IMG submission 148624) | Freshwater microbial communities from Lake Tanganyika, Tanzania - TA2015036 Kigoma Deep Cast 100m | ecosystem: Environmental > Aquatic > Freshwater > Lake | place: Tanzania: Lake...
AAACGTAAAATTGTTGAACCTGACAGAAAATTATCCGCTAAAGAAGTAGTTTCCAGAGTTTGCTCCGTGTTCGCTAATCCTGTATTGCCTTTCTTGAGGAAATCCTAAAATGTTTCCTGATTCTGCATTAAGCCTCGAAGAAGTAGGTGCGCTACTGTGTGTATCAGTTGATTATACCGACACCGAAACTTGCACATATGGTAGCAGTTTTTATGTGATACGAGCAACCGCTGAAGTAAGTGTAAAACTGGTTAGTTGGCCAGATAAACACATAATTGCAGAAACGCACACAGTTACAGGGACGCCCAAGACATGCGCGCCCGTATTGAATACAAGCCAGCTAGGAGACCACCTTGTCGAAGTGAATAATGTTGATATTTGGAAATGGTTTCTCAAATACAAACGATAAAACTCCTAACAATTTATGTAACAGGATATATTGATGTTCAGAAAAATCATTAAGAATATTGGTTATGGTCTATCTGAATTCACACCAGTTGTTGTAGCAGCATTAATTCTTGCCGCTCTTGCTATTTTCGCATTTATTGATTTGGACAAAATGAACGTATTCAACGCTAATGGTTTTTGGGAAATTGTTAGCACAGCCGTAATTTGGGTAATCATTGCAGTCATATTATCTATTCCACTGGCAAATATCTTTAGTAAACTCTCTAAAATATCTATCACGTTTGGTGAATACACTCCAAAGCAAAAATCCGCAAGGCTAAAATTCACAAAAACAATCTCATCGAATGAAATATATATTAAGGTTCAAAATGGCGAATGGTGGTTAGATGCAAAGGATATGTGTGCGACCATAAGAAAAAAAGAACAATGGGTAAATATCAACGATGATAGAGCAGTGAAGTGGAAAGACTCTACTTCACCAAAAATTATGATAAGACGAAAAAGCCATGAGTATCTGCATTTTGCTACCATAAATCAAAAAAACAACAAATACCTTATTCACACAGTTCGTGAAGACCAGGCGTTTTCTCAGCACACAAGCGCCGTCTTTCATCTTTACATTACTGGCAATATGAAAAGAAAAAGTATAAACATTCGCAAGGATATTGTTGTAGAAAATAATCAAGGTGAACTACACATAGAAATCAACGATGTGCAAGTTGAGTAACAAGTCACAAATAAACCACCGCCTACCGATGGGTAGCAGTTGTCAAGGGTTAAAAAATATTCTGAAATAAAAGGTTTTGGAAAATTCGCAGTTTTCCATAACCTTTTAGATTGCACGATTATCGGATGTTTCAAACCTGAGGCAACGCTCCGCCACCCCGCCAGGAATGCCTGGAGCGGCAGATCAAGTCCACGGATGGGGGATTGATAAATGGGTGTATCAACTTTATAGGTTGAGCGAGGAAGAAATAATGATTATTGAAGGCGCTAGGTGACAGTCATCTTTAAGATGACTGTCACCTGAAGTTGCTTGCGCAAGAGTCTCGCCTCCGCGCAAAGTCCGCTAGAAAAGGAACGTCTGGAACGGCAGATCAAGTCCACGGATGGGGGATTGATAAATGGGTCTCTTCGCGTGAGCCCATCAGCGTCCCGAATTAATTTCCGATAATGTCCATTGAGTGTAGTCATGGCGGCGCGCCCGCCATTCTGATGGGTATGAACCTGGTTCATTAGTAGAATTGCTGTCCTGAAGTACTGATAATAAACTTATCTTATTGTGTAAGATATACTTGCATTGAATTTTCATATCACATATCAATTGGTACGGATTTGGAGAACCTGCATGAAAATAGCGATCTTTGGTTCAGGCGGCGTTGGCGGATACTTTGGCGGCAGACTTGCGAAAGCCGGGCAGGATGTGACCTTCATCGCCCGGGGGGCGCACCTTGCCGCGATGAAGGAATCAGGCTTACGAGTCGATTCGATCGGCGGCGACTTTGTCGTCCATTCTGCTCACGCGACAGATTCGCCGCAATCCATTGGCCGCGTGGATTTGGTCATCCTCGCCACAAAAGCATGGCAGTTGGATTCCGCCATCACACAGATGAAGCCGCTGGTGGGGGGGACGACGATGATCCTGCCCTTGTTGAATGGCATGGAACATATGGACGCCTTGCTTGACGCATTCGGGCGCGAACATGTGCTGGGCGGATTATGTCGTATCAGCGTCTTTGTTGCCGCGCCGGGATACATTCGCCACGTGGGTATTCAACCGTTCATCGCATTGGGTGAATTGGATCATTCCAAAAGCGCACGCGTTGATTCATTGCGCGAAATATTTGCCGCGCTGAAGGGCATCACGGTGGATACACCTGGCGATATCAATGTTGCGATGTGGGAGAAATTCGTTTTTATTTCCGGCACGAGCGGCGTGGGCGCTTTCACACGCCAGCCTATTGGAGCATATCGCACCAAGCCTGAAACACGCGCAATGCTCTACAATGCCATGAATGAAACTGCCGCAGTTGCGCGCGCCCGCGGAATCCCGCTTTCAGATGACCTTGTGGCGGAAACAATGAAACGCATTGACACCCTCCAACCGGATGTGATGGCTTCCATGCAAAAGGATATTATGGAAGGTCGTCCCTCTGAACTGAACGAACAGACCGGCGCAGTGATTCGCATGGGCCGCGCAGTGGGTGTGCCAACTCCCACACATGAAATGATCTATGCCGAATTGTCGCCGCTGGAACAAAGAGCCAGAGGGATTTAAACGTAAAACAAAATTTACTATTTCGCTTTTTACCCCTTACACGTTCCTTTCGTCTTTGTATGCGAAGTTGGGAATTTCAAGCCGAACCGAGACAGTTCGGCGGGGGATTGAGCTTGGCTTGATTTCGTTATAAAAATTCCTCTGGCAAAGCCAGAGGAATTTTTTCTGTTATTGAGTCACCTTCTGCAGAACAAACTTGTGGGAACGCGCCTGGCATCAGATATTTCTTTTTTTATGAAATAGAAGAGGGATAATGATGATTCCCACGATGACAATGCCCATGACAAGGATGCCATCCGTGGAGCCAATTTCGGATTGATCCTGCAGGATCGGTGCGGGAGTGCCTTGTTGAAGCACAGGGGTCGCCTCCATGTTTTGTGCCAAGACAACCGGCTGGTTGAAATTTGTGATTGCCAGCCCAAAGACAAGGATCAGGCATAATGTGAGGAGGATCCCAAAAATATGATTTGTTTTCATCATTTCATTCGATATAATTGTATCATGTATCGAAATTGTACAATTCAGCCCTTATATGTACTTCTTTGCATTTTCATTGTATAATCCGCCGAGTTATTTGCTGGCGGGGTTCAGCGATTGATTTTTATTATGGAGAATGTCATGGAAGTACTCATGAAAGTTATCTTGCCAATTCCTGTCCTGATGCTTATAAGGACGGGTTTTATATATCTTCCTGCCATGACGGATTCCTCTACATATTTTTATTTTCACTGTATTGAGTGAGTTAATTCAGCCTTCGCCGCCGTTTTTGCAACGGCGGCGCTGCGCTTAAGTCCATTTCAGGAGCATCCATGTTCAAAAGAATTTTTGAATGGCTGATACAGCCTCTGGGTCTGATCGCGGTAGGGATCGCCTTACTGGCGCTGTTCAGCCTTGCTGCTTATGGTCTCTATGCGACTCAGCAACCGCCGGAACAGCCCATTCAATTCCCTCATCAGACACATATTGCTTTTGGCATACAATGTTTGTACTGCCATCCAGGCGCAGCGAAAGGACCTTCAGCGGGAATTCCCTCTTCGGCCAAGTGTTGGGCCTGTCATAATCAGATCGCCAAGACCCAAACAAGCGCACTGCTTGCCCCGCTGAAACAAGCGGTGGAAAGCGGTGCGCCCATTGAATGGGTGCCGGTTGCCATTGTGCCGGATTTCGTTCAGTTCAATCATCGCGCGCATGTTGCAGCGGGACAAAACTGCGAAAATTGTCATGGCGATATGACCAAAGTAACCGTTGCTCAAAACCCCCAGGTGTTCAACATGGGATGGTGTTTGAACTGTCATGTTAAGTCCGCGGATGATGATCAGGAAAAACTGGTCAAGCTCAGCGACTGCGGCACTTGTCATTATTAATCCGGGCGAAAGGAATCAACTATGAGCAAAAATTTTTCCCGGCGTGATTTTCTAAAGCTGGCTGGTGTAGGCGCGGCGACCACTGCAGTCCTCACCGGTTGCGGACCTGCTTCGCGTTACGTAAAGCGCGAACCCTATATGCAGATGCCCGAATACAACTATAACGGTCAGAGTACATATTACGCCACGACCTGCCGCGAATGTGCGGCCGGGTGCGGACTCGTCGTTCGCACCTCGCAAGGACGCGCGATCAAAACAGAAGGCAATCCGAACAATCCGCTTAACCTCGGCAAGACCTGCGCCCGTGGACAGGCAACCTTGCACGGTTTATATAACCCAGACCGCGTCACGGATTCGCTCAAACGCGATTCACGCGGCAGTGAATCCATGCAGGTTATGGATTGGGAGTCCGCTATTCAAGTGGTGGCTGATGCCCTCAAAAATAACAAACCCGAAGAAATTGCCTTCTTGATGGGCATGGCTCCCGACCATCTCTTTGACCTTGCCAGTGATTTTGCAAAGGCGACAGGTATCAACGCCCCTGTCCGCTTTGGCGCGTTGAGCATGTTTGAATCCCGCGCCACGCTAAGCAAAGCAGCAAAGAATCTTTTTGGTGAAGCCAGCTTGCCCTTCTTTGATGTGGGCGGGGCACAAGTGGTCTTCTCCTTTGGCGCGAATTTCCTTGAAACCTGGCTCTCGCCCGTTTCCTACATGCGTGGTTTCGCAGGTCTGCGTGATGGTCAAACGAAGAAACGCGGAAGCCTCGTGCAATTTGAATCACGTATGTCTGCGACAGGCGGCAAGGCGGATGAATGGATCCCGCTTCGCCCCGGGAGCGAGGCTCTCGTTGCGCTTGCAATCGGCAGACTCGTCTCTGAATTACGCGACGGCCCCATGCCGCGCGCTTTCTCAAGTGTGGATCCGCTTGAAGCGGCATCAAAGTCCGGTATCAAACTTGAAACACTTGAACACCTCGCTGGGATGTTTGCCAATTCCAGCGGCGCGCTGGCCATTCCCGGCGGCGCGGCGCTCGGGCAGAGCAATGGGCTTGCCGTTGCTGAGTCTGTTTTAGCTTTGAATGCCATGTCCGATAATTTTGGAAAACCCGGCGGTGTATACTTTTCAGCCCTTGCCCCAAATCAAACGGAATACCAGGGTCCTGCTTCCGCAAAGGAAATGCGGGAACTTGTTCAGAAGATGTACGATGGCAAGATCAAAGTCTTATTTGTGCATGGTGTCAATCCGCTCTTTGAGTTGCCGACCTCGCTTGAATTTGGCGGTGCGAGCAAATATGTGTCCCAGATCATTTCGTTTGCAACCTTCCCGGATGAAACCGCACGAGAAGCAGATTTTGTTTTCCCTGATCATCACGGACTTGAATCCTGGGGATATCAGCGTGTAGCAACCGGGTCAGCTAAACCGGTATTGTCCGGCGCACAGCCCGTCGTTTCACCATACTACAATACCCGCGCAACTGCAGATGTATTGATTACTGCGGCCCAACTCGCTGGCGGTAAATTTGCACAAGCGCTGCCTTTCAAGGATGAAGTCGAATTTCTGCAAAGCAAAGTCACATCATTGATGAGCGAAGCGGACGGCTCCATCTCTGCTCCGGATATCCTTACTTTCATGGCTTATTTCCAGCAGCATGGCGGCTATTGGAAATTATCCGATGCGCGCGGCATTCCCAATGCCGCGGATGTGTTGAACCGCAGCTTCAGCGCTCAAGAAGCAGAGTTTGCCGGCGAAGGGGAGTTTTTCTTCGTCCCATTCGTTTCACCGACACTGGCAGAAGCCGGCGCTAATAAGCCCTGGCTGCAGGAATTACCCGACCCCACAACCACTGTCATGTGGAATACATGGGTCGAAATGAATCCTGTCACGGCGCATGAACTTGGGATCGAAAATGACGATGTCGTGAAGATCGTGAGCGAGGCCGGGGAGTTGGAAGCGGCCGTTTACGTGTACCCAGCCATCCGTCCGGACACGATCGCGATTCCTTTTGGTCAGGGGCATACTGCTTTTGGCAGATATGCCGAGAAGCGCGGTGTCAACCCCGTTGATCTGCTGGGTCAACACTTCAATGAAGCGGGTGACCTTGCTTTTGCTGGTATGAAAGTCAAAGTTGAAAAGACTGGTAAAAAGAAACCGCTCTCACGCCTTGAAAGTTTGATGGGTGTGTATGGCATTGGTCTTGGCGAGGAGTAATAATTATGGTGACATTAGCTGATCTGAAAATTTCCGAAGTTAAGCTGAGCGAGGAACATGTCGGCAAGTGGGGTATGGTCATCGACCAGGACATTTGCACGGGTTGCCAGGCTTGTGTGGCCGCCTGTGCGATGGAAAATAATATTCCCTTTGTTGGCGAAGAGGATTCGGGCTATGGCCGTTCGATGCATTGGATCCGTATCGAGCGCTTCTGGGAGGGTGAGTATCCCGAAGTGAAGATGACACCCAATCAGCCGATGCTGTGCCAGCAATGTGGAAGCGCGCCCTGCGAACCTGTCTGCCCTGCGTTTGCAACAGTGCATTCACAAGCAGAAAAACTGAACTTGCAGGTGTATAACCGTTGTATCGGCACGCGTTACTGCGCGAACAACTGCCCGTACCAGGTGCGTTCCTTCAACTGGCGCGATTATGAACGCCCCGAGCCTTTGCCAAACCAATTGAACCCGGATGTGACCGTGCGCCGCCGCGGCATCATGGAAAAATGCACCTTCTGCATTCAACGCATCCTCAACGCGCAGGATAAGGCAAAAGCAGAAGGCCGCGAAATAATGGATGGTGAATTCACAACTGCCTGCGCTCAAGCCTGCCCTGCGAATGCCATCACTTTTGGCAGGATGGACGACCCTGAAAGCCTTGTTTCTCAATTGGCAAAACGTAGTCACGGCGTAAAACATCTTGAAGAACTTGGCACACTTCCAAATGTGACCTACTTCAAGGGAGGGTAATTATGGCAGAACATAACAAACATACGGATCATGCCGAAGCGCACTTCCGCGAAAAACACTTGATGCTCGACCCGCTTCCTCGCGGGCAAATGAATGAAATGGTGATGGAGTCAATGCATACCACCTCATGGAAGTTCTGGGTGGTATTTGCAGGTCTAAGCGTGGTCGTGGCGTATGGCTTGTTCTACTCATGGGGGGTAATGATTGCAGAAGGCCTGGGTGTGGCTGGCGTCAATCGCCCGTCTTACTGGGGTATCTTCCTCGTCAACACCGTGTTCTGGATCGGTATCAGCCACGCGGGAACGTTCATCTCTGCCATTTTGCGTGTGTTCAAGGCTGAGTTCCGCCGTCCGTTCACGCGCGCCGCGGAATTGATGACCACCTTCGGCCTCATCCAGGCCGGCTTCAGCATCTTAATGCACATGGGGCGTGTGTGGCTTTCCTACTGGCTCATGCCTTATCCGAACCAGCGCATGTTGTGGCCCAATTTGCATTCCCCGCTTACCTGGGACTTGCTGGCCATCACAACCTATTTGCTTTCATCCACAATGTATTTGTTTCTGCCGTTGATTCCCGATGTTGCCATGGCGCGTGATCGTTCCAGCGGCTGGCGCAAGACTTTCTACAAAATCCTTGCGCTTGGTTTCCGCGGCACAGAGGGCGAGTGGACGCACCTGCGCAACGCGATGAACATCTTTGCGTTTGCCATCATCCCGGTCATGTTCTCGGTGCATACCATCGTGTCCTGGGACTTTGCCGCAGCCACCCGCCCCGGCTGGAACTCCACCATTTTTGGTCCGTACTTCGTGGTTGGCGCTCTTCATTCCGGTATGGGCGCTGTCGTTATGGTGTTGGTGGTTGTGCGCGGCACAATGAAGAACATGAAATACTTCATCCGTCCCGAACACTTTGAAGCCATCGGCAGACTCATGTTGATCATTTCCATGACATGGGCTTATTTCTTCTTCAACGATTACATGGTGCAATGGTATGGCGGAGACAAGTGGACGAAACAATTGCTGCATTTCCACGAAGCCGGTCCCATGGGCTGGATGTGGTTTGTCATGCTCATTTTCAATGTGGCAATTCCCTGGGCTGTATTGTGGAATGCCCGCTGGCGCGCCACGCCGTGGATCGTTTTCAGCGTCGGTTTGCTGATCAATGTCGGCATGTGGTTCGAGCGCTACATCATCATTCCCGTTTCTCTCAGCATTAACCGCATGCCCTTCACCTGGCGTCTGTACCAGCCCGGCATTGAAATTCCGCTTGGTATTGGCACGCTTGCCTTCTTCATCCTGCTCTACATGACGGCATCCAAACTGATCCCGCTCATCCCAGTTTGGGAAGTGCAGGAGGGGCAGATGGCGCACGAACTCAAGAAATTTGGACGCGAGACCGTGGTCACGGTCAGCGAATTGGAATAGGAGGACGCGATGGCTGAATCCAACCTTGTAGATATCCTGGCGGTCTTTCCGGATCTCGAACCTGCCGCCGATGCCATCGAGCATCTGCGCTCCCTCGGCGTCCACGACGACTGCATGAACGTCATCTCCGGCATCCCCGTCACCGAAGCCATGCTGGGACGCCCAAGCCAATGGACAAACGTCCCGCGCATCGCGTTGGGCGGCGCGCTTCTGGGCTTTGGCGCGGGTGTCTTCCTTGCATTCGTCTCTCCCTACCTTTATCCCTATCCGATTCAAGTAAGCACACAGGCGTTCATTCCAGGTGCGCCCACTGTTGTTGTGTTATTTGAACTAACCATGCTCGGCATGTTGCTCTCCACCTTCCTCGGCGTGTTTTTGGATAGTTTCTTCCCCAACTACCGCCCGATGAAATACGTGCCTGAGGTCAGCGATGGGAAGATCTGCATCCTGGTCGAATGTTCGTATGTGGAGGAAAAGAAAATAATGGACGCCTTGAAAAAACTTGGCGCCGAATCCGTGAAACCTGCGGAGGCGCAGCACCTATGAGACTCTTAAAACAACTCCTCATCGTCTTCGCCGTCCTCGGCGCGCTTACCGGCGTGTTGATGATCTTTGCCTATGACGTGATCAAAATTGACTGGGTCGTCTTTATGGAGATCCAGGATTCCTACGGCACGCAGGAAAAACCCCTGCCCGTTCCCGCCCAATCCATTCCGGTGGAAGGCGCCGCCTACATTCCTGGCACGGGTGCGCCGCTCAATCCAGTGCCTGCTGATGAAATCTCGTTTGCACGAGGTGCAGAACTATATTCCATTCATTGCCAGATGTGTCATGGTGAGGATGGGCAGGGAAATGGAACGATTGCGGCTTTTCTCGTCAAGAAAAAGCCCGCCAACCTGACCAGCGAACTGGTTCAAAGCAAAAGCGATGGCAGCCTTTTCCTGACCATTTCAAATGGCATATTTAACCCAAACAACAGCTTGTTCCCGGATATACAATTCTCCGGGCAAATGCCGCCGCTCAATGAAAACCTGACTGTGCGTGAGCGCTGGGATGTAGTGAATTACATCCGCACGCTAACAACGGTAGAAGGGCAATAGGGAGGTATTTCTCATGAATGACGATGTAAGAAAATATATCTATGGCACATTGGTCGTTTTTGTCTTTGGACTCCTGGTATGGATCAGCTTTATCTATGTCAATGCTTGTGGATTCACATTAACTTGTAATCGCGGCGCATTTGTAGTTGAACGAACGCCCATTCCAACCCTTATTCCGGCCACTCTGCCTGCCATGCAAATCACCACTAGTGAAGTTGCCGTTCCCGACCAATGCAGTGTCGCCGCAGTGGATTTAATCGGTGAATGGGTTGCGGCTGGTTCCTCTGAAACGGATGTGTTCCAATTTGTGGATATCAACGGGCATAATTGTGAGTCTACTTTTGAAGAAGTGAAGCTTCTTTTTATCGAAGGCAACCTCTGGTATTCTGGCTCGCTTTCCTGTGTTTCCTGTCACTCAGTGGATGTGGCTGTCTCCCCCGCACAACTGGACTTGAGCACCTATGCAGGCATTCTTGCCGGTTCACGCCGCGCCGACGCCGAATCCAGTGGCACAGACGTTCTCGGCTCTGGCAACTGGGAATCATCCCTATTGTATGAATTCATTGCCGCTACCCGAGCGGATGTGCCCGGTCATACCGAAGCGATCGCTGATCTGGTGATTTTTGCGGGTAGACCGCTCCCGCCAGCGGTTCTGACAGCAACCCCGACACCGTAATCGGTGGAAATCAAAAAAGACTTGATCAAACGCTCAAGTCTTTTTTGTTGAATATTTCCATAGCCAGATAAGAAAATACCCGATCCCTCAGCGGAGGTGCATATCCTAAAAGGAAAACGCCCGACTATGAGGCGTTTTTTTCTGGCGGAGAGGGCGGGATTCGAATATTATCCCCTCAATGGGGGCGCGAGAACCTAAATAAGGAAAACGCCCCGACTATGAGGCGTTTTTTTCTGGCGGAGAGGGCGGGATTCGAACCCGCGAACCTTTGTGGGTTACACGCTTTCCAAGCGTGCGCGCTAAGCCAGACTACGCGACCTCTCCAGTTTCAAGCGTGCGAATTATACCATGTGTCATTATTCCTTTCGAATTGCGAATTGCATCAGAGATAATGTTACTTCATCCTCTCTTGTCACCCGCCCTCACTGGTTCGACAAGCTCAACACCCCGCCTGCCCTTTTCCCGCGAAGCGTGAGAGAGGGGGAGATCGTCCTGACGAAAAATCATCACAATTGGGGAGAGGTCCACCCACACCTTATCAACGTGGGCGGTTTACTATCACACAGCGAACATTCTCAAACAGAAAGTCCGAAGCCAGCGACTTCGGACTTTTCAATTTTATAGTTTGCTTATGCTTCCACAAACTCTGCAACAGCAACGCTTTTTATTTTCGTTAGATTCTTACGATGTACCTTAATTCGCTCGATCTCATGCAAAGTATTTGCTGTGAGATAGCTTTCCCCGCAATTGGGGCAACTGACTACAGGCACGTTTTCTATAATCAGCAAATTCGCGCTTTTGCCGTAACTTCGTGTGACGTAACGGATTTCGGCTCCGTTCTTGCCGCAAATGTCGCAAATCATTTCAACAACTCCAAAAACTCTTCGCGCTCCATCTCACAATCGCGGATAATTTTCAGCATCAAACCAGGTCCAATTGTCTCGCCACGATGAACAGGGACAACCGTTCGCCTGCCATCGGTATGACTTAAGAAATGATGACTTCCCTTGATCCGCAAAACGAGAAAACCCGCTTTTTTCAACGCGGCAATAACTTGTTGACCGGTGAGGCGCGGGAACTTTGGCATCAGACATTCACAGCAATACGTTGCATACCGATAAACTCTTGTGTTGGAACATCGCCTTGCACTTCCAGGCATAACTCAATCGCCTCGCGGATTCGTTCCATGAGTTTATCCAATGACTTGGCTTGCGTATGGCATCCTGGCAATTCAGGGACGCTGGCAACATAATAGCCTTCTTCGTCACGTTCAATAATGACGTTAAATTCTTTTGTCATGGTTTTTCTCCTATCGCTATATTACCATATCCCTTCCCCCGCAGCAGACTTGCCTCTCGCCAGTTCTCCCCCAAATCCGATCACTGCGGACACTGAATCCGCATACATAATTTCAATGTCGTATTTGGGAGAGATGTCCGAAGGACATAGGGGCACCACCCACCCCCACTCCCTATCATCGCGGGCGGTTTACTATGATTTTATTTTTCCATATACTTTCTTGCATCGAGTAGAAAATCCCTTGCCTGATTGATCATATCCGCCGCAACGTCTTCGCCGATTCCCGTATCTACTCCATAATCCCCAGAAATACGTTTTTCAAATCCGTCCCGAAGCCAGCGATGATATTTCGGGTCAAGCGCCTTTGTCTTTGCAAAGTTCTTGCCATACGCCGCAATGACTTGGCCATGCTGGTTAAGTTTGATGTCAAATTCGTTATATAACAAAGCCTCGGCAACATAGAACATCGCATAATAGGCGCGTCCAACCGCAATCTCCGCTTTTCCCATATTCGTCAATCCTTCTGCGGCTTCGATGGCATCCAATGCCTTGTCCAGTAATTTGCTGGCGTATTCTTTCATGCAGGCAATCCTTCTTTATGAATGTTGTAAAGCAGGGGTTTTTCATTCGCTGAATTCTTCCACTGTATTTCCTTGATAAAAATACAACTGACTGTAACGTCATACTCTAAAGAGACATCGCTTGCCAACTGGCTGATTTTCTTCTGCTCGTTCCAATAATTGCTGTAATCCTTGAGCAAAATCATCACATCCACATCCGAGCCTTGACGATAATCTCCGCGCGCATAGGACCCGTACAAGTAGACGGCTTTCAGCCTGTCCCCATAAATGCGGACAAGCCCTGCCTTCAACTCTTTCATCAGTTTCCTGATACGCAGTGGCACTTTCCTGTTCATGCTCTTATTTTACCTTTTTATTCCTACGCCCCTGCTAGGATTTATTCATGCCAATTGCACCGTCAACTTCTTTCCTAAAGCGGACGCGGCGCGCTCCAACGTGAACAAGGTGATCGAGGCATTTTCGGGGTCGAGCAGACGTTCCAGTGCGGCGCGGCTGGTCTTCATGCGATTTGCCATTTCGGTCTTGGTCAGTTTCTTTTTCTTCATTTCCTCTGCAATTTGATAGGCAATGACACGCTTGATGGCTACAGTTTGTACCTGTTCGTAAAGATTTTCCTCTTTGAGAAAATCATCAAAGTTGCTTCCGATGTGTTTTTTGTTCATGGCGGTATTTTACATCAAAACCTGCCCCCCACCTGCCTCCCCCAAATGGGACAACGAAGTATTCACTGTTTTAATTTAAATTTAAATTGCCCCATTTGGGGGAGGTGCCCGTTAGGGCGGAGGGGGCAAATCGTCCAGCTCAAAGGCGGACTCAATCAGGGTGAGGTCCACCCACACCCTATCAACGTGGGCGGTTTAGTTTTCATCTTTTACGCTTCATAACGATACTGTATATTTTTTCGGAGGCTTTTTCTGGATTTTCATGTTCCCAAGCTCGAACAACTCTCCACCCTGCTTTTTTCAACCGCTTGTTTGTGTCTGCATCGCGTATTTGATTTTGTTTTATCTTATTCTTCCAAAACTCAGCATTGGCTTTTGCTTGTGTTCCATGAATGGGGCAGCCATGCCAGAAGCACCCATCAACAAAAATCGCTACTTTGGCAGATCGAAAGACAATATCTGCTCTCCTATTCAGTTCTTTGACGGGTCTGATATCAATTCGAAAGCGCAAGCCTTTTTTATGTAATTCTGAACGAAGAGACTTTTCTGGAGCAGTATCTCTAGGTTTTGCAGCTTGCATTCTTTTCAAAGCCACATCGGAAGATGGGCTAGGATTTTGAATTTTTCGTTGTGTCTTTTTTATTGATCTTTTATCCATATGTCGAGAACAAGACTTATTGCCCAGAAAGCAAACTTCGTATTCTTCCTTTTATGTTTTCATAAACTGAATTGAGTTTATTTTTCGCGGCGTCAGTTAACAGGGCTGTATGTGCAAGGGCATCTCTGATAGGTTTATATTCATTTGCATCTCTTGATAAACCCGCCTCTTTAACTGGCTCCTTTACTTTATCGACTAAGTTTGCGAGGTCATCCATCGACAAGTAACTCAAATCGGAAGCCAATCTTCTTATATCAATGCTGATATTGCCTTTTCCTTTATTCGCCATCTCTTTTTGTTTGAAATCGCTTACGGTTTTCTTGGCTTCTGGGGATAGAGGAATCTTTTTATCTTCGATATACTTTCTAACTAAATTTTCAGAGATAAAACATTCCGCATAAGACGAGAAATTAAATTGAGCGTCATCCACCAACTCGTTCACCCATTGATTAACTACTTCTTTGTTCTTTGACTTTTTAGGCAAAGAATAATCACCTGAAACAGCATTGAACAACTCTCTAGATTTTCTGTCCCTTTTCGAGTAACGCGGATTATCTGGGTCACCATCTTCGTTGATTTTATTTCTCCATTTATCCCAATCATCAATTACTCGCGTCAAAACGGCTTTCAGGTGATCTAACAATTCCTGGAACTTCGGATCATTCGCAACAATACCTTCTCTGCTACTTGTAAACCTGTCTTTTTCAGGTTCATCTAACTCATTAAAGTGAACTTGTCCATAAAGATAGCTCTCGACAATCCTTGCTGTAGGGATATGCTTTAGGATATCTTTCTCTCTAAGTCTGCCGTTTACAAATAGATCAACCCCAATCTTTTCTTCAATATCTGCAATCTTGAGTTCTTTGGGGGTTTCAACAGACGCTATAAATCCTTTGATAGCAATTGGTCGCTTGACAATTCTGGTCTCTTTTAATTTTTCTAAAGTTGCAATATATGGATCATTTATTTCGTTAATAATCCACAGAAATTGCGTTTTGTCTGCAAGCTCCGAGAGGTTTTCATATGTAATTTTCTCCGTACCAAGCCATATATTGAAACTGTTATCCAAAAGAGAGAATCGAAAATAAAGAGCAATTAATTTTTTGAGGATTTCTGCATTGTTCTTTATGCCATCCGTCACATTTTCGAAATAGATTATGGTCCCATGATGGTGTTTAGACGTGAAACTTCTAAATTTGTCATATTCAACCGAGCCAAGTTTGTACTGTTGGGGCGTCAAATCATCTGTTATAGCTTGGTCTAAATCCGAATTATCAATAACCCCATCTATATATTTCTCAGCATCTTTTGTCTTCGACAAAACACTAATTTTGTCAGCACAAGACAAAAGTGCCAGTTTGCCTATACCTTTCCTGCCAATAAAAGATCTTCCCTTGCTGGTGGATATCGAACCATCTTTTCTTTTTGAATACCCTATTTTCAGAAACTTATTTTGAAAATCCTCTGCGGTCATTCCATAACCATCATCTTTGATGACGAGAGAGTTTTTTTCTTTATCTATGTAAATCCATACATTTGTGGCATCGGCGTCCCATGAATTAGAAATAGCTTCCCCAAGCACAGTCATAAAACTTCTATACAGATTCCTCCCTAAATGGTTTAAAACACTTAAGGAAATTTCAAACGAGAACTGATCGCCTTGTTTTGCCATGATGTCCCTCAATATGTAATTTGATTGATTTTCCAATTACAAAGCCTAAATCCACTGGCACTGCATTTCCAATATGAACACCTAATTTCCTTATAAAAATATCTTTTTCATTTTCATAAAATTTGTAGTCGATAGGAAATGTTTGTAAAATAGCAGCTTCTCTTATAGTTAATGCTCTATTTTGCGTTGGATGCCCAAACCTTCCTGTGCCGTAATTGTGAAACTGCGTAGTAATTGTTGATGAAGGTTCATCCCAAGACATCCTTCCATAAACTGACTTATATGTGTTGCCAGTAATTTTTTTATGACAGGCTAATTTTAATTCCTCGTTCCAATCAAACCAAGTTCCATTTGGCTTGGATGCTTTAATGCGCTGTAAATTAATTCCTGTAAGTTTTATACTTCTGTGCAATGGGTCGCTTTCACAAACCTCTCCCGCTTCTACTGGAGGAAGATGTTCGATTGCATCCCTCAATGTAACGTAATTTTCTTCGGAACGCGTTTTAGGAATCAGGGAAATTTCTCCATATTTAGACGCCAATAAAACAAGCCTTCGTCTCTTTTGTGGGATTCCGTAATCGGGGCAAAAGACATTCGAATAGGAAACGAAATACCCCTTTTGTTCAAGAAAAGTAATGAAACCTTCAAATATTTTTTGATTTGCCAGATTGGGAACATTTTCCATTGTTACTATATCTGGATTTGTTTCATCTACTAGTCTTTTGAATTCACTTATCAACCGCCATTTTTTCGTTTGCTTCTTGTTCTTTATTTTATTGGAATGAGTGGAAAACGGCTGGCAAGGCGCACAACCAGCAAGGATTCTTATTTGATCTTTACTACGCCAGTATTTTTTGTTTATTTCCTCCCCACGAAATTTAGAAATGTCTTTCAAAATAAAATCGGCTTTTACATTCTCTTTGTAGGCAAATTGGGATGATTCGTCTAAATCCACACCTGCAACAACAGATATGCCTGCTTTCTGCAAACCATAAGAAAGTCCGCCAATTCCACAGAATAAATCAATCGCAGATGTCTTCATGCCAATAATATACCACTATCTTTAATGAATGGGACGGCGTCCTACCCTCCGCCGTCCCATTCACTATTTCCTATTCACTTGCTCTTACAACTTCGCAAACCTCGACACCACCTTCGCCGCCGTGGCGGGACGATCCATCACAGCGCCTTGATGAATGAGGATCGGCGTGCCTTCTTTTGCATAAGCCAAATCCACGAAGGCTTGACCTGTGATGAACCTTGCTCCATCAATCGCGCAGGAGGTGACGAAGCCAATGCGCTCGCCATTGGCGTTGTCCACGGGGTCGCCGTTGTGCGGCATGCGGACGCGCTGGTCATCGAAGGTGAAACGGATGACCACACCCTTGCGTGTTTTCTCTCTTGCAACATAAGCGTCACGCCCAATGAACCACGGCTTGTACGGTTTGACGTACGAACCGAAGCCAGCCTCTGCAACACCTAAATCTCGCATTGGGGGTTGAGTAGTGGCGCTTTCAGCGCCACGTATCGAAACCCCGGAGCCCAGTCCCATTTCGTGACCGTACAACGGCAAGCCTGCTTCCGTGCGCAAGCTGTCACGCGCGCCCAAACCAATTGGCTTGACGCCGAACTGCTCGCCCGCTTTCATCACCGCATTCCAGAAGTCCACGGCGCGTTCAGGGTGGACGAATAATTCAAACGCCATCTTCTCGCCTGTGTAACCCGTGCGCGACACAATCAAATCAAAATTACCAATTACTGCATCACATAACTCTGTCCTTTTGAGCGCAATTACTTTTTTACGGGTTTCATCGTCCACACCCATTGCCAGCAGAATATCGCGGCTCTTCGGTCCTTGCAGGGCAATGTCCACCCGCATGGCAGAACCAGCTTTCGGGTCGCGCAGGTTGCGGATGTCCGCTTCGTAGCCGAATGTCCGCGCCCACGGTCGCCCGTTGTCAATCCGCACTTTTCCATCGCGCACACTTTCGAGCCAGATGCGATCCTTGTCATCGTTCGACGCGTTCACGACCACGAGATAATCATCCCAGCCGCGGCGATAGACGAGCGTGTCGTCAATCACGTCCGCATCGGGCGTGAGGAAGTGCGAATACAAAGACTCGCCAGGCAGCAGTCCGCCGCAGTCATTGCCGCAGACTGTATCGAGGAACGAAGCCGCATCCGCGCCGCGCACATCGTACACGCCCATGTGCGAAACATCGAACAGTCCCGCCGCATTGCGCGTGGCAAGATGCTCCTCGAAAATCCCCGTGTACTGCACAGGCATTTCCCAACCCGCAAATGGGACCATTCTGCCGCCGCTTGATTTATGGACATTATACAACGCCGTGCGTTTTAGTGGACTCTCAGACTCGTTCCACTCGAAGGGCGGCAGCGCCTCTCGCTTCGCGTTAACCTCGGAGTTGATCCCGATATAAAAAGGTTTATCTCCGCTGTTAGCTTTTTCTTTCGGCACTGCAAGTTTCGCCTTGACCTCATTCACAACAAACGCTCCAGGCATTCTCTTCGTGCTGAAATCTTTTTCGCCGTTCAAATTGAACGACATATAACCATCCGAAAGATCGCGTAGCCATGTGGCAACCGCAGAAGCCTTCACCGCAGGCACAGCCAATTGATAGGTCATATCGTCCACGTTCTTCAACGTCGCTTTGACTTTGCCCTTCGGAGTTGAAATCTCCGTCGCTTGAGTCTTGCCTTTCTTCAACGCAGAAAGATCACTCGACGCAGCATAATCCAGCACCTGTCTCACACGCTGTCCGCTCAATTCATACACACCGCTCGTGGACTTATCGTCAACATAATAGAAGTGTGGGTAACCGCTCTTCTTGAACTTGAAGTCAATACCCGCAGATTCTGCCAACTTTCTCACTTTCAATTTGGCTGCATTCAACACATTGAAATCAAGTTTCGCACGGCGCTGTTTTCCTTTCTTCACTGTGTCCACAGAATGCGGCGCACAGGCGAGAAGCACATCCGCCATGATATTCGCCAACTCGCGAGTCTTCTTTTCGTCGAATCCGCGCTGTGTGATCCACGGCGTGCCGAGACGAATGCCGCTTGGGTCGGCCGAATTCTTGTCACCGGGAATCGTGTTGCGATTGACCACCACACCGACGATATCCAAAATGCGCGCGGCTTGATCGCCACTTAATTTCGTGCCGTCTTCGCCGACAACCGAAGTCACATCCACATTCAGCATGTGACAATTCGTCCCACCAAACGGCACGCGGAATCCGCGCTTTGTGAATTTGTCTGCCATCGCAACCGCGTTCTTGATCGTCTGTGCCTGCAACTTTTTGAATTGTTTCGTTTGAGCGAGTTTGAAAGTCAACGCCAAACCAGCGAATACATTGACATGCGGTCCGCCCTGCTCACCGGGGAAGACGGCTCTTTCAATCTTCTTTGCAATCGCCGCGTCGGTTGTCAGCAACACTGCGCCGCGCGGACCGTCAAGCGACTTGTGAGTGGTAGACATTACCACGTGAGCATATCCAATTGGCGAAGGCACAACTCCCGCCGCAACGAGTCCGCCGATATGGGAAATGTCTGCAAGGAGATACGCGCCGACTTCATCGGCGATCTCGCGGAACTTCTTCCAATCGGGAACCCATGAATACGATGAATAGCCCGCGATCAATAGTTTGGGTTTGTGTTCGAGAGCCAGCGCGCAGATGGCTTCGTAATCAAGCTTCTCATTCGGGTCAATCGTGTAATGCACCGCCTTGAACCACTTGCCTGAGCGATTCACAGATGAGCCATGCGAGAGATGACCGCCGTGAAGCAGGTTCAGTCCCATGACAGTATCGCCGAGATTGAGCAAGGCTTGATAGACCGCGTTGTTGGCAGGGCCGCCAGAAAGTCCCTGCACATTGACATAAATTTGATCGGCGGTATAACCATTGGCCGCGAAAGCCTCCGCCGCGCGCCGGCGAGCCAGCGCTTCGACTGCATCCGCATATTCCACGCCCTTGTAATAGCGCGGGTCACCGCTGCGGCGATAATGAGCAAGCCGCGCGGGATAATCGAGAATCTCTTCCTCAGTCATCCAACGCGACTCTTCATCAGGGTAGCCTTCGGCATAGATATTTTGGAAAGCCGAAGCCAATGCCTCACGTACAGCCATCGGAGCAGTGGATTCGCTGGGGATGAGAATCAGCTTCCTGGCCTGCCTCTCAGCTTCCAGTTGGGTCAGATCGAAAACATCACGGTCAAGTTTGGCGAGATCGCCACGAAATAAAAAATCGGACATTGTTGGTCTCCGTAATTCGGGAATTGGGATTCGGGAAGTGTGTACACGATGGACAATTCACGATTCCCGATTATCGCTGGTTGAATTGTAGGACTAGATGAGAAGAGGGTCAAGTGAAAAATAGCACGTTATTTTCTATAGTTGAATTACGCCTCGAATTTTGCTATACTATTTTCAAGTCAGCGATTTCATATTAAAAGGAGAATCTGCCATGAAAGCGAAAAAACCATTTTGTCTATTTATCGTGCTGATCTTCCTGCTTGCCGCATGTACATTCTCTGCGCCTGCGACAGAAACTGCAACAGAGCCACCTGAACCAACCGAAGCGCCCACGGCAACGGAAGTTCCCCCAACGGCAACAGCAACCGTTCCGTCGCGTCCGCTTTCCAATATTAGCGCCGACCCGCAGCGCGTAGAATTCCAGGCCGAAGATGGAAAAAATCTGGTGGGCTATTACTATCCGTCGAAGTATGCCGACGCGCCGATCATGATCCTGATGCACTGGGCGGGCGGCGACCTGACTGACTGGTGCGAGATCGCACCCTGGCTGCAAAACCGTCGCGACGAGAATCCCGCCGCGCTCGAGCGTTGTGCGAACGCCGGTTCTGGCTTGCCGGCAGGCATGTCCACGCCATGGTTGGATTCCACCTGGTTTCCACCCATGGCTCCGGAGGTTTCGATTGCCGTGTTCGCTTTTGATTTCCGCGATTACGGTGAGAGCGAAAAGGGACTGGGCAACCGTTCCAATTGGGCGAAAGATGCCAAAGCGGCCTTCGTCACGGCAGCAGGATTGGAAGGTGTGGACGCAACCCGCATGACGTCCTTGGGCGCGAGCATCGGCGCGGACGGCGCGCCGGATGGCTGTCTGCTCTACAATCAGGAGGCGGGAAGCGGATGCGTGGGCGCTTTTTCTCTGTCACCGGGCAATTATTTAGGAATGGACTTTGCCGCAGTGGTAAGAGACCTCGCCTCGACTCCGGTCTGGTGCCTGGCGGGCGAACTGGATAGCGGATCTGCTCCTGTTTGTGACGGCGCCAGCGGAGAGAACTATCGCTCCGAGATCTATCCTGCAAGCGACGATCACGGCATGATGCTTATTACTCCCGATCTGGAACCGCAACCCTTGATCCTGACCCAGGATTTCCTGGAACTCGTATTTGGAGAAAAAGTGAAGTAAAAACCATCGCAACCGCAAAAATTGTGGCCTGTCTCTGCGAGCATTCCGCGAAGGAGTCTACGCCTTGCATTGGGCGATCACATCGATAGGATATACCGGTGCTGGCAGGCGGTGCCAAGTAGAGAGCATGTGCCTCCTCTCAAACACATAATAAATTACGGTTTTCATTGACATTCCCAAATGCCTCAGGTAGAATGTTCTTCGCCTTGCCCCGCGAATACACGGGATAAAATAATTGGGCCTGTAGCGCAGTTGGGAGCGCGCCTCAATCGCACTGAGGAGGTCAGGGGTTCGAATCCCCTCAGGTCCACAGATTTACGAGTGACGATTTTAGATTGACGATTGTAAGACCCCATACAAATCGTAAATCTGAAACACTTGCACCGTACGCAAGTGCAGGTGTCAACAATCCAAAATCGAAAAGGGGCCCATAGCGCAGTTGGGAGCGCGTCTCAATGGCATTGAGAAGGTCGAGGGTTCGAATCCCTCTGGGTCCACTAAATAAAGTAAATCGGACACTTGCGCCGTACGCCAGTGCGGTGATGGTATTCCGACATACAACAAAAGTTATGGCAGGAGTAGTAGGTCATCCCGTCAGCGAGTTGGGAAAGTGAGGTGGAAGCCCAGCACCAGTGCCGATCGGGAGCACAAAGGCAACCCCCTAAAGGGGACACGAGACTGAACTTGCCTGTTTCCCCTGAGCATAGTCGAAGGGGGACTTCGCTGGTGAAACGCGATAACCCCGCGAGTAGTCAGCGACGGGAAAGCCCGTTATAGTAATAAAGAGGTGTGGCGCAAAATGGCATTTTGCGTTACGCAATCTGGGTGGTACCGCGGAGCTTTCCTTCGTCCCTATTGTGGATGAAGGAATTTTTGTTTAATCAACTACGTCATTGCGAGCCACCGCTCTTGTACTTTGGTGGCGAAGCAATCCCCGTGTCGCTGAGGGGGGATTGCTTCGGGCAAAGAGCAAGAACGCCCTCGCAACGACATAAATTATGATGAGGTAAAAATGGCTACAGCAAAGAAAAATGAAACCAAGAAAAAAGCGGCTCCCAAAAAATCGACTGTGAAGGTAACCAAGCCCGCGATCAAGAAGGTCGCGGTGAAGAAGGCTGTTAAGGCAACGCCTGCGAAAAGTAAAACTAAGAAGGTGGCTGCAAAGAAGCCTATTGTTACATCGTCCCTGAAGGGGAAGAAAGCCGTGAAGGTTGCCAGGAAACCTGTCGCCGCATCGTCCCCCAAAGCGAAGAAAACCACGCCAAAGACCAAAGCGATACAAGTGGTTCCTGCAAAGGCATCAGCTGTGATGGTTGCGCCCAAACCTGTTAAAGCGCTTGTGCCTGCGAAAGAAAAACCAAAGGCGATCATGCCTGTGAAGGAGACTCCCGCCAAAGAGGAAAAACCACGGCAGGATAAATCTTATAATCCGCAGATCATTGAAAAGAAATGGCAAGCCAAATGGGAAGCGAACCAGTTGTATCGCTCAGTGATTGATAAAAGCAAACCGAAACATTACGCGTTGACCATGCTGCCTTATCCCAGCGGTGACTTGCACATCGGTCACTGGTATGCGATGACGCCTGCGGATGCGCGCGCGCGATACATGCACATGAGAGGCTACAACGTATTATTTCCCATGGGCTTTGATGCGTTTGGCCTGCCCGCGGAGAATGCCGCGATCAGGGACGGCGTCCACCCGATGAAGCGCACATTCCAGAACATCGAGAAGATGCGCAAGCAGATGAAATCAATGGGCGCGATGTTCGATTGGGAGCGTGAGGCTATATCCGCCGCACCCGAATATTACAAATGGACGGAATGGTTCTTCATTCAATTGTATAAGGCTGGACTGGCGTATCGCAAGATGTCTGCCGTGGACTGGTGCCCGAACTGCAATACGACGCTGGCACGCGAGCAAGTCTGGGGCGATGACCGTCATTGCGAGCGCTGCGGTACGCCTGTGATCAAAAAGGATTTGGATCAGTGGTTCTTCAAAGCCACCAAGTATGCCGATGAGTTGTTGAAATTCGATGGCATTGACTGGCCTCAGACGGTTAAGACCTTGCAGACGAATTGGATTGATCGCTCTGAAGGCGCGTCTGTGGTATTCAAGACTGAAATTGGCAACCATAACGTTGAAATATTTACGACACGTCCTGATACGTTGTGGGGCGCAACGTTCATGGTGTTCTCACCCGAGCATCCGTTCGTGGATGAAATCACTGCGACTGAAAATAAACAAGCCGTTGAAGAATACAAGACACAAGCCGCTCGTCAAACGGAAATTCAACGCGGCGCAGCGGATAAAGAAAAGACAGGCTTGTTCACGGGCGCATATGCGATCAACCCCGTCAATCAGGAGCGCATTCCAATCTGGATCGCGGACTATGTGATGATGTCTTATGGCACGGGTGCAATTATGGCTGTGCCTGCGCACGATGAACGCGATTTTGCTTTTGCCAAAAAGTATAAACTGCCAATTGTTTTTGTGATCCAGCCTGAGGGTGAGTCCGAAGCGGAACAGGGCGAGAGAAATACCGCTTATACAGGACCAGGCATAATGGTCAACTCAGGCCCGTTCAACGGGACAAAGGTCAACACAGAAAAAGGAAGAAAGAATCCTGGGATTGCGGCGGTGCTGGATTGGATCGCGGAACAAGGCATTGGCAAAGAGTCGGTCAACTATCGCTATCGCGATTGGTTGATCTCGCGCCAGCGTTATTGGGGCGCGCCGATCCCAATGATCTATTGCGAACAGCACAGCTGGAACCCTGTGCCCGAAGATCAACTGCCTGTGCTGTTGCCCGAAGATGTTGAATGGAAACCAACGGGCGAGAGCCCATTGAAACTGCACCCGACCTGGAAGAACACAACCTGCCCAGTGTGCGGCGAACCTGCCACGCGCGAAACCGACACGATGGATACATTCATGTGCTCGTCGTGGTATCACCTGCGTTATCTGTCGCCGAAATATGATAAGGGTCCGTTCGACCCAGCCGAGTACGATTACTGGATGCCCGTTGACACGTACACGGGCGGCATCGAGCACGCCACCATGCACCTGTTGTACACGCGCTTCTTCCATAAGGCGATGCGCGACGCGGGCATTGTCAAAGGCGATGAGCCGATGATGCAGTTACGCAATCAAGGCATGGTGCTGGGCGAAGATAACGACAAGATGTCGAAAAGCAAGGGCAATGTGGTGGCTCCCGATGTGTTGGTGGATAAATACGGCGCAGACAGTGTGCGCGCATACATCATGTTTTTCGCGCGTTGGGAAATGGGCGCGCCGTGGGACCCTCAAGGCATAGAGGGAACTGTGCGTTGGGTGAGGCGTGTGTGGACGTTGTTCACGGATCCGACTCCGCCGACAACTGTTCCTGCCTCCGATGAGGTGACAAAGAATCTGCGCCGAAAGGTTCATCAGACCCTGCGCAAGGTGACGCGTGACTTCGAGAACTTTGAATTCAACACGATCATTTCCTCCTTGATGGAGTTGATGAATGAAATGTATAAGGCGCGTGAGGCGGGAGCGGCTGGCAGTAACACATGGAAAGAAGCGCAGGAAATCTATGTGAAGATGATGGCTCCTGTCACGCCGCACATCGCCGAAGAGTTGTGGTCACAGTTGGGCAAGCCGTATTCGATCCACACACAACCTTGGCCAACCGTTGACGAAGCCGCCACGAAGGAAGACTCCATCGAGTTGCCCGTTCAGATCAACGGCAAGGTGCGTGACCGAATCACTGTCCCAGCCGAAGCGACGGAGGATGAGATCAAGTCCGCGGCGCTGGCGAGTGAAGTTGTCCAGAAGTACTTGGAGGGGAAGGAACCGAGGAAGGTGATCGTGGCGAAGGGGCGCTTGGTTAGTATAGTGGTTTAAGAGCTAGTGATCAGTGTTCAGTAATCAGTGAGCAAAAGGCGGTGGGCTTTCTGAGAGGAGAGTCCACCGCCTTTTTTTTACGTTGCAATGAAAACACCGATGAATGTCCATGCATGGGGAGGTTAGCACTCACCGACACAAAACTCGCCCCTGAGAGATGCTTCGACAGGCTCAGCACAGGCTTCCGCTTTGGGGCGAGGTGCTGGGTTTATAATTGGGACAGGAGAAATTCCCATGCCTGCGGATATCAAGAAATTACTGGCTGAACTCAAAAAGGGACTGAAAAAACTATACGGAGACCGTCTTACAAGGCTGTACCTGCACGGTTCCTATGCGCGTGGGGATCAACGAGAAGGCTCCGATCTGGATGCTTTGGTGGTACTAAATGATTTCGAGCGTGCCCCTATAGAATTGGATCGTACAGATGATTTGATTGGCGAGTTGTCACTAGAATATCTGATTACAGTCAGCCCAATATTCATGCGGGAAAAAGACTGGCTGAATGCGGATAAACCTTTACTCCGCAACGTGCGCGTGGAAGGCGTACCAGTATGAAAGATTCAACACAGCAAACATGGAACAGTGCATGGAGCATTTGCACAGCACTATATCAAAACAAAGATTTTTGACGAGAAATACCACAAATTGCTGACAGGATCATTTCGCCGCCGCATGTTGGGCGATTACGACGAAGTCACACGGTTCAACTCAAGCGAAGTGACCCAGATACTTGAACAAGCCTGGGATTTCTTGAAAACTGCAAAAGAATATCTTGCCAGCCAGGCGTAATCCAATCATTCTACTGAAACGCCATCGAACGTGATCGACACTCATCGCGTGAACTTCCTGTCGGGGGTGGGTCAATCTATATCTGGAAATTCTCTACCGTACAAATGTCGTTGCGAGGGCATTAGCCCGAAGCAATCCCCTGTTTTATGAGATATTTCAACTCAAAAGAAGATTGCCACGCCGCCAAAGAACAAGAGCGGCGGCTCGCAACGACATCAATTTATGGGATGTACGGTAGAGAATCTGGAAATGAATATGTGCAAATAATCTCTATACAATCGTCTTGCAGGCAGGTTGTGAATGTTGTATAGTGTTAATGGAGGCAAACATGGAAGAAGACCTGTTGTACCGTATCCTTGCCGCAGGATTGCAAGCCTTCATTTGGGGAGGAGAAGTGACGGGAGAAGAAAATTTGCCTGAGCAGGGGCCTGCGGTCCTGGTTGCGAATCACCTTGAAGCGTTGGGGCCGATTGCCGCGATCTCCTGTCTGCCATTCAGACTCTACCCCTGGGTGGTATCCGACATGCTGGACGCAAAGCTTGCCCCCGAATATCTTCGTTGGGATTTTGTGGAAAGGCAATTACATCTGTCCATGCCGCTCAGTTTATGGGTGGCAAAAACCATCTCGAAGATTTCCGTTCCAATGTTGAACAGGATGGGTTGTATTCCTGTATATCCAAACCCCGATCAATTTCATGCCACCTTCGATCAGAGCGTTAACCTGCTGGCTCAGGGTCGCTTCCTGCTGATATTCCCCGAAGACCCCACGCAACCGCTTGACCCTCAATTTGAGATGTCTCCTTTTAAAAAAGGTTTTGTGCGATTGGGCGAGTTCTATTTTCAGCACACGGGTCGCTTACTGCGGTTTTATCCGCTGGCAGTTCACGCTGTACGCCGTACTGTGCAAATTGGCAGGCCTGTGACATACAATCCCTATACTCCGCACATCAAAGAACGAATACGAGTCAAACGGGCACTTGAAAATATGATCCGCGAGATGCTTGTTGGAGTGGATGGAAACGTTTATCTCAGAGTCCCACTATCCGATTAGCGGATGTCCCAGAGGGGTGTGAGACCTGAAAGGGCTTTTTCGAAACTTTGTTAATAACGTAAATTGATGACCATTGAAGAAGCTTCTGAAAATCGAACTTTCAGAGGCCTTATAATTCCACAAATCAGATAAAATCAAAGAATTCATTCCCGTTGTTTGGAGACAAAATGCAAAAACATGATCTTGATGATGATGCGAACGAGCAGGAATTTCTTGAAAGCGATATTGATACGGACGCGATAGAAACCGCAATCCAGACCATGCTGCTCGCTTTTGGAGAAGACCCGCAGCGTGAAGGTTTGTTGAATACACCCAAACGCGTTGCAGGCATATATCCTGAATTATTAAGTGGCTATCGCGCGGACCCGAAAAAGATCGTCAATGATGCGCTTTTCAATGTTACCTATGATGACATGGTGATCGTGCGCGATATCGAATTTTACAGTCTGTGTGAGCATCATATGCTCCCGTTCATGGGGCGCGCGCATGTGGCTTACATTCCTCGCGGACAGGTGCTCGGTCTCTCCAAGATTCCCCGCATTGTGGATATGTACGCCCGCCGTTTGCAAGTGCAGGAACGCATGACTCGCCAGATCGCCGATTTCATCAACAACCTGCTGAAGCCGCAGGGTGTGGCAGTGGTGGTGGAAGCCCTCCATCTTTGCTCGATGATGCGGGGCGTTCGTAAGCATGATGCGCGCATGACCACTTCCACCATGCTGGGGATTTTCCGCACCAAGATCGCTACGCGCGAGGAATTCCTGGATAACATCAGTCGTGGGGCAGGCCCACTCAAGATATAACCACATCCGGACGAGGCGCGATCCATACCTGACCTCGTAACTGCTCGGCGACTCGAGATAAATTCTTGTGTCTGACGGGATGTTGAAAGTCCGGAGTCAATTCTGCCAGCGGCACGGTAACGAAGGCATAATCCCAAAAATCCGTGTTGAGCGGTTGGTCATCGAATAGCACGATGTCAATGTCAATAGTACGCGGGGCATTTTTCTCCGCACTGCGGATGCGTCCCAGTTTTGCTTCAATCGGTCGGATGACTTGTTCCTTTAATTCAACAGGCTGCAAGTGGGTGAGGAATAAAATGCAGGCATTCAAAAAATTGGGTCCCTCAAAACCAATCGACTCAGATTCCCATACACTGGATACAGAAACAATCTTTCCAACCTCCCGGAGCAATTGAACTGCTTTCCGGAGGTTGCTTTCTGCTTCAATGTTCGAGCCGAGGCTGAGCCAGGCTTGATGCAGATCAGTCGTCACGCTTACGTTCTACTTCCACGCCGACAGATTTTGCAAATCGTACGGCGCCGGGCTTTTCCACGCGCACGATTGTTTTTAACACGCCGTTTTGTTCCAGGCAAATCTTTGCCAGATCATTTGCCAGCGATTCCACGGTCAGCCGTGCGGCAGTTTCTGCATGTGCCTGAATCTTTTTTGCCAGCGTGCTGTAATCCACGCAGTCTTGAATCTCGTCACTTTCACCCGCGCGGGCTGTATCTGAAAAAACTGTAATGTTGATCAAAATATCCTGCGGCTTCTTGCGCTCCCAATCATTCACGCCGATAATGCCGCGCACGAGCAGGTCTTTGATAAATGTTTTGTCCATGAGGTCTCCATTTTCGTCATTGCGAGTGGCGCCTCGGCGCCACGAAGCAATCTGCCTCACCGTGTCTGAGATTGCTTCCCTTCGACAAGCTCAGGACGGGCGTCGCTAAGTGCACACCTGCCCTGGCGGGCGGTGCCAGGGAGAGCGCTCCTCGCAATGACGATTATATTAAATGCCGACCGCCATCCACATGAATGATCTCACCGGTGATATATGCGGGGCCTGTCAGTAAAAAGATCAACGCATCTTCGACTTCTCCCGCTTCACTCCACCGTTTGGCTGGGACCTGTTCAATGAGCTTCTCATTCGCGGAACCATTTGCGGGTGGAAGAATTGCACCGAGTGCCAACCCGTTGACGGTGATGTGCGGGGCTAATGCAATTGCGAGGGATTTGGTCATTGCGGCGAGGGCGGCTTTGCTGATGGTGTAGGGAAAGTGGTCTGCACCGGGGCGCAAAGCGCGCCAATCTACAATGTTGACAATGCGGCCTTCTTTAGTCTGTCTCGCAAATTCCTGGCTCAATAAAAATGGCGCGGTCAGGTTGATCGCCATGTGACGTTCCCAATCGGCGCGGGTCGTGTCATTAAATGAAAGCGGCTCAAAAATGGCAGCGCTGTTCACCAAAGCGAATAGCGGGGAAAATTCATTTGCCTGGGAAATGAGTCTCGCAACCTCGGCAGGCTTCCCGAAGTCTGAAGCGAGGATGTGGGCTTTTTGTCCGATTGATTCGATCTCATCCTGTACCTGATAGGCTTCCTCATCATCTGAATGAGCGTGATGGATGACAATGTCAGCCCCGGCATTGGCACAGGCTAGTGCAAAGAGTCGCCCTACCCGGCGCGCGGCGCCCGTAATCAAAATGGTTTTCCCGTTTAGGGATTTATCGTTCATACGGTTAAGATTTTATCATGCTGGCATAGGGCAAAGCAATGCGCAGTTTATTAGACCAGATTTGTCCTATTCTTGACCTCCGATTTTGGAGGTGGTAATATCCTTTGGCTCAAGGCATGTTACTTTATTTGAAAGGTGAAAATCATGATAAAAAATCAAAACCCGCCAGGTTACACCGGTGATATCGCCGAGCAACACATTGATGCGGCTCAAGAATATACTGTTGGAAACCAGGAAATCAGCTTCTCCGATGAACAACATGCGATTTGGGCTGACTTGTTCGCTGGTATTCATCAAACCTATTTGCTGGAGCACATCTGCCAGGAATTTAAAAAAGGATTGGGATTATTAAAGCTTGACCCGCGTCGCATCCCTACGGTGATGCATCTCAACGAACACATTACCCCTCGGACTGGATGGCGCATTGAGCGGACAGCTGTCCGTTATACCCTTGCCGATGACTGGTATAAGAAGTTTGCCCAGCGTATTTTCCTGATCACCGATTATCTGCGTTCCCGTGAGCAAATGCTGTTTACGCCGGAACCGGATATGTTCCACGATATTTTCGGTCATCTGCCTTTTTTGACCCAGGGTTTTTATGCGCGCATCGAGGATAAATTTGCCCCAGCTTACGTAAATGCGACCCAGGCAGAGAGGGAGGTTATTAAACGCCTGGCATGGTACAGCACCGAATTCGGATTGGTCATGGAAGACAACCGTATAAAAGTATTCGGAGCGGGTATCATTTCCGGGCGGAGTGAACTCACGAATACGATCATGGAGTTCTACCGCCTTGGCCGGGACAATGTGCTGGATTACAGCGGGGATGTATTTGTGCAGTTACAAGAAAATTATCTCACCCATAAAAAGGATATCAATCGCATCGCCGCTGGTATCAATGAACTGCACGAAAAGGGACAAATGTCATCTGAAGATCAGGGCTGGAATGTCATCCGGGCGCTGTACAACAAACTGGGAATTGATCGTAATGGTTATTTTGGCGGCGAGGTGATATTGGCTCCGTTTGATATTGAAACGATTGCTCAAATCCCGAAAACAGTCTATGCTTTTAATCCAATGTTCTTTGTCTGTGAGTCAGTTGAGCAGATGGATACGTTGCTGGACTCTTATTTGAAGCCGATTGCGCTTCGAACAGGAATTTGACGACTGATTCAAAACATCATCATCTGCCGCGTGGACGCTTCCACAGGGTCGCTGGAGATTTGCTTTTCAAAGATTTCACGCGACAATATCTGGATCTCGAGCAGGCTGCGAAGTAGACGATATTTCACAACCGGGTGCTTTTTCAAACGTTCTTTAAGCGATGGATCATGTTCCTGTTTATAGGCAACCAGGGCGGCGCGTCCACCTGGGATGATGATCACAGTTTGTTCATCTGCATTTTCCAATGCACGCTTGACCATTGCTGAGGCCAGCACATGAAATTTTTTGACGGTTTTGTTATTTTCCTTCCATGTCAATTCCACATCATTTATTTGCGATTGATAGTTTAATCTCTTTCCCATTGTTTCAAGGCTTTCAAAAATATTTTTCATATCTGCGCGCCGAGCCAGGGCGTGATCTTCCTCGCGCAGCTTCCAGCGCGCGCCATCTTTATTGGCGTATGAATTCAGCACTGCGTAGATCAACCCTTTGGAGGGTGTCAGTAAACCCGGGAAGCGTGGATACAAATCCGTTTCGATTTCAAGATAAACAGCCTCGTTTTGCTTTTGCAAAAATGTGACGATGGCAGCTTCCACGCGGTCAGAAAGTGATTCGCTCTGGGTTGGCGGTCGAGTAATACCCGTATCGAGACCCCACATCCCCGTGTCCACATTCTCGCCTGTCGAATAATGCACAAACTCCCTGCCAGCCTTCAATGCAGATTCAAACAAGCTTTGTGTTTTTCGCAGGGCCTCATCAAATTCATGCTCTGGCTGTTTGAGCGCATTGGCCGTCTCACAGGCGATCAATCCCGCGCAATGGATATGCAAATATTCAGCCGGCTCGCCGCGCGCAGATAAATGCTCGCGCATGGCTTTTCGCACAGTTTCAACATCCACATTTCCCGCTTTTGTTTTTTGCGCGCTCTTCCATGTCACTTGCGCGGGGTCGTCTTCCGTTTGTAGCGCCACGCTTTCCAATTTGAATCCCGCAGTTTGCGCGGCAGTCAGAACCGAGGTCATGAAGGCAGGCTCAGGCTCGGCGATCAAACCAAACATCGGCACGCCATCCACCAGTAACTTATTTAAGTGATTGAAGGTCCCATGCAGGGCGGTTGCATTCCAGCCCCAATCGTAACGTCTGCGGCGCAGTGCGTTTTTATATGGCTCGACAGCTTCCTGGCCCCACAACCAGCCGGCCCACAAAGCGGAGAGGGTCCAAAACGCCTGGTTTGGACGAGGCACTGATCCGATCACGGCCGCAATTGGTATCTCCCTCTTGACTTCATCTGCAAGGTCTTTGAGACGACCTTCATAAATGCAGATACCGCCGCTTTCAGGAATCTTTTTCGGCCACGCCTCATACGGGACCGTTGAGCCTGTTCCCGTCCATAGACTTAATCCACGCTCGAGCATCATCCACACATTATGCTCGCGGAAATAATTTGGTGTGCTAAATTGTTTCGGTCTCGGCCTTTCAGCTGGGTGCGCCCAAAGCGTGTTGCCTGCGTCACATGCCACCAGGATCAGAGCAGTCAACGCGCGTTTTCGTTCTGCGGATATATTCATGCCATTAAGGCGGTTGATGATCGTGGTCAGCACATAAAGCGGACGCGGCAGATAATGTATGACCGCCTCTTCGACAAAAATGCGGTCTTCGTCATTAAGCGACACGACGCGTTCAAACGCGCGTGAACGGTGCAACACATCTGTTTCTGCGATTTTCTTCGTGCGTTCGATATCTTCCTCAGCCACAATACGTTCCCCAGTGTCGTCGCAATGTTTACAGTCGTAGATGCGCGCATAGGGTGCATCCTCTCCTTTGCGCCATAAGAAGGTATGTGCCTGGATTTGTTGTTGGCAATTTTCGCATGTTGTGAAATACAGGGATTGAAGATGATTTTCGAGTCGTTCGTCCCCTTTTTTGAGTGCGCCAAGGTCGGCCAGGGCGGCGATGAATTCCGACTCAGGCGGAGGGTTGGCGAAAGTCTCCAGCAGGAAACGCGTGACCGGATTGTTGGCGGTCACCAGCACACGGTATCCGCTGCGCGCCCCTTCGAGGACGAGTCGCGGGGAGAATCCGAATGGGTCGAGCAACCAGGCGGAGGGACGGTCCAGCTGCGAGAGCCAGGCGGAGATCACTCCATCTTCGAGCGCAGGCAGAAATCGCGAAAGCGGTCCTGGGTCAGCGGGTTTCAATCCTGGAATATATGGCAGGTGCTGCATCTTTATCCTAAGAAAGTGCCTGAAAAGTTATGTTTTTTGCTGACCTACGAACCATCAATCGGATCATAGTAACATAGATAAAAGGTACACTTTTTTCAGGCAACTGCTCGAAACACTGTGTCAATCTTAAATTTTTCAAAATTCATTACCAAAATTGTACTCGAAAAGATGATAAAATCTTGTTGTGGAAAATTAATAAGCGTGGCATCCGGGGAACAAGTTTTAATTGTGGAAAGCGATCCTGATGCTCAGGACTTGACCACCTCCCTTTCCACGGTAAAAGCGTTGGTGTCAATCACGGACCAGCGTTTGTTATAAATAATATAGTATGTGACTGATCACATGGCAAAACAGTCTCTCATTCTTCTCGCGCTGAATCCCTCCCCTCTCCTGACTCTAATGGAACGGACTTTACATGCGGCGGATTTTAAAGTGGCAACTGCCCATGATCGTGCAAGCTTGGAAAAGTTTGTGCAGGAAGCCATCCCCGCATTAATGATCATTGGTGAGAAGTTTGCCGACCAGGACGGTTTGTCTGTTTCCGCCGATATACTTGAACGTTTCCCTACTTTACCGATCATTTTTTATGCAGATCAGGACACAGCCGGGCTTGCCAAATTTGTGCTGAAGGCTGGTTTGAGCGGTTACCTTTATTCCCCGCTTAACGAAGCTGAAATTGTGGATGAAGTTCAAAATAGCCTCAAGCGTGCGAGAAACCTGGGGGATTGGCTGCGAAGTGAGGTGAAGCGTACAACTTCATCTCTGGCAGAAAAAGCCAAGATCTCAGAAGCCGAGCGCGCCCAATTGGAAGCGATCATTGCAAATATTCAGGATGGTGTGATCGTCATGGATGAGAATCAAGTCATCTTGTTTGTGAATCGCACCATACGAGATAATTTCAATTTGGGTAAAGCGGCTGTTGTTGGCAAACCACTTAAGGATGCCATTACAAATGGCGACTTACACGCCCTGTTGTCCCGCTCCAGAGAGGGATCATTTAAATATCATGAGATCAATTTTGATGACGGCCGCGTTTTCAATGCCCAATATACGGACATCCCGGGGATAGGCGCGGCAGTAACGATGCAGGATATTTCATATCTAAAGGAACTTGATGTTCTGAGGAGTGATTTTATCCATACCATCTCACATGACCTGCGTTCTCCCTTAACTGCCGTTCTCGGTTACGCCGAATTGGTGGAACGAACGGGTGCCCTCAACCAGGACCAGCGGGAATTTTTACAACTCTTGCAGGGGAGCGTTCAGCATATTACTTCTCTGGTCAATGACTTGCTTGATCTTGGCCGCCTCGAAGCAGGTTTTGATACACGTCGTGAATTCGTACATCTTGAAGGGGTGCTCAAATACACGCTCGATATGTTTGACGCCCAAATCAAGAAAAAGAAGCTGAACCTTACAACAGAGGTCGCAGGGAATTTAGAAGCGGTACGCGTCAATCCCATTCGTATCCGGCAGATGATTGATAATTTGGTTGGCAATGCGATCAAATACACACCGGAAGGCGGCGGTATTCGAGTGAGCATGTTCATGCAGGATAAGCAGACGATCCTCAAAGTTGCAGATACAGGTCCGGGTATATTGCCCGAAGATCAAAACCATGTATTCGAAAAGTTTTACCGCGCTTCAAATGTCCCGGATAATGTAGAAGGCTCTGGTTTGGGATTGGCAATTGTCAAGTCCATTGTGGATAGGCATCAGGGGCGTATCTGGGTGGAATCGACTATGGGTGTGGGCTCTACGTTCACCGTTCTTCTGCCGACACAGGGATAAAAAACAATAATATCCCTGCTTAAAAATGTTGCCGCCGAGTTTTACTCGGCGGCAACTTTCGCCAAAGGAGGAGACAGGGAGGAGGGCGTTGGAGGTGTCAGTGTTCCGTCTCCGCATTTATACTATTCGATAAACCTTTTTTCAACCATCGTCAAATGTCATAAATTGAATGTGATAATATTCACAAACATTTATAGATTAAGCAGGTAAGTTTGCACCTGCGAAATTGCCTCTTCCACATTTGAGTAGTCTTTTATGGTGAGCGCCGGGTCGGAATTTCCAGTGATCATTTTGGAAACTTTCAGCCCTTTTTGGTGTAGGCATAGGACGGGTTTGCCGAGTTGCAAGGCCAAGCCAATCTCATAGCCCACTCCGTGAGAAGGCACACTAACCTCTGCGATCAGCACATCACATTTTTTTATCCAGTTCACATCGCGCTGATAGACATTCTGCGGTGTGAGCTTGCCCTCATTCTCCAGCGCCTCGGACTGTGCCAAGAGCGAAGTCGGAATCTCATGGTCGTCTGCTAAAAGTGCGCCGACGATTTGCTGATAGGCCGTCTCAAGTTCACGGCCACCTGTAATGGAGCAAGCGAAGTAGATGTTCATTTATTATCGGGCAGACGCGACAGGATGGAATGATCCTGTTTTTTTGGAGCGCTGGATCTGGTTAAACCTGTGCGCATACTTTCCAACTCCGAACTGAAACGCATCCAGTCATCAACCATGATCACAAAATGCGGGGTCTTATCCTTAAAGAAAAGTGGTGAAAGGAATAAACGCAATGATGATTGCGACATGGGAAAAGCATTCAATTCAATCACAATGACGGGCATTTTGGCAATTGGCTGAATGATCTCTGCCTGCCATTTTGAAACGCTGTTGGACGGGAACAATGCGCCCATATTGGTTGAAGATGTTCGGAGCATCCGCTTGTATGAAATGTTGAGCCGAAAAAATGGGGTGGCAAGCCGCAGATGGTCACTGAATGGTTGCACGTATGCGCTTTTGCGTATGGCTAATAATAAAAGTCCAAGGAATAAATGAAGCCCGCCGATACCGGCAAATGTAAGCCAGCGCCATTGTTCAAACCCCCAACTGTACACAGCCCAGGACAAACCAAACAAGGCAAGTCCAATCGAGAAGATGGCGGGCCACCAACGATTGATCATGTGAGTATAGACTACCAGCGGATAGCGACGTCCACCTTTTGCCATGTTGATTTATCCGCTTCCTTCCTGATTCTTCGACGCGCTCAGGACGCCGCCGTTTTGCGGGTCGCTGTTTAATTGGGCGCTTAACTGGCTGATGGCTTGTTCGAGATGTTCGCCGCGCAGGCTAAAGGTAATGTCTCCGCGAGTTTTTTCGATGATACTGCGTGCGAGGTCTGTTTGGCGGCGCAAGCCGTTGGTGATCGCATCGGGGTAATCCATGGTGACCATGACGGAATAGATCTCATCCATAATTCCAAGCAGGCGTTCCACTTCTGGGGAATACCCATGACGGAGAATATCCAAACTGCGGCGGCGCAATTCACCGACGACTTCAGCCAGCCCGTTGAGAAATGTCGAGGGTTCAACGACCAGCTCTTCGGGAGTCTGAAGCGGTTCGTTTCGTATCAAGGCGCAGGTGATATTCGCTTCCACAAATTCCTTGAGCGCGTCCTGGGTATATCCCGCATAAAAAAGATCGGGGTGAGATGCCAGGGAGGCGCGCAGCGTATCCGCCAGTTGACGCGCTTCCTGTAAGTGCGCGTTCATTACATCTACTTCATCACGATGCACGGCGCGGATGGCAAGCGAACAGGCGCGTGTGAGTTGACGAGCCTGCGCAAGGGCATGATCGCGCGCAGAGGTGCGTGCGTCAAAGATCTTTCGTATTTCGTCCGTGATCTGTTCGAGTTTGTGCACGTTGATTCTACGATTCTTTGGGCGGGTCGGGCGGCTGTTGAAAGGGTCGGAAGAGATTATCTGCGAGGGTGGTGTTGGTGGGCAGGATGATCTCTCCAAATGCTGTTTCATAGCGTGCAATATTTTCGGTGAGGGCTCTCACCAATAACTTTGCACTCATTGGAGTCATCACCACACGCGAGCGGATCTTTGCTCTTGGCTCGCCGGGCAGCAGGTGGGCAAAATCAATCACAATATCAGCAGGGGAGTGGGCAATGCGCGCGAGGTTTGCATACACAATTTCCAGATCCTCGGGAAGCTCAAGAATGGGGCCGGTGAGTTTGGGAGGGGTTTGGGGAGTGGTCATGGGATTATCCATATTTTACGAAAAGTTAAATCCAAAGACTTCGGAAATCTGCTGAGATGCGATTCACTTGCGAATAGACTTCCGAGGCCTGGGAATATCATGATGTGATTAGAATGGAATGTCATCCTCGGGAGGAAGTTCAGCCATTTCCATGCCACTGCTGCCTGCCATGGGTCCGCTTTCACCGCTTTCACCGCGTGAGGAGAGGAAACGGACAGTGGCAGCTGTTACATCATACGATGCTCCAGTAGTACCGTCTTGTTTTGTCCAGACTCGGGGACCGCCAGTATTTTTATCCGGCGTGAGGCGTCCTTCAACGAGTACCTTGGAACCTTTCTTGACATATTGATTGCAGACCTCTGCGGTCTTGCCCCATGTGGAAACACGGAACCAGATGGTTTCTTTTACCTGCTCACCATTCCCGGCAGTATACTGACGATTGGTGGCTACAGAAAAGGATGTTACAGCCTGTCCTGATGGCGTGTACCGCATTTCGGGGTCTTTTCCTACATTGCCGACGATTATGAGGGTGTGATACATTGGGGGTTTTCTCCTTTAGAGTTGAGGTACCCGGCGAATTACGACGGGGAAAATAAAACAATGTGTATTTTACACCACTACCCTAGCCTTGTAAGAAATCAATTTATGGAATTGTCTTGATGCAAACTTATAATCATTTGCCGGAGGAGAAAAACTCATGTCTGAATCCGCCCCAAAACGCTACCACCCTGCCCACGTTGCCATTCACTGGTTGATGGCTTTGCTTGTCTTTATGATGCTCGGTATTGGCAAATTTGTAATGCCAGGCATTTCGCCTGACAATCCGCAAAAAGTGATGGTGTTGCAAAGTCATACTTATATTGGCGGCGCAATTGCAATCCTGCTGGTCATTCGCCTTGTTCTGCGTTTTACCACCAAACGCCCTGCGCCTGCAGATGCCGGTAATGCCTTCCTGAATTTTGTTGGGAAAGCAGTGCACTTTCTTTTGTATTTATTATTAATCAGCATGGCTGTCAGCGGACTTGGTTTATTTTATATAGCAGACCTGCCCAGTGTATTCAGCGCGGCAAAACCTTACCCATCGAATTTCTTTGATTACCTGCCTCGCATGGGACATGGACTTACTTCATGGCTGTTGCTTGCGCTTATTGTCCTTCATTTTGGTGCGGCAATGTTTCGTCAGTTTTTGAAGAAGGATAACCTGCTCGCCCGCATGTGGTTTGGAAAATAATTTGAATCAAAAACTCCGAGTTCTTCAAGAACTCGGAGTTTTGTATTATCTGTTTGTGCGTGCCAAACCCCGCATCGCAGCAATTTGACGCAGATGATCTACATCGTACCCCAGCAACAGCAACATCCATGTGTTGTATGCGCATTTTCCAAATGCCGGGCTGGCCTCGATCTTTTCAGGGTTATGATTTTTTCATGTGCCTTTGATCACAAGACTTTCAACATCATCCGCGCGGCGCGCCTTCCGATTTCCACTGCAAAGTTTGTACCTCGATCCCACGGATACACCTGACTCATGGATGCAAAAAATAATCCTTCGATCGGTGTTCGGATTGCAGGAACATTCTTTGAATGATTCACCAATGGAACGGGCTGGGCATAATTAGTTTTGGATACCCAAATCTTCCTGACCCACTCGCGCGAGAACTCTGGATTGAATTTTTGAAATGCGGGAATAAATCTTTCCAGCAACTCATCATCGTTCATTGAAAAATACTCGTGACCCAATTCCAAATAATCACCCGCGTATACAATGTGGTCGCCGCCGAAATTTTCCTTTGGCACAAAATTCGTGTGTTCCACCAGCGCCAAAAACGGATAGCCTTCATCCTTCGGCACGTTGAACCAGTAATAACCATCTTTTGATAACGGATATTTCAGTGCCAGCGTCATCACCACTGCGCCCATGGATTTCAACCCAAGCAAACCCTCTAAATATTTTTCTGGCAGGTCCGGACAAAATCTTGCCATCAGATTTGGAGACGTGGTGACCAATACTTTATCGAAGGATTCGGATTCTCCATCGCTTCGAACTGACAACCCAGCCTGCTCCTGCTTGATCGAATCTACCTTCACCCCAAACCGAATCCCGACTCCCGATTCCCGTAATTTTTCCGCGAACAAATCAGCAAATTTCTGAAAGCCGCCTTCAAATGTGCCTAACCGTGTTGTACGTGCTTTGATGCGCGCCCACATCCACGCCATGTTGACATCTTTATAGTATGGGCCAAATTTTCCGATCAACAGCGGCTTCCACATCTGCTCGTAAACAGTTTTCCCTGCCCACTTCATCATCCATGCATCGGCAGTGACTTTTTCCAGCGCGCGCCAGTTGTTCGTAAGGCGGAGAAATAAACCGACGAAGCCGAAACGAATCTTGTTTATTCCCCAGCCCAAGCCAGGGAATAAAGCCATTTTGAAAATAGAGTCAAAGGGATACCATTTATTCTTATACAACATTACCGTTTGGGGGCGCGGGAATCGCACCTTGTCTTCCCATCCAAGCTCCCGAATCAATTCAAGCATTTCGCTGTCCGATTGAAACCAGTGGTGATAGAACTTCTCGACCGACCAATTCCAATGCGGCTCTTTGAAACCAGAAGCCAGTCCACCAACATAATCAGCAGATTCAAAAATGGTGACATCATGACCCGCCTTCTTCAAATCATATGCGGCGGCCATGCCGCCGTAACCTGCTCCAATAATTGCTATTTTCATTTTTCCTCGTTTGCACGTTTAAACGTTTGAACGTTCAAACGTTTAAATTTCAGTTTCTTCCCTCAACGAATCGCTCCACTTCAACCCTTCGCGCGCCATGTAATATGCACCGAGTAAGGTGATAGGGAGCCACAATGCAACATGCAAGGTGAGCGTATACCCTGCCGCAGTGGCTTGATCTACTCCAAAGGCAGTAAGGACTGCAATACCCGGCGCATCGAATGTGCCGATATAACCCGGCGCGGATGGGATGGTTGTGGCGAGATTGACAATGCCATTCATCAGCATCAGCGCGAAGAATGACACATTAAAATTGAAAGCGTGCATCACGAACCAGTATTTGCCCGTCTCCAACAGCCAGATGACGACCGAGGTAAAGAAGACCATCAACACGTTAAAGGGAGAGCGCAGCGAAGCGAGTCCATCCAGGAATTTATTCATGATGTTAATGATCTTGATGTGCAAGCGTTTGGGCGTGACTCGTTCAATGATCCACAAGCCGTTTTTCGCTGTGACCTGTGGAAACATGGCCGCCAGCAGAAAAACGCCAAGCGCGCCGAGGAATACACCTGTGCCAACAACCGCCGCTTGTTGAATGTTGCCCACAAAGCCAGATGCGCTTGTCAGTTTCGCCAGTTCAGGCAAATTGAGAAAGACGAATGCCAGCATCACCACACCATCGAAGATACGTTCCACGATAATGGTGGCAAGCGAAGCCGAGACGGGAATGCCTTCCCTGCGTTTGAGAATCACGGCGCGTAATACTTCGCCCGCGCGCGCGGGATAAATATTATTGCCCATGTACCCAATGGTTGTGATGGGGAACATGGTTCGCGTTGGAATTTTCTTGATGGGGCCAAGCAGGTAATGCCATCTCCACGCCCGCACCCACACACCCACGAAATATACGCCAATGCCTGGGATAAGCCAGATGTAATTTGCTTTTTGTACCGTTTCCCAGAAATCATTCAGGTGAAGTCCACGCAGGGAAAGCCAGATAAATACGATGCTGATTAGCACCCCGAGCCAAAATTGCCATTTTTTCATAGGCGCTGATTGTACCAAAAGAGCGAAAGAAAGAAGAAAGAGGAGAGAAGAAAGAATTGAAGTCGAGTAGCCCCACATGTTTTCGCGGAATGTATCGAAACAAAAAAAGAAAGAAGCGAAGTCCTGAGGCACTTGAATGGATGAAAGAAAAAAAGACGGTCGAAATCATTCGGCTATAATGATTTGACATTACCCGTGGTAGGGGTAACCCTTCAGGATGATCCGACAGGCTGGCGTTCGCTGGGCGGGTCGCCCCTGCGATGTGTAAATATGAGTGAAATAATAAAAAGGATTTCCCATGAAAAAATATTGGATAAATAGCCGCGATTACATTCTCATTGCGCTTGGCGCGTTGATTCAGGCAGTCAGCCTGCGAATATTCTTTGTCCCTGCGAATCTGGCTTCGGGCGGGGTGAGCGGCATTTCACAGTTGATCAATCACTTTACAGGCTGGCCCATCGGTTTGATGGTATTGATCGGCAACATTCCGCTCTTCGCGCTTGGCTGGCGTTTCCTCGGCGGACGCCGCTTTGCTTTGCGGACAGCTGTTGCCATTGTTACCTACTCCTTGCTCACGGATTTACTTTTGAAACTGCCATTCTTCGCTCCCAATGGCGCGGCGAGTGTATTGATCAATGACTTGAAAGGCGATATCTTCTTAAATTCATTGTACGGCGCGATCATCAGCGGTATTGGTTACGGATTGGTCTATCGCGCGCGCGGCACAAGCGGAGGCTCCGATATTCTGGCGCGCATCCTCAACAAGTGGCGCGGAGTATCCATGACGCAAAGTTATCTGGTTGTGGATACCGCTGTCATTTTATCTGCTGGATTCGTTTTTGGCTGGAAACAGGCCTTGTACGCCATGATCACCTTATACGTCAGCGGGCTTGTCGCTGAGACAGTGCTTGAGGGCGGCGGGACTGTCCGCACGGCCATGATCGTCACGAACAAGCCAGAGGATGTTTCTGCAAGAGTGATGGAAGACCTTGAGCGCGGCGTGACCGTCTTGGAAGGCACAGGCGCATTTACAGGAACATCGAAGCCTGTCTTGTATTGCGTGATCACACGCGCGGAAGTTGCAACGTTAAAAACGATTGTTAATGAAATCGACCCCGAAGCCTTTATGGTGATCGGGGTCGCGCATGAGGCGTTGGGGGAGGGGTTTAAGCCACTAAAAGGAAGGTAGAAAAAAGGTGACAGTCACTTTAAAAGTGACTGTCACCTGAATACATTATTTCCTTTTTATATACCCCAATTGATTGAGCATATTTTGATTATCGCGCCAATCTTTTGAAACCTTCACGCGCACTTCGAGAAAAACTTTTCTTCCGCCCATGTCTTCGATCTCTTTGCGCGCGGCGCTTGCGATGGACTTTAACATTTTGCCGCCTTCGCCGATGACGATCCCCTTTTGCGATTCGCGTTCCACAAAAATGGTGGCGGCGATATAAGCCATGCCATTCTCGCGTTCCTTGAATTCGTCAATGCGGACTGCCAGACTATGCGGCACTTCGTCGCGTAATATTTTCAGGCAGGATTCGCGGATGAGGTCTGCGGCGATGTCGCGCTCGTAAGAGTCGGTCACTTGTTCTTCGGGATAATCGGGAGGTCTCTGCGGAAGCAGGCTGATCAGTTTCTCAAGCAGTTCATCCAGCCCAAGCCTTTTCGTAGCGGACACTTTCAGCGCCTCGGCATGATTCAGCAATTTGACATATTCCTCGCTGTGAGCGGATTCGCCTTCGGCGTCAGCGTTGGGAATGTCTATTTTGTTTAGGACCAGCAAGCGGTGAGCGCGAAGCGGAAGCTTGTTGAGCAGGTCAGAGATGCGGATGTCGTCTTCTGTCGGTTCGGAGGAAGAATCCACCAGCCAGAGGATCACATCCACACCTGCCACGGCCTCTTCAGCCTCGTAATTCAGGAACTCGCCCAGTTTATGGCGAGCATGATGAATGCCCGGTGTATCCAGAAAAACGAGTTGGGCGTTTTCGAGGGTGAGGATTCCAAGCTGACGGCGGCGTGTGGTTTGCGGGCGCGGCGAAACGGCTGCAACCTTTTGTCCAAGCAGCGCATTGAGCAAAGTGGATTTGCCCACATTGGGACGTCCGATAATGGCGATAAAACCTGAATGATGCGCTGCGCGTGTCATGTGTTTTTTGGTTTCCCCGCACGTTTCATTAAATTAGAAGGAGACGTGCGGGATTTGTAATTCACGACTGCAAGACTCGCGATGATCAGTGCGCTGCCCGCGAGCAATTGCCACGAAAGTTGTTCATCGAGGAAGATCACGCCGAGGATGACGCCGCCAACTGGAAAGAGATAAGTGACAAGTGTCGTACGGGTTGGTCCGATTTCATGAAGAAGATAATATAACATGATTATGGCGAGGCCTGAGCCAGGTATGCCGAGCCAAAGAACCGCAACCCAGGTAATGGGCAGTGTGGGGATTAAAAATGGTTTTTCTGCAATAGGGCCAATCGCCCACATAAAGATCGTTGCGGTAATAAGCGGAAGCGCTCCGCGCTCCACGCCTGTAATATGTTGTGTGTATTTGCGTCCAAAAACCGCGCTCCAGGCATAAAAAAGAGATGCGAGAACAACGGCAAGCTGCCCAATGACGTTGAGGTGCTTGCTGGCGAGCAGGTCTTCACTAAAAAGAAGGACAACGCCCCCGAAGCCGATCAGCAGGCCAAGTACTTTGGGGACGGTCATCTTATCGTCGTGAAGCCAGAAGTGCGCGATGACAATCGTGAAGAGGGGAACCGTGGCGTTGAGAATGGATGCGACGGCTGAGTCGATGGTCTGCTCGCCCCATGAGATGAAGAAGATGGGAATGGCGAGGCTGGTGGGGCCAAGGATGGCATAGATGCCCCAGGTTTTCCAATCACGCGGCCATTTCACTTTTTGATAAATGGCAATGCCTGCCGCCGTGAGCGCACCAAACAACATGCGGAATGCAACCAGCGCCATGGGACCAATTTCCTGCACGCCAATTTTGATCCACAGGAAGGATGAACTCCAGATAAGTCCGAGGGTGATGAAGACGACCCAGTGTTTTGTTTTCATTTTGTTCCTATTCTAAAATCTTTAACATGAAGGACCCGGTTGAGTCCAATAAATACGACCCGCTGATGAGGGGGCAAATCCACGCACCGGTTATGGAGAAGATCACGCGACGACGCCCGAGGAATATATGAGAAGGACTTTCGCTCAACCAGCGTTAGAGAACGCTGATTACGCAAAAAATAATGTGATTGAGCGTAAAAGGCGCTCTCCAGCGCCGATTCTTAGAAACAAGCGAAAGTCCTGATGAGTTTGGTTTTATGAAATTGGTTCGAAAGTTCCATCCAAATACAGATAAAAGGCTTCCAATTTCAAACGAGGAAACAAAGCTTTGATTTTCTCTTGTGTATCCAATAAATCATGCTTGTGACGTTTGTAAGTCCCGTCACGTCCATAAGCGCGGCAATCTTCGTGGTTGATGAGGCACACTATTTCAATACTGTGGATCTGCACAGCCAGTTGGACATACTTCAAGATCATCTCGTAATCGTGCACGCCGCCGGCCAAAGCGACGATATCGAAGTTATCGTACCCAAAACGGACCGTGATCCACGGCTGGAGGAATTTTTGAAGACGATAGTCCATGCAATGGACAACCAGGGCGTCACAATGAATGATGGGTTTTTTGATTGGCATGTTTTCCTTTAATTGGTGGTCGAGCAGGTCGAGGCGACAGCCGAGACCGTATCGAGACCACATGTGATAGAGAGTGTTTTTATCATTTACTGGTCTCGATATGTGTCTCGCCGCAAGGCAGCTTGAAACTACTCAACCAGCGGAGCAGTTATAAAACTTCGCCTTCACTTCTTTTCAAAAACTTTCCATCACCACTCTTGCCCAGCCACTGTGCTCCATCCACGATCAACTTGCCGCGCAGGAAAACTTTTTCGGGAACCCCTTTCAATTCCCAACCCTCATACAAATTGTAATCGGTCCGCTGGTGAGATCGCGCCACGCCATATTTCACTTTTTTCTCTGGATCCCAAATCACAATATCCGCATCTGCGCCTACCAGCAGGGAACCTTTGCGCGGATATAGGCCAAATATCCTGGCAGGGTTGGCGCTGGTCAACTCAACAAATTGATTCGCGCTGATCTTGCCTGTGCCCACACCTTGAGTCCATAAGACAGGCAGGCGGTCTTCAATACCTGGCAGGCCATTTGGAATTTTTGTGAAATCATCTTTACCAAGTTCCTTGCCCGCAATTGCGATCTCCCTGCCTTCATAAATAATGGGCTGTGTGCCGTCAAAGAAAAATGGACAATGATCCGTGCCAACCGTTTGCAAAATGCCGTCGCGCAGGCCTTCCCACAAACGCGTGTTGTCTTTTTCCGTTCGTATCGGCGGTGAGCAGATCCACTTTGCGCCATCGGGACGGCGCAAATGCTCCGCCGTGAAAAACAAATACTGTGGACAAGTCTCGCCCATTACTTTGACGCCGCGTTCGCGGGCGTACTTGAGCATGTCCACTTCGCCGCCTGCATTCATGTGGACGATGTAAACCGACGCATCCGCATCTGCGGCCATGCCTGCTACTCGTAATGTGGCATCGATTGCGCCCCAGCCGGGCCGCGTCAATGCGTGCCATTCGGGAGTTGTATGCCCTGCAGCAAGGGCGTCCGCAACCAGCGTTTCGATGACATCACCATTTTCGCAATGCGCCATGACCAATAAGCCGTTGTCTCTGGCGATTTGCATGGCTTTGAAGATACTGCCATCGTCAATGCGTAAACGTCCGTTGTAGGCTGTGAAGACTTTAAGCGTTTGAATGCCCATGCCTCGCAAGGATGGAATCTCTTTGGCGATCCTGTCATTGAATTGCGTGAGGTTCATATGGAAGGAATAGTCAATTGCGGCTTTTTCCGCTTTCTTCATCCATAAATCAACGGAATATTTGAAATCGCCCTCGCCTTCCCTCACCTCAACTCCTCTCCCAGCAGGAGAGGGGCGAGGAGAGAGGGGAACAAAGTCCATTACGGTGGTTGTCCCGCCAAATGCTGCGGCTTTGTGACCTGTGTAATGGTCGTCGGATGAAACGGTGTTGAACATCGGCAGATCCAAATGGACGTGCGGGTCCACACCGCCGGGCAGGATCAGCTTGCCCGAAGCATCGATCACTCGTGCAGGATCAACTTCCAGTTTAAGTCCGATGCGAGTGATCTTTTCATCCTCGATCAAAATATCGGATTGAAATGTGTCTGACGGGCTGATCAATGTTCCGTTCTTAATCAAGGTTTTCATGGCGCTCCTGTTTGCGCTTTATTTTATACCAAAATGAATCTGATATAATTTTGCAAATGAACCCAAAGCGTTTTATGATCCTGTTGACCCTTGTCAGTTTGCTCGGGCTTGGGCTGTGGCTGCCGGCGAACGCCGCGCCCGGTCTGCAGCAGTTACCCCCCACGCCCACCGCGGGCGCGGATGGCCGTATTATCTATGTTGTGCAGCCAGGCGATAATTGTATTCGCGTGGCGGCTTTGAATGGCATTACTGTGGACCAACTCCGCCAGTTGAATTCCAAACTGGATGAAAATTGTACACTGATTGCCGGGCAGGAATTGCTGATCGGTATTGTCTTGTTGGAGGGGACGCCCACCCCAGGCCTTGGACCTGCACTTGGAACGCCGACGGTCACTTTCACGCCTTTATCTGGCACAACAGAAGTTTGCATTTTGCTGTTTGAGGATACAAACGGCAATGCCCTGCGCGAAGAGACCGAGCCTGCTGTGGCGGGCGGCGCGGTCAGTTTGACGGAGATCAATGGCGAATACTCTGCCGCGCAGGATATGATCATTCCAACTGACCCTGAAGCCTATCAGGGTATCTGTTTCTCCGATATCCCTGAAGGGAATTACAACATTACGATGGGTATCCCGGATAATTACAACCCGACCATGGACTTGGATTATTCCCTGGATGTAAATGCCGGCGACCGCGCCTTTGTAGATTTTGGGATCCAATCCAGGGATGTGGTCGCGGACCCCGGTGCGGCTGGAGAAAGCAGTGGCGGCACATCTCCGCTGCTTGGTATTATTGGAGGCTTGTTCCTGCTGGGCGGAGCCGCGCTGGGATATTATGCGTGGCGCTCCGGCAGGCCGGAAAGTAAGCTGTCAGGCGGCGGATTCCTGAAAAAGTAAAGAGTGCAGGGGTTGTCTAAAAAGAGGATGGAAAACATGGAAAAAGAGTCAGGAGAGAGCGAGAGATAATAAAACTGGCGGTCATGGGATCGCCAGTTTTCGTAAATTGTGAGCCATGCAGACCAAGCCCCACTCAATCTCTACCTTTTTCAAACCCCTGAGCATGAATCTGCGGAAGTTCATGTTGTGTTTTATAT
>Ga0194127_10000891_pt1 | contig 46366 bp, 38 predicted proteins | sample TA2KigC100mmetaG_FD_148624 | JGI IMG/M metagenome (GOLD analysis project Ga0194127, IMG submission 148624) | Freshwater microbial communities from Lake Tanganyika, Tanzania - TA2015036 Kigoma Deep Cast 100m | ecosystem: Environmental > Aquatic > Freshwater > Lake | place: Tanzania: Lake...
CCAACGGCGCGTCTCGCCGAGCGCATGGCCGAATCGCCTTCGTCCTTCCCGCAGGTCGACCTGCAGTTCGAACGGCAGACCGGATCGGGCCGCGAGGTGGTGCGGCTGCCGTTCGTGGTCACCGTGCTCGCGGACCTCGCCGGAGCCGCCGCGCTGCAGCCGCTGGGAGAGCGCGGAGTGCTCGCGATCGCGGGACCGACGTGCGGCGGTGCACTCGCGCAGGTCCGACCCGCCCTCGTGCTCGAGGTCGAGGACCTGCTCGGCGGAACGGACGGTGGGTTCCGGGTCGAACTCGGCTTCGGTTCGCTCGAGGACTTCGGTCCGGAGGCGGTCGCGCGCAGGGTGCCGGCACTCGGCGCGCTGCTCGCGCGCCGCGGCGAGTTCCTGCCGGACGTGAACCGCGCGCCGGCCGCGGACCTGCTCGGCGACGTGCTGGCAGCGACCGACCGGCAACGCGGTGCTGCGCCGGGGGACGCGCGCGCCGAGGTCGATCGGGCCATTTCGCGGCAGCTCGACGCGGTGCTGCACGACCCGGCCTTCCAGGCGCTCGAGGCGTCGTGGCGCGGGCTGCGGCAGCTCGCGCTCGCGGCCGGCGGCAGCGGGCGCGTGCTGGTCCGCGTGCTGCCGGTGCGGCGCGGCGAACTGCTCGCCGACGTGCGGTCCGGGCCCGCCGCGACGCAGCGGGCCCTGTGGCAGCTCGTGCGCCCCGACCGCCACGGCGCCACGTCGCTGTTCGTCCTGGACTTCGCCTTCGGCCGCGGCGCCGAGGACGTCGAACTGCTGCGCGGCCTCGCGGACCTCGCCGTGGCGGCGGGGGCGCCGCTCGTCGCCGGGGCCGCGCCGGAGCTGTGCGGCGTGCCGGGTTTCCCCGAACTCGGCGCGATGCGGCGGTTCGACGCGGTGTTCGACAAGGAGCGGCCCGAGAACGCGCGCTGGACGACGTTCCGCGGCGAGGACCGGTCGCGCTGGACCGCGCTCGTGCTGCCGCGCTGGTGCGCGCGGCCGCCGCACCGGCCCGGCGACGCAGCGGACGGGGCGTTCGCGCACGCCGAGGTGGTGCTCGGGGCGGCCGACCGGCCGTGGGGCAACGGGGCGTGGTCGGTCGCGGCCTCGATCGCGCGCGCGGTCGCTCGCACCGGCTGGCTCGGCGACGGCGACCTGCGGGCGGCGGGCGGCGGCGGGACGGACGGGGACCTCGAGGTGGAACTCGATGCGGAGCGGGGGAGCCAACTGCAGCGCCACGGCCTGCTGGCGCTGCTGCCGCCCGGCGCCGCGGCGGCAGGCTTGCGCGCGAGCACCGTGCACCGGCCGAAGCAGTTCACCGACGAGGCGGCCACGGCGAGTGCGTTCCTGTCGGCGCAGCTCGCGCAGCAGATCGCGCTGTCGCGCCTCGGCCATCACCTCGCGGCGATGCGCGCTGCGGGCGCCGGGGGCAGCGCGGCCGAGTGGCAGCAGCGGTTCTCGCAGTGGCTCGATCGCTACGTCGGCGACGACGGTGCGCCCGCCGCGGCGCGCGCAGGGCGGCCGCTGCGCGAAGCCTACGTCGAGGTCGAGCCGGACCCGCGTGCGCCCGGCCGGCTGCGCGTCGTGCTCGGCATCTGCACCGGTGCCGAACCCCATCCCGACGGGTTCGCGCAGCTGGTCTTCGAGGTCTGACGCGTCCGCGGTGCCGCGCGGCCGCCGGGCCCGCCCTTCCCTTCGCGGCGCCCGGGCGCGACGCTTGTGCAATGAAGTCCGCACCCGACCACCACGACGCCGAGCTGATCCTGAGGATCTACGACCTGCGCCGCGAGGCCGTCATGCGCGCCTCGCGCGACGCGATCAACAAGGACTACTGGCCGCGCAACGCCGAGGAGGCGACGCGCGTGCTGGCCCCCGAGCACCCGCTGAACGCGGCCTACCGGCAGACCTCGTCCTACTGGGAGATGGTCTACGGCATGGCCAGGCACGGCGTCGTGCACTCGGAGTTCCTGCTCGAGAGCAACGGCGAGGGCTTGTTCCTGTTCGCGCGGGTCGAGCCGTACCTGGCGCAGATCCGCGAGCAGACGAGCCCGCGCGCGTTCCGCAACGCCGAGTGGCTCGCGAACTCGGGCGACCTCGCGCGCGCGATCATGGCGACGTTCCGCGAGCGCATGAAGAAGCGGTTCGGCGGCACGTAGCGGCGCGCCGGGCGGGCGCAACCGCCGCCGGGGTTGCCCGCGGCACTCGCGCCGCGTTCGCCCGGCCGGAACGGCGCTGGTGGCGCGGGTCCGCGGTTGCCGCGCGCGGCGCGGCGGGTAGCGTGGCTGCCCACCCATGGCGGATTGGCTGACCAGACATTGCTCGGACGAGGTTCCGCCGGAGATCAGCGCGCGCGGGGCCGCCCTCTGCCACAGCAGGCGGGTGATGCTCCGGGAGCTCGGGGCGCATCGTGCCATGGCGGTCGTGCGCGGCACCATGGACTACACGGTGGTCGTCACGCAGCTCGACTCGCCGCACGCAGTGGTTTGCTCCTGCGAGTGCCAGTACTTCGCGGACCACTCGATCTGCAAGCACGTGTGGGCCGTACTGCTCACCATCGAGAGCGTGCGCGCGGGCCCTGCCGAGGCGGAGCAGTCCTGCGCCGATGCCGATGGTGCAGCGCACCCGGCGACGCTGCCGCGCCCGCGGTTCCGAACCGCCGAAACTCCCGAGTGTCCCTGCCAGGGGACGATCACCTTGGAGATCATCAACCTGGGGGACTACCCGATCGAACTGCACCCGTCGATGCCCATCTGCCAGTTGGTCGTCGAGGAGGTGCGAGGCGTGCCGTTCCGCAACGACAGCCAGTTCCAGGGCCAGGTTCGAGCCGTCGGCGGCGGCTGATCGGGGCGCGTGGCTGCGACACCCGAGGCTCGCAACCTCCTTGTTGTGGGCTACAGTCGGCAGTCCGGGCGGCACCGCCGCCTGCAAACTCGCACGGAAGGACTCCCTTGGCACGACCGAAGAAGAGCGCTCCGGCGGGCGGGCCGCAGCCCGCTGCCTGCCGTCGACCCGAGGCGTCGTCGCTGCTGCGGCCCGAGGTCGGCACGCAGGCGCAGTTCCCGAAGAAGAAGCTGCCGGTGGCCCAGGCCAGGTCCGAGGACGTCAGTAAGGTCGGCCGCGACCAGGAGACCAAGGACTGGTACCGTTTCGAACAACCCGGTCTCGACGTGTTCGACCCGGGCGAAGGCACGGCCGACCACCGTGCCGCCTACGACGTGCCCTGCCGGATGCTCGACGCCGACTGCAACGGCCTCTGGTCCAAGGCGACGCAGGTCTTCCTCCCGCGCTCCGCCGCGTGGGACGACCTGCAGCGTGCCTCGAAGGGGCAGTACGACGACACCGTCCGGAGCCACCTCGCCGGCACCACGAGGACGTTGTTCCGCGACGGCGAGCACGGCCAGGTCGCGATCGAGGTCATCGACTGCGGCAACGAGCTGCTCGTCGTCGACGACGTGAAGGAGGCCAGGTGATCGACAAGGTCACGATCCGGAACTGGAAGCGCTTCGAGCAGATCGAGTTCGACCTCGAACGCCGTCACATCGTCCTCGTCGGGCCGAACAACTGCGGCAAGACCACGGTCCTGCAAGCCATCGCCGCATGGGGCTTCGCGCTGCGGCGCTGGCGCCAGACCAATCACGACCTGAACGAGCGGAACGGCTGGCAGAGGATCCCGATCACGCTCGAGCAGTTCGTGCCGGTCAGCGTCCGGTCGTTCGACCTGCTGTGGCGGGACCGGCAAGCGGGCAAGCCGATCGAGATCGAAGTGAGCTGCGGCACCAAGAGCGTCGGCATGGAGTTCGAGGCGGATCCCCAGAGCCCGTTCCAGATGTTCGTGCGTCCGACGCACGCCTCGAATGCGCCGTCGATCGAGTCGCTCACGTGCTCGACGTTGTTCGTTCCCGCGATGACCGGCATGTTGCTCGAAGAGCCGGTGCTCACGAAGCCCAAGATCGAACAGATGCTCGGCCGCAACCGTCCAGGTGAAGTGCTGCGGAACCTCGTGGCGGACGTGGCTGGTGATCCCGAGGCGTGGCGTAGCCTCAAGGCCACGGTCGTCGACCTGTTCGGAATCGAGTTGCTCGACCCGGATGCGGCGGGTGCCGACATCGTCGCGGACTACCGGCAGATCGGCGGGAACGCGCGGTTCGATCTCGCGAGCGCAGGCAGCGGCTTCCAGCAGGTGGTCATGTTGCTGGCGTTCCTCGAACGGCAGCGCGGTTCGATCCTGCTGCTCGACGAGCCGGATGCCCACCTGCACGTGTTCCTGCAGGAGCGCATCGTGGAGGTCCTGCGCGACGCCGCCACGCGTTCGGGTTCGCTGCTCGTCGCTGCGACGCACTCGGAGGTGATCCTGGATTCGGTGGACTACGACGAGATCTGCGTGCTGATGGAGAAGCCGCAGCGATTGGTCGACGACGCGGGCAAGGCGACGCTGAAGGACGCGCTCCGGGTCATCGACCACGAGGACCTCGCGAAGGCGCGTCTGGTGCCCGGCGTCCTCTACCTCGAGGACTACACGGATCTCGCGATCCTGCGCGAGTTCGCGCGTGTGCTCGGGCATCCGGCGGCGAACGTGCTCGGCCCGGCGGCGTACTGGCGCAAGGTCGTCGCGAGTCCGGGATCGAAGCGCCCCGGCATCTCCGCCCAGGATCACTTCGACGCTCTGCGGCTGGCGCGGCCCGGCTACCCGGGCTTCCAACTCGTCGACGGCGACTCGAAGGAGGAGGGGCCGCGCGACAAGACCTACGGCACTCCACCGAAGCGCCGGTGGCCTCGCTACGAGATCGAGAGCTACCTGGTGCAGCCCGAATCCCTCGAACGCTTCGTGCTGCGCCACGCCGATCTGGCGGCCGGGCTGGGTCATGTTCAGCGGATGCGTGACAAGATGGCCGAACTGCTCACGTCCCAGTTCGTCGCCGATCCGATGTCGACCACGGTTCCGGCGCAGGCGGTGCTCAAGGGAACGAAGGCGAGCACGGAGCTGCTGCCGCCGATCCTGGAGGCCGGCGGCCTGCCCGCCTTCCCGAAGAAGCGGTTCCACGAGCTCGCGGCGCAGATGATGCCCAGCGAGATCCACCAGGACGTGAGGGATGTTCTCGACGCGATCTGCACGGCGTTCGGTATCCCCCTGGCGTCGCCGGCTCCTGCCGGAGGTGCGCCGTGACCGGGTTCGAGATCCCGACCGCGATCCTGGGCAGTGCGTACGCAGAACCGATGGAGCACGGGTGGCTGCTGCCCGACAAGCCAGCGGAGCGGCGAGACGGCCGCCGGCCGTCGACGCGGTAGCTCACCGCCGCTCGAGCAGCGTCACCATCTCGACGTGCTCGGTGTGCGGGAACAGGTCGCACAGGCGCACGGCGGCGATCCGGTAGGCCGCGGCCAGCGCTCCGAGGTCGCGCGCGAGCGACTCGAGCGAGCACGACACGAGCAGCACGCGGGGCGGGGCGGCGGCGAGCACGGCCGCGGTGCCCGGTTCCTGCAGTCCCGCGCGCGGCGGATCGGCGACCAGCAGGTCGCACGCGGGCAGCGGTGCACTGCCGAACGTCTGCTCGCGCACCTCGCCGCCGAGAAAGCCGTTCGCCTGCAGGTTGCAGCGCGCGTCCGCGCACGCGTCCGGCGAACTCTCGACCAGGGTCACGCGGGCGGCGCCGGCGCGCAGCAGCCGCAGGCCGAACGCGCCGATGCCGCCGTAGCCGTCGACGATGCACAGGCCCCGCACGTCGCCGAGCATCGCGAGCGCCGGCCGGAACAGGATCGCCTCGGCGTGGCGGTTGTGCTGGCAGAAGCTCGTGAACGACACGCGCAGCGACAGGCCGGCGACCGCGTCGGTCTGGAAGGTCTGGCCGCGCAGCGGCAGCGGGGGCGGGCCCAGCAGCGCGTTGCCCGGGTCCGGGTTCACGTTGAGCACGGCGCCGACGAGGCACAGCGCCCGGCCCTGGTCGTCGCAGAGCCCGCTCGCTGCCTGCCACAGCGCTTCGGCCATGGCCGGGCGTTCGGAGAAGTCGGCGCGGGTGACCACGAAGCCAGCGAGCAGTTCGTTGCTGCCCGGCATCACGCGGGCGCGGAAGGCGCGCACGAGGCCGCGGTGGGTCGTCTCGTCGTAGACGGGCAGGCGCAGCGCGCGCAGCAGCTCGCCGGCGCGCACGCCGAGTTCGGTCAGCGCGCGGTGCTGGATGCGGCAGTCGCGGATCGGCTCGACGACGTGGCTGCCGGCGCGGTAGATGCCGAGCGTCGCCTGCCGCGCGTGAAGCTGCACGGGATACAGGATCGTCGTGCGGTCGTGGCGCGGGGTGCGCGGCGGCGGCGCGATCGCGACGTCGACCGCGCCGAGGAACGGCGCCAGCAGCGCGCGCGCGCGCTGCTGCTTCTGCAGCAGTTGCTCGCCGATCGGCACGTCGAGCCGGCTGCAGCCGCCGCAGCGGCCGAAGTGGGGACAGTGCAGCGGCGTGTCGACGGGCTCGGGCAAGGCGGGGCATGCTACCGCGTTGTCGGCGCAGTCGTCGCTGTCGCCGCAGGTTGGTCGCGGACCTCTGCGGGGCACTTCGTTAGACTGCCGCCGGTGAGCGCCGCGCGACCCAGCTACGGCTCCGTGCCGATCGACGAGTTCCTGATCGTGTTCGCGGCGCTCAGCGAGGGCGGCGGCCTCCACGCGCCCGGCCTGCGCGCGCTGCCGCTCGGCGTCGGCAAGGTCGCGGCGGCGGTGTCGCTGTCGGGCTGGCTCCGGCAGATGCCGGCGACGCGCGCGGTGCTGCTGTTCGGCGTGGCCGGCGCCTATCCCGACCGCCACCGCCAGGGCCAGGCGCCCGTGCGGCGCGGCGGCCTCTGCGTGGTCGGCAGCGACCGGTTCGGCGACGAGGGCGTCGAGACGCCGGCGGGCTTCCAGGACCTCGAGGCGCTGCAACTCGGCGACACGGGGCCGTTCCCCGCGAACCCGCGCATGAGCCGGGCCGCCGCCGAACGCCTCGGCGCGCCGATCGTGCGCGGCGTCACGGTCAGCACCTGCAGCGGCACCGAGGCGGCGTCGAAACGCATGCAGCGGCGCAGCGGCGCCGACGTCGAGACGATGGAGGGGGCGGCGGTCGCGTGGGTGTGCCGGCAGGTCGAGGTGCCGCTGCTGCACGTGCGCGCGATCAGCAACTGGACCGGCGACCGCGCGCGCGGCGAGTGGGATCTGCCGGGCGCCATCGAGGCGGTGCAGGGCGCGGTGCGCAAGCTGTGGGGGACCTGAGCGCGGCCGCGCCGCCCGCCAGGGAACGCCGCCGCGGCGGCGTGTGCGCGGCGCGCTCCGGACGCGTCGCCGCGGTGCGGCGTCCGGGAACTCAGAAGGCCAGCGAGGCGCGGTGCACGCCGTCCTTGGTCTCGCTCTCGAACCACAGGCGCGCACCCGCGGGCAGCGGATCGGGCACCGGCACCGGCCCGTGCATGCTGCGGTCGCCCTCGTTCGCGAGGCGGGCCTTCATCGAGCCGACGCCCGACTCGATGCCGACCCAGACCCGCAGCGCGGCAGGGCGCTGCGTGCCCGCGGGGAACTCCACTTCGTAGTCGGCTTCCTTGCCGGGCACCGCGTCGCCGTGGCGCACGACCTGCACCGTGAGCGGCCCGATTGCGAGCGCGCCGAGCGCGTGCTGGGCGCCGTGGTCGGCGGCGGGCGCCGCCGGGGCCGGGGCCGGCTCGTCCTGGTGCACGGTGCCGTCGGCGTGCACGTGGCTGCCTTGGGGATGGTCGCCGCCGCCGCAGGCAGCGAGCAGCAGGGCGGGGATCAGGAGCGGGGAACAGCGCATCGGTCTACTCCTCGGGGGTCGGTGCCACCGGCGCGGGCAGGCGCCGGCGGCGGAACAGCAGATGGAAGCCGGCCGGGACGACCAGCAGGTTCAGGAAGGTCGACGACAAGAGGCCGCCGAGCACGACGACCGACAGCGGCGCCAGGATCTCGCTGCCGGGCCTGCCGGCGGCCCAGACCAGCGGCACGAGGCCGAGCGCCGCGCACAGCGCGGTCATCAGGATCGGCACGAGCCGTTCGCGCGAACCCGCGCGCACGGCCTCCTCGCACGAGCGGCCCTCGCGCATCAGGTCCAGGTAGTGGCGCACGAGCAGGATGCCGTTGCGCGCGGCGATGCCGAACAGCGTCACGAACCCGACCATGCTCGCAATCGAGATCACCGGCGTCTGGTAGCGGCCGCCGCCGAGCCCGAACAGCGCCAGCGCGTTGCCGAGCAGGTGCGGCGACTCGACCAGGAAGATCGCGACGATGCCGCCGATCAGTGCCAGCGGCAGGTTGACCATCACGAGCCCGGCGGCGAGGAACGAGCCGAGCGCCTGGTAGAGCAGCATCAGCATCAACACCACGACCAGGGCACCCATCCACAGGATCGTGCGGCTCGCCGACTGCTGCGCCTCGAACTGGCCGCCGAACGTGACCGTGCAGCCGGTCGCGTGCACGAGCGGTTCGACCCGCTCGCGCACCGCGGCGACCAGCTGGCCCAGGTTGTAGCCCTCGGCGACGTTGCACGAGACGGTCGCCTTGCGGCGCGAATTCTCGCGCGCGATCAGGTTGCTGGTGCGCTCGAGGCCGATGTCGGCGACGTCCCGCAGCCGCACCAGGGCACCGCCCGCGCCGCGCAGCAGCAGGCGCCGCACGTCGTCGACGGTGCGCCGTTCGTCGGGGTGCAGCCGCACGACGAGCGCGGTGCGGCGGATGCCCTCGGCGACCTCGGCGACGGTCGCGCCCATCAGCGCGTGCTGCACCTGCGCTGCCGCGGCCGCCGGCGACAGCCCCGCGGCCGCGAGTTCGGCGGGCCGGTAGCGCACCGGCAGCGACGCGATCGTGACCTCGCGGTTCGCCGCGACGTCGCGCGTGCCCGGGATCCGCAGCAGTTCCGTCTCGATGCGCTTCGCCAGGTCGCGCAGCACGGCGAGGTCGTCGCCGCGCACGTCGACCGCCAGCGCCGCGGGCGTGCCGGACAGCACGTGGGAGACGCGGTGCTCGATCGGCTGGCCGACGTTGGTCGTGATGCCGGGCATGCTCGCGAGCACCGTGTCGATCGCCGCGCGCACCTCGTGCGGGTCGTGGTCGGGCAGGATCGCGACGTCGATCTCCGAGCTGCTGACCGGTTCGGCGTGTTCGTCGCGTTCGGCGCGGCCCGTGCGGCGCACGACCGAACGCACGCCCGGCAGCTCCGCGAGCCGGCGCTCGACGCCGGTCGCCATGCGGTCGCTCTCGGCGAGCGAGGTGCCGGGCGGCGCCATCAGCATCACCGTGAACGTGCCCTCGTGGAACTCGGGCAGGAAGCTGGTGCCGTAGGTGGCGGCGAGGCCGAGGCTGCCCGCGGTCGCGAGCGCGGTGCCGGCGAGCAGGGTCCGGCCGTGGCGCAGGGCCCACCGCAGGGCCGGCGCGTAGCCGCGTTGCAGCCAGCGCACGAGGAACCCCTCCCGCACTTCGCCGCGCGCGCCGACCCTGCGCAGCAGCAGCGAGCACAGGGCCGGGGTCACCGTGAGCGCCACCAGCAGCGAGGCCAGCGTCGACGTGATGTAGGCGATGCCGAGCGGCCGGAAGAACCGCCCCTCGAGCCCCTGCAGGAACAGGAGCGGCACGAACACCATCACGATGATCACCGTCGCGAACACCATCGGGCTCCGGATCTGGTTGCTCGCGGCGAACACGACCTGCACGGTTCCCTGGCGCTGCCCGGGCGGCAGGGCGGCGTTCTCGCGCAGCCGGCGGAACACGTTCTCGACGTCGATGATCGCGTCGTCGACGAGGCCGCCGATCGCCCCCGCGAGTCCGCCGAGCGTCATCACGTCGATCGACAGGCCGGCGGCCCACAGCACCAAGAGCGCCCCGGCGAGGCTCAGCGGCAGAGCGGTCAGCGTGATCGCCGTCGTGCGCACGTCGAGCAGGAACAGCACGAGCACGATCACGACGAACACCGCCGCGTCGCGCAGCACGCGCACGAGGTTGTCGAGCGACAGGCCGATGAAGTCCGACTGCCGCATCACGTGGCGGTTCAGCAGCAGGCCCTCGGGCATCGCCAGCTCGGCCTGGTCCAGCTTCTGGTCGATCGCCTCGGTCAGCAGCAGCGTGTTCGTGCCCGGCGCCTTCTGCACCGACAGCACCACGGTCGGGCGGCCGCGTTCGGTCGCGGTGCCGCGCTTTTGCGCCGGGCCGAGCCGCACCTCGGCGACCTGGCCGATCGTGACGGGGTTGCCGTCGCGGTAGCGCACCACGGTGCCGGCGACGTCGGCGACCGAGCGCACGCGGCCCGTCTGGCGGATCGGCAGCTCGAGGCCGTTCACGTCGGCGAGGTAGCCGGCACCCGCGGTGCTGTGCGCCTGCTGCGCCGCGTCGATCACGTCCTCGAGCGACAGGTCGTGCAGCAGCAGTTGCTCCTGGTGCACGTCGACCTGGTACTCGGGCAGTTCGCCGCCGATCGCGACCACCTGCGCGACGCCGGGCACCGCGAGCAGCTGGTTGCGCAGGTCGAACTCCGCGTAGCTGCGCACGTCCATCGGCGACAGCGCGCCGTCGGGCGACGACAGCGACAGCAGCATGATCTCGCCGGTCAGCGACGTGATCGGCGTCAGTTCGGCGTGCGCGTTCGGCGGCAGCTGCTCGCGCACGCTCGCGAGCCGGTCGCCGACGAGCAGCCGTGCCCGGTGGATGTCCTGGCCCCAGCCGAACTCGACCCAGACGATCGACAGGCCGATCGAACTGGCGCTGCGCACGCGGCGCAGGCCCGACAGGCCGTTGACCGAGGATTCGATCGGGAACGTGACGTTCTGCTCGACCTCGTCGGCGGCGAGGCCGGGCGCCTCGGTCATCACGACGACCGTCGGCGCGTTGAGCTCGGGGAACACGTCGAGCGGCATGCGCGGGATCTGGAAGGCGGCGGCGGCGAGCAGCAGCAGCGCGGCGAGCAGCACGAACCCGGGGCGCGCGAGCGCGATGGCGATCAGGTGGCGGGACATCGTGCGTTCGCTAGTGCGGCTTGTCGTGGAAGGTGCCGTCGGCGTGGAAGTGGCCGGCGCGCTGCGTGGTGCCCGAACTCGCGAGCATCAGCTCGTAGGCGCCGGCCAGCACCACGGTGTCGCCGTCGACGAGCCCGCTCTTGACCTCGACCCAGCGGCCGTCGTCGACGCCGAGGTCGGCCTCGACGCGGATCACCCGATCGGGGTTCGCCGGGTCGCGGCGGAAGAACACGGCGCGCAGCCCGTCGCGCATCACGGCGCCGCGCGGGATCGCCAGCTCGGCGGCGGCTCCGCCCGCGGTCTCGAACTCGAGGAACGCGGCGAAGCCGGGGCGGGCCCAGTCCGGTGCCTGCTCGACGGCGAGGAACAGGTCGAGCGTGCGCTGCGTCGGATCGGCCTCGGCGCCGAGCAGCAGCCTGCCCTCGACGGGCGTCCGGCCGTCGCCGGGGCTCGTGACCACGCGCGCTGGCTGGCCGGCGCGCACGCGCGCGAGGTCGCCCTGCGGGCACTTGGCGCGGAAGCGCACCCTCTCGAGGTCGACCACGGTGGTCACGAGGCCGCCGGTCTCGACCCAGGCGCCGCTGGCGACGGGCAGCTCGACGGCGAGCCCGGCGGCGGTCGCGCGCACGGCCAGCTGGTCGAGCTGCTGCCAGCGCGGCAGCGGCTGCGCGGTGCCTGGAACGTCCGCTGCGAGCTCCTCGGGCGTCGTGCCGGCGTGCGTGGCGGCGGCCGCGAGCATGAGCCGGAACCGCTGTTCGCCGGCGTCGCGCGTCGCCTCCAGCTCGGCGCGCTTCGCCGCCGTCTCGGCGTGGTGCTCGGCGGCCTCCGCGGCCTGCGCGCGCAACTGCGCGAGCTGCACGCGCGTCGCCGCGAGCTCGGTCGCCTGGCCGCCGACGCTCTGCCGGGTCGCCTCGAGGTTCTGCAGGCGTTCCTGCACCACGACCGCCGCCTCGCGCAGGCTCTGTTCGTGCGCGTGGTGCGCTTCGAGCAGCGGCTGCATCGTCGCGATGCGCGCCGCGGTGATCTGCAGCTCCGTGCGCAGCTCGCCGAGTTCGCGCTGCATGCGGCGCCACTCCGGCGAGTCGAGCGTGTAGAGCAGGTCGCCGGGCACCACGGGCTGCAGCGGCTGCACGGCCACGTGCACGCGGCCGGCGATCGGCGTGCGGTGCTCGACGCGCGCCGCCGGCAGCAGCTCGAAGTGGCCCGGCAGCCGCAGCGTCACGGCGACGCGGCGGCGTTCGACCGGCACGAAGACGACGCCGAGGTTCTCGCGCACGGGTGCCGGCACGTCGATGCGGTCGGTCGCGGCCGCGGGCGCCGCGGCTCCCGCGGCGGGCGCGGACGGTGGCTCCGGCGCGCAGGCAGCGAGGCAGAGGGCGAGCGGGAACAGCGGGCGGGGTCTCATCGCGGGTCTCCGGAACGGGTCGGTGCGGGGCGGGCCGCCGGCGGCAGGAGCCCGTCGGGCCAGAACAGCGCTTCGGTGGCGGCGTGTGCCGCGGCGGCGGCGAGGCCGGCGTCGAGCGCCTGCAGGCGCGCGTCGTGGGTGCGCACGAGCGCGTCGAGGATCAGCAGCGTGTCGAGGTCACCGAGGGCCGCGAGGCGGCGGCCGTCCTCGAGCTGCTGCGCGGCGAGCGGCAGCAGTTCGCCGACCACCGCAGAGCGCCGTGCCTGCGTGGTGCGCTCGAGCAGTTCGGCGCGCGCGAGATCCTGCACGAGCTGCTCGTGGCCGCAGCGCAGGGCCTCGGCGGCGAGGTCGCGTTCGGCGCGGGCGCGCGCGCGCTCGGCCGCGTTGCGGTTCCACAGCGGCAGCGGCAGCGTGAACCCGAACGTGAGCCGCGGCTGTGCGTCCTCCTCGGCGAAGCCGGGCCGCAGCACGAGTTCGGGCCATTGGCGGCGGATCGCGAGCTCGAGGCGCCGTTCGGCGGTCGCGTGGGCGCAGCGCAGGCGCAGCAGGCGCGGGCTGTCGGCGAGCCGCTGCGCGCGCGGCAGGTCCGTGGCCGACCGGGCCGGCACGGCGAGGGCCGGCTGCAGCTCGACCGGGGCCGCGGGGTGCAGGCCGAGCAGGGCCCTGAGCTCGAGCTCGCCCGCCGCGAGGCCGGCCTCGGCGGCGGCGAGTTCGTGGCCGCGCGCGAGGCGTTCGAGCCGGAACGCGCGCGCCTGCATCTGCGTGAGCTCGTTGGCGGCGGCGAGCCGTTCGGCCATGCCCGCGAGTTCGTCGAGGGCTGCGCAGAGATCGCGCAGCAGTTCGGTGCGCTGCCGGTCGGCGCTCCAGCGCAGCCACGCGGCGTCGAGGCGGTCGAGCACGGCGAGTTCGGCGAGCTGCGCCTCGGCGAGCGCTTCCTCGTGCTCGCCCGCGGCGGCGGCGCGCTGCAGCGCGAGCCGGCCGTCGAGCGGCAGCTGCAGGCCGAGCGACCCCGCGGCGAGCCAGGGGTGTTCGACCTGCTCGAGGATGCGCGCGATGTCGCCGTCGAGTTCGGGGTCGGCGGGGCGACCCGCGTGTTCGGCGGCGGCCGCGGCGACCACCGCACGCTGCCGTGCGAGCCGGCAGTCGGGGTGGAACCAGAGCGCGACGAGCTGCCCTTCGGCGAGCGAGAGGCCGTCGGCGAGGTCGAACGGAGCCCCGGCCGGCGCGGCGGCGCGGTCTGCCAGCAGCTCGCGCAGTGCCGCTGGGTCGGGCAGGCGCGCGGCGAACGCGGCGGCGTGCGCTGCCAGGTCGACGGGGGCGGGCGCGTAGGTCTCGCAACCGGCGGCGAGCAGGAACCCGAGCGTGAAGGCGGTGCGAAGCGGGCGGAACGTCGGCATGCGGGTCGGCGAGCGGGGACGACGGGGGCGTGAGACCGCGCGCGGAGTCCCGGCGCGGCACGACGGACCGTGCCCGCGCTAGCGCCGCAGGACCGTGCAGACGATGAGCTCGGAGTGCCGCTCTGGGCGCGGCGGGCCGGTCGCCGGCGGCCGCGCGTGCGGTTCGCGCGGCTCGGCGGGCGGTGCCGACGGCAGGGTCCACGCCGTGGCAGGCGGCGGTTCGGTCAGCGCTCGCGGCAATCCGTAGCGCGGTGCCGGCGCCAGTTCGATCGGGAACGTCGTGTGCGCGCAGCCGTGCTCGCGGCCGCCGTTCGCCGGTTGGCCGGGTTGGCCCGGCACGGGAGCGGCGGGCGGCGTCGTCGCCACCGCGGCGGCGCCGTGGTGCAGCGCGCAGCAATCCTCCGGCGCGTGCACGAACTCGAGCCGCGCGGGGCCGCAGCCGTGGCGGCACTGCACGAGGAAGCGCGGCAGGCCCAGCACGGTGAGGCACAGCACGAGCCAGACAGCGGCGCGGGTGGTGCGGTGGGCGGGGCGATTCGGCACGGCGGTCGCAGGACTCTCGGCGCCGCTGGCTGGCCTGTCAAGCCGCGCCGCGGCTCGTACGCGCAACGCAGGCCGCGTTCGCGTGGACCTTGCGCCCGTTCCCGTTCCGTCCTCCTCGTCCAGCCCGGCCCCGGAGTTCCCGTGCAGCGCCCTTCGCCGTCGGCGTGCCCGGTTTCCAGTTCATCCAGGATCCCGTTGCCTACGGCACGCGGACCCACCACGGCAACATGGACGTGTGGGACCACGCGATCGCCGACGATCTGCAGCAGGCGTCGGTCGTGATGGCGACGTTCGTCTGGCCGATCGCGCAGCGCGACGCGATGCTGCCGCGGCGGCCGGCACCGCGCGATCGGACCGAGCGACGGCCCGGCGCCGCGGGCGGGCGCTGAGTTGCGCCGGCCGTGGCGCGCGCGATGATGGGCCACATGCGGCGACCGTGGCTCGTACTCCTGCTGGCCTCGGGGCTCTGCGCGGCGTGCCGCGTCGCGGCCGTGGTGCCCGCACCGCTGCTCGGCCCGGCGCCGCAGTCGATCGCCGTCTGGCCGGCCGCGACCGCTGCCGGACCGCGCGCGCAGGAACTGCTCGACGGTCTCGACCGTGCGGCGCGGACCCGCGGCTACCGCGTGCAGGCGGCCGCGGTGACCGAGCGGTTGCTCGCCGACGCCGCCGAGGTGGTGCCGCCGCCGTCGCTCGAGGATCTGCCCGGTCTCGGCCGGCTGCTCGACGTCGACGCGCTGCTCGCGCTCGAAGTGCGCGCCTTCGCGGCCGACGGCGAGCCGCTGCGCTCGTCGCGGTGGGACCTGCAGTGGCGGCTGTTGTCGACGCGCGGCCACGGCACGCTGTGGTCGTTCGACCACGCCGGCGCCTGGGCGCTGCTGCGCGACGAGGCGGATCCACAACGCCGCCTCGACGCCGAGCCCGAGGTCGTGCCGATCGGCGGCGACCGCGCGCGGCGCTTCCGCGGCGTGCCCGAACTGGCCGCGGACCTGCATCGGCTCGCGATGGACCACCTGCCCGCCCGTTCCCGATGAACCTGACCACCGTGGCCTACCCCGGCCTCGCGCTCGGCGCGCTGGCCGTCGAACTGCCCGAACCGCTCGACCGGCTGCCGAGCCCCGCGTGGCTCACGGAGTTGCTGCGCGGTGACGCCGAGGCGCCCGTGCGCGGCTCCGAGGCGCTGCGCACGGCGGTGCGCGACCTGCTGCGGCGGCACGGCTACCGGCCGACCGGCCGCGGCAAGCCGTCGTCGGAGTACCTGGTCGCCGCCCTCGCCGAGGGCCGGCTCGGTCCGATCAACGCCGTCGTCGACGCGGGCAACGTGGCGTCGCTGCATTCGGGGCTGCCGGTCAGCGTGGTCGACCTCGAGCGCTGCCTGCCGCCGCTCTGCATCGACGTGCCGCCCGAGGGTTGCCGCTACGTGTTCAACCGGAGCGGACAGGAGATCGACGTCGGCGGTCTCGTGAGCCTCTGCGACGCGGGCGGACCGTGCGCGAACGCGGTCAAGGACGCGCAGCGCACGAAGACTTCGCCGGCGACGCGCTCCGCGCTCGCGGTCGTGTGGGGGTGCGAGGCGCCGGAGCCCCGGCACACGGAGCGCACGACGGCGTGGTTGGCCGAACTCTGCGCGCGGCTCGGCGCGAAGGTCGTGCCGGTCGAGGTGCGGCCGCGGTGAAGACCCGGCGGTCGCGCGCTCAACCCGCCATCCACCGGGCCTGCTGCTCGCCGGCCGTCTTCGCGTAGTCGGGCCGCAGCCGCTCGCGCAGGAACTGCGCGAAGAGCGCCTGCACGATCTCGTGCAGCGCGAGCCAGTTCGCGGCGCGGTCGGCGGTGCGGTCCTGCTCCGACTCGACCTCCTCGGCGTCGTCGGGCAGCTTGACGCCGGTCATCGCCATCGTCGCGGCGTCGAAGGTGGCGCTCCACTGCCGCGGTCCCTCGGCGAGCAGCAGGCGCGCCTTCTTCAGGCGGCGGCCCTGGCGCAGCGACAACCGCGCCTCGGCCGTGCGGGTCGGCAGGCCGCGGCGCAGCGTCTGCTCCGTCTCGTCGTCGCTGGGCGCCGAGAAGCACAGGAAGTCGTCGAGCGCGAGCCCGACGACCCTCCCGCCCGACAGCGTGAACTCGCCGCCGCCGGTCTCCCAGCGGAACCAGAGCCAGGTCAGGAACTCCTCGCCGAGGAACCCGTGGCCGTCGCCGCCGTCCGCGCGGTTCGTCACGCGTCCTCCTCGGTCGCGCGCACGGGCGCGCCGGCGCGGCGCCTGGCCGGCGGCGCGAACTCGCGCGCGCCGCCCTGCGGCCACCGCATCGGCTCGAGCCGCTCGAGCGCGGCGTTGGCCTCGGCGCCGAGCCGCGCGCGCTGCGCGCACGTGAACGGGCTCTCGCGTTCGAGCGGCACCGCGAACGTCTCGAGGAACAGCTTGCCGAACGCTTCGCGCACCGCGCGGCCCGAGGCGAACAGCAACACGGTCTTCCGGTCGTGGAACAAGAGCGCGTCGACGAGGTTCACCGTGGGCAGCACGCGCGGCAGCAGCTTCTCGGTCAGATCGTCCTTGAGCTCGCGCCGCTCGCGCGCCGACAGCTTCCTGCCGCGCGCCTTCTCGGCCGCGTCGCGGTGGATCGCGAGCCACTTCTTCGGCAGCGTCTTCTTGTCGACGCGCATGCGCAGCCAGGTGCCGGCCCCGCCGTCGAGATCCTCGGCGGCGAAGCTGTCGCCGGTCGGGTCCTTCGGCGTCACCCAGCCGACCGAGACCTCCTCGGTCGCGGCGTGTTCGATCGTGCGGAAGCGCCGCTCTGCCAGGGCCTCGGCGAACGGCGCGCCGCCCGGATCCGGCAGCTTGCCCTGCCAGTAGAAGCCGGCGACGCCGCCGCTCCTGCGTATCGCTGCCATGCCCCTCCCTCGGTGCTGTCGCTGTGGGAACCCGCGCCGGGCCGGCTCGCGGCTACTGCTTCTCGCCCTTCTTCTCGACTGGTCTGGTCGGCGCGTTCGGCGCGGCCGGCTTCACGGGTTGGCCGTCGAACGGCACGGGGGCGTCGTGGCCCTCCTGCTTGCGCATGTCGTCGAGGGCCTTCTGCAGCTCGGCGCGCTGCTTCTTCAGCTGTTCGACCTGGGCCTTGGCGTCTTCGGAGGTCTCGCTCGAGAGCCTGGCGATCGCGGCGTCGATCTGCTTCAGCGTGTCGAACACCGCCGAGATCTCGGAGTCGACGGCCTGGACCTGCGTGTGGATCGGGGCCGCCGGGGCCGGCTTGAACAGCATCGGCAGCAGGTCCATCACCCGCTGGTCGCGCACGACGATCTCGACCTGGCCCTGCGATGCGGCGAGCTGGGCCTTCTGCACCGCGGCGGGGTCGGCTTGCCACTTCACCAGCACGGCGTGCGCCTTGACCTTGTCGAGGTCGGCCGTAGCGCCCTTCTCGATTCCGTCGACGACCAGGATCGCGAGGCCCATCGGCGTGGTCACCGGCGCGGTGGGTTCCCCGACCTTGGCCGCGAAGGCGAGTTTCTCGAGCGACAGGCCGAGGTAGGAACTGCGCGTGATCTCGATGCTGCCGTCCTCCTTGCCGCCCTGCACCGTGCCGAAGCTCCTGGCGAGTTCGGCGATCGGCTGGCCGCCCTGGAGCTGGCCCAGCACCGAGGCGGCCTGCGCCGCCGCCTGGTCGCCGGGGAACGCGGCGACCATCGACTCGGTGCGGACCAGGTCGAGCAACACGATCTGCGCGCGCAGCGCGTCGTCGCCCGAGTTCGGCACGGTGCCGAGGTAGGCGAACAGGTCGTCGTAGAGCCCCTGGCGGATCGGGCGGCCGTTGACGAGCAGCATCACGTCCGCCGGCTGGTTCTTCAGTTCCTCGGGTGTCATCAGGCGCGCCTCGCGCCGCGGCGGCGGCGCCGCGGGCGCCACGAAGCTGGTGCCCGCGTCGATCGACCGGAACGTCTGCCCGCGGCGGCCGAGCTTCTGCGCGAGCATCGACTTCGCGTCCTTCGCGCGCAGCTTCGCGTAGTCGATCTCCTGCTGCAGCCGCTCCTTCTCGCGCTGCAGGTCGCCGACCACGTCGACCGGCTTGGGGGCCGGCTTGTCGGGATCCTGCGCCGCGGGCGCGGGCGGCTGCTGCGGTGCGGCGGCCGGCGGCTTCTGCGCGGCCGCGTCGGGCTTCACCTCCTGGGCGGGGGCGGCGACGTGCAGGAACAGCAGGGAAGCCAGGGCGAGGCGGACGTCCATGGGATGGGTGGTGCGCGGTGGGCGCGGGTCGAGGTGGGGGAGAACTGCCGGCCGAGCATAGAACCGGGCCGGCACGGAACGTGCAAGGCCCGGGGTCCCTCCGCGATTCGGCGCCGCGGGGGCTGGTCCCGGGGGCTGGGGCGTGCGCGAGCGGCAACGGCCGGAGTTCCCATCGGGCCCGGGGCCAGCCGAGCCGCCGCCGCGGCGCGCGCGCCGTTCCGGCCGGGCGGACCCGTCATCGCTGGCAACCCGAGCACCAGTAGGTGCTGCGCCCGCCGTCCACGGTGCGGCGCACGCGCGCGCCGCAGCGCGGGCAGGGCTGGCCCCGCCGTTCGTAGACGCAGAGTTCGCGCGCGAACGAACCCGCCTGCTCGGCGACGCCGACGTAGTCGCGGACCGACGTGCCGCCGGCGGCGATCGCCGCGCGCAGCACGCTCTGCACGGCTGCGGCGAGCGCGTCGCACTGCGCGCGCGTGAGGCTGCCCGCGGCGCGGCGCGGGCGCACGGCGGCCCGCCAGCACGCTTCGCTCGCGTAGATGTTGCCGACGCCGGCGAGCACGCGCGCGTCCATCAGCAACTGCTTGATCGCGACCTTGCGCCCGCGCGTGCCGCGGTGCAGGAAGGCGCCGTCGAACCCCGGCTCGAGCGGCTCCGGACCGAGCCCGGCCAGCAGCCGGTGCGACGGCAGGTCGGCCGCCGCCGCCACGTCGAGCGCGCCGAAGCGGCGCGGATCGACGAAGCGCACCAGCCGGTCGCCGAAGTCCATGCGCCAGTGTTCGTGCGGGCGGCAACCCGGCCGGGGCGCGCGCGGCGCGATCGGCTCGACGAGCAGGCGCCCCGTCATGCCGAGGTGCACGATCGCCGCCGGCGCGTCCTTGCCGTCGAAGCAGAGCAGCAGGTACTTCGAGCGGCGTCCGACCGCCGTGCAGCGGCGGTCCACGAGGCCGCGCACGGCCCGGGCCGGGATCGGCCAGCGCAGGTCGGGCCGCCGCAGATCGACGGCCCGCACGCGCCGGCCCACGAGCAGCGGTTCGGCGGCGGCCCGCACGGTCTCGACTTCGGGCAGTTCGGGCATGGCCACGCGAGGATCGCGGGCAAGGTGCTGCCGCGCAACCTCCGGCCCGCTAGCATCCGCCGCCGCTGGCGCCGCCTCGCCTGGCAACGACCATGGAACCCACCTCGCGCCCGCAGGGCCTGCACCACGTCGGCATCGCCGTCCGGTCCCTCCAGGAGGCGTTGCCGCGCTGGACCGACGGCCTCGGCCTCCTGCTGCACTCGATCGACGAGGTGCCCACCGAGAAGGTCAGGGTCGCCGTGCTGCTGGCGGGCGAGACGCGGATCGAACTGCTCGAGCCCACGTCGCCGGACTCGCCGATCGCGAAGTTCCTGGACAAGCGCGGACCCGGCGTGCACCACCTCGCTTTCGCGGTCGACGACTGCGCGCGCGCGCTCGGCGAACTGGCGGCCGCCGGCGCGCCGGCGCTGGACCGGGCGCCGCGTCCCGGCGCCCACGGCTGCCGGGTCGGGTTCGTGCACCCGCGCTACCTGGACGGCGTGCTGACCGAACTCGTCGAGGATCCCCACCATGAATGAGGCCACGAAGAAGTTGCTGGAACTGCGCGAGAAGTCGCTGCTCGGCGGCGGCAAGGACCGCATCGAGGCGCAGCACGAGAAGGGCAAACTGACCGCGCGCGAGCGCATCGACCTGCTGGTCGACGCGGGCACCTTCGTCGAGATCGACCGGTTCGTGACGCACCGCTGCCGCGAGTTCGGCATGGACGCCGAGAAGAACCTGATCCTCGGCGACGGCGTCGTGACCGGCAGCGCGCGCATCGACGGCCGCCCGGTCTACCTGTTCGCGCAGGACTTCACGGTGTTCGGCGGCAGCCTGTCCGAGACGCACGCGGCGAAGATCTGCAAGGTCATGGACCTCGCCGTCAAGATGGGCGTGCCGGTGATCGGCCTGAACGACTCCGGCGGCGCGCGCATCCAGGAGGGCGTCGTCTCGCTCGGCGGCTACGCCGACATCTTCCTGCGCAACACGCTCGCCAGCGGCGTGGTGCCGCAGATCAGCGCGGTGATGGGCCCGTGCGCGGGCGGCGCCGTCTCGCTCGGCGGCTACGCCGACATCTTCCTGCGCAACACGCTCGCCAGCGGCGTGGTGCCGCAGATCAGCGCGGTGATGGGCCCGTGCGCGGGCGGCGCCGTCTACAGCCCCGCGATCACCGACTTCATCCTGATGGTCGAGGGCACGAGCTTCATGCACATCACGGGCCCCGACGTGGTGAAGGCCGTCACGCACGAGGACACCACCAGCGAGGATCTCGGCGGCGCGCGCGTGCACGGCGAGGTCTCGGGCGTCGCGCACTTCACGGCGCCGGACGACGCGACGTGCCTGCTGCAGGTGCGCGAACTGCTGGCCTATCTGCCGCTGAACAACGGCGAGGATCCGCCGTTCCGGCCGACCGAGGACGACCCGAACCGCATGGACGAGGCGCTCGACACCCTGGTGCCGGAGTCGCCCGACCAGCCCTACGACATGCGGCAGGTGGTCAAGAAGATCGTCGACGGCGGCCGCTTCCTCGAAGTGCACGCGCGCCACGCGCGGAACATCGTCGTCGGCTTCGCGCGGCTCGGCGGCCGCGCCGTCGGCATCGTCGGCAACCAGCCGAACCACCTCGCGGGCGTGCTCGACATCGCCGCGAGCAAGAAGGGCGCACGCTTCATCCGCTTCTGCGACGCGTTCAACATCCCGCTGGTGACGTTCGAGGACGTGCCCGGCTTCCTGCCCGGCACGGACCAGGAGTGGGGCGGCATCATCGTGCACGGCGCGAAGCTGCTCTACGCCTACTGCGAGGCGACCGTGCCGAAGATCACGGTGATCACGCGCAAGGCCTACGGCGGCGCCTACGACGTGATGAACAGCAAGCACGTGCGCGCCGACCTGAACCTCGCGTGGCCGACCGCCGAGATCGCGGTGATGGGCGCGGAGGGCGCGGCGCGGATCGTGTTCCGCCGCGAGATCGCCGCGGCGGCGGACCGGAAGGCCGAGGAGAAGCGGCTGGTCGCCGACTACCGCGCGAAGTTCGCGAACCCCTACCAGGCCGCGGCGCGCGGTTACGTCGACGACGTGATCGAACCGCACCGCACGCGGCCGATGCTGATCCAGGCGCTCGAGTTGTTGCGCGGCAAGCGCGACGGCAACCCGCCGAAGAAACACGGCAACATCCCGCTGTGATCGAGCGGGGACGGCGCCCGTTGCCCGATTCGCCCTGGACGTGTCGCCGCGTTGCGGCGTGCAGCGAGGTCCACGCCGCAGCGGCGCCCGTTGCCCGATTCGCCCTGGACGTGTCGCCGCGTTGCGGCGTGCAGCGAGGTCCACGCCGCAGCGGCGCCCGTTGCCCGATTCGCCCTGGACGTGTCGCCGCGTTGCGGCGTGCAGCGATCAGAACTTCTCGACCCAGGCGCGCAGATCGCGGTCGAGTTCCTCGAAGTTGACGGTCGCGAACGCCTTGTCGACGGCCTCGGACAGGATCTGCTCGACCTTGGCGCGGTCCTCGAAGTCGATGATCCGGATGCCCGGGATGCCGGGGACCGGCTCGGGCTTGCCCGGGTCGCCTTCCTTCTCGCCCTTCTTCGCGCGGAACGCCTGCACGTTGTCGGCGAGGTAGGTGAAGTAGGTGTCGAGCGCCTGCTTGTGCTCCTTCTTCTTGCTGACGTTGCGCAGGTAGTAGATCAGCGCCCAGCCCTGCGAGTACTTGAGTCCGGCGTTGGTGTAGTACTCGCTCTGCGGCAGGCGCACGAGCGTGCGGCACGGGATCAGGTCGCGCTCGCCGCGCAGGTGATCCTTCAGGTAGTCGACGCGCCAGTCGAACGTGTTGAACTTGATGCTGGAGCCCGCGATCGCAATGCCCGCGAAGTAGTCGCCGTGGCCCTCGTTGAACCACGAGTGCGGCGACACGTCGCCGACCGCGAAGTGGATGTACTGGTGGAAGCCCTCGTGGAACATCACGGAGCGGCAGTAGCTCAGCGAGTTCATCTTCGTGACCTCCTCGAACTTCGTGAACAGCACGAGTTCGCCCGATTGCGGGCTGAAGTAGCCAGCCGAGCCGCCGGGGCCGCCGTACTGGTGGTACTCGGACTGCGTGTCGAGCACGCGCACCGGCGACAGCGGGATCTCCTTGTTCCTCGCCGGGAACATCTTCGTGTAGACCTTCTCGCGCACGGTCTCGAGTTCCTTGGCGAGACCCTCGACGAACGAGCGCTGCTTGCTGTTGCTGAGGATCACGTAGTACTTCGTGTCGATCGAGTACCAGCCCGGGGTGCCGGCGATGCTCGCCTTCAGCGCCGCGCGCTTCTCCTCGCCCTTGAGTTGGTTGGGGTCCTTCTTCGCCGCCGCGGCGACGTCGGGGTCGACGTTCTCGGTGACCAGGAACGTGCAGATGCTGGCGATGTAGATGTCGCGCCAGGTCTTGCGGTAGTTCTCCTCGAACGCCTCGTAGACCACGGCCCATTCGACGCCGAGGTTGCGGAAGTAGCCGACTGCGATCGCGTTGGCGCCCGCGCCGAACTCGATCAGTTCGCCGGGCACCTTGCTCTTCTTCAGCGGCTCGCGCGTCCAGCGCTTGTCGGCCCCGTCGTAGTTGCCGAGGATCCAGTCCTCGACGCTCTTGGGGTTCATGCGCTTGTCCCATCCGGAGCGGCTGGTCGCCTCGCCGCCCCCGGAGCCCGCGCCGGCCGGCGTCTCGACCTTGGGCTGGATGCGGATCACGCGCATCTCGCAGAAGGAACCCGACTGGTAGGACTCGTAGTCGCCGCGCTGCCTGAACTCGTCCAGGTTGAGCTTCCAGCGCCCGACCGTGAGCCGCTCGTCGGCGTCGATCGCCATCGAGTTCCAGCCCTTGATGGTGCGGATCTGGTAGCCCCAGTCCTTGATCTTCTGCTCCTTGTCCAGTTCGACCTTCTTCTGGGCGAAGGCGGGGGTGACGGCCAGCAGCGCGCACGCGGCGGCCAACAGGCGGAACGGGAACGGGTTCACGGCGATGGTTCTCCCTTGCTGGGTCTGCCCCGAGTGGTTCGACGGCCCACCAGAGCCACGAGAGGGCAGTCTACTGTGGACGAAGCAGACGGAGAAGAGTTCCCGCAAGGGGCGTTCCTGTACAGATTCTTCACGCCATGGGGGCGGACCCGGGGCCATGGCCGACGGCGTGGCCGGGAGCCGGAAGTGGTGCCCGGTCGGTTGCGCCGCTACCCTCCGCACCCGCCATGCCGCCCTTCCGACGCATCCTCGTGGCCAACCGGGGCGAGATCGCCCTGCGCGTGATCCGGACCGCCCAGGAGATGGGCATCGAGACCGTGGCCGTCTACTCCGACGCCGACCGCACGGCGCTGCACGTCCGGCGGGCGTCGCGGGCGGTCCACCTGGGCGGCAACCGGCCGAGCGAGAGCTACCTCGACATCGGCAAGGTCGTCGACGCGGCGAAACGCAGCGGTTGCGACGCGCTGCACCCGGGCTACGGCTTCCTCAGCGAGAACGAGGACGCCGCCGCGGCGTGCCTCGCCGCCGGCATCGAGTTCCTCGGCCCGCCGCCCGCGGCGATCGCCGCCATGGGCGACAAGGTCGAGGCCCGCCGCATCGCGCAGGCAGCCGGCGTGCCGCTGGTGCCCGGCCTGCAGGAGGACGTCGACGAACCGCGCCTCGCCGCGGCCGCGCGCCAGGTCGGCTACCCCGTGATGCTGAAGGCCGCGGCCGGCGGCGGCGGCAAGGGCATCCGCATCGTGCGCGACGAGAAGGGGCTGCTCGAGGCGTTCCACCTGGCCCGCGCCGAGGCGAAGGGCGCGTTCGGCGACGACCGGGTCTACCTGGAGAAGTTCGTGACGCGGCCGCGCCACGTCGAGATCCAGGTGATGGCCGACAAACACGGCGGCGTCGTCTTCTACGGCGAACGCGAGTGCTCGGTGCAGCGGCGCCACCAGAAGCTCGTCGAGGAGTCGCCGTGCGCGGCGCTGACGCCCGAACTGCGCGCGCAGATGGGCGCGGCCGCCTGCGACCTCGCGCGCGCGGTCGGCTACGTCGGCGCCGGCACGGTCGAGTTCCTGTTCTCGGGGGGGCGCTTCTACTTCCTCGAGATGAACACCCGCCTGCAGGTCGAGCACCCCGTGACCGAGATGCGGTTCGGCGTCGACCTCGTGCGCGAGCAGATCCGCGTCGGGGCCGGCGAGAAGCTGTCGCCGGTGCCCGAGCCGCGTGGCCACGCGATCGAGGTGCGCGTCAACGCCGAGGACCCCGAGACGTGGTTCCCGTCGCTCGGCCGGATCTCGCGCATCAGCCTGCCGGGCGGGCCCGGCGTGCGGCTCGACAGCGCCCTCTACCGTGGCCTCGAGGTCACGCCCTGGTACGACAGCATGCTCGGCAAGCTCGTCGTGCACGGCGCCGACCGCGAGCAGGCGATCGCCCGCTGCGTGCGCGCGTTGCGCGAACTGCGCATCGTCGGCGTGGCGACCTCGTGCCCGGTGGCGCTGCGCGCGCTGCAGAGCGACGAGTTCCGCGGCGGCGACTACGACACCGGCATCCTCGAGCGCATCGATCGCAAGCCGCCGGCGTCGCGGCGCGAACTCGCGATGTTGGCTGCGGCGGCGGCGCGGTTCCTCGTCGCCGAGCAGGCGGGCGCCCGCGCGGCGGCGGCGGCCCACGGGACCGGCGAGGGTCCGCCGCGCTGGGCGCAACTGGGCCGCATCGAGCGGCAGCGGAGGTTCGTGCCGTGAAGTACACGACCCGGTTCGGCGGCGAGCAGCGCGAGTTCACGATCGAGCGGCACGCCGAGGGGCTCGTCGCGCGCCGCGGCGACGTCCGGCACGCGCTCGACCTCGCCCTGGTCGGCGACGGCCAGACGTTCTCCCTGCTCGTCGACGGCCAGAGCTACGACGTCGTCGCCGAGGTGCAGGGCGAACAGGTGACCCTGCAGCTGCTCGGCGAGCGCTTCGTGGTGCACGTCGAGGACGAACGCGAGCACGCGGCGCACGCCGTCGCCGGGCACAAGCAGGGCGGCCGGCGCGAACTGCGCGCGGCGATGCCGGGCATCGTCGTCGGCGTGAAGGCGGCCCCGGGCGACGCGGTGGCCGAGGGCCAGACCCTGGTCGTGCTCGAGGCGATGAAGATGCAGAACCCGCTCGCGGCCGAGGCGGCCGGCGTGGTCGTGCGGGTCCTGTGCAAGGTGGGCGAACCCGTGTCTGCCGGCGCGCTGCTGCTCGAGCTGGAGTGAGCCGCGGGCTTCAGCGCGCCTCGAGCTCCAGCGCGAGTTCGTGCCGCTGTCCCGGCGCCAGTTCGACGCGGTGCTCGCGGACGTTCGCCGTCTCGATGCACAGGAACCGCTGCCAGTCGTCGGGCGCCAGCTGCGGCATCCGCGCGCACCGGTCCGCCCAGGGATTCCACACGATCGCCGACCGGGCGTTCCCGGCGCGCAGCACGACCGTGCGCGACAGCGCCGGCGCGCGCAGTTCGATGCGGTCGCCGACCCCCTGGTAGATGCGGTCGGTCTCGGCGCGACAGCGGATCGGCTGCCGCACGTCCACGCCGGCGTCGGGTTCGCGCGCGTGTTCGCTCGGCACGAGGCCCTCGAGCCCGTGCACCGAGGCCGTGCGGACGTCGCCGACGGCGAAGTAGGTGTGCAGCGCCTGCTCGCAGGCGAACGCGCTCGGACCCCGGTTCTCCACTGCCAGCGCGATCCGCAGCGTGTCCCCCAGCGCGACCGCGCAGCGCAGCCGGAAGGGGTGCGGCCACGACGCTCTCGTCGCCGCGTCGTCCGACATCTCGAGCACGACCGCGGGTCCCGGGCCGGCCGCGGCGAGCTGCCATGGCTGATTGCGCGCGAAGCCGTGCGCGGGCAGGTCGGGGTCGCTCGGGTGGTCGCCGAACCACGGGAACACGACCGGGATGCCGCCGCGCACGGGCCGGCCGGGGCGGTGCTCGGCGCGCGTGGCCGTCCACAGCACGTCGGCATCGCGGTGGCGCCACGACAGCACCTGGGCCCCGCACGTCGACACCAGCACTTCGTCGGTCCCGTGCCGGAGCCGCAGGGCCGGCCGGCCGCCCGGGTCCGCCGCGGGTTCGACGCCGGGCGACGGCGGCGCGGGGTTCCCCGCCGGCGCGGTCGCCCGCGCGCAGTCGGGGCAGATGCCGGCGCGGCCGGCCGCGGCGCTGCCGCGGGCCATCGCGCCGCCGTCAGGCCTGCCGCAGCGGGGACAGCGCGCAGGATCGACGTCGGTCATGCGCGCAAGGTAGCGGCCGCACGTCCCGGCGGCTCCGGTCAGCTCTTCATCTGCTTCAGGCGCGCGATCGCGCCGAGCACGTTCTTGCCGCTCGTGCTGAGGGTGCCCGTCGCGTAGGCGGCGCCGGCCTTGCCGTCGGCGGGTCTGCTCGGCTGCGCGGCCTGGGCGCCCGGTGCCGGCGGCGGCGCTGCGGCTGTCGGCGCGTCGGACGCGGGTGCCGCCGCCGTCGCTGGTCGCGCCACGCCCTTCTGCACCGAAGCCTGGATCTGGGCCACGGCCGTGGCCACGCCCGACACCTCGCGCTGGATGTCGCGCACGGCGGATTCGATGCCGCCGAGGTTGCCTTCGCGCAGCCGCGACAGGCCTTCGGCGAGCCGCGCGGTGGTCTGGTCGACGTGCCGCTGCAGCTGCTCGGCGGCGCGCGCGATCGAGTCGCCGCGCAGCAGCGTCTGCACGTCGTCGCGCGCCTGCTGCGCCGCGTCCTCGAGCCGCAGCAGGCAGCGCCGGACCTCGCTGTCCTCGAGCCGCTGGGCGATCGCCTGCACCGCGACCTCGACGCGCGCGACCTGTTGCTGCAGCGGCTCCAGCGCACCGGCTGCGCCGGTGCGCCCGGCCAGCGCCGCGACGGCGGCGCCGAGCTCGGCGCCCTGCTCCGAGATCTCCATCAGGGGCTTGCCGTACATCTTGATCGCCTTCGTCAGGTTGTTGAGCTTGTCGTCCTGACGCTGCACGGCGATCAGCAGGTGCTGCAGTTCCTCGCCCTGAGGCGCTTCGGCCCTGCCGGGAGGCTGCGCCGTGGCCAGCGAGCTCAGGTGCTCGCGAAGTGCATCGGCGCCCGCGCCGGCCCGTTCTGCGTGCGCGTCGACGAGATCCTCGAGGCATGCCTGCCGCCGCCGTGTCGCGCCGACGCCGGCCAGCACCGCGCCGAGCACGACCAGATTGCCGGGAGTAGCACCCACACGCTCGGCCCAGGCGCTGGCGGCACCGTGCGGCGCCGCGCCGAGCGCAAGGCCGCCGAGCAGCACGGCGAACCCCGCGGCCGCCGTCGCCGCGCCGCGCCGCCTGCGCTGTGGCGCCGGCCGGTGGCGCTGGGCCGGCCGCCGCCCCGCGCGCGGTGGCGCCGCGGCATCGGCGGCGGGAGTGTCTGCACCCGGTTCCGCGCCAGGATCCGCGGGCGCCTCGGCAGGCTTGCCGGCAGGCACTTCGAGCCCGTCGGCCGGCGCGGCCGCTCCGGTCGTGCCGTCGTCCAGGAAGCTCGGCAGTCCCTGCTCGGGCTGCTCGGTCGTTGCCTCGTTCTTCATCTTCGCGCGGTTGCTCCGGGGCGTCGATCGGCCAACGCGCGCCGCCAGGTGAAGCAGGCATGTTGCAAAGTACGCCACCGTCCCCGAAAACCCCGTGCTACCGGATGGCCAAGAAACTCAAAGGCATCGCTGCGGCGCCCGGTGTCGCCATCGCGCCGGTCGTCCACTTCCACACGACTCTGGACCACATTCCGACCTACAAGGTCGGGCCCGGGTCGGTGGCGGCGGAGAAGCAGCGCCTCTCGCAGGCCGTGGCGGAGGTGGCGGCGGGCCTGCTCGCGCTGCAGAAGGAGCTGACCGACCAGATCGCTCGCCACGACGTGCGCATCTACGACGCGCAGCTGGCGATCCTGCACGATCCGACCTTCCGGCGCGACGTCGAGAACGAGATCGGCGCGCAGGGCGTCAACCTCGAAGTGGCCCTGCAGCGCGTGATCGCCCGCTACGAGAGCGTGTTCGCGGCGATGGAGAGCACGGCGATGCGCGAGCGGGCCGCCGACGTGCGCGACGTCGGCCGGCAGCTGGTCGGCGCGCTGCTCGCCAAGGCGCGCACGAAGTACATCGCGAACGGCCAGGACTACCTGTTCGCCGCCGACGAGTTCCTGCCGAGCGACGCCGGCCTGCTCGACCGCAAGCACATCCGCGGCATCGTCACGGCGCACGGCGGCAAGTACTCGCACGGCGCGATCCTGGCGCGGTCGATGGGCATCCCGGCGGTGGTCGGCATCGAGGACGTGATGCTGGAGTCGACCACCGGCACCACCGCGATCCTCGACGGCGACGCCGGCGTGGTGATCCTCGAGCCGACCTGGGAGGACCTGAACCACTACGACCGCCTGCTGCGCGAGCGGCGTGGCCTCGAGAGCCGGCTGGCCGAGCTGCGGCTGCAGCCCCCGGTCACGACCGACGGCACGCAGGTGAGCCTGCAGGCGAACGTCGAGGGCGTGCAGGACCTGCAGGCGCTCGACATGGCCTCGATCGCGGGCATCGGCCTGTTCCGCACCGAGTTCGCGTTCATGGAGCGGCGGCAGTTCCCGACCGAGGACGAGCAGGTCGCGATGTACCGGCGCGCCATCGACAGCGCGCAGGGCAAGGTGGTGACCTTCCGCACGCTCGACGTCGGCGGCGACAAGCCGCTCGGCTACTTCAGCATGCCCGAGGAACGCAATCCGGTGCTCGGCTGGCGCGGCATCCGGTTGTGCCTCGACTGGCCGGACATCCTGTACACGCAGATGCGCGCGATGCTGCGCGCGGCCGCCGGCGGGCGGGCCCGCATCATGCTGCCGATGATCACGAGCCGCAGCGAGGTGGTCCGCTGCCGCGAGGTGCTGCAGCAGCTCGTCGACGACCTCGCGGCCGCGGGCGTGCCGTACGACCCGAAGATCGGGCTCGGCGTGATGGTGGAGGTCCCGGTCGTCGTGGCCGTGCTCGACGACATCCTGCCGATCGTCGACTTCGTGTCGGTCGGCACCAACGACCTCGTGCAGTACCTGCTCGCGGTCGATCGCGACAACCAGCGCGTCGCGAAGATGTACGACCCGTTCCACCCCGGCGTGCTGCGCGTGCTGCAGCAGATCGCCGGAGCCGCCGCGGCGGCGGGCAGGAGCGCGTCGATCTGCGGCGAGATCGCCGGGGACCATTGGTTCACCCCGCTGCTCGTCGGCCTGGGCTTCCGCGAGCTGTCGATGGCTCCCGTGTTCCTGCCGCGCGTCAAGCTGATGCTGCGCAGCTTCAGCGTCGACGAGTGCCGCGATCTCGCGGCGCGCGCGGTGGCGATGCAGTCGGCGGCGGCGGTGCGCCGGCTCGTGCAGGAGAAGATCCGCGTGCGGTGGGACCGGTTCGTCGGTGGATCGCACGAGGAGGCGCGGCCGTGAACGGGCGACGGCTGCGGCGCGGCAACTGGTCCGTACAGGAGCTCGAGCGCCTGCGCCACCTGCTGCCGCGGCGCGGCGTGCACGACACGGCGCTGCTGCTGCGGCGCTCGCCCGACAGCGTGTTCCGCAAGGCGATGGACCTGCTGAAGGTCCCCGCGCGGCGCGGCGCCTGGACCACGAGCGACGACGCCCGGCTGCGCGACTCGTGGGGCGTCGTCGAACCGAGGCTGCTCGGCCCCATGCTCGGCAGGTCGTCGGTCGAGGTGGCGCGCCGCGCCGCGGAGTTGTGCGGCCAGTTGCGGGCCGGCCCGTGGACGCGCGACGAGCGACAGCAGCTGAAGGAACTCTACGGCACGCGCCGGGACGAGGATCTCGAGATCGCGCTGTTGCGTTCCCGCGCGGAGATCGCGGCGGTCGCCGCACAACTGTGCCTCGCCAAGGACAAACGCTTCGCGGCCGGCTACCAGCGGCCCGGCGGGGCGGCTCCCGAGGTGCGCGTCACGATGCCGCGCTGGACGCCGGCGGAGGTCGCGATGCTGCAGGGGCTGTACCCCGACCTCGACAACCTGACGGTGGCGCGCCGGCTGGGCAGGACCGTGACGGGCGTCGCGAACAAGGCCAACCAGCTCGGTCTCCGGAAGAGCCCGCGGCTGCTGGCCGACATCGGCCGGACCAACGTGGCCCACCGCTACGGCCACGCCGCGGCCGAGCGCGGGCCGGCCGGCGCGGGCGCCGCCGAGGCGGCGACCGAGGGGTAGCCGCCGCGCCGGTCCCCGCGGCGGGGAATTCTGCGCGACCGCTCAACCCGCAGCGGCCCCGCGGCCGATGGAGCCGGCGCGCGTGTCAGCGGAACGGGCGCGCGTCTCACCGAGGTACGCCATGGAAATCGTCGGAAAGAAGAGCCAGGGCCTGTCGGTCACCGCGCTCAAGGAAGACAAGACGGTCATCGTCTCGTTCAACGACCGGAGCCTGAACTTCTACGTGACCGACTCGCTGAAGGAGTCGTTGAAGGAGACGATCAACGGCAAGATCGAGGAGGGCTACCAGCACTTCGTGCTGAACCTCGACAACGTCAAGATCATCGACTCCTGCGGCGTGGGGCTGATCATCGTGGCCAACAACGTCACGTCGTGCCGCAACGCGAAGCTCTACCTGAGCAACATCAAGCCCTTCATCATCAAGATCTTCGAGATCATGCGGATCAGCAAGCACCTGTCGATCTTCGACAAGGAAGACGACGCGCTGCAGGCGATCAAGAACGGCAAGTAGTCCGGCGGGCGGGGCGCGACTCGAGGAGCTGCGCGGACGTGCGCCCGCTCCGGGGTCCGTCGCGACCTCCGACCGAGGCGACGAGACGATGCCCACACTCCTGCACGCCCTGATCGTCGACCCCGACGCGGCGTCCGCGCAGCCCCTGATGGCCGCGCTGGCGTCGACCGGGCGCACGGCGACTGCGGTGCCCTCGGCCGCCGCGATGCGGGCCGCCGTCGAACGGCAGGAGCCGGAGTCGGTCTGGGTCGCCGAGTCGCTGCCGGCCGCCGAGTGGTCCAAGGTGCAGCTGCTGGCCGGCCGCTGCGGGGCACCGCTCGTGCTCGCGGTCGCCGCCGCGGTGCCGGCGCCGGCCCACCTCGAGCGCGCGCTGCAGTGCGGCTGCGCCACCGTGCTGGGCGCCGGCGCGCCGGCGGAGCGCATCGAGGCGGCGTTCGCGCAGGTGCTCGCGCGGCGGCAGCACGCCGTGCGCGAGCGCGAGGAGCTGCGCCGGCTCAAGTTCCAGGCCGACGACCTCCGCCGCCGGTCGCTGCAACAGGCGGAGGCCTTCCACCGGGCCCAGGAGACCTTCTTCCTCGATCTGTCCCGAATGATGACCATCATCACGAACATCATGGACGGCATCGTGTTCGTGGACCGCGGCGGCAACGTCACGCTCCTGAACCCGGTGGCCGAGGACCTGCTCGACACGAAGTCCTTCGTCGCGATCGGCAAGCCGCTCGGCGCCCTGCAGGGCCGGGCCGAACTGCTCGGCGCGCTGGTCGCCGACCACGGGCGGCTCGAGACGCAGAAGGAGGTCGTGCAGACCGTCGAGATCCACCACAGCGAGCAGGACCTGCTCTACATCAAGTGCATCACGAGCCGCGTCGTCGACTACCGCGGCCAGCCCGCCGGCACGCTGTCGGTGTTGAAGGACGTGACGGCCGAGTTCAAGACCGACCAGCTGAAGAACCAGTACCTGTCGATCGTCGCCCACGAGCTGCGCACGCCGCTGACCGGCATCAAGACGTTCGCGACCATGATGGCGAAGGGCAGCCTCGGGCCGCTCGGCGACCGCCAGCAGCGCGTCTGCGAGTCGATCCGCGAGCAGTCGCTGCGGCTCGAGCACCAGATCGACAAGCTGGTCAACCTCGGCAACCTCGAATCGGCGGACTACGGCCGCGACCTCGAGGTGGTGCTGCTCGACGACTTCCTGGCGGGTCTGCTGCTGCCGTTCGAACAGCCGGCCCGCGACCGGCGCATCGAGCTGACGCTGGTGGCCGAGCCGGGCGACCACTGCCTGTACGCCGACCGGATCGACCTGCGGCGCGCGTGCCAGGCGCTGATCGAGAACGCGGTCAAGTTCACGGCGGACGGCGGCCACGTGCAGGTGCGCGTCGCGGCCACCCCCGACGGCGGCCTCGTGTTCGGCGTGTGCGACGACGGCATCGGCATCGACCCGCGCTACCACCGCCGCATCTTCGAGAAGTTCTTCCAGGTCGAGGATCCGCTGACCCGCCACCACGGTGGCGCCGGACTCGGCCTGTTCGTCGCCCGCGGCATCGTCGAGGCCCACGGCAGCCGCATCGAGGTCTTGAGCCAGCTGGGCCGCGGAGCCGATTTCTCCTTCGCACTGCCCGTGCATCCGCGGGTCGGTGCACCGTCGACCGCTGCAGCGCGTGCCTAGCGCCGGAGAGCGCCACCCATGGAACGAACCGTCCTGATCATCGAAGACGAGAAACTCATCATCGTCTCCACGCAGATGGTGCTGGAGGCCGCCGGCTTCCGCGTCGATTCCGCGACGAACGGCGAAGACGGGATCGCCAAGGCCCGGTCGCGGTCGCCGGACCTGATCCTGCTCGACATCATGATGCCGGGCATCGACGGCTGGGAGACGCTGACGCGGCTCAAGCGCGACCCGGCGACCGCCGGCATCCCGGTCGTGATCTTCACGGCGCGCGAGCACGCGCGCGGGCATCAGAAGAGCTCGGAGATGGGGGCGGTCGACTACTTCCGCAAGCCGTTCGAGCCCGACGAACTGATCGAACTGGTCGCGAAGCACGTCGGCCAGCGCGCCTGACCGGACGCGGCCGGCAGCGCATGGGCGCCGACGCGAGGTACCGGGACTGCACGCAGGCGCTGTGGGCGCTGATCGGCGCCGCGCGCGATCCCGGGCGGATGCACCTCGACGCGGCGGCCGCCGCGGCCGCGGCCGCCGTCGCCGCCGCGCGCGGCGCCGACAGCCACCTGCTGCTGCACGAACAGGACGGCGGCCTGCGCATGAACGGGCGCGAGCTGCAGCTCGACCTCGAGGTGTTCGGCGCGGCCCAGGGGCTCGCGGCGTTGTTCGCCGGATCGGCGGTCGGGGAACTGCTGTTCGACGCGGCGGCCGATGCCCGCTCGCTGGCCGCGTGGGCGCGCTGCTGGACCGGCCCCGGCGACCCCGTCGCCGGGCTCGACCGGTGCGGTGCCGTCGGCGTGCACGCGAGCCGCAGCACGGCCGGGGCCGGGCCGGCGCGGCGCGCGCACCTCCTGGACGTCGCCGGCGCCGACTCGCGGCTGCGCTCGGTGTTCCTGCAGCACCACCTGATCGCGGCGATCCCGGCGGACTGGATCGTGCCGGCGACGCTGGCCAAGGTCGTCGTGCAGGGGGTCGTCGACCGGCTGCTCGCGGTGCCCGGCGGCCTCGAGCCGCTGATGCTGCTGCAGCAGGACGAGCGCGCGCTGCTGCGCTGCCTGCGCGTCGCGGTGCTGGCCGTGGTGCTGGCGCGCGCCGCCGGCTGCGACGAGGACCGCCTGGCCGACCTCGGCGCCGCGGCGCTGCTGCACGACGTCGGCGCGGTGCTCGATCCGGCCCGGCCCGGTCCGGCCGGCCTCGCCTTCCTGCTCGAACGCGGCGGCGACGACTTCTGGCTGCGCAGCGCGATCGTGGCGCGCACCTGGTCCGAGGCCACCGGCGAGACCCTCGCCGAGGTCGGCGCGGGCGCGGGAGCCGCGCCGGCCCTGGTCCGCCTCGCGGTCGCGATCGAACGCGGCAGCGGGGCGGACGCGGCGGAGCGGCTCGCGGCGCTGCGCGGCGGCGGCTTCCCGCCCGAGTTCGTGGCGGTCGCCGAGGAGGCGTTCGCGGCGATGGCGGGCTGAGCCCGGCCCCGGGCCGGGATGCGGCGCGCCGGCGCCGGCTACTCGTGCCGCAGGGCCTCGACCGGGTCCATGTTCGCGGCGCGCCACGCCGGGTAGATGCCGAACACGACGCCGACCGCCGCCGAGATGCAGAACGCCAGCAGCACGTGGTAGGGCTCGACGATGGTGTTCTGCTTGAAGAAGTGCGTGATCGCCTGCGGCACGAGCATGCCGAGCCCCACGCCGACCAGGCCGCCGAGCGCCGACAGCACGCCGGCCTCGACGAGGAACTGCTGGACGATGTGCCGCTTCTTCGCGCCGAGCGCGCGCCGGATGCCGATCTCGCGCGTGCGTTCGGTGACCGTCGCGAGCATCACGTTCATGATGCCGATGCCGCCGACCAGCAGCGAGATGCTGGCGATGATCGCGAGCACGAGGTTGAACATCTGCCGCTGCCGCTCCTGCTCGCGCAGCAGTTCGAGCGGCACCGTGATCTCGATGTCGCCCTTGGGCCCGTGCACGGGCTGCAGCATGGTGCGCAGCACGTTGGCGCCCGGCTCGACCTCCTCGGGGCTCGGCAGCTTGACCTTGATCTCGTGCAGCTCGACGGCCTCCCAGCGGTTCGTCGACGGGTTGCGGATCGTGTCGCCGAAGCGCCGGCGCGAGCTCGACATCGGCACGAACGCGCACTCGTCGAGCGTGGTGCCGTTGGGGCCCGCGGCGCGGCCCTGGTACTCGAGCACGCCGACCACGGTGAAACGGTCCTCGATGCCGACCATCACCGTCTGGCCGACCGGGTTCTCGAGCGGGAACAGGATCTTGCCGAGACTGGCGCCCAGCACGCAGACGTTCGCCTGCTTCTGCATGTCGAGCTCGGTCAGCCAGCGCCCCTCCTGCACCTTCATGTTGGTGACCGGCAGGAACGCCACCTCGGTGCCGACGATCACCGTGCTGCGCCAGTTCTCGCCGCGCATGACGCCGCGCTGGAACTCGCGCACGCGCACGACGGTCGACTGCGGCAGCAGGTTCTGGATGCGGTCGGCCTCGGGGTAGAACAGGCCGTAGCCGAGGATGCTCGTCATGCTCGACGACGAGGTCTGCTGCGTCTCCTCGGGCTTCACGCTGCGGATCAGCACGTTGGTGACGCCCATGTCGCGGAAGCGCTTCAACGTCTCCTCGCCGGCACCCTCGCCGACGGCGAGCATCGCGATCACCGACGCGACGCCGAACAGGATGCCCGCGGTCGTCAGCGAACTGCGCAGCTTGTGCACCATCAGGCTCTTGAGCCCCAGGCGCACCACGCGCAGCATGTCGGCGATCACTGCGCACCTCCGGCGGCGCGGTTGTCGATCCAGCTCTCGACCTGGCCGTCCTTGAGCCACAGTGTGTGGTCGGACCGCGCCGCGACGTTCGGGTTGTGCGTGACGACGACGATCGTGACGCCGTCCGGCCGCAGCGTGTCGAACAGGTCGAGGATCTCCTTCTCGGTGCTCGTGTCGAGGTTGCCGGTCGCCTCGTCGGCGAGCAGGAACAGCGGGTCGTTCATCAGCGCGCGCGCGATCGCTACGCGCTGCTGCTGGCCGCCGGACAGCTCGTTGGGCCGGTGCTCGAGGCGCCCGCCGAGGCCGACGCGTTCGGCCAGGTGCTCGGCCTTCTCGCGCGACTCCCGGCCGACGCGGCCCTGGTAGAACAGCGGCACCTCGAGGTTCTCGAGCACCGTCAGCTGCGGGATCAGGTTGAACGACTGGAAGATGAAGCCGATCTCGCGGCCGCGCACGTCGGACAGCGCGTTGTCGTCGAGCTGGCTGACGTCGCGGCCGCCGACGTGGTAGCGGCCCGCGGTCGGGCGGTCGAGGCAGCCGAGGATGTTCAGCATCGTGCTCTTGCCCGACCCCGAGCGGCCCATGATCGACAGGTAGTCGCCCTTCCTGACCTGCATCGAGACGCCGTCGAGCGCGCGCACGACGTTCTCGCCCATCACGTAGTGACGGTGCACGTCGACGAACTCGGCGATGACCGGGCGGTCGGTTGGCTGCTGCATGGTTCCTGTCCCGCTCAGTTGCCGCGTCCCGGCCGCCCGCCGCCGCCGGGGCCGCCACCGCCGTCGCCACGGCGCGGCCGGTCGCCGCCCTCGCCGCCCTGGCCGCGGTTGGGCATGGCGCTGCGCAGCAGCGCGCGCAGCTTGTCCTGGTGCGTCTGCGCGGTCTCGAGGTCGTTGGCCTCCAGCGCCTTCTTCAGGCTCCCGTAGGCCTCCTCCATCTCCTTGGCGACCTGCTCGCTGCCGCGGTCGCGCACGCCGTCGATCAGCATCTGTGTGCGGTCGAGCCGGCCCTTGTAGTCCTCGAGCTCCTCGGGCGTCATCTCGGCGAGTTTCTTGTTCATGGCCGCCATGCCGCCCTGGCCGGGTCCGCGGCGGCGCTGGCCGTCCTCGGCGCCCGGCGCGCCCGGTCCGTTGCCGGCCGCGGCCGCGGGCCTCTCGCCCTCCCTGAGCGGGGCGGGCGTCGGCGCGACCGGCTGCTCGAGCTTCGGCGCCTGCACGCCGGCCGGCATCGTCAGGTGCAGCAGGTCGCCCTCGGCGGTCCCCTGCAGGACCTCGACGCGCTCGGTGTTCTGGCGGCCGACCTGCACGGGCACCGGCACGGGGCCGCCCGCCGTCTGCTTCCAGACGTAGTTGACCGAACGGTCGCGGAACACCGCCTGCAGCGGCACCGGCAGCGTGCCCTGGATCGTGTCGACCATGATCGTGACGTTCGCCGCCATGCGCGAGCGCAGCCGGCCGTCGGGGTTGTCGCTGTCGAGCTCGACGATCGTCGTGTAGACCTTGCGGTCGCTGGTCATCCAGCCGCTGTTGCTGTCGGCGACCGGCGCCACGCTGGTGACGCGGCCCGTGAACGTCTCGCCCTGGAACGCCTCGACGACGACGAACGCGGGCTGGCCGCGCGCGACCTTGTCGACCTGCGCCTCCTGCACCTTGACGAGGCAGCGCATCTTGGTCGTGTCGGGCAGGATGATCAGCTCCTGCCGCTCGCGGACCTGCACGCCCTCGCGCACGGCCTCGCCGCCGCCGCGGTTGCGGTCGATGCGCGCGTAGACGACGGTGCCCGGCGTCGGCGCCGTGATCACCGCGCTCTTGATCTGGCGGTCGAGGTTCTCGAGCCGCTCCTTGGCCAGCGTGAACTCGGCCTCGCGGCTGGCGAGGTCGCTGTCGGCCTTGGTGACCGACGCCTCGTTGCTGGCGACCACGCGCTCGAGCTCGAGCGCCGCGTTGTCGCGGTCGCGGCTGAGCTTCAGCAGTTCCTTGCCGAGCGTGTAGTTGATCAGCAGGTCGAGGTCGTTCCACGCGAGCCGGACCTTCGACATCTGCGACTCGAAGGCCAGCTTGTCCTTCTCGAGCTCGTTGCGCGTGATGAAGTTCTTCGCCGCGAGCCGCTCGCTGTGCCCGAACGTGTCCTCCTTGACCTTGAGGTCCGCCATCGACAGGCGGATCTGGTCGGCCTGCTGCAGGATCCGGTTCGCCATCTCGCCCATGTCGCGGTCGACGGCGGCCTCCTGCTCGAGCACCGCGCGCACCTTGTCGACGAGCCGCGCGAAGCTGCGCGGGTCGACCTGCGCCACCTGGGAGCTGCGCGGCGGCGCTGAGCCGTGGTCGCCGTTCGGCGCGGCGGCGGGCGCCGGCTCGGCCGCCGGCTGCACCAGCGCCTGCAGGCGCAGCAGCATGTCGCTGTTGGAGCCGGCCCCGCTCTGGCTGCCCTTGGGCCGGCCGAGCAGCTTCTCGACCTCCATCCTGGCGATCTCGAGGTTCGACTCGGCGGTCTTGTGCTTCGTCGTGAGTTCCTTCTGCAGGATCTCCTTCTCCTTGGTCGCCTGCTTCAGCGCCGCGTCGGCCTTGGCGACCGAGATCGCCTGGTTGGCGCGCTTCTCGACGAGTTCGCTGACGTCGATCTCGACGAGTTTGTCGCCCTGCTTGACCTGCGAGCCCTCGGGGATGATGTAGATGATCGTCGCCTGGCCCTCGACCTCGGAGCGCACGATCGTCTCGCGCAGCGCCTGCAGCTCGGCGTTCTCGCGCACGGTGATCGGCAGGTCGTCGCGCTTGACGCGGAACAGGGTCGGGTCCTGGGCGGTGTCCGGCGACGAGGAGCCGGCGCAGGCCGCGAGCGCGGCGACGGCGGCCAGGAGCGGCAGGCGGGATGGGGCGGCAGTCATGGGATTCACTCGGTGGTGCGGGGCCGCGGCAGCGGCAGCGACCGGTCGAAGCGCAGGCCCGTGGGCTCGAGCACGATCGCCTCGAGGTCGTGCAGCAGCTGCAGCCGCGCGACGGCGAAGTCGACGATCGCGGCGGTCAGGTCGAGCTGGGCCTGCAGCAGGGCGTCCTGCGCGTCGAGCTTCTCGAGCGCCTGCACGCGGCCGGCGGCGTAGAGGTCGGTCGTCGCCTCGACGCGCTGCGCGGCGAGTTCGACGGCGACGGACTGGATGCGGTAGCTGTCGATCGCGCTCTGGATGTCGCGCAGCGAGGTGCGCACGTCCGCGGCGAGCTGGTCCTCGCTCTGCTCGCGCGCGCGCAGGGCGACGTCGAAGCTGATCAGCGCGCTGCGGTAGGCGTTGCGTTCGACCAGCTTGTCGAGCGCGAGGTCGAGCTCGAAGCCGGCCGACCAGTTGACTCTCGACCAGTCGAGGTTGAGGCCCTTGCCCGACTCGGCCGGCACGGCGAGCGCCGCCGTGAAGTCGAGCGACATGCGCAGCGCGTCCTCCGCGACGAGGATGCGGCGCCCGGCGTCCTCGACCTCGTCGACGATCGTGCGGTGGTCGTAGCGGCGGTCGAGCGCGAGCGCGATCGCCTGCGCCTCGTCGAGTTCGAGCGGCGCGACGCCCTGCGCCGTGAGCCGGTCGAGTTCCTCGGGGTCGAGCTCGATGGTCGCGCTGACCGGCAGGCCGAGCTTGAGCTTGAAGCGGTCGAGCGACGCCTGCAGGCGGTTCGTCGCCGCGACGCGCTGGGCGCTCGCGGAGTACTCGCTCTGCTTGGCGCGGCCGAGGTCGGTGACGGTCTTGCGGCCGGCGACGTAGAGCTCCTCGATCTGTTCGCGCGAACTCTCGAGGCTCACGTAGTTGGCCTCGACGTTGGCGAGGTCGGCGATCTGCGCGACGACGTTCCAGTAGTCGGCGACGATGCCGATCGCGAACTCGGCGCGGAAACGCTCGAAGCCGCGGACCGCGTAGACGACGTCGCGCTCGGCCTGCGTCAGCGGCTCGCGCACGATGCGCCGGCCGGCCCCGCGCAGCAGCGGCTGCGTCAGCGTCAGGTTCAGGATCGAGCTGCCGTCGAAGCTGCCGCCGTGCACGACCGAGCGCAGGAACGTGTTGACGAAGCTCGCGACGATGCGCGTGCCGGCGACCGTGTTCACCGAGCCCGACAGATCGTCGCCGAGCTGCACGTTCGCCGTCTCGTCGCTCTCGCCGCTCGCCTTGGCGCTGCCGCCGCCGCCGAACCGCAGCGCGAAGTCGTGCCGGCTGCGCGTCAGGCTCAGCGCCGCCAGGTAGAGCTGTTCCTTCTGGCGCTGGAAGTCGCGGCTGTTCTCGGCGGCGACGTCGAGCGCGTCGGCCAGCGACAGGCGCACGGCGGCGGCCGGCTGCGGCCGCTGCTGCAGCAGCCGGCTGCGCAGCGTGTCGACCGGGCGCTCGAGCGGGAAGGTGCGGGCTTCGCCGACCACCGCGGCGGTCGTGCGGCCGAGGATCCCGTAGACCTGTTCGTCGGCGGATTCCTTGGAGGCCACGGGGGACCAGCAGCCGAGCAGCGCGCAGCTGGCGAACAGCAACGTGGAGCGGTGGGGGGCGGGCAAGCGCGTCGGAATGCGTGACCGGCCGGAGCCGGATGGACTGGGGAAGGAGGTAGTAGAGGCTGCCGGATGTTTTTTCTCCCCCGCAACGCGACTGTTACTACGATAGGACGCGTGGCGGTTCCTGGTTCGTGCGCCGCAGTTCCGGCGGGGGCATGGTCTCCATCATGATCACCGCGGGCCCGACCCGCGAGCATCTCGACGACGTGCGGTTCCTGAGCAACGGCAGCTCGGGACGCATGGGGTGTGCCCTCGCCGCGGCCGCCGCCGCCGCAGGCCACCGCGTGACGCTCGTGCTCGGGCCCGTCGAGATCGCGCCGCCTTCCGGTGTCGCCGTACGCCCCGTGGTGTCGGCGCTCGAGATGATGGCGGCGGCCAGCGAGTGTTTCGGCTCGGCCGACGTGGCGATCGCGGCGGCCGCCGTCGCCGACTGGCGGCCGGCGGTCCGCGCCGTGGGCAAGCCGCCGCGCACGGGCGATCGCGTGCTGCTCGAGCTGGTACCGAATCCTGACATCGTCGCGTCGCTCGCCGCGGTGCGCGGCCGCCGGGTCGTCGTCGGGTTCGCGCTCGAGGCGACCGCCGCCGGCTTGCCCGCGGCGATCGCGCGCGGCCGGGAGAAACTGCGGCGCAAACAACTCGACCTCGTCGTGGTCAACCTGCACGAGGCGGTCGGCAGCGCCAGCAGCGACGCGGTGCTGTGTTACGCCGACGGCCGCGAGGAGGCGCTCGGCCGGCGGGACAAGGACGCGGCGGCGGCGCGCATCGTCGCCGCCGCGGTGGGACTCCATCGGGAGAAGCAGGCACCGTGAGCAGATCCAGCGAGGCGAAGGCAGGTGAAGGCGCCCCGAAGAGGCGGGCGACGCGGTTCGTGGCGCTCGAGGACGTGCCGGCCCCCGGCATGTCGGAGCGCACGCGCGAGGTCGTCGCGCTGCTGCTGTGCGGGTTCGCGCTCTATGCGCTGCTGTGCCTCGGCACGTTCCGGCTCGCGGCGTTCGACGGCACGATCCCGAGCGGCGGCCTGCAGAACCTGGGCGGCGCCGTCGGCTACTACCTCGCCTGCGGCTTCGTGCGCGCGCTCGGCTACGCGGGCTGGGCCCCGTTCGTGCTGCTGTTCGGCGGCTCGATCGCGCTGTTGGTCGGCCGGCCCCTCGAGCGCGCGGTCGTCAAGGTGCTCGGGGCCACGGTGTTCGCGGCGATGCTCGCGATCCTGTTCGCCGGCGCGGACGGCCTCGCCGGTTTCGGCGAACTCACGCCCTACGGGGCCGGCGGCCGGTTCGGGGCCGTCGTGTCGCCGCGCCTCGACGCGGCGTTCGGCGCGTCGGGGCGGCTGTTGCTGGTCGGTTTCGGCTCGATCGTCGCGGTGCTGCTGGCGACGGAGTGGCTGTTCTCGGAGTTGCTGGCCCGCGCGTTCGGCCTGCTCGAGCGCGGCTGGCGCCGCGTGCGCGGCCTGCCGCAGCCGGCAGCGGCGGTGGCGCTCGCGGGCGCGAGCGACTGCGCGGTCGAGGCCCCGCGCGGCTCGGCGCAGACCGGCGATGCGGACCGCGCGCAGGGGCCGACGGACGGACTGCGCGACTCCGGAACGGAAGAGGCCCCGCCGGAGGGCTCGAGCCGGGCCGCGCGGCGCGCGAACCGCCGCCGCGTCGAGAGTGCGGCCCCCGGTGCGGACGCGCCGGAACCCGCGGCGGCACCGGCACCGGAACCCGCACCGGAGCCCGCGGTGGCCCTGGCCCCGGCGATCCAGGCGCCTCGCGTCGAGGCGGCGTCGCCCGGCGTCCCGGCGAGCGCCGCTGCGGCCGAGCAGGCCGTCGGCGCGGAAGTCGCGGCAGCCGGTGCGCCGGCCGAACCGCCGCCCGCCCCGCCCCTCGTGCTGCGGCCCAGGCCGAGGCCGAAGCCGAAGGCGAGACAGCGCAGGCCCGGGCAGAACACGCTGCCGTTCGACGAGGCCTACCCGTACCCGCCGATCGAGCTGTTCCAGGAGGCCGTGCACACGGACCTCGGCGCCACGGCCGACGTGCTGGCGCGCGGCGGCCAGGCGATCGTGCAGAAGCTCGCGAACTTCGACATCGAGGCGAAGGTCGTGGCCGCCTCGGTCGGCCCCGCGGTGACCCAGTACGAACTGCGCGTCGCCGACTCGGTGCGCGTGCACAAGGTCGTCGGCTTCGAGTCCGATCTCGCCGCGGTGCTGAAGGCCGTGTCGGTGCGCGTCGTGGCGCCGATCCCCGGCAAGGACACGATCGGCGTCGAGGTGCCGAACCCGCAGCGGCAGAAGGTCTACATGCGCGACCTGCTCGAGCAGTTCGGCCGCGCCGAGGACCTCGCGATCCCGCTGTTCCTCGGCAAGGACGTCGCCGGCAACCCGATCGTCGAGGACCTCGCGCGCATGCCGCACCTGTTGATCGCGGGCACCACGGGCTCCGGCAAGTCGGTGTGCATCAACACGATCCTGTCGTCGATCCTGATGTCGCGCACGCCGCAGCAGGTGAAGCTGATCCTGGTCGACCCGAAGATGGTCGAGCTGCAGGCCTACAAGCGCGTGCCGCACCTGTGCTGCGACGTCGTCACGAACATGAAGAAGGCGCCGGCGGTGCTGCAGTGGGCCGTCGACGAGATGGAGAACCGCTACGCGCTGCTGTCGGCCGCGGGCGTCAACCACGTCCGCAACTACAACCGGCTCGGCCAGCAGGAGCTCGAGAAGCGCATGCAGCGCGAGGTCGACCCGGACCGCGTGCAGCTGCCCTACATCGTGATCGTGATCGACGAGTTCGCCGACCTGATGAACGTCGCGCAGAACGAGGTCGAGGAGCTGATCCAGCGCCTCGCGCAGAAGTCGCGCGCGGTCGGCCAGCACGTGATCGTCGCCACGCAGCGGCCGAGCAGCGAGGTCATCACCGGCATCATCAAGGCGAACCTGCCGTGCCAGATCTCCTTCAAGGTCAGCCGCAAGATCGACTCGCGCGTGATCCTCGACGCCAACGGCGCCGAGAAGCTGCTCGGCTTCGGCGACATGCTCTACATGCCGCCGAGCGGCGGTGCCCTGCTGCGCGCGCAGGGCACGTTCGTCGCCGACGACGAGGTGGCGGCGGTCGTGCGCTATCTGGAGCAGCACGGCCAGCAGCCGGACTTCGACCCCGAACTCGTGCAGAAGCAGTCGAGTTCGCGGCCGTCGATCGCCGACCGCGACGATCTCTACCGCGAGGCCGTCGAGGTCGTGCTCGGCCAGCAGCGCGGCTCGGCGACCCTGCTGCAGCGGGCGCTCGCGGTCGGCTACACGCGCGCCACGCGGCTGCTCGAGCTGATGGAGGCCGACGGCCTGGTCGGGCCGTTCGCCGGCTCGAGGTCGCGCGACGTGCTGCTGACGCTCGACGAGTGGAAGGCCCGCGAGGCGCAGATGGCGGAGGCGATGGAACAGCTCGAGGACGGCGCTGCGCAGACCGGGGACGAGCCCGGGGGCGAGCCCGGGGACGAGCCCGGGGACGAGGGCGCCGGGGCGGGCGCGGCACCGGCAGTGGACGGCGAGGTGGAACCGGACGCGCCGGTCCAGGACGACGAGCCCGCACCGGAACCTGATTCCGGGCGTGGGGCGGTCGGCGCGCAGGACGCGCTGCCCGGCGAAGGCGAGCCGGCCCCGGGGCGCGAATCGTGACCGCGTGCGAGCACGCCGGCGGCTCGCGATCGGCCGCGCCGGTCCCCGCGGCACCTTGGTCCCGTCGCTTGTCGGGCGATCCGTGCACCAGTAGAAGTAGAACCGTGGTTCGTCCGGCAGGACCGGACGGGCAGCAGCAACGCCCGCGGAGGGGCGCATGACCGTGAACTCGCTGGGCATTCCCGATGGAACGGACCGACCGCCGCGCACCGTGGCCGACTGGCTGTGGGCGCTGCTGCCGATCGGCGTGTCGGTCTTCTGCCTGTCCGCGCTGCTCTACTACCACCTCTACCACGACCAACTGTCCGTCGCGTCGGCCCTGCAGATCGCGGTCGCCGGCCTCTACCGGACGTTCGGCTTCGCTCCGTCGTTCGTGTTCTTCCTGCTGCTGCTGACGTGGAGCTCGATCTGGTTCGTCGCCGGCGCCGTCGAGCGCCCGGTCGGCCGCCTGCTGCGCCTGTTCGCGATGGCCGTGCTGCTCGGCGTGCTCATGAACCTCGGCGACGGCGGCGTCACGCCGGCGTTCCACAAGGGGGAAGTCGGCGCGTGGTTCGCCGAGCGTCTGGTCGCGGCGTTCGGCTTCTACCCGAGCCTCGCGATCGTCTGCATCGTCACGTTCGGTTCCCTGCTGCTCGCCACGGACTTCTTCTTCGGCGAGGGTTTCGAGCGTCTGCGCGGCCGGGCGCCGGAGACGGGCGTCGAGGCCGAGGTGGCCGACCACCTGAAAGGGCTCGCGGAGGTCCGCGCGCCGTCGCTGCCCGCGACGGCGCCGGCCGTCGGGCCGCCCGCCGCGGCCGCGGCGCCGATCGAGCCGGAGGCGACCGGCGAGGACGTCGACGTCCAGCCGGCGATCGGCGAGTTCGAACCGGTGGAGCCGGCGGTCTTCCGGCCGCGCCGGCGTTCCTACTACGAGCGACGGCAGGAGGGGGCCGGCCGTTCGGCGCCGAGCGCCGAGGACCCGTGGGTGCCCGCGGTGCCCGACGCGCAGGAGATCGAGAACGCGGAGGCGGCGGTGTCCGAGGTCTGGGCCGCTGCGGGCGAGGCCCCGGCAGCGCCTGCCGCGCGCGGGCAGGACCCGGCAGAGACCCGCGCGGCCGCCGCGCCCGGTGCGGGCGCGGAGCCGGAAGCGGGCGAATCGCCCGAACCGGAGGGGACCGGCAGCACCGCATCGCCGGCCCACGCAGCGCTGTTCGGCGGCGCGGCCGCAGCCGACGCCGATGCCTTGCCTGCGGCAGCCCCCGCCAGCGGACCATGGTCCGCGCCCGAGGCAGTCTCGGGAACCGGCGGTGCCGGCGAAGCTGCCGGGGCACCGGTGGCCGGGTCCGCGGCAGCCAGCGAGCCGGTGGAACCCAGCGAGCCGGTGGAACCCGGCGAACCGATCGTGCCGATCCCTCGCCCCGAGCCGCCGGCCGCCGAGGGTCCTCGCGAGGTTCGCGAGTCGGCCCGCCAACAGAACCTGTTCGGTCGCGCGCTCGACGAGGGGCTGGTGCGCGAGGCCATCGACGTCGTGACGACCTGGCGCCGCGCGAGCGCCACGCTGCTGCAGCGCAAGCTCCGGATCGACTACGCGCTCGCTTGCCTGTTGCTCGCCGAACTCGGCGAACGCGGCATCGTCGAACTCGAGGCGGACGCGAGCCGAGGCCGTCTGGTCGAACCGTAGCCGGCCCTGGGCGCGCGGTCCCCGCGCGACAACTTCCCACACGTCCTTCCACAGAGCATCGTGCCGCCGCGCCGGGCGGGGCGGCGGGCTCGCGCAGCGGCGGCAGTTTCCGTCGACGGGCACCTTGCGCCGCGCTGCCGCGCGCTGCTATGGAAGCACCCCGGCGGTTCCATGGGCGATATCACGAAGACCTTCGACGGGCGCGGCGTGCCGCAGAACCTCGAGGCCGAACGTTCCGTGCTGGGGGCGTTGCTGCTGCACTGCGATGCGCTCGCCGACGTCGCCTTCCTGAAGCCCGACGACTTCTACCTGCCGCGCCACCAGATGATCTACGGCGCGATCCTCGAGGCCTTCAACGGACGCCACGCGACCGATCCGATCGTCGTCGCCGAGCAGTTGTCGCGCGCGGGCAGGCTGCAGGACGCCGGCGGGCACGAGCAGCTGCTCGACCTCGTCGAGAGCGTCGTCACCGCGGCGGGCATCGTCTACCACGCCGAGATCGTGCGCGAGAAGTCCGTCACGCGGCGGCTGCTCGAGACGTGCCTCGACGTGGCGCGGCGCGCCTACGACAACGAACTCGACGCGAAGGACCTGCTCGACGAGGCGGAGCGGCAGATCTTCGAGATCTCGCGGCTCGACAAGTCCGGCGAGGCGGTCAGCATCGCGACCGTGCTGCAGTCGACCTTCGAGCGCATCGACCGGCTGCGCGAGCGCGACGGTCGACTGACCGGGCTCGGCACCGACTTCTACGACCTCGACGACCTCACGGGCGGCCTGCAGCCCGGGGAACTCGTGATCGTCGCGGCGCGGCCGTCGATGGGCAAGACGACCTTCGCGCTGAACCTGACCGAGCGGGTCGCGAGCCAGGGGGCCGCGGTGGCGTTCTTCTCGCTCCCC
>Ga0194127_10000902_pt1 | contig 46086 bp, 43 predicted proteins | sample TA2KigC100mmetaG_FD_148624 | JGI IMG/M metagenome (GOLD analysis project Ga0194127, IMG submission 148624) | Freshwater microbial communities from Lake Tanganyika, Tanzania - TA2015036 Kigoma Deep Cast 100m | ecosystem: Environmental > Aquatic > Freshwater > Lake | place: Tanzania: Lake...
TGCGGTGGTCGTCAACCACGCCATCCGGATCAATGGCATCCAGGAGGTGGCGATCACCAAACTCGATGTGTTGAATGATTTCGATAAGATAAAAATTTGTGTCGGGTATTGCCTAAATGGAAAGGTTGTTCAACATGTTCCCTCCAATCTGGAAGTTCTGGAAAGCTGCGAGCCCGTTTATGAGGAATTAGACGGATGGAGAGGGGAAATCAAAGGGGCGAAAAAAATCTCAGACCTCCCTGTCCAGGCGCAACGGTATCTGAAAAAGGTTGAAGAATTGACTCATGTAAAAATAGCAATGGTCTCAGTCGGTTCTGAAAGGAATGAGACGATTGAGATTAAAAATCCTTTTTCAGAGGATTCTCGAGAGGGGTTTTAAAGAAATTTCTAAAAAAAATCTGGAATCTATAGAGACCATGGGTTGGTTTTTCAGACACCCCTCCTACTTGACAATTCGAGTCCTTTTCTCTTAATCTAACAAAGCTGGGCCGTTAACTCAGACGGTAGAGTATCTGCCTTTTAAGCAGAGAGTCGTGGGTTCGAGTCCCGCACGGCCCACCATTTCAATTTCGGATTGCGGAATTCGGGGTTTTTCAGGTTTTCGATCCGCAATCTGCAATCCACAATCCGCAATCAAATAGGGTCCCCATCGTCTAGAGGCCAAGGACACCGGCCTTTCACGTCGGCAACACGGGTTCGACTCCCGTTGGGGACGCCAAAGCTATGACGAAAAAGCCCTGGCATCGGCCGGGGCTTTTTTTGGGGATCCTTGAAGAGACCCAGAACATCCCGATTTCCATCGGGACAACACGGGTTCGACTCCCGCTTTCTATGGGATTTACGAATTATCTGTGGAAAAATAGATGAAGTATCCATGCGTTTTTAAAAGTCTTTACTCCTATTTTATTTTATGTTATGAAAACTTGAAAGAATTACAGGTTTTTGTTCGATGATTCTCTTATGACAGTTTCTGTTCTAAAAAGAAAAAAGTGGGTTATCTTTCTCTTGCTCTTGGGTATTTCTTTCCTTCTCGTCTACCGGTTCAATTCACAGATTTGGATCAAGGTCGTTGAATTTTACTATCTCCTCCACGATCAACACCATTTAAAGGAGATCATCACCTCCTTCGGAGCTTATTCACCCCTGGTTTATATCCTCATCCAGGTCACTCAGGTAGTCGTGGCCCCTATCCCCGGAGGCATTATCGAGTTCATGGGAGGATACCTCTTCGGTGTCAAGGCCGGTTTTTTCTATTCGATGATCGGAGTTTTTTTCGGGTCCTGGTTTGCCTTCGGCCTGGCGAGGATTTTTGAGAGAGTGGCTGTTGAAAAGTTTGTTCACATACGGACGAGGAAAAAATTTGATTATTTGATCGGGCATGAAGGCGTCATCCTCAGCTTTCTTCTCTTTCTCATCCCGGGTTTTCCGAAGGATGCGCTCTGCTACATCCTGGGATTGACTCCCATGCATCTCGGCATTTTTCTTATCATTTCCACCATCGGGAGAATACCGGGGGTTTTGATGGCCTGTCTTCAGGGCGGAAAGGCATTCGATCATCAATACAAGGCCCTGTTGATCCTGTTCGGAATATCGGCCCTGATCATTATGGTTTTCTATATCTATCATCATGAGATCCATGCGTTACTCAAAAAGATGAGGGGGATCAGGTCATAATTCAACCCCCTGGTTTTTTAAGGTGAAGCGGACCGATGGCAAAAGAGAATAGAGGAGGAAAATATACGTCAGATCTCATGCTGGATCTCTACTCCAACCTGTTGTCAGAGGTCTGGGAGGTTGTTTCCGCTATGGTCGGCGAAGCCATTTTAGGACTCCTTTTCAACCTATCCATCAAGAAGATTAGCGAGAAGCACCCTTTCTTGAAATCCCTCGAGGTATCGGAAGAAGGGATTTATTCTGGAAAAGTTAAAGAGGAATGCCGGGGCCTCCCCCCTGTTGAAATTCACAGGGGTTTTCAAAGCCTGATCAATCACCTTCTCAATCTCTTTTCGGCCCTTACAGAAGGGGTGATCAGCCGGGAGGTCTTTCCAAAAGTGTTTCCCAAGGTCAGGGAGGCGGAGCGTCTCATCTCTCAGAAATAGGGAGATCTCTAAGAAAGTTAAAAATCTCTGATTCCATCGATTAGGGGCCGATTACATAGATTAGAGATGTATTGATTCATAAAGAAAAATCGATGAAATCTTTTCTTAAATCTGCGGAATCAGATTTCTCATAGGAGAAACAGTGAGACTCATCGTTAAAAACCTCAATATCCTCCGATCGATCCTCAATGCCATCAACACGAGCTTTGAGGTGAAAGAGATCGTGGAATCGGCCGGGGATAACCTGCCCAATCTGTTTCAATTCTCCGCGCTGGGGGTCCTCTGGAAGGAGGAGTCCACCCTTTATCTCTACCAGGAGGAGTCCTGTCCTCCCTCCTTTACCCCCCAGTTGGCCGTCAACATGGTGAGGGTCTTCTCGATCTTAGGGGAAGAGCCAAGTGATCTCAGCTGCGTGACCCTTCAGGTTGAGAAGAGAAAGTTACGACCCTCTCATATGGCGATGGATCCGAAAGCCACACTGAAATCCTATCTGGTCCTTCCCCTTGCCGTGGAGGAGGAGATCGTCGGCTGTGTCTCACTCAACAGCGATCAACCCAATGCCTACGATGCCCAGGACCTCCAATTCTTCTCCGTCATCGGCTACCAGATGGCGGCGACATTAAAACATTTTCAGAGGTTTAGTTCTGTTAAGACAATGGCTGTTTTTGACACTCTCACCGCTCTGTATAACCGGAGATATTTTGAGGAGAGGTTGATCGTCGAGGCGCAGAAGTCTTTTTACGGCGGGCCTTTCCTCTCCCTTGTGATGGTGGACATCGACCATTTTAAGAAAGTGAACGATACTTTCGGCCATACCGAAGGAGATAAGGTGCTGCAGGCGATTGCCTCCCTCTTAAAAGCATCAGTTCGGAAGAAGGATACGGTCGCCCGTTATGGCGGGGAGGAGTTCATCCTTATCTTGCCGGAGACCGGATTGGAGGAGGCCGCCATGATTTCGGAACGTATCCGGCAATTAGTGGAGAAGACTCTTTTCGATGTAGGACAGGCCCATATCAACATGACGGTGAGTTTAGGGATCTCTAACTTTCCGAGCCACCGCGCCAGGACAAAAGAAGATCTGGTCAAGATGGCGGACCAGGCCCTTTACGATGCGAAGAGAGGGGGGCGCAATCGTGTATGTATCTTTAATCCTGCCCAGGTATGAAAAAAGATTGCTCAGAAAATAAAAATCTAACGGTAAGGGTAACGAAGCCCGCCCTGTACCATATTAGGTTCAGGGCCCGTATCGTTATTAAAAGGCTACGTTTAGCGTCTTTTAATTCTTTACCCTGGAGGCAACATTTTAGAATAATTCTGGCGGGGCTTAATGCCCCGATAGAATTTCTAACGGGGTAAACACGGAACAGTAACCCAACCAAACTCAACCAATATATTATACGAAGGAGGACAAAAAGATGTCAACTCGACAACTGCTCAGCGTGATTTTCATTTCTATTGTCCTGACCCTGCTCTTCTTTTCCGTCGGTTCTTCGATTGCCGAGGAGAAGATGGTTATGGTCGGAACAGTAAAAAGCATTGAGTCAAAAATGGTGATGGATGTGGAGAACGAGAAGGATAAGGCCCTGGTCAGTTTCAGGATCGGTCGAAAGACGGTTTACACCCCCAGGCGGTACCCGATTCCCGGGGAAAGAGTGAAGGTGGAATATTTACCCCACAGGGGAAATTTTGTGGCTTACACCGTGACGATCCTGGGAGTGTCCGGTGCGAAAGAGAGTCCGAAATAGGATTTAAGTTCTTCTTCGAAAAAAGAGGAATATTATAAAGAGACGCATCTTCTTCGGGTGCCTCTTTTCGTTTTTTTATCCTTCCTCATTTGACGAAGAAGAAGCTGTATGATGAGCTGACCTCCTTTGCTCGACGATTTTGACCAAAAGGATTCCGATCTCAAAAAGAACATAGAGCGGACCTCCCATTAATGCCATGTTGAAAATATCCGGAGTGGGTGTGAGCACTGCGGATAGGATGGCAATTATTAGAATAGCGTACCTCCGATGGCGGGTCAAAAAGGAGGCATTGACCACACGGATGTAACTCAACAGGGCAAGGATTAAGGGAAGCTCGAAAATGAGACCAAAGGCGAAGATAAATCCGGTGCAGAAGGAGATATATTTGGCCACAGAGATCATGGGTTTGATCGTGGACGATTGATACCCCATGAGGAATTGGATGCCGAAGGGAAGGGTGACGAAATAACAGAAAAAGGCTCCGAAGTAGAAAAGGAAGATAGCGGTCAGGGGAACGAATAGGGAGGATTCCAGTCCTCGTTTCCGGAAAAGGGGAGAGAAAGCTTTCCAGAGATGATGGAAAATAACCGGTATGGAGAAGAAGAGGCTGGCAAAGAGCGTCAACTTGAGAAGGGAGAGAAAGGCTTCGGGAATGCCGTAAGCGACCATATCTTCTTGGAGGGGACGATGAAGATGCCGGAGCAATTCTTTTGAAAACGGAAAGAGAATGATTCCAAAGAGGACGACGGCTCCGATGATATGGAGGAAGCCTTTTCTCAAACTGCCCAGCGATTGGAAAAGTTCCTGCCGCTTGATTCCCATCCCGATTCTTTCTCCTCAACAAATACCCAATGTAATGTAACATAAAAGACGTTCTTCCGAAATATCGCTTTTATTCTTTCAGTCATAAAAAAATAAGATCAAAGGTGAAATCTATATTGACAAAGATACAAAACGGAGATATAGAGATTCTTAACGGATGAATCTCGCTAACAAAAGACTGAAAGTCGGAATCACCTACGATTTAAAGAAGGATTTTTCTCATCGGGAAGATCAGCCGATCGATTCTTTTGAGGAGTTCGATTCGGAAGAAACGATCGATGCCATACGCCAGGTCCTCGAAAGCGATGGGCACGAGGTCTTCAAATTGGGCGGAGGCGCCGGTTTGATCGACCGGTTCAGGAACTCTCCTGTCGATATTGTCTTCAACATCGCCGAGGGGATTGGAGGACGAAACAGAGAAGCCCATATCCCCGCCCTTCTCGAATTCTTAAATATTCCCTATACCGGCTCCGATCCCCTCACCCTCTCCCTCACTCTGGATAAGGCAATGGCGAAAAAAGTGGTCAGGAGCGAAGGGATTCCCACCCCCGGGTTTCAGAAGGTTGAAAGGATGGAGGATCTCCATGGCCTCGATCTTCACTATCCCCTCTTCGTGAAGCTGTGTTACGAAGGATCGAGCAAAGGGGTCCGGCTTGATTCGAAAATATCCGACCCTTCTTCCTTAGGGGAAAAGGTGAAATGGCTTTTGGAAACCTACGGCCCTCCTGTCCTGGTGGAGGAGTTTGTGAGCGGGCCTGAGTTCACCGTTGGAATTTTAGGCAATTCGTATCCTGTTGTTCTCGGTGTGATGCAAATCGAGATCAAAGGAAGTCCTCCTGATGAGGCGATCTATTCTCTCGAGGTGAAGAGAGAGTGGGAGGAAAAGGTCCGCTACCACTGTCCCCCCCCGATCACCGGCGATTTGCAAAAAAGAATCGAGGAAGTGGCGGTGAGAGCTTATTGCGCCCTGGATTGCAGGGATGTTTCAAGAGTGGATATTCGTGTCGGAGAGGATGGGGTTCCCTATTTCCTTGAAATCAATCCCCTCCCCGGCCTGTCTCCGGTGTATGGCGATCTTCCCATCATGGCCGGGCGGATGGGCTGGGAGTATAGCCGATTGGTTCAAACCATTTTCCATCACGCCCTGGAACGATATGGGATCGCGGGGTAACGGATGAGAATCAACCGGCCTGACCCAGATCTGTTTGAAATCATCCTGAGACATTTAAAGGAAGCGGTTGTCTTTGCCGATAGCCGGGGCCGGATTCAGATCTTCAATCCCGTAGCCGTGGAGTTTTTCAAGGTCAAAGAAAAGCAGGCAATGGGAAAGAAGCTGGAACGGGTCATCCCATATAAGATCATCAGAAAGCAATTCGATTCCGTTTACGAACATAGAGAGGGCCATCACGATCTTGAGTTAGCCATCCATTTTCCGGCTGTCTCGGAGGAGGAGGGACAGCTGCTCCGGTGCAGTTTTTATCCCGTCTATGACAGAAAGGGAATTTTCATCGGATGCCTGGCCACCTTTGCGGATATCACGGAGAAGGGGTTGCTCTCACGCGAGATCAGCCAGAGCAAAGACCTCTCCACGATCGGCATGCTTGCCAGATGGATGGCCCATGAGATTCGGAACCCCCTCAGTTCCCTCAATATCAATATTGAATTGTTGAGGGATGAACTGAGAGAAGAGGTTCACCTTGCCCAGAAGGGAGAGATTCAATCCCTTCTCAATTTTATCAGTTACGAGACCCTCCGGCTTGAGAATAATCTCAAAGAGTTTCTCGATTTCAACCGCCTCCCTCCCCTGAAATTTGAATGGGTCCAGTTGAATGACGTCCTGGATTCGATCGCTCGATTGTTAAGGCCGGATGCCCAGATGAAGAACGCAAGGATCGATGTCCATTTTCAGAAGAAACTGCCCCTGGTGAAGATCGATGTGAGCCAGATCAACCTGGCCATCTCCCCTCTCCTCATCAACAGCGTTCAGGCCGTCTCGGAAAGAGGGGAGATCCATCTCTTGACGCGCGCATCGAAGAAGAATGTCTTTATCATCATTAAGGACAACGGAACCGGGATATCCAAGGATCATCTCCACAAGATTTTTGATTTTATGTTCAGCACTAAACCCACGGGATCCGGTCTGGGGCTTTCGATCGCCAAGAAGATCATCTCGGACCATCACGGAGATATCACCGTGAGGAGCGAGTTGAATCGAGGCTCAACCTTCAGGATAAGGCTCCCGCTCAATCCGAAGGTAAACTAAACAGAATGGAATAATGGAATGTTGGAAAAATGGAATCATGGATAAAGAAATAAAAGATTTGTCTTGAAAAACCATTATTCCATTATTCCACTATTCCATCATTCCTTTAAGTTTGGAGACTATGGATAAAAAAGTGATCCTCATCGTGGAGGATGATTCCCATGTGGGGGAAAGCCTCCGCCTCCTCTTCAAGAAGAAGGGCTACTCAACTCTTCTTGCTTCCAACGGGAAGGAAGGCCTCCATGTTTTTCGGCAGGAGGCGGTCGATCTGATGATCACGGATGTGGTCATGCCAAAGATGGGCGGCCTTGAACTCCTGGAGGCCGTGAAAGGTCTGAGGCCGGAGACAGAGGTGATCGTGATCTCTGCCCAGGGAACGATTGAAAAGGCAGTCCAGGCGATGAAATTGGGGGCCTTCGATTTCATCGAAAAGCCGATCAATCCCAGGGTCATCTCTCTGTTGGCGGAGAGGGCTCTGGAGAAGCAGACTTTGATTCTCCAGAACCGGGATCTGCGTTCTCAACTGGAGGATAAATTCCATTTCAGGAATATCATCGGAAGAAGCGAGAAGATGGTAAAGATCTTTGAACTCATCCGTCATATCGCTCTTTATGACAGTTCGGTCCTCATCATCGGCGAGAGCGGCACAGGGAAAGAATTGATCGCCAATGCCATCCATTACAATAGCCCCCGTACAGCGATGCCCTTCATCAAGGTAAGCTGTGCTTCCTTAAGCGAAGGGATCATCGAGAGTGAACTCTTTGGCCATGAGAAAGGTGCGTTCACCGGAGCAATCGCCTCCCGGAAGGGGCGATTTGAAATGGCCCACCAGGGAACCCTCTTTTTAGATGAAGTGGAGGATATTCCCCTCTCCACACAGATTAAGCTTTTAAGGGTCCTCCAAGAGGGTGAATTTGAGAGGGTGGGGGGAAATAAAACCCTTAAAGTCAATATCCGGATTATTGCGGCCAGCAACCGGGATTTGCAGGAAGCAGTCAAGGTCTCCACCTTCCGGGAAGACCTCTACTATCGTCTCAATGTGGTCAATATCAAACTGCCGCCTTTGAGGGAGCGAAAAGAGGATATTCCATTCTTAATCCAATTTTTGACTGAGAAGTTCAATAAAAAATATAAGATGAAAGTTAAAGGGGTCTCACAGAGGGCGATGAACCTTCTCATGGACTATTCCTGGAGTGGAAATGTGAGGGAGTTAGAGAATACGATTGAGTCCTCTCTTGTCATCAATACTCCGGAGGTATTGGACCTTCAACATCTCCCCCAGGAGATCAGAGACTTTAAAGAAGAGCAGGAAGTGATCTCCTTTAAGATTGGAACGCCCTTTGAGGATATGGAGAGAGAGATGTTGCTCCAGACCCTGAAGGCGACAAAAGGGAACAAACAGAAAGCGGCAAAATTGTTAGGGATCAATGTGAGGACAATACATAGAAAAATGGAAGAAATACAAGGAGATCCCTCAACATAGTAGAAATTGACGAAGATTGGCAAATAGTCGCAGTATCTATGAGTTAACGATAAAACAAGGACAATTTGCCATACTTTTGTTAAGAGGAGTATGACATTTCTTCACTAAACTCTCTTAGAGAGGGGGATCTATTGGTAATCTAAAAAGAACAAAAACTTAAACATATTGATTTTATTAGGTTTTTTAGGCAAATGGTTTTTAAAGAATATATTAAATTTGGCACGAAAATTGATTAATAATATAATTTATGAAAGAAAAGTTGAGATGGGCCTTTATTCTTGATAAGGATGAATTTGTTCGACTCAGCCTCAATAAGATTCTCAAGAAGTATGGGTTTCAGGTTGAAGAGATTGAAGATATTTCAGGACTGGAAAAAAGAAAGAAGGATGTCAAAGGGGGAATGATCCTTGCCGACCTGGAGATAGAAGGCCTTGAAAGATGGCTTCCTCTTTTAAAAAGATGGAATGATCGTTTCATATTGATGAGCCCGCAAATCACCGATGATCTCATCCAGCGTCTCAAACAGACCGGCATCCACCGCATCCTCAAGAAGCCTGTTGAGCCAAAACTGTTAAGGAAGGCGATCAGGGAGATGTCTTTCCCCGATGGAGTGAAGTTTTCTTCGTCGGTTAAAAAGAGGGGAGGGTTCCCGACTTAATAAGAAAGGAGGTGAAGACAGATGAAGAAGTGGATTTTGCTCTTTTTTGCTCTGGTTCTGGTCGTCAATATTGTCGCCGTGGGAATCGGATGTAAAGCCAAGGCTCCGGAAAAACCAGCGGTCAAAGAGGAACCGAAACCTGCTGAGGCCAAACCCGCTGAGGCGCCTCCGGCAGAAAAACCGGCTGAGAAACCCGCAGAGAAACCTGCTGCAGCACCCAAGAAGTAAGAGGGGGATGTCGGTCGGGTTCAGGGACAGCAGAAAGTGTCATCCAGAGGTTGGCGTCCTCTCACTCAAGAGAGGACGCCAACAGTAGTTTGCCCCATTAGAAATAATGATCCGTCCGGTTTTGAGTCGTAACGACCGGGATTTCTAACGGGGTAAACGAATGAAGGAGAGATTGAGATTATTCGCCGTCAACGAAAACAAAAGAAAAGGTGCATGCCTGCTTTCGAGGACAGAGGGCGATTCCTTTGTGTTGCAGGAGGAGATATCAATAGTGATATCTCCTTTTTTGTTTGCGAAGGGATTGAATCCCACCGGCAGGGATGCGGGAAGGAGTGAAGATGGAGGTTGCTTCAGACTCTAATTTATCTGTCCCGCTAAGAAGAATCGAGAGACCTTTACAGCTCGGATTGTTTCGAACCTCAGAAGAAGAGAGGATGATTGTTGAGACAAAAGAGACCATTCCTCCCTTCTGGAAGGAGGTCACAGAGAAGGAATGGAATGACTGGAGATGGCAACTCAGGCATCGGATCACGACTCTGGACCAACTCAAAGAGATCATCCAGTTGACTCCGGAGGAGATCGAGGGGATCAAATATTCCAAAGGGAGATTGGCCTTGGCCGTCACCCCCTACTTTGTCAGTTTGATGGACCCGGTCAATCCAAATTGCCCCATCCGGAGACAGGCCGTTCCAAGGGTTGAGGAGCACCACCTCTCAAAGAGCGATATGGTGGACCCCTGCGGAGAGGATAAGGATTCTCCAGTCCCCGGTCTTGTCCATCGTTACCCGGATCGGGTCCTCCTGCTGATCACCGATCAATGTGCTGTCTATTGCCGATACTGCACCCGGAGGCGGCTGGTGGGAAGCACGGAGCGGTCGATCACGGAAGGAAATTTTGAAGAGGTCCTCAAGTACTTGAAGAAAAACCGCAAGGTTCGGGATGTCCTTCTCTCGGGAGGGGATCCCCTTCTCCTTGAAAACGAGAGGCTGGAGGAGATTTTAAGCCGCTTGAGAGCAATCCCTCATATCGAACTCCTCCGAATCGGGACGAGAGTCCCCGTTTCCCTTCCCCAGAGAATCACCCCAGGATTGGTAAAGATGCTTAAAAAGTACCATCCCCTAATGATGTCCATCCATTTCACCCATCCCAGGGAGATCACCGATGCGGTGAAGAGGGCCTGTAATGATCTGGCGGATGGAGGAATACCCCTGGGAAGCCAGACCGTTCTACTCAAGGGGATCAATGATAAAGCCTCTATCATGAAGAAGCTGGTTCATGAACTCCTTAAGGTCCGGGTCCGGCCCTATTATATCTATCAATGCGATCTGGCCACGGGGACAGAACATTTCAGGACCTCGATTGCCACGGGGGTTCAGATCATCGAGAAGCTTCGCGGCTATACCACAGGTTATGCCATCCCCACCTTTGTGGTGGACGCGCCGGGAGGAGGAGGGAAGATCCCTGTGGAGCCCAACTACTTGGTTTCCAGGGGGAAGGGGAAGATGGTCTTAAGAAATTATGAAGGGAAGATCTACGAATATCCGGAACCGAATATCATTGAATTCAAGAAGGCGAGAACCGGCGGTGAGGAGAAGGTTACAACAAAGAAGGTGATGGCATCGCGTTGAACCTCTCAGGTTCACGGCTTAGAAGAGAGAAGGAGATGGAAAGAGCTGGGTTAAAAGTGGCTGTGCTCTACAACCTTCTTGAGAGGCTTGAGAAGGGGGAGGAGAAGGATATTCTGGCAGAGGAATCGATCATCGAGGAGATCGGTGCGATCGAAGAGGGAATCCGTTCCCTGGGGCATCAATTTTTTGTGATGGCCGTCCGAAATGAGATCGATTCCATCATCCACTGGTTGAAAGAGATTCGACCTGATGTTGTCTTCAACCTGTGTGAAAGTGTGTATGGGGACGCCTGTCTTGAGATGAATATCCCCGCCCTGCTGGATCTCTTACGGATTCCCTATACAGGGTCTTCTCCCCTGACGCTTGGATTGTGTCAGGACAAGGGGAAGGTGAAGGATATCCTATCCTCTCAGGGTATCCTCACCCCCCGATATAAGATCTTCGATCGTGAGGTCAGGTCCCTGAAAGGGAATGTCTTCCCGATCATCGTCAAGCCCCTTCACGAAGATGGAAGTCTCGGGATCTCGAAGGAGAGCGTGGTCCATAACGATGAGGACCTGAACAGGCAGATTCGGTATGTGATCGAAAAATATCGTCAACCCGCGCTGGTGGAGGAGTATATCGAAGGCAGGGAATTAAATGTGGGTTTGATGGAGACGAATGGAAAAGTGGGAACCCTTCCCATCTCTGAGATCGATTACTCGGAATTCCCAGAAGGGATTCCTCGGATTTGCGGTTATGAAGCCAAGTGGGTGGAGGAGAGTATCGAATATCAGAAATCTAAACCGATCTGCCCCGCTCCGCTGGAATGGGTGATGAAGAAACGGGTGGAACATCTTGCCATCAAAGTCTTTAAACTTTTCGGTTGCCGGGACTATGCCCGTGTGGATATGCGTATTGACCGAGATGGAAAGATTTACATCCTGGAGGTCAATCCTAATCCGGATATCTCCCCACCGTCCGGCATGGCGAGGGCGATCCGGATTCAAGGGATGACTTACTCCGAATTTGTCGGAAAGGTAATTGAGAAAGCACTCCAAAGGAAAGATGGGGAGATAAGGAGATAGGGGGATAGGGAGATTCATTCAAACAAACACATGATTGACGATTTATTAATCCAGCGCAGATTAAAAAAACAGGTTTTGTGGTTTGAAAGATCCAAAATCCAAAAATCCGATGATGGGAATTAAAAATATAATTATTATTTATTTGAGTAGAATTCGATGAGATAAGTGTTTAATCACACCTTATATATAACTTTTGTTCTCCCCATCACCCCATCCCCCTATCCCTGGTTAGAATTATGGGTACCCTTCCAAGAATCACCTTGAAAAAAGGAAAAGAGAAGCCAATCCTCAGGGGTCATCCCTGGGTCTTTTCAGGAGCTGTTGCCAGAGCGGAGGGGGATCTTTCTCCGGGAGAGATTGGAGAGGTCTATTCCGGGGATGGAAAATTTTTGGGGATAGGTCAATTCAACCCCCGTTCCCAGATCATTCTCCGCTTGCTGACCCGGAGAAAGGAAGTTCTGGATTCGTCCTTTTTCAGAGGGCGGTTGTTACAGGCCGATGCCTTGAGAGAGAAGGAATTGCGGGCAAAGACGAATGGTTACCGTGCCGTCAATGGAGAGGGAGACTTTCTTCCGGGATTGATCGTGGACCGTTACAGGGAGACCCTCGTGCTTCAATGTCTGACGGCAGGGATGGAGCGTCTGAAAGGGCTTTTCCTCGATCTTTTAGTGAAGCATTTTGGCCCGAAAAGCATCTATGAACGGAGCGATGTTTCCACCCGCAGGGAGGAAGGTTTGCCTGAGGCCAAGGGTCTTCTTTACGGGGAGGAGATTCTCGATCCCGTTGAGCTAGAGGAGTATGGATGCCGGTTCAGAGTCGATGTGAAAGAAGGACAGAAGACAGGCTTCTATCTGGATCAGAGGGAGAACCGGTTTTCTCTCCAGAAGGTCTCTCACGGAAAGAAGGTACTGGATTGCTTTTGCTACTCCGGAGGTTTCTCTGTCCACGCAGGGCTTGGGGGAGCCAAAGAGATTACAATGATTGACTCTTCAGAAGAGGCCCTCGAAAGAGTCAAGGACCATTTCACTCTCAATCATCTGGAAAGGATTTCCCCCCATCTGATCAGGGGAGATGCCTTTGAAGTGATGCGTAGCCTTGACTCCGATTATGATATCGTGGTTCTCGACCCCCCTCCTTTTGCGAAAAAGAAAAGCCACCTCCCAGGCGCTTCTAGAGGATATAAGGATCTCAATCTTCAGGCGTTCCGTCTCTTGAAAAGGGAGGGCCTTCTCTTCACCTTCTCCTGCTCCCACCATATGAACTGGGATCTCTTTCAGAAGATCGTTTTTTCCGCGGCCGTGGATGCGGGCAAAAGGGTTCAACTCCTGGCCAGAAGAGGGCACCCGATCGATCATCCCGTCGACCTTTCCCACCCAGAGGGAGAATATCTAAGAGGCATGGTCTGCAGGGTATTGTAACTCCTTGACCCTCCTATGGGATTCAGTTAATATACTTTGTCAGTCAGATAGTCTTTTAGTCGCATCGTCTCATTGTCAATGAAAGAGAGATTAGACTATGGGACCATCAGACAATAAGACTATGAGACCATAGGACTGCTATGATCGATTTTTTAGGAGACTGGAAGAGGACGGATTACTGCGGAAATCTCCGGAAAGAGGATAGAGGCCGTGAAGTGACCCTCTTAGGATGGGTTCAAAAGAGGAGGGATCTGGGGGGCCTCATCTTTGTTGAAACGAGGGATCGGCAGGGACTTGTTCAGGTGGTCTTCAATCCTGAGGCGAACAGGGAAGTCCATGAGAAGGCACAGACCCTCCGGAGCGAGTATGTCATCGGAATAAAGGGAGAGGTCGTTTTAAGGCCTCAGGGAACGGCCAATCCCAAACTGACAACCGGAGAGGTTGAGGTGGCCGCAAAGGAATTGAAGATTCTCAATGTCTCCAAAAATCCCCCTTTCCTCATCGAAGATGAAGAGGAGGTGGCTGAGAATACCCGGCTCAAATACAGATACCTCGACTTAAGAAAGCCGGGTTTGCAGAAAAATCTGATCCTTCGTCACCAACTGGCCAGAGAGGTGAGAGAATACTTTGATCGGCTGGGTTTTCTGGAGGTCGAAACTCCGATGCTAACCAAGAGCACTCCTGAAGGGGCAAGGGATTTTCTCGTTCCCAGCCGACTCAGTCCGGGCCATTTTTACGCCCTGCCACAATCTCCTCAACTCTTCAAACAGATTCTAATGGTAGCCGGTTATGACCGGTACTTTCAGATTGTGCGATGTTTCCGGGATGAAGATCTCCGCTCGGACCGTCAGCCGGAGTTTACACAGATCGATGTGGAGATGTCCTTTGTGACAGTTGAGGATATCCGGAGGACAATGGAAGGGCTTATGGTTCACCTTTTTAAGGAAGTTTTGGGAATGGAACTGGAGACCCCTTTCCCGGTCTTGAGCTACGATGAGGCAATGGACCGGTATGGTCTGGATAAGCCCGATATCCGATTCGGATTGGAATTAAAGGATCTCTCAAAGATTTTAAAAGACTCAACCTTCAAAGTGTTTCAGGATGCACTGAACAGTGGAGGGATCATAAAGGCGATCAATGTGAAGGGAGGAGCGACCTTTTCACGGAAGGAGATCGATGACCTCACTCATTTTGTCTATGACTATGGGGCCAAGGGTTTGATCTCCGCCAAAGTGAGCAAAGACAACTGGCAATCGCCCATGCAGAAATTCATCTCCAATGAGGAGAGAAGATCAGTGGAAAAAGTGATGGAGGCATCGGAGGGGGATCTCCTTCTCTTCATTGCCGGTCCTTCGAAAGTAGTGAATCAGTCGCTGGCGAACCTGCGCCTCCATCTCGGCAAGAAGTTAGGGCTCATTCCCGAAGAGGAATACCGGTTTGTATGGATTTTGGATTTTCCCCTATTAGAGTATGATGAGGCAGAGAAAAGATATATTGCTGTCCATCATCCCTTTACCGGACCCAGGGACGAAGATATATCCAAATTGGAGAAGCACCCGGGAGAGGTGAAGGCCAAGGCTTACGATCTCGTTTTAAACGGTTCTGAGATCGGAGGAGGAAGCATCCGGAACCACCTGAAGGAGGTGCAGTCCCTGGTCTTTGAAAAGCTGGGGATGGATGAGGAAGAAGCCAGAGAGAGATTCGGGTTTTTGTTGGAGGCCCTCGAATACGGGACCCCTCCTCATGGAGGAATTGCTTTCGGGTTTGATCGACTCGTCATGATTCTCAGCCATTCCGAGTCGATCCGTGATGTGATCGCTTTCCCAAAAACACAGAAGGGAACCTGTCTGATGACCGACGCTCCCTCGAAAGTGGATGGGAAGCAACTGGATGAGCTGTGGATTAAATTAAAAGTTTAATCTTAGTGAAAGGGAGGGCAAATGGCTATCACCAAAAAGAAAAAGGCATTTCAGAGCAAGACAACCATCGTCCAATTTCCACTTCTGGATAGCCAGGAGCCGAATCTCTACCGGCATGTCTTTCCCTACGAGGAGGTTTGCCGGATCGAATTCGACAATCGTTTCGTCTTCATCGATCCTCCGGAAGAGATCTTCATCACGGACACCACCTTCAGGGACGGCCAGCAGGCGAGACCCCCCTATACCGTAGAACAGATCGTTGATCTCTATGAGATGCTCCACAAACTTGGGGGATCCAATGGCGTGATCCGGCAGTGTGAATTCTTCCTTTACAGCGAGAAGGACAAGGAGGCGTTGCGAAGGTGCCAGGAAAGGAATTACCGCTATCCCGAGATCACCGGATGGATCCGCGCGGTCAAAGAGGATTTCAAGTTGGTCAAAGAGATGGGGTTGAAGGAGACGGGCATCCTCACTTCGGTGTCGGATTATCACATCTTCTTAAAATTGAAGAAGAACCGGAGGGTGGTTTTAAGGGAATACCTCTCCATTGTTTCTGCGGCCCTGGATATGGGGATCATACCCAGGTGCCATTTTGAGGATGTGACCCGCGCGGATATCTACGGGTTTTGTGTCCCCTTTGCTCAGGATATTATGCGCCTCTCCGAGGAGGCGAAATTGCCGGTCAAGATCCGACTCTGCGACACCCTGGGATATGGCGTGACCTATCCGGGCGCGGCCCTTCCGCGATGCGTGCCGAAGATCATCCGGGCCTTGATAGACGATGCCGGGGTGCCTTCGGAATGTCTGGAATGGCACGGTCATAACGATTTCTACAAGGGATTGATCAATGCGACCACAGCCTGGCTCTACGGATGCTCAGCAGCCAATGGGACGCTATTGGGTTTCGGAGAGAGGACGGGCAATGCGCCGATTGAAGGGCTCATCATGGAATATATCAGCTTTGTGGGGCACAACAACGGCATTGATACCCCCATGATCACAGAGATCCGGAATTATTTCGAACGGACTATCGGCGCCCACATTCCTCCCAACATGCCTTTTGTCGGCGCCAACTTCAATGCGACCAGCGCAGGCATCCATGCCGATGGAATTCTGAAGAATGAGGAGGTCTATAACATCTTCAATACTGCAAAAATTCTCAACCGGCCCATTTCGATCTCTGTCAATGACAAATCAGGGCTGGCGGGCATTGCCCAGTGGATCAACTCACACTTCTCGCTGACCGGGAAAGACAAAATCGAGAAGACCCATCCGGGAGTGGCGAAGATCAATCGCTGGGTGACGAAACAGTATGAGGAAGGAAGAACGACCGCGATCTCCGACCAGGAGATGGAGAAAGCGACACGGAAATACCTTGCCGAGATCTTCGTCTCAGAGTTTGACATGTTGAAGGCAAGAGCGCGGGAAATGGCTTACCACATCATCGAACGGGTGATTGAGGAGCCTGGAATAAAGTCCATGAATGTGGAGCAGATTGGGCCCGTCTTGCAATCTCTGGTGGATGAATATCCCTATTTGCAGTATGTCTATGTGGTCAATATCCATGGAATAAAGATTACGCGGACCATCTGCCAACCCGTGGATCAATCGAAATTTGCCCATGTGGGAATAGGAGAGGATTACTCGGATCGCTCCTGGTTCATCGAACCCCTAAAGGACGGCAAAATTCATGTCACCGACCTTTATTCTTCAAAACATACGGGCGCCCTCTGCATTACGCTCTCCGGACCGATCCGAAACGAAATGGGAGAGATCAAGGGGGTCCTGGGCCTGGACATTCGATTCGAAGATTTGACCAAGAGCGAACAGGAATAATCGGGAGAAGACCTTATGATTCTGACAGAGACCTTAAAAAAAGCGAGCAAATTATTTCCTCAAAAAGAAGCCATTATCTGCGGAGGGAAGCGGTGGACCTACAGGGAATTCCATGAGCGGGTCAACCGCTTCTCCCACTGTCTCAAAGCCTTTGGAGTAGGCAAAGATGATAAGGTGGCCATCCTTCATCCCAACTGCCACGCTTTTTTAGAAGTCTATTATGGGATCGCTCAAATCGGGGCCATTTCGGTTCCCATCAACATCAGGCTTTCACCCGGAGAGATTGCGTTTATTCTCCAGGACTCGGAGTCAAAGGTGTTGATTTCGGCCCCGGCCTTTCAAAAGCAGGTCGATCCGATCAGAGAAAAGATATCAGGAATTAAAAAGATTCTCTGGACGGGTGATGGCATTAAGGCTCAGGAAGATCGAGACCTTAATTACGAAAAGATTCTGGAACAGGGGAGCCCTGATGCTATTCCTGAAACGCCTGTCACCGGCGAGGACATCGCCCAGATCTACTACACGAGCGGAACCACAGGGCGGCCCAAGGGCGTGATGCTCTCGCATAAGAATGTGACAACCCATGCCCTGGGGACGATTGCGGAAATTCATCTGACGGACCAGGATGTCTGGGTCCATGTCGCCCCTCTCTTTCACCTTGCCGATGCCTGGGCCGCCTGGGCCGTCACCTGGGTCGGTGGGACACATGTATTGGTGAGAGAATTTGATGCGAAGACCGTACTCGAGACGATTGAGAAGGAAAAAGTTACTCTTACCAATCTCATTCCGACCATGCTCAATCTCATGGTGAATTATCCGGAGGCAGGGAAGTTTGATTATGGCAGTTTGAGGGTTCTCCTCAGCGGGGGAGCGCCCATTGCGCCCGAAGTGGTCCGAAAGATCGTCGAGACCTTCAAATGTGACTACATTCAAACCTACGGAATGACCGAGACAAGCCCCTATCTAACACTTTCCATCTTAAAAGACCATTTGAAAAAATTGTCCGGCGTTGAGCAGCTTCGATTCAAGTCAAAGACAGGAAGGGAATTCATCGGCGTTGAACTGAAAGTGGTCAATGACAAGGGAGAAGAGGTCAAAAAGGATGAGAAAGAGGTGGGTGAGATCATCGTCAGAGGAGACATTGTAACAAAAGGCTACTGGAAACTTCCTGAAGAGACGGCAAAATCGATCAGAGACGGCTGGCTCTATACCGGCGATATGGCGGTAATGGACGAGGAAGGATACGTGACTATCGTTGATCGAAAAAAAGATATGATTCTCACCGGCGGAGAGAATGTCTATTCGACAGAGGTGGAGAATGTCCTCTACATGCATCCTGCTATTCTGGAATGTGCTGTTGTTGGAGTTCCCGATGAGAAGTGGGGTGAGGCGGTTAAAGGAATCGCCGTATTAAAACCCGAGCAGAAAGCCACTGCGGAGGAGATCATCCGTTTCTGCAAAGAACATATTGCCAACTACAAAGCGCCCAAATCGATCGACTTCATCGAAGCCCTTCCGAAAACCGGCTCCGGAAAGATCCAAAAGAAAGGACTTAGGGATCAGTACTGGGAAGGCTACGAGAAGAAGGTCCATTAAAACCTCAGTGCAAAATGGTCAATTAGCAATGATCAATTAGCAATCCCTTCCAAAAACGAAATTCAATGGCTTACACTTCTGAGTTAAAACAATTGATCCGTAAAGTGGAAGAAACCCGGTCTCACCGATTGGCCCAAAAGAAGGAAGGATGGGAGTTCCCGAGACTGAACCTTGCTGAAAAAGAAGACCGGCTGAGGCTGTTTCATCCCTCTTATAAGGAGGGTTCGTTACAGGAATTAACGGTTGGGCCAAACAAGGGCTATTCTGTCCCACCTGAGTTTTGCGAGATATTGGAATCGTGGAGCAGGATCGATCCCGACCGGATTGATCTTTCAAAGATTGCTTATGAAACCGATGTTCTAATCATTGGAGGAGGTGGGGCAGGGACAGCGGCAGCGCTTCTGGCTCAGGAACATGGGGCAAGAGTTATCCTTGCAACGAAATTAAGACACGGTGATGCCAATACGATGATGGCTGAGGGTGGAATCCAGGCGGTTTCAAAACCAGGGAAGGATTCACCCTATTACCATTACCTCGATACCGTAGGAGGCGGACACTTTAAAAATATCCCTCAACTGGTCTATACCCTCGTGACCCAGGCTCCTTCGGTCATGCGATGGTTAGAAGGATTGGGGATCATGTTTGACAAGAAACCGGATGGAAATATTAAAGTATTTCACCTCGGCGGGATGTCAAGAAAGAGAGACCACGTTGCCGCAGACATCACAGGAACAGAGATCATGCGCACGATCCGTGATGAGGCGAGAAACAGGGATGGAATTCGAGTCCTCGAATTTTCTCCTGTTGTTGAGCTGGTTCTGGACGACCAGGGGCAATGCGCAGGCGCCATGCTTTACAACCTCGAAACTGAAGAATATTTTCTGGTCAAGGCAAAAGCTGTGATTCTTGCCACAGGCGGTTCGGGGCGGTTACATATTGGGGGCTTTCCAACGACCAATCATTATGGAGCGACAGGAGATGGTCTTGCCCTCGGCTATCGCTGCGGAGTCGAAGTCTGTTTTCTCCATACGTCCCAGTACCATCCCACTGGGGCGATCTTTCCAGAACAGGCGGATGGGCTTCTCATCTCCGAAAAATTCCGAGGGGCAGGTGCCCATCTGCTCAATATTGATGGTGAACAGTTCGTCTGTGAGACAGAGCCAAGGGATGCCTGCGCCTCTTCGATCATCAGAGAGTGCACCCAGGTAGGCAAGGGGGTTCCGACCGCAACAGGGAAAGCAGGGGTTTGGCTGGATAGCCCCATGATTGATCTCCTTCATGGAGAAGGCTGCCTGATCAAACAGTTTGTTGGAAAGCATAAACTGTTCAAGAGGTATGGGATTGATATTACCAAAGAGCCCATCCTTGTTTATCCCACGCTCCACTACCAGAATGGAGGCCTGAAGTTCAATGAAAAAGGGGAAACTTACATCCCTGGGCTTTATGCTGCCGGAGAGGTGACAGGAGGGGTTCATGGTGAAAATCGTTTAGGAGGCAATTCACTGATGGATGTCCTTGTTTTCGGAAGGATTGCCGGAAGGAATGCGTCCTGTTATGCGAGGGAGAAGGCCAGAGATGGAGGGCTTACGCTCGATCATGTCAGAAGATTTCATCAGGAATTGAAAGAGGCAGGGATTGACTGGAAAAGAATATCACCCACCCTTCTTCCCGACTACTCAAACCCTCATGTAAAAGAAAGACAACTTACGACCTTTTATGAGGGGACAATCAGGTAAAAACTTAACTTATAGGCAAGGTGACTTTAAGCGATATTCCTTTTGAGGGACTTATAAGTCTGTTTCCTCTTGGTCGCCCGTGTTTTATATTCTGTATCAGGTTCATGCACTGCGGGGAAACCGTCCATCCATGATAAATCTTTTCCGATTACCAATTCTTCCATTGTCGCATGATGGGTGTTGGTCATTGGTATTAAGCGCATTTGAAAACTATGACTCCGAGCCATCCTCTTAACTTCCTCTGCATTATCGTAAGTCATTAAAAAATCGCCCTTCAATTTCTTACACAAAGTAAACAAATGCTCATGATCGAGGTCATAATGTCTATATAAACGTTTGCCCGCCTTCTTTTTCCCGGCAGTATATGGCGGGTCTATAAAAAAGACAGCGGCTTGATTTATGGCAAATTCCTGTATCACTTTCGGTCCGTCATCGCAACGGAAGTCAATTCTATTAGCAACATGTTTCAGGTTCAAAATTCTTTTTGCAAGAGTTCCGGGGTACCAGCGGGAATGAATCCCCTTCCCATTTTCTCCGTACTTAAGAAAACCCGATCCTTCGGCGAGGATACCCCCATGAAAAGTTCGATTCTTTAGAATTGTTTGGAATGCTTTTTCTCTTCGTGTGCCTGGGTTTTTCTGTAACTCCCTCATAACAGATTCTTTGGTCAGGTTAAAAGTGAGGACTCGATTGGCCAGCCATTCGGCATCACCGTGAACGATGGATTCCCAGACAGCAGCAATCTCTTCGTCTAATTCAACCATAACTGCCTTTTCGACTAGATTCTCAAAGAGAGCAGTAAGGCTAATAATCCCCCCACCTGCAAAAGGCTCAACAAGGACACTCGGCTTCGCATGCTTGCTCCCCAACCACTGCCTGAAAGTCGGTACAAACCAAGTCTTCCCTCCCGGATAGCGGAAAGGGCTTCGTTGTGGAACAGACGCTACATTGACCGGCTTAGGTATTCCTAATTCCCCGGATAATTCAGGAAATAGGAGTGATTGTCTCAATGTACGCATCTCAGAACGGCCTCTCGATCGTTTTGTTCACCGGAGGAGTTTCTAACTGCTCATCCAGTTTTTCTTGAAGCAGATTTACGAAGTCTTCCATTTTTCCCGGTGAGGCAGTGGTGATTGAAACAAGGGCTGGCTCAAGCTCGGTGAAGATTTCGTCCACCTTCTTGAGACAATATCTCCCCGGCCCTTTACCTTTTTCTTTGATTAACTCTAAATCGTAGACAAGCCAAGCAATATCTGCATCTGATTTTGCCACTTTCTTAAGACGGGGTAAAGTAGTAAAGAAGCTCTTATTCAGCGCCACAGCAATCTTCTTTTTCCAATTGTGAAAAATTCCGCCCTTGAAAAGAAGTTGGGGAGCGAGTCTTTTTCGGGAAGATGAAAGGTAATCAGGTCGAGGGTAGTTGGGTTCTTTTGACCAATCCATTGATGCACTACCTTTTGGGTCCTTCATAAAGTATTCAAATGGGTCACGCACATTCCCTGAGATATATACTGCCTGAACTTCGAGTGCTCCGAAATCATATATCTTCCCTTTGTTGTCATAGGCGACAAGCACAACGTCAATATTTCCAGCCGACTTTCCTTGTGAATCATTCAAACGGACTTCAATTAAGGAACTCTACGTAGCGTCCTCCTGAAAGAAGAAAGAAGCAGCATCGTCGGTGATGATCCAGTCTTCACGGAATCGGATAGGGCAGGTAATTACTGAATGATTATCGTGGTAAATACTACAGACGCCCAAAGGGTCTTTTGCTTTGTCTTTCGCACAATTCGGGACTTTATTATTGAATCGACAAAGTCGATGAGTACGGTATCTATTAGCCTTTCCGGATTGGTCGGTTATCAAGTGACCGAAAACTTCTGCAAGCGGTTGTCTTATATTTGCCATGAATCCCATCCTTCTTGAATTAGATGTCTAATCCAGCAACTCCTATATAATTACAAATTTTGCCATGCTTTATCCTCCTCAGGGTTTAGCCAGTCCTTGGATAGAGAGGACTCACTCATTATAGCTATATCCAACTTTTCCCGATTAATTTTTGCTTTTAAGAAATGGACAAAATCAAGCACTTCAGCCAGAAGAGGTTCGGGAACTTCTTCGATCTCGCTTATCAGTAATTCCTTTGTACTCATATCCATTTGCATCCTTACTTAAAACTCTTTAATGTTAAATCGACAGGGCAAATAGTTGCTCTATATTTGCCATCAATGCCATCCTTCCGTATCAGATTAAATGCCGTTATATTCTACGGTATAATCGGCGAAGTCAGTTGGGGCATCCTCACCATCCGCTGGAGTATCTTAGGAGCCTTCACCTTGTCTCTTGATTCCTGCAATTAGCTGCTCACGGTGCTTTTCCAATTCCTTTCTTTCTTGTTCGCGATTTTCGCTGTTGTATACATCCGCCTTGATACGGTTGAACCCGGTGGCGAGTCGATGAAAATCCTGTTGTATTTTTTCAAGGTGCTGGGCAATTGCATATAGATGAGGTTTTCCTATTTGAGAACGCCCTCTAAACTCGGAAAAATCAAGGCGATATCTATCCTCATAAACTTTTCTATTTGCACTTTTATAACGAATTAAAAAAGTGAGAACGGAATCGATCTTCAGATCAAATTTCTCTGTCATCTGAGAATAATCAGACACCACCTCTTGACCAGGCCCGAGATATCTTAAGCCCGTCTTCAAGAACTGCGCCCTAGTGAAGTCCATAATGAGAGCCTTGGCTCCCTCTCCACCACTCTCGGCGCTTATGTTAAAAGAAATATCGTATGCTGGCCCCAGCCCAATATTTCTTACATAGACATGAATAAGGCTAATCCATTCCTCACGAGGTTTGATTATGACTTCGACTCTTGGTTCTGTCTGAGTTTGACGCATTCTTCTTGTCTCCCCCACGAGGACAAATGTCAACAGAGCATATACGACAGTAGAAAGTGCCACGATGCCCGTGAAAATGACGATGAGGAAACCCGAGTTTTGGTTGAGAAATTCCAGCATAGTTTTATTTCTAAAAACTTCTAATGTTAAAGCCAATGTCAAGGAGTGCGTTGGTTCTCCCCGCCCCCCTTTTTAACGGCTTGTTAGCATTTATTTTGAGAGTAGCGCTGTTGCTCTTATTTCGGTAAATCCACACTCTTTAAAAGCCTTCGTAAGAATTTCTGCAAGAACAGTATACCCTCTTGGACGAACTCCATCAGAATAGTATTCGTTAGTGTAACTAAAATCCCCCCTTTCGTCCCGTTCAGTGACCTTAATAGCTCCGGGCATTGATTCATACATGTGGTTATACTTCCAGTCTCCGTTGGGTTTCACTTCAACTTGGTCCGGAAAATGCCTAAGAACTGCTTCAGCCAATTGTGTTTGCATGTGTGGGCAAAAGCGGTAACGGTATAGGTTCGTAGCCAGCTCATGACGAATACGTTCTTTATCAAAAACAAATACATAGATACTTCGCACAAGACCTTCCTTTTGCCAACGGCCATAGGAGAACCACTGCCCCCACTCCGTCCATTCCATACGTGCATGCTTACATCCCCAAGGATTGATACGGTTTTCATCCTTCCCGAAACAATACTCGATTGGTCGGTAAGCAGTAGCTCTTTGAGAGGCACACCAAACAAAACCAAAAACCTGATCCCATGGGAGCTCTTGGCCGTCAAGATATATTCGTCTATTTCGCATCCCTGACAAAGCTGATGCAAGAGGAAACATATCAGCGAATTGGTCCTTTTGAAACGAAGCCAAGTACCAAGGTTTTTTATTCTTGGTGGCAGTCTGCATTGTTCCTGTTGCCTTGGCCAGTTCTACTGCGCTAGCGAAACCACCCGCTGTGGATTCACAGAACTCTATAGCGTACCCTTCTTTAGGAATATCATATCCAACCTGAACAGTAGCCGCCTCAGCAGAGGCTAGCGCCTGACCGCAAGACGGACAAAATCGCGCAGGTGCTTGAACTGATGTCGAACAAGAAGGGCAAGTAATATTTTGAATGGCTGAATCACAGCGGCTTGATATGTCTGTAATGAGTTTATCAAGCTGCTCTTTGTAGATCCCAATGAGTTGGCAAAACTCATTAACCAATTGGAACTCTGTATCATTAAGGTCTGTATCCGTCATTGCAACAAATAGCATGTCTTCCAAGTTCCGAACTTGGTCGGCAAATGATCCAACCTTAATGAAGGAATAGGAGCCACTCTCAATTGCTTTCTGCGCAGCTGTGAATTGACCTTTCTTTGCATCTATGTCCTTCCGAATTTCTTCCAATGTGGTAGTCTCTCTTGCGGACAGAGATTTATCCGCAAATGCTACACGTAATACGTTCGCCAGATAGTGAACCTTATCTTGTTCATTCATTTGCATGTTTTTTCCTCCTAATAATCATTATACCACGGTCTTTTATTAACAAAAATCCTATACTTACCCATTGGTTTTGTCAAACATATTTTGGGGACGATTTGTTTGATTATTGAGGTTATATTGCATATAATTTATTCCACTATTTCATTATTGATGGTCAGAGGAGAGCCCAATGGGAATCACTCAGGATCTGGCAAAATATTGTGGTGAGTTGAAATTTAGTCAACTCCCCGATGAAGTCATTGACCGGGTGAAGTATTTTTTTCTTGACTTCATTGGGGTGGCATGCCGTGGTTCTCTGGAGGATTCATCCCGGAGTATGATCCAGTTTATCCAGGGGATGAGAGGCGGCAAGCGGGGTGGGGTCCTCATCGGAACAAAAGAGAGAGCGCCTTACCTTTATTCTGCTCTTGGTAATGGAGTTTCTGGACATGCCATTGAGATGGACGATGTGAACAATGAGTCCTCACTTCATCCAGGTGTAGTCGTCTTCCCTTCTGCTCTGGCTACAGGTGAAATGGTTGGAGTCACTGGAAAGAGATTGATCGAGGCGGTTGTTCTTGGATATGAAATAATGGTCCGTTTGGGGAAGGCCCTGGGACCTAAAAATAGTTACGAGAGGGGTTTCCATCCAACTGGGACGTGCGGGACTTTTGGATCGAGTGTTGCTGCTTCAAAGATCATGGGTCTTAAAGAGGAGGGAATCACCAACGCCATGGGGGTTGCCGGAAGCCAGGCTGCTGGCTCGATGGAGTATCTTGCCCAGGGAGCATGGACAAAACGTTTCCACGCAGGTTGGGCGGCTCACAGTGGGATGGTCGCCGCCTTGCTCGCAAAAAAGGGATTCAAAGGACCCACTTCAATCATTGAAGGCAGAGATGGATTTCTGCATGCCTACTCCAATGGTGCCGATTCAAGCAGGGTTCTGGAAGGAATCGGTTCCGGATTTGAGATCCTACACACCTCCATCAAGCCTTATGCCTGCTGCCGTTATATGCAGCCTCCTATTGATACTCTCCTGAAAATCATAAGAGAGAACAACCTCAAACCGGATCAGGTGGAGAAGGTTAGGCTGGGGCTCCTGAGCGCAGGTGCTTCCCTCATTGCTGAACCGGCAGAGAAAAAATATCGCCCCGAATCGGTTGTGGATGCCCAGTTCAGCATGCCTTTTGGAGCGGCGGTTGCACTTCTTTATAGGAAGGCAGGACTGAGAGAGTTTCAGCTCTCCAGGATCGGGTCTGAAGATGTGAAGGCAATGATGAAAAGAGTGGAGTATGCCGTTGACCCTGAATTGGATGAGACCTTTCCAAGACAGTGGTGTGCCACTGCCGAAATTTTTACCAACGATGGAAAGCGATATTTCACGAGGATTGAATATCCCAAAGGCGACCCCGAGAACCCTTTATCCTGGGAAGAATTGACTGAAAAGTTTCATGATCTGAGTGGTCGTTTATGGGAAAAAGAACGACGAATTAAGATTGTTGATCAGGTAAAGAACCTTGAAAAGGTTCCAGATCTGAAGAAATGGTCCTCGCTGTTTTTACGGAATAAATAGCCCATCATAAGGAGAAAGAAATATGGAAGAGATCGGATGTAATTGTGCAAAGTGTGCAGTGGTCGAAAAGATCTGCAGGCTCGAAAAGGGAAGGGGGCCTTCGTCGTGTCCTACAAAGAAGGAAGGGTCAACTCTGTCAGAGGCCCTGGAAAGATATGATGATCCAGAGATCAAAGGGTTTGCACGAATGGCTTCCGTGCAGGAGGGCTCATGTTATATCCATCGAGATGCGAAGCCATTTGTGATGATTCCCACCAAGAGCCGGATCGAGGAGTTGATCGAGTTCTCACAGAGGATGGGCTACAAGAGGCTCGGATTAGCTTTCTGCGGAGGACTGACCCTTGAGGCTTCCATTCTCTCCGAGATATTGGAGAAACATGGATTTGAAGTCATTTCAGTTTCCTGTAAGGTGGGAGGCATTCCAAAAGAGAGGATCGGCGTGAAAGATGCGGAGAAGATCCAAATCGGCAAGTTTGAGCCGATGTGCAATCCCATTGCCCAGGCGAAGATCTTGAATCGGGCCGGAACCGATTTCAATATCATGCTGGGACTCTGCATTGGCCATGATTCTCTCTTCTTGAAATTTGTAGATAGCTTGACGACCGTCTTTGCCGTCAAAGACCGGGTCACAGGGCACAATCCGATAGCCGCGCTTTATACCTCACGATCCTATTATCAGCGGCTGATGAACATGGAATTCGGCAGCCCTGAGGAGATGAAGGGCAGATTAATACCCGAAGAGAATGGAGAATAGCAATATTTTAGCTTGACAAATATTTATGAAGGCGTTAACGTTAACGCATAATCTAAAATGAATCGAACTTAAAGAGGAAAGGAGGCTATAAAATGGAAGGTATGGAGAAGGTGGTAAGAAAACCAGTCGGGATAACGGATACAACCCTTCGTGACGGACATCAATCCAATTTGGCCACACGAATGAGGGTGGAGGATATGGTTCCCATTGCCGAGGAACTGGATCATGTGGGATTTCATTCTGTGGAGGTATGGGGAGGTGCGACTTATGATGTCTGCCATCGTTTTTTAGGAGAGGACCCCTGGGAGAGAGTAAGGATTTTGAAGAAGCTGATGCCGAAGACGCCATTTCAGATGCTTCTTCGGGGTCAGAATTTAGTGGGTTATCGTCATTATGCCGATGACCTGGTGGAGGCATTTGTCGAAAAGTGTGCGGAAGTGGGTATCGATATCTTTCGAGTTTTTGATGCGGTCAATGATGAACGGAATTTTGAGACTGCATTTAAAGCCATTAAAAGGTGTGGCAAACATATCCAGGGAACGATCTGCTATTCTCTTACCGAAACTCGTATGGGAGGGCCCATATACAATATCAACTATTACCTTGAGAAGGCTAAGGTCCTGCAAGAAATGGGTGCGGATTCAATCTGCATCAAAGATATGGCTGCATTGATCGCTCCCTATGATGCCTACGAACTCGTCAAAGAGCTGAAGAAAACCGTTAACATCCCCATTCAGCTTCACACGCATTATACAAGTGGCATGGGCACCATGACCTATCTAAAGGCCATCGAGGCTGGAGTGGATGTCGTTGATACCGCCCTTGCTCCATTTGCCCTTCGTTCTTCCCAGCCTGCCGTGGAGCCCCTTCTCGTCGCCCTTCAGGGAACGCCCTGGGATCCGAAACTCGACCTTTCGAAGATGTTGAAGCTGGGAGAATATTTGGAGACGATTGCTCCGAAATATCGCGATTTTCTGGATACGACCAAGATGTCAGTCATTGATACAGCAGTGCTCAAACATCAGATTCCTGGAGGGATGATCTCCAACATGGTCAGCCAGCTCAAACAGCAAAATGCACTCCACAGAATTTCAGAGGTCTATGCTGAACTTCCCCAGACCCGAAAAGATCTCGGATACCCTCCGCTGGTGACCCCAACCTCACAGATCGTGGGAGTTCAGGCCGTGCTCAATGTCCTTTTCGGCCGTTATAAAATGATGTCAAAGGAGACGCAGGACTATGTCTATGGTCTCTATGGAAAGCCTCCTGTTCCGATATCGGATGAAGTCAAGAAAACGGTGCTCAAGGGATATAAGAAAGGAAAGGAGCCGATCACCTGCCGTCCTGCGGATGTTATTGAGCCTGAGTTAGAGAAGGTGAAGGAAGAGTCGAAAGAGCTGGCTAAAGATCTTTACGATACTTTGATTTACGCCCTTTTTCCGCAGACCGGAACGCAGTTCCTGAAGTGGAAGTATGGCCTGGAGCCTGTGCCTGAAAAAGTAAAACCAAAGACCATGGAGGATGTAAAGAAGGAGGATGAGGCGATCGCGAAAGCCAAGGCAGAGGCTCAGAAAAAGTAAGCCGAGGAGAGAGGAGAGGTCCAAAGCGGGGCCTCTCCTGTCGTTAACGCAAAGAGATGAATAAAAAGGTCAATATAAAAGATATTGCCAAAATTGCTAAAGTCTCGCATACCACTGTTTCAAGAGCCCTCAATGATAAGTCCAGGATTCGGAAAGAGACCAAAGAAAAGATTCTCTCAATCGCAAAAGAGTTGGGTTATCGGCCCGACTTCATCGCCAGAAGTTTGGTGATGAAGCGGACAAAGACTCTGGGTCTTGTCATAACGAATATTGCCAACCCTTTCTATACCGAATTGGCCCAGGGAATAGAGAAAACAGCTACCAAGTTGGGATATAGTATCATCCTCTGCAGCACCCAGTCTGACATCTCCATTGAAAAACAGTATATTGAAATGCTTCGAAGCAAGGGAGTGGATGGAATCGTTTTTTCCTCCGCCCATATGGAGGATCCCAATATCGTTGTATTAGCAGAGGAGGAATTTCCTATTACCCTGGTCAATCGAAGGACCTACCATCCGATTGTGAAGGAGAAGGTCGATTATGTCGGGGTGGATAATATCCTCGGAGGCTTTTTAGCTGTGGAACATCTGATCAGACTTGGCCATAAGAGAATAGGGGTGATCGGTGGGTCTGTGGAGTCCTCGGTTGGCCTCGAACGTCTCGAAGGCGGGAAAAGAGCGCTCGAGACCTATGGATTGGAGCAAAGAAGCGATTTCTTTCTCGAAGGGAATTTTTTAAAGAAGTCAGGTTATCAGAGGGCAAAACAATTTCTTAAAATGGCGGAGATGCCCACTGCCGTCTTTGCCACGAATGATTACATGGCATTGGGGGTCTATCAGGCGATCCTCGAAGAGGGGAAAAGGATACCCGAGGATGTGGCCCTGATCGGGTTTAACGACATCGAATTTTCGTCCATGCAGGGGATCGAGCTGACCACCATTGGCCAAAAAAAGTTTGAGATGGGAGCCATTGCAGTTGAGATGCTGGTGGAAAAAATTGAGAAAGGTGATGACAGGCAGTCAGCGAAAGGAATTTTTCTCATGCCGGAACTGATCATCCGGAAGACCTGCGGGTTTCATTTGAAGGGGTATCAAATTGAATCCCGATGAACAATGAACGTTCAACATGACTGGAACCTTCCTGTTCATCGTTTAGCGTCCATCGTCCATCGTTTATTAAAAAGTGAGGAGGTGATTTTATGGCAAGGAAAAAGATATCCATTATTGGAGCAGGATTTGTCGGAGCCACGGCGGCACACTGGGCCGCTGCTAAGGAATTAGGCGACATCGTTTTGGTGGACATTCTGGAAGGGATTCCCCAAGGCAAGGCACTTGACCTCTTTGAATCAGCGCCGGTAGAAGGTTTTGATTCAAATGTAATCGGCACAAACACGTATGAAGAGACGAAAGGTTCGGATATTGTCATCATCACCTCGGGAGTTCCCCGGAAACCAGGGATGAGCCGGGAGGATCTGCTCGACATCAATCGGAAGATCATCGAATCCGTGGTCGCTGAGGTGACTGCAAAGTCTCCGAATGCCATCCTCATCATGGTGACCAATCCTCTGGATACCATGACCTATTTGGCCGTGAAAAAGAGCGGTTTGCCGAAAGAGAGGGTGATGGGAATGGCAGGGGTTCTGGATACGGCTCGATACAGGGCTTTCATTGCGATGGAATTGGGAGTCTCTGTCGAGGATATTCAGGCGCTTTTGTTAGGCGGGCATGGGGATGAGATGGTTCCTCTTCCGAGATACACGACAATCAGCGGTATTCCGCTCTCACAACTTCTTCCAAAAGAGAAGATTGACAAATTGGTGGATCGGGCCCGCAAGGGTGGGGGCGAAATCGTCAATCTACTCAAGACAGGGAGCGCCTTCTATGCACCCTCGGCAGGGGCGATTCAAATGGCAGAGGCCATCCTCAAGGATAAGAAGAGGATTCTTCCCTGCTGTGTCTATTTGAATGGAGAATATGGCTTGAAAGACATCTGCTTTGGAGTCCCTGTGAAGCTTGGGGAAAAGGGTGTGGAGTCAATCATTGAACTGGATCTGACCGAAGAGGAGAAAGGTCTGGTAGCCAAGTCTGCAGAGAGCGTGAAGAAGAGCATTCTGGAATTGAAATTGTGATGAATCAACCCTAAAGGGTTGAGTTACATATTTTTAACAATTTGTAACTCAGGGCTTTAGCCCTGAATGGGGATGAAGAAATGCGAGAGATTGATGTCAAACTGATCACGGAAAAAATAAGAGACCTCTGCATGAAGGCGAATACCGACCTGGGAGAGGATGTGCTGGAGGGCTTTGATCGGGCCATCGAGAAGGAAGAATCTCCTCTTGGAGTGGAGATCCTGAAAGAGTTGAAAGAGAATGCCCGCATTGCGAGGGACGAAAAGGTGGCGGTCTGCCAGGATACGGGGTTTGCAGTGGTCTTCATCGAATTGGGGCAGGAAGTCCATCTGGTCGGAGGGGGGCTGAAAGAAGCAATCTTTGAAGGGGTCCGTCAGGGATATCGTGACGGGTATCTCAGGAAATCGATCTGCCATCCTTTCAGCCGGGCAAATACCGGAGACAATACTCCCGCTATCATCCATACGGAGATCGTTCGCGGAGATCAGATCAAGATCACTGTGGCTCCGAAAGGAGGCGGCAGCGAGAATATGAGCCGGGTGGTGATGCTTACCCCATCGGATGGGATTGAGGGAATCAAACGACATGTCGTTCAGAGGGTAAAAGAGTCCGGTTCGAATCCCTGCCCTCCGACCATTGTCGGAGTGGGAATCGGAGGAACTTTTGAAATGGCCGCGTTTCTTGCAAAGAAGAGCCTTCTCCGCCCTCTCGGGAGCAAGAATCAGGATCCGGAACTGGACAAATTGGAGTCGGAGATCCTGGAAGAGATCAACAGGCTGGGTATCGGGCCACAGGGTTTGGGAGGCCGAACCACCTCGCTGGCGGTTCACATCCTGATGATGCCCTGCCATATCGCCAGCTTGCCACTGGCAGTCAATATCCAGTGCCACGCCCAGAGACATAAAGAGATCATCATATGAAAAGAAGCGGCCCCTACGGGGACTTAAGGTTGGAGGAGCGTCTCGCAAAGCAAGACTTGAGGTTTGAGGCTAAAGATTTTGCGTCTAACCTTAAGCGAAAGCGTTCCTCAAGCAAAGCGATCCTCGAACGAAGTGCTCCTGAGACGGAGGATTTATGACTCAGCCCATTCGATTAAAGACTCCCCTGACTGATAAGGATCTGGAGAGATTGAAGATCGGGGATCGGGTTCTGATCAGTGGAGTGATTTTTACGGGAAGGGATGCTGCACATAAAAGACTCTCGGATCTTTTAAAAGAGGGGAAAGAACTTCCTTTTGACATTCGTGGCCAGATCATCTATTATGTCGGCCCAACACCTGCCAGACCCGGACAGGTCTTCGGATCAGCAGGTCCAACGACCAGTTACCGGATGGATGCCTATGCTCCTGCTTTGATTGAGAAAGGCCTGAAAGGGATGATCGGAAAGGGAATGCGATCCGATGTGGTCAAGGAAGCGATGAAGAAATACCAAGCGATCTACTTTGCAGCCACCGGAGGCGCAGGCGCTCTTCTTGCCAAAAAGGTGAAGAGGGCAGAGGTAGCGGCTTATGAGGACCTTGGGCCGGAGGCCATTCGGGAGCTCGAAGTCGAAGACCTTCCAGTGATCGTCATCAATGATATTCGAGGAAACGACCTCTATATTGAAGGAGAGAAAAAATATCGTAAAGGTTAAGGCTAAGGTTTAGGCTAAGGATGATATTTTCTTAACCTCAACCTCATCCTTAACCTGTTTCAAACTTTGAAGGATTTAGTTATGGAAAAAGTAACCCCCGGGTCTCTTAAGGCATGGTTGATACTTCCTCGTTTCCAATTTTTACCTCTCACTGTCATCATGGTTTCCCTTGGGACAGCTATCGCCGGCTATGAAGGCTATTTCCATCTCGGCCATTTTCTCCTGTCCATGTTTGGTTCCCTCCTTGTTCATATAACCGTCAATGTAATCAATGACTACTACGACTATGTTGATGGAATCGATTTAAACACACGAAGAACTCCGTTTAGCGGAGGAAGCGGCGTTCTCCCCTTGAATCTCTTAAAGCCAAAACAGGCATTCTGGTTTGCGACCCTCAGCCTTTTGATCGCTATGGGAATCGGGGGATATTTTTGTTATGCAAAAGGCTGGTGGCTTTTCCCCCTCCTTCTTGTTGCAGGGTTTTCGGCCTATTTCTACAACGTGTATCTTTCAAGATGGTGGGTGGGGGAACTTTTCGCAGGCCTCAATTTTGGTCCTCTTCTTGTCCTCGGTTCTTATTTTGTTCAGACAGGGAGATATAGTTGGGAGGCGCTGGTTGCATCTCTTGCGCCTGGGATCCTCACATCAAACCTGCTTTTTCTTAATGAGTTTCCAGATTGGGAGGCAGACCGAAAAGGTGGAAGAAGACACTTGGTTATCTCTCTGGGCAAAAAGGACGCGAGTTATTTATTTGTTGCTTTGCTTGTCGCCTCATATCTTTGCATCATCGTTGGTGTTCTGACAAAGATGATGCCTGCGGTGACTCTCATCGGGTTAGGAACGGTCATTTTCGGATGGAGAGCAGCCAGGGGGGCATTGAAATATCATAACGATATGGAACGGCTGGTTCCGGTATTGGGTATGAATGTGATCACCATCCTTGGGACACAGGCCCTGCTTGCCATTGGATATGTGATAGCAACGGTCATTTAATACAAACGCAATTAATTTATTGTCATTCCTAAATTCGAGATTCCGAAACAAGTTCGGAATGACAGACTTTTTCTTGTCATGCTTCTGAACTCGTTTCGGCATCTTATTTAATGCGTTTGTATCAGTTCGAGTAAAGGCAGTAAAGGCAGACAGAGGTATTTTATGGTAGCGTTCCAGCAAATGCCGGACAAATGACCGCTCCCTTTAAATGAGGGCGCTGCAATGGGGTTAATCAATGAAGATTGAATTGACACGGGAGAAAATTCACAACGAATTTACAAAGAAGGTGGAACTAATCAGTGGGCAGAACCTCTTTGCCTGTTATCAGTGTGGAAATTGTACGGCCGGTTGTCCGGTAGCTTTTGCCATGGAGGTTGGCCCTCATGAGGCCATCCGATATACCCTCTTAGGCTTGGAAGAAGAAGTCCTCAAGGTCAATACCTTCTGGCTCTGCGCTTCGTGTCTCCAGTGTACTTCGAGGTGTCCGAAAGGGATCGATATCGCAAGGGTGATGGACGCCTTAAGAATGGTCATCTTGAGGAAGAAGGACCGAAAGGATCACATCCAGATTCCGGACTTCCCCGAAGGTTTTCTGGAAAGACTTCCGCAGATCGCATTCGTCAGCGGGTTCAGAAAATTTCTTTCATAGAATAATTTGAAATGTCAAAATCCAAATACCAAATCAATACCAAATTTCAAAAACGGGATTCTGAAACGAGTTCAGAATGACATGTTGGTCATGCCGAACTTGGTTCGGCATCTCATTTTAGCTTGGGAGTTCTTATGGAATATCTCTACTTTCCCGGGTGTACGCTTTATACCAAGGCAAAGAATTTTGATCAGACGGCCAGGGACTGTTCCCTTCTCCTCGGATTTGAATTAAAAGAGCTTCCAAACTGGACCTGCTGTGGAGCGACGTTTCCATTAGCCACAGACAATATCATGGCCCTTCTCCCGCCATCGAGAATCTTAGCCAAAGCGAGAGAAGAAGGGACAACGCTGACGACCCTCTGCGCCATCTGCTTCAATGTCATCAAACGGACAAACCGGTTGATTCAGAACGATGGTGAGAAGCGGGATAAGATCAACAACTTTATCGAGATGAACTATCAGGGAGACCTCCGGATCCTCCACTATCTGGAGATTATGAAGCAGGAGATCGGTTTTTCTCAAATCAAAGAGAAGGTGAAGAAGCCGTTAGCCGGACTAAAGGCGGCGGCCTATTATGGGTGTATGCTCCTGAGGCCGTTTGATGAGATGGGATTTGATGACAAAGAGAGGCCGACCCTGCTTGAAGAGTTTTTGGAGGCCATGGGCGCAGAACCGGTCGATTTCCCCTATAAGATCGAATGCTGCGGTTCTTTCCAATCCGTGGGCTCACCGGAAGTGGCCACAGAGTGCAGTTATAAGATTCTAAGTTCCGCCATTAAGAACGGAGCAGAGGTCGTTGTTTCAACCTGCCCTATGTGCACCTTCAACATCGACCATAAACAATCCGACATTAAAGAAAAATATCTAAGCTTCAAACCCATTCCGGTCCTTTATTTCACCCAGATTTTAGGGATGGCTATGGGACTCGATTATCAGACCCTGGGATTTGAACAGAACTTTGTGGATCCTTTGCCGCTCTTAAAGGAAAAGGGTTTTGTTTAAGATGAAGAATAATGGGAGATTCATCAAGAGGGCGATGGTGATCGGTGGGGGCATTGCTGGAATCTCTGCATCGATTGACATCGGAAATGCGGGTTATGAGGTCGTTCTGGTGGAGAAACTTCCCTCCATCGGAGGCAGGATGCTTCAACTCTCGGAGACTTTCCCTACACTGGATTGTGCCCAGTGCACCCTCACTCCCAAAACGGTTGAGACAGGCCAGCATCCCCATATTAAACTCCTCACTTATTCAGAGGTAGATCAGGTGGAAGGAAAAGCAGGAGACTTCACCGTGAGGGTCCGTCGAAAGGCAGCTTATGTGGACTGGGAAAAATGTACGGGCTGCGGTCTCTGCCAGGAGAAGTGCCCTTCGAAAAAACCTTCTGAATTTGACCGGTCCATGGGGTTGGGAAAGGCGATCTACACGCTTTCGCCTCAGGCCGTTCCGAACAAACCTGTGATCAATCCATCCAACTGCCGTTACTTTTTAGAGAAGAAATGCAGGGTCTGCGAGAAGGTCTGCCCGGTTGGAGCCATTGATTACGAACAGCAGGACCGTTTTGTTGAAGAGAAAGTCGGAGCAATCATTTCGGCCGTGGGTTTTGACCTGCTTCCAATGGAGACGTTCGGCGAATATGGTTATGGAGCAGTTCCGGACGTGATCGATGGTCTTGCCTTTGAAAGGCTTAATTCTGCTTCCGGGCCAACAACAGGTGCTATTCAAAGACCTTCGGATGGCAAGATTCCGAAGGAGGTCGTTTTCATCCAGTGTACGGGGTCAAGAGATCCGGAACGGTATAAGCCCTATTGTTCACGGGTCTGCTGTATGTATACGGCCAAGCATGCCAGACTTTATAAACATAAAGTCCATGACGGACAGGTCTATATCTTTTATATGGATATCCGCTCCACTGGCAAGGGTTATGAAGAATTCATCCAGCAGGGCATAGAAGAAGAGGGAATCCTCTATCTCCGCGGCAGGGTTTCCAGGATTTTCAGGGATGACGGAAGAATCGTGATCTGGGGTGTGGATACCCTGACCGGAAAGAAGGTGGAGGTTTCAGCGGATATGGTGGTTCTGGCTACGGCCATCATTCCGCAGGGAGAGGCAAAGGAATTAGCTCAAAGATTAGGAATCTACACCGATGAACATGGATTCTTCACAGAAGCGGAAAGAAAACTCCGGCCCGTGGAGACAAATCGAGAAGGCATCTATCTCGCAGGCTGCGCCCAGGGACCCAAAGATATCGCGGACGCGGTAGCCCATGCTAATGGAGCCGCCAGCAAAGTCCAGGCGCTGTTTGCGAAGAATTAGAATAAAAATGTTCCCCTCCCCTGGTGGGAGGGGATGAAGGGGAGGGGGAATTTTATAATCACCCTCACCCTAACCCTCTCCCATCGAGGGAGAGGGAAAAACTTGCTAACGAATTACGATGAAAAAACTGGGTGTTTTTATCTGCCATTGCGGCGTGAATATTGCCGGCACGGTTGATGTAAAATCGGTGGCTGAAAAGATGGGTAAAGTGGAAGATGTCAGCCATAGCACTGATTACATCTATATGTGCTCCGAGCCGGGACAGCAACTCATCCGTGAGGCCGTCCACGAGAAGGGGTTGGAGGGAGTTGTTGTCGCCTGCTGTTCGCCGAGCATGCATGAGAACACCTTCAGAAAGGCAGTCAAGTCGGAAGGGATGAACCCTTATCTCTGCGAGATTGCCAATATCCGAGAGCAGTGCAGCTGGGTCCACCAGAAGGAGAAGGAGAGGGCGACCGAGAAGGCCGGTGAGATCATTCTTGCAACTCTAAAGAAAGTGAGAGAGAATGAGGAACTTGAGGCTATATCGGTTTCCATTAACCGAAGCGTGCTGGTCATCGGCGGAGGCATTGCCGGCATGACAGCGGCCCTTGATCTGGCAGAGGGAGGTTATGAGGTGATCCTGCTCGAACGGGAGCAGGCCCTGGGCGGGCATATGACCCAGCTTTCAAAAACTTTTCCCGACCTTCATCCAGCCCTTCCGGATCTCTTTACGAAGGCAAAGGAGATAGAGAGGCATCCGGGGATCGATCTCCATTGTTATTCGGAGATGGAGGATGTGAAGGGCTATGTGGGAAATTTCGAGCTGACCATCCGGAAGAAGTCAACCCATGTCGATTGGGAGAAGTGTAATGGCTGCGGTCTCTGCATCAGGGACTGTCCCGTGGAATATGTTTCCCAATTTGAGAGAGGATTGGGAGTTCGAAAGGCGATCGATCTCCTTTATCCTAAAAGCGTTCCTGATAAGCCCGTGGTCCATCGCGACCATTGCCGGTATTTTATTGATGGAAGTTGCAGAAAATGCGAAGAGGTCTGTCCTGAGAAGGCGATTCGATTCAACCAGGAAGATGAACGGATCGGGAAGAAGGTCGGGGCCATTGTCGTCGCCACGGGATTTGATCTCTATCCCGGGGAACGGCTCGGTGAGTATGGATATGGAGAGATTCCGGATGTGATCGATGGCCTTGCCCTGGAACGAATGCTCTCAGTCGATGGGCCCACAAAGGGAAAGATCATCCGGCCCTCCGATGGAAAGGTCCCAAAGGAGACGGTCTTCATCCAGTGCGTGGCATCGAGGGACCCGGACCGGTATATGCCTTACTGCTCTCGCATCTGTTGTATGTACACAGCCAAACAGGCAAAGATCTATAAGGAGCAGGTTCCTGATGGACAGCCGTATATCTTCTACATGGATATCCGGTCGGATGGCAAAGGCTACGAGGAATTTTTACAGAAGACGATCGAGGAGAAAGGGCTTCTCTACCTCAGAGGCCGTGTTTCCAGGATTTTTCAGGATGATGGGAAGGTGAGGGTGTTGGGGGTGGACACGCTCACGGGGAAGGTGGTTGAGGTGGCGGCGGATATGGTCGTATTGGCTACGGCGGTTGTTCCAAGCGACGGAGTGAAAGATCTGGCCGCCAGGCTGAGGGCAACCGTCGATCGCCATGGGTTTTTAACAGAGGCCCATATCAAACTCTATCCCGTGGAAAGTTCAACCAAGGGAATCTACCTGGCCGGTTGTGGTCAGAGCCCGAAGGATATCTCGGATACGGTCTCGCAGGCTTCAGCCACGGCCAGCAAGATTCAGGCATTGCTTTCAACGGATAAGCTTCTTCAGGATCCATTGATCGCTTTTGTTGACGAACATATTTGCAGTGGATGCGGCATCTGCGTTGAGATCTGTCCCTATGAGGCGAGGGAGATGGATCCTCGCCGGGGGATCTCGGTTGTTCATAGCGCACTTTGCCAGGGATGCGGAGCCTGCGTTGGGGCTTGCCCAAATTTTGCCTGTGAGTTAAGAAATAGTTCATCCATCCAGACCCTTCGGATGATGGATACGTTTATTTGACAACGCGTAACATTTTAGTTGTTTGAAATCGTCTTATAAAATCCCTCCCAACCTCCCTTTGCCAAAGGGAGGAGAAATCCCTCCCAACCTCCCTTTGCCAAAGGGAGGAGAAATCTCTCCCCCTTTTGACAAAGGGGGAGAGAGGGGATTAGATCAGTTTTTTCAAAGCGCTTAATTGTTACGAAAGCGCTAAGCGCTTGGCGCTATGCACATAGCGATAAACATGGAGGAACGAATGGAAACCCTGACCAACGTGGAGAAGGCGAATATCACCTTTCTGGAGGAAGCAGAGAAGCGGAGCGGGGAAAAGCTCAGCCTTTGCTACCAGTGCCTCAAATGCACGGCGGGTTGCCCTACTGCCCCTTACATGGACATTCGGCCCAACAGCCTCATCCGGATGATTCAGATGGGGATGAAAAAAGAAGTTCTGGAGAGCGGCGCCATCTGGTTTTGCGTTTACTGTCAGACTTGTGGGACCCGTTGCCCGAATGAAATCCACATCGGGATCCTTATGGATGCCTTAAGAGAGATGGCTATGGAAGAGGGGGTTCATGCAAAAGAAAAGAATATCCATCTTTTCCATGAGGCCTTTATCCAGAGCGTCCGGAGAGGGGGGAGGGCGCACGAGGTAACCATGCTAATGGACTACATGCTCCGGAGCAGAGACTTGATGAAAGGTTCTCTCATCCCTGGCGTGAAGCTCTTTTTGAAGGGGAAATTTCCTTTACTCCCCAGTTTTGTGAAGGGGAAAGTAGAGATTAAAAGGATATTTGAGAAGTGTACTAAGGAGAAATAACGAATTACACGAATGGTAACGAATTTCACGAATAAGACTCATTCGTGTCATTCGCTGTCATTCGTGCTGTTCGGAACCTTGGAGGTTTTATAATGAAATTCTCTTATTTTCCGGGTTGTACGGATCATTCTTCATCTTATGAATACGGTCGGTCCACGGAGGCTGTCCTCGAAGTATTGGGTGTGGATCTGGTAGAGATCGAGGACTGGAACTGCTGCGGAGCGGCAGCGACTCATAGTCTCAATCGTCTCCTTTCTCTCTGTCTTCCGGCCAGGAATATCTCCAAGGCGCAGTCTGCGCAGGCAGGGCCTCTGGTCGTCCCCTGTGCCGGGTGTTTCAGCTATCTGAAAAGAACCGAGAATGTCCTTAAAAATGACGAGGCGGGGCGAAAGGAGATTGAAGAGATTGTTGGATTCACCTACCAGCCCTCCCTTGAGATTTTAGCTTTAATGGATGTCATTCTGAACCGAATTGGCTTGGAGAAGGTTCAAGAAAAGGTGAAGAACTCTTTAAAGGGGTTGAAAGTTGCCTGTTATTATGGATGCGCTCTGGTCCGGCATCCTAAAATTACTCAGTTGGATGATCCAGAGAATCCTCAATATCTGGACCGGTTGATGAAGAGTCTCGGCGCTGAGCCGGTGGAATGGTCTTATAAAGTTGATTGTTGTGGCGCAGACCTGGCCATGACTTATAGTGATGTGGTTAAGAAACTTGTAGGAAAAATTGTATCCATGGCAAAAGAGGCTGGGGCTCAATGTATCGTTACCTCTTGCGGCCTCTGCCAGATGAACCTGGAGATGAGGCAGGACGTCGGTCTTCCCATTCTCTACTTTACGGAATTGATGGGAATTGCCTTTGATGTTGAAAAGAGAGAGAACTGGTTGAAGAGACATTTGATTTCTCCGAAAGGATTGCTGGAATCGTTGGGATTGGGATAAAAATAAAGAATAACCAATAACCAAGCACCAATAACCAAATAATAACCAATATCCAAATTTCAATAAAAGAAATTGTTTGGTTATTGGAATTTTTACTGATTTATTAAGAGACATCGACGATATCAAAAGAAGGGGCGGAGATGAAAGACAGTAAAATGAGGGGTGACAAAAGTTCGGCATTGGTTGTGGGCGCTGGGATTGCCGGAATGCAGTCGGCACTGCTTCTGGCAGAGATGGGGAGGAAGGTTTTTCTCCTTGAACAGGGACCGGCCATCGGAGGCTATTTCCCGCTTCTCGATAAGACCTTCCCGACGAATTCGTGCGGCGTCTGTTTTATGAGCCCCACTCCTCCTGCGTTCTGCCCGATCTATGAGTGTCATCTGCACGACAATATCGAACTGTTGCCCTATTCGGAAGTGAAGAAGGTTGAAGGGACGGGAGGGGATTTTAAGGTCTCCATCGTCCGAAAACCCCGGTGTGTGGACCCGAAGCGGTGCACCCTTTGCGAAGCCTGCATCAAAGCCTGTCCGGTGGAAGTGGATAGGGAATTCGGAGGCGGTTTGGAGAAGAGAAAGGCGATCTATCTTCCTTTTCCTCAGGCGATTCCTCACAGCCTTGTCATTGACCCCGAGACCTGTACTCGATGCGGAGAATGCGTGAAAGTCTGCGCTCCAAGTGCGATCGACCTCGATATGAAGGAGGAAAAGGAAGAGATAGGGGCGGGAGCCATCCTCCTCGGATTTGGGTTTGAACCTTTCTGGGCACAGAAAAAAGGGGAGTACGGGTTTGGCCGGTACGAGAATGTGTTGACCAGCATCCAGTTCGAGAGGCTCATTTCCACATCAAGTCCCACGCAGGGATTTCCAATCAGGGTCTCCGATGGAAAGAAGATGGAGAGGATTGCCTTTATTCAGTGCGTGGGGTCGAGAGACCCCTCGTGCGGTCAGGACCACTGTTCGACCATCTGCTGTATGTATGCTACCAAGCAAGCGATGATCGCCAAAGAGAGGGCTCCGGGTTTGAACGTCACCTTCTTTTATATGGACATCCGGCCCATGGGGAAGGATTACGAGCGGTATTATGAGAGGGCGAAGACCGAATACGGGATTGAATATATTCGAAGCGCCATCTCAACCGTCAAGGAGCTTCAGCAGACCAAGAACCTTCTCATCACCTATTTGAAAGAGGATGGAACCTTTGAGGAGAAGGAGTTCGATAGCGTTATTCTCTCCGTGGGGTTTACTCCTCCCCAGAATATTAAAGATTTGGCCGGAGGGATGGGACTCCGGTTAAATCCGCAGGGTTTTTGCGAGACCGATGAGTTTCATCCCGGACAGACTTCGGTCAACGGGATTTTTGTCGGAGGGGCATTCCGTGGACCTAGGGATATCCCGGAGACAGTCGTCGAGGGCTCAAGCGCAGCGGCAGCTGCCGCTTCATTCCTTGCTCCAAATTCCCTCCCGATTTTAAAACAGGAATATCCTGCGGAGGGCGCTTTATCCAACGAGGTTCCGAAGATCGGCGTCTTCATCTGCCACTGCGGCGGAGAATTGAAGGAAAGTCTATCTATTCCTGAACTGATCGAAGGGACAAAACAGCTTGGAGAGGTTTCCCATGTCGAAGAGATGGGTCTGGCCTGCCTTCCCGAAGATCTCAACCAGATCAAAATGAAGATAGGAGAACACGGGATCAACCGGATCGTCATTGCAGGTTGCACCCATCGAGAGATTCGAAAAACAATGGAGGAGATGGCAAAAGGAATGGGTTTTAATCCCTATCTCATCGAATATGCCAATATCCGGGAGCAGTGCGCCTTTGTCCATCGAGATCTTCCGAAATTGGCCACGAAGAAGGCAATGGCTCTCATAAGGATGGCCGTGGAAAGGGCGAGAAGGATTCAACCCATCCGGAAAGGCAGCCAGAAGGTTGAGAAGAGAGGATTGGTTGTGGGAGGAGGGGTGGCCGGGATGACCGCTTCTCTCCGAATGGCCGAACAGGGGTACGGAGTCTACCTGATCGAGAAGGAAAAGGAGCTCGGAGGCAATCTAAGAAATTCCTTCTATACCTTGAAGGGATCCGATCCACAGTCTTTTTTGAGGGATCTCATTCAAAAGGTGAAGGACCAACCCTCCATCCGTTCCTATTTAGAGACAGAGATCATCGGTTTTGAAAAGAAGAACGGCCATTACCAGACGAAGATACGGCGTCCAAATGGAGAGGGGGTTCTGGACCACGGAGCACTGGTTCTTGCCACCGGTGGAAGGGAAGTGACTCCGAAAGAATATTACTACGGAGAAGACCCCAGGGTCATCACACAGAGACAACTGGAAAAGGCGATTCACCTCGATGATGGGGGATTGGAGGAGATTCGGTCTGCCGTCATGATCCAGTGTGTGGGATCAAGGGATGAGGAACACCCTTACTGCAGCCGCGTCTGCTGTGGTCATGCGGTAAAGAATGCTCTTAAATTGAAAGAGCGAAACCCTCACATCAATGTCTATGTCCTCTACCGGGATGTGAGAACCTATGGGTTCTATGAAACCAACTATCATGAGGCGCGGGGCAGGGGAGTGGTCTTCATTCGGTACGACTTGGAGAAGAAGCCGAAGGTGACCCTTGAGAATGGCCGGCTTCATGTCTCAATCTTTGATCCTGCGATGGGATGCGAAGTTAATCTTCCTGCGGACCGTATCATCCTCAGCGCCGGTGTCGAGCCCAATGACAACCGGGATCTGGCGAAGATATTTGATGTCGACCTTAACCCGGATGGTTTCTTTCTGGAGGCCAACCCAAAATCTGCTCCTCTCGATTCGGTGGACCGGGGAAAATTCTTCTGCGGTCTCTGCCATTCACCCAATTTTATAGAGGACACCATCTCCCAGGGAAATGGAGCGGCTGCCAGGGCCGGAGCGCTCCTTTCGAGGGAGGCGGTGGAAGAGAAGGCTTATTTAGCCTATGTGATCAAGAGGCTCTGCTGCGGGTGCGGACTCTGCGTATCGGCCTGTCCCTATGGGGCGAGGGTGCTCAACGAAGAAGAAGTAAAGGCAGAGGTGGTGGATGCGCTTTGCCAGGGATGCGGCAATTGTGTCGTCGCCTGTCGGAATGCGGCCTCACAGCAAAGGAATTTTGAAAAAGGATTGAATCTGACTGTTCTTAATGAGGCGATTGATTAAATTGGAAGAGGATAGAGGATCGGCCTTCGGCCTTGGGGGAGGAGGCAAAAGAAAAAGAATTTGCCTCAAGCGAAGAGCTCCTCAAATGTAATGCTCCTTAAACAAACGACGTAGGAGGTTGATATGGCAGAATTTGAACCGAGAATCGTTGCCTTTCTTTGTCACTGGTGCACCTATACCGGAGCGGATCTTGCAGGGACAACCCGGCAGCAGTACCCTCCAAATATCCGCGTCATCCACCTGATGTGCTCTGGAGCGGTCGATTCAATTTATGTGCTGAAGGCCCTTATCGACGGTGCGGATGGTGTCTTGCTCGGAGGATGCCACCCCGGCGACTGCCATTACCAGACCGGCAATTATAAGGCGCGAAGAAGGGTGGCGATTCTGAAGGGCATTCTTAACCAGATGGGGTTTACCGAAGATCGCATCTGGTTGAAATGGATCAGCGCCAGTGAAGGAAAGCTTTTTGCCGATACCGTGACGAAAATGACCAACGATTTGAAGAAGATGGGACCCAATCCCATGAAACAGTTATGGAACGCGTGATCCTCGTTTACCCTCCCCCTTGATGGGGGAGGGCGAGGGTGGGGGTGAAAACGATTAGCGCCCCCCACCTTAATCCTCCCCCGCAAAGGGGGGAGGAGATTTTGAGGATGATTTTATAATAGGAAAGGAGAATGACCGAACATGGCAAAGCAGACGGTGTTGAAAGTTTCAGAGGGAAAGACAGAAGAGGCCATCAAAGGTTTTCTTAAATTGCTTTTAGAAAAGGGAGTTGTCGAAGCCCTCCTTATTCCGAAGAGGCTTCCTTCCGGAGATGGGTTTGCTCAGACCTTGATCCACGATCCCGAGAAGATGGATGGTGCCTGTTCCCTTTCCTTGACCATGCCGGTTCAGTCCGCAAGGGTTGCTTCCCATCTCTCCATAAAGAATTTAAACAAGAAAGTCGCAGCTGTATTGAAAGCCTGCGAGATCAGGGCCATTGTGGAGCTGGCCAAATTTCTTCAGGTAAAACTGGAGAACCTCTTTGTCATCGGCATCGACTGTCCGGGAACATTTGAAGTCACGGACTATTCGAAGATGGTTCAGGAGGGAAAGGGAGGCGGAAAACTGGAATCAGAGATGTTGAAAGGCATGGAGAAGGGGGCGCCCATAGCTCCACAGGGATTTGCTTTCCGGCCCGCCTGCCAGATGTGTGAGTATCCTGTGCCAAAGGCCGATATTCATATTAAACTTTTTGGTTACAAAGCAGATGAGGAGGTCGGGCTTGAGATTGGAGATAAATTAGAAAAAGAGCTGGAGGAGAAAGGGCTCTTCTCTGCTTCAGGAAATGAACCCGCCTCAAGGAGCGAGGTGATCAATAAAGTCATTGCCGAGAGAATAAAGAAAAGAGATGCTCTCTTCCAGGAATTCAGCGGGATTGTCAAGAATCTGCCGGCTTTTCTGGATAAATTTTCGACCTGTATTCGATGTCACAACTGCATGATTTCCTGTCCGATCTGTTATTGCAAGGAGTGCGTCTTCAGGACAGCCGTGTTTGAACATGAGGGAGATCAGTTTTTAAGATGGGCGGACCGCAAGGGAGGAATCCGGATGCCCACCGACACCCTCATCTTTCATCTCATCCGGATGACCCATATGGTCACCTCCTGCATTGGATGCGGGCTCTGCGACAGCGCCTGCCCGAGCAAGCTTCCCGTTGCCACTCTCTTCCGGAGCGTTGGGGATAAGATCCAGAAGATGTTCAACTATGTTCCCGGAAGAGATGTCAATGAAGTGCCACCGGTCGCCACGTTCAAGGAAGACGAACTGAAAATCGAATCAGGAAGCTTTTGAAAGGAATGATGGAACTATGGAATGATGGAATAATGGTTTCAAAAGATTTAAATAACCCAACATTCCAATATTCCAGTAGTAAAATGTAGCGGCGGCATTTACTGCCGACGATGGGGAGGATGTTATGGAAGTCGAGGTAAACAAAAAAGAGGAGTTGGTTCCCATCTTCATCATGGGGAAGAGGTATGAGGTTCCCGCCTCTCTCACCATCCAGAAGGCCATGGAGTATGCCGGATACCAACTAATCCGGGGATGCGGATGTCGTGGGGGGATCTGCGGGGCTTGCGGGACGGTTTACCGATTTCCAGGAACTTATAAGATCGAAGTAGGATTAGCCTGCCAGACCGTTGTTCAACCCAACATGTATCTTACACAGATTCCTTTCTTCCCGGCCACCAAGAGCGTCTATGACATAGAGAAGGTCAAGCCTTCCATCGAAACCTTGGTGAAGCATTATCCGGAACTCCTCCGGTGTCTCCAGTGTAATACCTGTACGAAGTCATGCCCGATGGATATTGAGGTGATGGATTATATTGCCGCAGGAATGAGAGGGGATGTTTCCCGGCTGGCAGAGCTCTCGTTCGATTGTGTGATGTGCGGTCTCTGTACCTCGAGGTGTCCTGCCGAACTCTGTCAATACAATATTGCCATTCTGGGCAGACGGCTCTATGGGAAGTATGTTGCTCCCCGCTCAGAACATCTGGCTTCGATGGTCAAAGAGGTTGAGACGGGGAAATACGAGAAGATGCTTCGTCAGTTAATGGATACCGATGAGGAGACATTAAAAAGCC
>Ga0194127_10000911_pt1 | contig 45730 bp, 44 predicted proteins | sample TA2KigC100mmetaG_FD_148624 | JGI IMG/M metagenome (GOLD analysis project Ga0194127, IMG submission 148624) | Freshwater microbial communities from Lake Tanganyika, Tanzania - TA2015036 Kigoma Deep Cast 100m | ecosystem: Environmental > Aquatic > Freshwater > Lake | place: Tanzania: Lake...
GGCGCTCGCAAAGCGCATGGCGAACGCCGTCCCATCGAACGAGCATCTTGCTCAAACCGCGAAAGCCGCATAGCATTCAGGCCAGCAACGCCGATTTCCGCTTTTCAACATCAAGCGGGACATCCCCTCGCTCAAGCCGAGCAGCCCATCTATTTGATAAGTATACGCTCCCTCATGCGACAAGTCATAGAGCAAGTAAGTAAGCCACCGGGCTAACTGCAGTACATAAAGCGGAGCCCACTTTCTTGCGACATCTGTTTCACCAGTTCGCCGTGATGCCAAATAAACGGTGTTCATCGCTGCTCCGGTTTCATCCGTCATCGAAACTAAAGCTTTGTCGCGGAGTAAATGGTCAATCAGCGCAGCACTTCTTTCAATCCTTTCCCTTTTTTTCAAGGTGAGGTGCTTCTTTATGATAAGTGCAACCACCCGCTCGTTCCACGCGTACAAGGGATCAGATGACCGAGCTGAAACCGACCCCATCACCGTGTCAAGATTGTAAAACCGTGTTCGCTTTGCGAATTCGCTCAGCACCTGCACGATCGCGCAATGGATATCAGTGTTCGGGCGATCGCAAAATTTCTTGCCGGTACGCAAGCGGTCCGAAATCTTCTCCGCATGATCAAAAAGCTGCTTCACGTCATGGCTGAATTTCGTCTTGAGCTCGTCGTTCGACGGATAAGCTCCAGAGTGTTGGATCGCGTAATCAGCGATGTAGATCAGTTTGGCTGTTCGCTCAAAGCCTATAGAAAGATTGAAGAAAGCCTGTCCGTACAGCCCCGTGTGAGCGTAATTTGCTCGTCCAAGCAAAGTCACACCACTCGCAATGAGTTCCGCGGCGATGCCGGCCTCTCTGTTGAGGAGCAGGTGCTCAAATGAAAGCAATTAAGCATCCACCTTCCGGGTCGCCTCTCGCAGCCATTTGCGCGTCTTGGCGTCGACAAGCGGCGACAGCGTCTTGCGCACTTGCGCATGATAGGCGTTGAGCCAGTCGGTCTCTTCCGGCGTCAGCAAATTCGGCTCGACGCAATTCAAGTCAAAAGGCGCGAGCGTGATGGTCTCGAACCCGTACATCTCGCGCTCGGCGCCCTTGATTTCGCGCTTCTCGACGATGACGAGATTTTCGAGGCGGATCCCATACTCGCCGGCGCGGTAATAGCCGGGTTCGTTCGACAGGATCATGCCCGGCTGTAGAGGCGTCGCGCCGAGCCTCGAAATGCGCTGCGGCCCCTCATGCACGGAAAGATAAGAGCCGACGCCATGCCCCGTGCCGTGGTCGAAGTCGAGGCCCGCCTCCCACAGCGCGCGGCGCGCGAAGGCGTCAAGCTGCGCGCCCGAGACGCCTTTCGGAAACACGGCGCGGGCGATGGCGATATGGCCCTTGAGCACGCGGGTGAAATGTTCGCGCAATTGTTTCGACGCGCGGCCGACGACGAGCGTGCGCGTCACATCGGTGGTGCCGTCGAGATATTGCGCGCCGGAATCGACGAGATAGACGCCGCGGCCGATCTTGAGATTGCTCTTCTCGGTCACGCGATAATGCGGGATCGCCGCATGTTCGCCGAAGGCGGAGATCGTTGGGAAGGAGATGTCGCGCAGGTCGCCGCTTTCGCGGCGGAAGGTCTCGAGCGCTTGCGCCGTGGAAATTTCGGTCAGCCCGCCTTTTGGCGCGGCTTCCGAGAACCAGGCGAGAAAGCGCGTCAGCGCCGCGCCGTCGCGAATATGCGCGGCCCGCGCCCCCGCAAGCTCCGTGTCATTCTTGATCGCCTTGGGCAGAGTCGCCGGATCGTCGCCAAGACGCGGCTTGCCGCCCGCTGTGCGCAAAGTGTCGACGAGTTTTTGCGGCGCCGTCGCTGAATCGAAGAGGATCGTCGCGCCGCGCTTTCCAGCCTCGACAAGATCGTCGACGAGATTTTCGGGCGCTTTCAGGGTGAGAAATTTCTGAAGCGCGGCGCGCGTCTTCGAGGAGAGCTTTGCGTCGTCGACATAAAGCGTCGGCGCGCCCTGTTTCGGCAATAGGGCGAAGCACAGCGCGATCGGCGTGTGGGCGACGTCGGCGCCGCGAATGTTGAAGGCCCAGCAGATCGCATGCGGATCGGACATCAGCGCGGCGTCGGCGTCCTTCAGCGCCCCGCGCAGCTTCTTGATCTTGGCGCCGGCGCTCTCGCCGGCGTAACGCGCCGGATGAATCGTCACCGCGCCTTTCGGCTCGGCCGGGCGATCGGTCCACAGCGCGTTGATCGGATTTATGTCGAGCGGGACGAGTTCGATCTTCTTTTCAGCGAGCGTCTTCGTAAAGCGCTCGATCTGCGCGCTGGCGTGCACCCAGGGGTCGTAGCCGATGCGCGCGCCGGGATGCGCATGGTCGCTGAGCCATTTCACCGGCGTCGTCTCGGCGATGTCGAGCGGCTTGAAGAGTTTCGCGTCGATCTCGCCGCGCACCTGAATGACGTAGCGGCCGTCGACGAAGATCGCCGCCTGTTTCTCCAGCACGACGGCGAAGCCGGCCGATCCGGTGAAGCCGGTGAGCCAGGCGAGTCGCTCGGCGCATTTGGGCACATATTCGTTTTGATGGGCGTCGGCGCGCGGGACGAGAAAACCGTCGAGTCCCTGTCGCTTCAGTTCAGCCCGCAGCGCGTTAAGGCGCGCAGCGCTGTCGCCGCATGAGGCGTCGTCGACGAATGTCTGGAATTTCGCTTCGAACATGGGCACAACCTATGCACGTGGCGGGCCATGGGCAATGGCTTCGCGCCTTCGACTTCCCCCTCCCCAACCCTCCCCCGCTTCGCAGGAGAGGGAGCAGTTTGCGCGAGTTGAAGCAGGGCGCGGGAAAAGGAGGAGGTTGCGTGTCGTCGGAGTGGCGTTGCGGTTCGGAGCGTCCCCTCTCCCGCGTTAGCGGGCGAGGGACAGGGAGGGGGCGCTAACCGCGCCCGCCGCGCCTCAGCGTCAGCGTCGCCCAGCCGTCGATGTCGCCCCGCTCGGCCAGGAAGAATCCCTGGGCGCGATAGGCGTCGAGCACGCCGGGCACGTCGCGCGCCAGCAATCCTGAGAGCACAAGCTCGGCGCCAGGCTCGGCGGCGCCTGTGATCTGGGGCGCGAGGAGGCGCAAAGGCTTGGCCAGAATATTAGCGAAGATCAGATCGTACTGGCCTTGCAGCGACGGGTGGCGGAGCCCTGCGGCGACGACCGGGCGCACATAGGGGCCGGCGCCATTGGCGCTTGCGTTGGCGCGCGCCGTCTCGACCGCGATGGGATCGATATCGCCGCAGGCGACGCGCCGATGAAAGATCAGCGCGCTCGCGATCGCGAGAACCCCGGTGCCGGTTCCGACATCGAGAATGCGCGCCGGGCGCCGGCGTTTGGCGATTCGATCGAGCGCCTTCAGGCAGCCGAGCGTCGTGCCGTGATGGCCGGTGCCGAAGGCGAGCGCCGCTTCGATTTCGACGCCGATGTCGTTTGCGCGCCGCCGGCTGCGATCATGCGCGCCATGGACCAGCACCCGGCCGGCGCGCACCGGGGCCAGTCCGGCAAGAGCCTTCTCGACCCAGTCCTTCTCGGCGATCGTCGAAAAGCGCGCGGCCTGCGCCGCTTCGGCGTCAGCGGCCGCCTCGATCAGCGCGCGAATCTGCGCTTCGTCGGGCGCGCCGGCGAAATAGACTTCGACCGACCATTGCGGCCCGCCATCCAGCTCGAAGGCGGCGGCGGCGGTTTCGGTCGGATCGAAGGTCTCGACGATGAGGTCGGCGACGGCGCGGGCGCGTTTTTCGTCGCAATCGAGGCGCAGCATGTGGCTGGCGTTATTGGGCGGAAGGCCTTCGAGCATAAGCGCGCTTACCACGGGGCCGGCGGGCGCGTCACCTTTCGCCATGCGCGCGCGACCTGTATTGTCGCGCTATAGGCCGCTCCAATGGGTTAAATGCGCGAATGACCGAAAGACTGTCGATCTGTCTCATCGGCCCGAAGAAGGGCGGCAAGTCGTCGCTGCTCGCATCGCTCGTCGACTGCGTCGCGCAAAGCGCCTTCGGCTATTCGCCGCGCCTGCGGCCGGCGCTGCAACCCGTTACCGACGCGGAATTCTACGCCGACGGCATCGAGCCAAAGAAGGCCGATCTGCTGACGGTCGAACAGGGCGACTACGAGCGGCTGCGGCGGGACTTTACCGAGGGCGGCGTCGCCACCGACACGCTCGACACTTATGAATATCGCTTCCGCCTGACGGTAAACGGCGAGGCGCCGCCGGCGGTCGTGTTGCGCGGACCCTGGCTGCTGGAGATCGTCGATTCGGCGGGCGAGATCGCCGTGCCGCCGGACGGCGCCGAAGTAGCGATCTTGAATGACGTCAAGGCGAAGCTGGCGAGGCAAATGCTCGACGCCGAGGCGATCGTGATCGTTCTGCCGCTGGTGCGGCTGGAGGATTCAGGCTGGTCCGGCAATCTTTCGCGGCTGATCGACCGGCTGGCGCTCGCGCCAGAGAAGAAGCTGAAGCGGCTCGTCGTCGTCTTCTCGCAATATGAGCGATTGTTCGCGCGACTCGGGCCGAGCGCCTTCACCTACGCCTGCGATCCCGCGGTCGCGCTGCATGTGTTGCGCAAATCGCTGCGCGCCGTGCAATGGCTGGATCGATTGCGCGCGCTGGAGACGCCCGGGGGCGGCGGTGCGTCAGTGCGCTTCACGGTTTCTTCGGCCTATGGCTTCGTCAAGCGCTTTCAGAACCCGAACATTGACCCGCATCAGCCCGGCGAGCGTCGGTTTCGACGCGCCGGGCTCGACGGCGCCCGCGCCTACAACGAATATTGGCGCCCGTTTCTCACGGCCGAGCCCTTTCTTTACGCCGCGCTCGGACTCGATAGCGCCTTCACCTTCTCCTATGCGCAGCTCGACGCGCGCGTCGAGGAGATCGCGTGAAATGGCAAAAAAATCTGAAATTCGTTTTGGCGGGAGCGAGACGTGAGTCTCAAGAAGGCCTTGATCAATCGAGCTGCGTTTAATCCGCAAGCCACTTACCTGTTTTCTCTTCGACAGTCCGATTTCGAACATGCGATGGAGGATATTTACGACGTCTTTTATGACGTGAATCAACTGTTGCTGGATAAGGGCCTGAAACGTCTGGATGACATGCTGCGCCCGCAGGCGTTGTCGGGCATTATCTCAGACATGATGACCGCATCGCTCGCGCGTTTTTCGCGATCTCTTGTCGAGAATGCTCGTCATAATGGGCATCCCGATCTGGTGTTGCGGAGAAAATATCCTGGCGACGCCGTCGCTGCTGGCGAAGAAGGCGTAGAAATCAAGAGCACGACCAAGCGTGGCGGAGCCGTCGATACGCATGGGGCGCGCAATCAGTGGATGTGCGTATTTGTCTACGAGGTCGATGTGACGACGGAGCCTGCCTCCGCTCGGGAGCCAATGCGGTTCATCGAGATTTATCTGGCGAAGGTCGAAGAAACGGATTTTCGGCGCAACAAGCGCGGCGATCTCGGCACCGACACGGCGACATTGCATCGTGACGGCCTCAAGAAATTGAGAGCTGGCGTGATCTATAGGATTGGCAAATCCTAATTCTCCTGTTCGACTTTAAGAGCGGCGAGACGCGGCACGCTTGCGAGCGCAAGATCGTAATAGTCGTGATCTATTTCCACGCCGACAGACGCATAGCCGACGGCGTTCGCGGCGGCGAGCGTCGCGCCGGCGCCCGCAAAGGGATCGCATACAATTCCTGACTCAAGCGGGAGAGACGCGCGCACGATCGAGCGCATGAAGGCCTGCGGCTTTAGGCTTGGATGCGGCGCGATTTTCTTCTCTTTCGCGGGAGTTGGATGGGAACGGATCACGTCGCCAAATGGCTTGTCCGTTGAAAGGCGTCGGAAGCCGCCGACGCCATAACGGCGCAGATTGTCCTGCACGCGACCTTCGAGAGGCGCCCGCAAAACGACCCATGGCTCCCATTGCGATCTCGGCATGACGCTCACCCCCTCGAATTCCTCATGGGCGTTCTTGGGCCGATCGCCGCCGCGCATCGTCATCACTTGCCGCGCGATGTAGCCTCGCAACTCCAGTCCAGTCTCGCTCATGGCGCTCGCGACGATATGCGAAAGCAGCGGATTGGACGCCACAATGACATTCGCTCCCGGAACGCATGTGCGAAGGAGGAGCGTTCCGAGTCGTCGAAAGAACGAGGCGAGCGCCTTGTGATCGTCACGGGACAGAACAGTGAATCGTGGGAGCGGCGCTCGTTTGTGTCCGTCGAAGGATGGCGGGATTCGCCAGACGCCGCCTCTTCCTTCGCGAAGCTTTGCCTTCTCCTTGGCGCTATATTCCACAATCCCGTAAGGCGGATCGGTCACGACGGCGTGGATCGACTTTGGCGGTTGCGAGGCGAGCCAGTTGAATGCGTCGGCGCGGTAAAGTTTCGCACGATCGATTTGTGCGCTTGATTCTATATTTGCGTAATCGATTGCGGCTACGCCGCGCAGCCGGTAACGGCCTCGACCTGTTCGTTCAAAAAGCGAGGGCGTATTGAGGTTGAGGTAGGACCGCACGGAAGATTGAGGGACAGCGCCGAGCCGCGCAGTCACCGCTATGACGATTTCGTCCAGCGGCGCCTCGCAGCCCACGTCGCGCAGACAATCGATGACGGCGTCTCTGATCGCTCCGCGTTCGTACACCGTCGCCTCCTTCGTTGACGGCGGCGATGGTATACAAAGACGTCTAGACGTCAACAGCCGTTCTTTGCCGCTGGATTAATCTTCCGCACGTCAATCCTTGCTTAAGCCGCGATGCCTATGGTCGACGCGCGTGAAATGTCGCGCGCGGGAAGGATCAACGATGCGCCAGACTGCGCCGGTCGACGATCAGACGGCCGAAATTTCTCTCGAACGGCTGCATTATGGAAAGCTCGCCTCCGGCGCGGCTTTGAGCGTTCCTGCCTGCCAAGGTTATGGCGTCACCTTGCGCAGCCACAATCTGCGCTCATCCGACGACCGGCTGCTCTCGCCGCCCCGGCTCATGGCGCTGCGCCGCTTCGAACCCGATCTCGTCGATCCTGGGGCGCGCCAGCGCGGCTCGTTTCTCGCGCGCGTTTCGCCTGAGCCCAATTCGCGCCGCGCCATTTTTCTGCGCGCGCGGTTTCGGCCCGAAGACGGTGAAGACGGCCACGGGCGCCTCTATCAGCAGAGCGCCGTATGGAGCGTGACCACGGCCGATTGGCGCCGACATCCGGCCGCCTTGCTGGCCATGGCGGGCGCCGAGCTTGAGGCGTTTCCGGACTTGGCGAGCGACGACGAGAGCGTGCGCTTCAGCGCCGAGCCGGCGCGATACATCGTGCGTCTGCTTGACCGCCAGGAGGTCTGGAGCGCGCTGGAGGACGCCTTGGAAAAGACGCGTTGGGCGCCGCCCGTTCTCGAATTTCTGGCGCGCGGCGCCGAAACCGGCGAAGACGCGACGCTGACCTTCGGCGCCGACGACTTCGCAAGCGAGGCGGCGTTTCTGAGGGCCGTCGGCCTGGCGCTGCAATTTTTGCCGGCGAGCTATCCGCGCTGGCGCGAGATCAGCGTCGTCGCCGGCCTGCGTCATGAGCCGCAGGGCCTGTGCTTGCGTTATCTGCCATCGCTGGGAGCGGCGGCCCGGAGCTCCGTCGCCGCCTGACGCTACGTTGATGGACGCCTGTCCATTTGCGCCGGTTCGGCGATGAGATAGCGCTCGAGCGCGCCGCAGCGTCGCCGCGGAAGATGCGCCGCCTCCGCGTCGGAATAATAGGCGCGCGGTCCATGGGCCGCGCCCTCGGCGGCGTGATACAGGGCGCGGGCGGCGCGCGGCTTCAACGCCGAGAAGAGCCGCGCTTCGATCTGCGCGATTGTGACATTGTCGACGAGATACGCGCCTTTGCGGTCGACATGAGCGATTTCGTCGCGCACGAGCCGATTGAGGATGGCAAGGACATTGTCATGCACGCTGGGCGGCAGCGGCGAAATTGCTTCCGCATCGGGATCGATCTCGCTCATATCGCCGTGAACCGGACGGGCGGCGCGCATAATCGCTTTCATCGCGCGAACGTCGGTCGGCTGGTCTTCGTCGTCGGAAAGATCGAGCGGCGCGGCGAACTGGCGTCGCTCGCGCGCGTCATAGCTGCGTTTGAAAATCTCCGACAGGAACTTCATGATGAACAGAAAGGCGTCCTGCGCCATGGCGACGCAGATCGCCATGGTCGAATCGGGCGTGAAGCTCCAGAAGGCTTCGCGCGCCAGTTCGAATTTGTTGCGCTCCGAACTATGCGTGCGCAGATAGGCGTCGCTTTTCTTCAAAAGCTCGCGCACCTCGTCTTCCGAGAGGCCGGCCGCCTTGCCGGAAACCACGCAGGCGTCGATGAGCGTTTTCGCTTCGTTGAAGCCGTTCGCCGCCGCCGCCTTGTCCGATGGCGGCGCCGCGCGGATCTTGGCGACGATCGCCGAAAGCTCGTCGCGCAGCCCGCTTTCAAGCCCGCATTTCTTGTCGAAGGCGGCGCGAGCGGCGATCGTTTCGTCGCGCGCCGAGAGCATATCGCGCGCTTCGCCTTGCGGCTCGCAGGCGAAGTCCTGCGGAACGCTTGCCGGCAGGGCGTTCGATTGCCGCGCCGCCGCAAAAATCGGTTCGCACAGGGGTTTTGCTTCGCGCACCGTGCGCCACCTCGGATCCATGCGCAGCTGGTCGCGCAACGCGGCGAGATCGCGCACGGTGGCGTCGAGATCGAGCGCGGCTTCAGTCTTTGGCGCCGGCCGCGTCGACGCGGCGCTCGCGGCCTCGGCCTTCTGCTTCAGCGTGATCGTCTGCGCTCTGAGCGCGTCGCGCCGCTTCACGGCGTTGGCGCGTTCGGTCGCCGGGCCGGCGAGCGTCTGCTTTAGCGCCGTGACGCGTTGCAGCGCTTCAGCCGCCTTTTCCCGATGTCCGCGACAGTTCGGCCCGCAGGCTGCGCCCAATCCGTCGAGCCCATGCGCGGCGTCGACTGCGAGCTGTTCTTCCTGACGCGCCGTTGCGGACGCGGACGCCATTTCATCCTGTTTCGCTTTAACGACGACGTCGAGTTCGCCGATGCTGCGCTCCAGCGCCAGGATCTCCCGTTTGGCGTCCTCGAGCTGGCGCATCGCCGCTTGGGCGCTCTCCATCTCCGCCGCGGCCTGGCTCGCCGCCTGCGCAATCGCCGCCTGTTGCGCCTCCTGCCGCTTTCGAATGGCGTCGCGCAGCGCCGGACCCGCCTGACGCGCGGTGTCGATGAGGCCGTCGATCGAATTGAGATAAGTCTTGTAGCTTGGGGTCTCGGCGATGCGTGACGAGGCCGCTTCGTAAGCGGCGGCGATTTCCTTCGTCGCCGGCAGGATCACTTCAGTCGCAAGCTCCATCGGCTGCAGCTCGGCGACGATCTTGCGGGAAGAGAGCTTGAAGATGTTGTTGTAGTAAAAGGTGAAGGAAAAAAAGACGGAGATCGAGAAGACGAAAATAAAGACCAGCGCCGTCACGCCGGTCTTGATGATCATGCGCTCGCGCGCCATCCGCCGCCGTGCGATGAGCGCGGCGAGATCGACGCCGAGCGACCAGGACGTCGCCGCGAGCATCGTCAGAACGGCGGTTGTCGCGATCACCGTGCCGGCGATCCCGATCAGGTCGCCGGGCTCCTTCTGCATGATGTCGATCATGCCGGAGGAGGTCGTGTAGAAGACCCAGGCGAGAACCGGCAATGCGGCGGCCATGCCGACGCGGCCGAGGTTGAGATCGCCCCTCCACAGACGCACGAGCGGCGACATGAGCGCGTCGAACAGACCGAAGCTTCGTCGCGGCGTCGACGAATCTGGAACGCGCGCCTGCTGCGCGGAGGCGGTCATCGCGCAGACGCTCTTGACGCTGGAACCGGCCGGCTGCCCATGTCCGCTCCCTCGATTTGAATTTTCGGTTGTTGAAGCTGCGGGCGAATTGAGACGGATTTGCGCTCCCGCGCAAGGGCGCGGCCGCTAACTTCACGCTGCCACGCGAATGGAGCCAGGGGCGGCGCACGTGCCGCTCGGCGGCGGCATGGTGCGCCGCGGCGCCCAGTTTCCCTCACTCTAGGATTCGTGCTAGAGCCCGAGTTTAACTGTCTGCGGCTGGGCCGTTCGGCCGCGACTCGCGCTGTCGGGCCTTGAACCCGTCAGGTTTCCAAGGGGTCAGCCGTGGCCATTCCGTTCCGCTATATCGCGAAAATCGGCGTCTATCTGCTTAAGCAGCACCTTACGGGCGTGAGGCGCTATCCGCTCGTGCTCATGATGGAGCCGCTGTTCGCCCGCAATCTGGCCTGCGCCGGCTGCGGCAAGATCGACTATCCCGACCATATTCTCAACAAGCGCCTGTCGGTTGAAGACGCGCTGCGATCTGTCGATGAATGCGGCGCGCCCGTCGTCGTGCTCGCCGGCGGCGAGCCGCTCCTGCACAAGGACCTGCCGCAGATCGTCGAAGGCGTCATCGCGCGCAAGAAATTCGCGATCGTCTGCACCAACGCGCTGCTGCTTTCAAAGAAGATCGACCTCTTCAAGCCGAGCCCCTATTTCACCTGGTCGATTCATCTCGACGGCGACAGGGAAATGCATGATCGCGCCGTCTGCCAGGACGGCGTCTATGATCGCGCCGTCGAGGCGATCAGGCTCGCCAGGGAGAAGGGGTTCCGCGTCACCACCAACAGCACCTTCTTTTCCGACGCCGACCCGGAGCGCGTCGCCAAGTTTCTGGATGCGACCACGGCGCTCGGCGTCGACGGCATGACGCTTTCGCCGGGCTACGCCTATGAGCGCGCGCCCGATCAGACCCACTTCCTCAATCGCACGCGCACCAAGGAATTGTTCCGCGCCATCTTAAGTCGCGGACGCGGCGGCAAGGCCTGGGACTTTACCCAATCGTCGCTGTTCATGAATTTCCTCGCCGGCAATGTCAGCTACCGATGCACGCCCTGGGGCATGCCGCTGCGCACCGTGTTCGGCTGGCAGCGTCCCTGCTATCTGCTCGGAGAAGGCTATGTGCCGACCTTCAAGCAGCTGATGGAGGAGACCAACTGGGATTCCTACGGCGTCGGCAACTACGAAAAATGCGCCGACTGCATGGTGCATTCCGGCTTTGAGGCGACCGCCGTCGCCGATTCGGTCCGCCGCCCCTGGCGGGCGGCCGCCGTCGCGCTGTTTGGCGTGCGCACCGAAGGTCCGTTGGCCCCGGACATTTCGCTCGAGAACCAGCGCCCGGCCGAATATGTCTTCGACGAGAACGTCGCCAAGCTTTCAGAGCTCCGCGAGCATGAGGCGCAGCAAAGGGCCCAGCAGCGGTCCACAGCGGCCTAGCGAGACGAAGGCGGCGCGCGAGTCGAGGCCGGCGCGAATCATTCCCCCGAGCTGACGCGGGCCGCGAATGAGTTCGCGCGCGACTCCCAACGCGTTTATGTCGCCTTCGGGCGTCAGCGCCTTGGCGACCAGCGGCGGCAGCGCGCGCCCCGCCGGATCGCTGATCGCGCGCAGCGCGACGAAAGGCACATTGCGCCGCCGCGCGAATTCTTCTGCGAGATGCGATTCCATATCGACGGCGACCGCTTGCGCGCTTTCGCGCAGCGCCGCCTTAGCGGCGGGGTGCATGGCTGGCGCGTCGACGCCGACGATGGCGCCTGGCGAGACTTTACAGCCTGCCGCGGCCGCCCCTTTCATCAGCGTCGATGAGAGACGCGAATGGGTGTCGCGCCGCGCCTCTCCCGAGACGACGGCGTCCGCCACCACGACATGGCCGGGCCGCAGCGCATAATCGAGGCCGCCGGCGAGTCCGAAGCTTGCGACGGCGGAAAACTCCGCTCCGCCAAGCGCATCGAGCTGCTGTCGGAGGCGCGCTGCATTTGCGCCGCTGCATAGCGTCGTGACGCCTTCGCCGTCGACGCAGGCGGCTTCGCGCTTCATGCCGACGACGACGAGAATCGGCGCGAGGGCGTCGAGCTTGGCGGTCCTTCTGCGGCTATAATCGCGCGTCATCGCTCCTCCGTTCGCGCCGCATCCGCCGCTTTCGAATTTTTTAGAGCCCCACCTGCACGCGCTTGCTGTTGGCGCGCTTCAAATTGCGATAGCGCGCCAGCGCCCAGAGCGGGAAAAATTTCCTATAGCCATGATAGCGCAGATAGAAGACGCGCGGAAAACCCGTGGCGGTGAATCGCGCTTCGTTCCACAGGCCGCCGTCGCTTTGCGTCGATTGCAGATAAGCGATTCCCCGTGCGACGGCCGGATGGTCGACCTCGCCCGCGGCCATCAGCCCGAGCAGCGCCCAGGCCGTTTGCGACGCGGTCGAGGGCGCCTGTTCGTAGCCTGTGTAATCGAGCTTGTAGCTTGAAAGGTCCTCGCCCCAACCGCCGTCGTCGTTCTGAATGGCGACGAGCCAGGCGACGGCGCGACGATAGGCGTCATGATCGTGGGGCAGGGCGACGGCGTTGAGCGCGCAAAGCGTCGACCAGGTTCCATAGATGTAATTCGCGCCCCAACGGCCGAACCAGCTGCCGTCCTTCTCCTGCTCCTTGAGCAGATAATCGACGCCGCGCCTGAGACAGTCGCTTGTGTCGATCGTGTCGCCGAGCTGCGCCAGCATGGAGACGCAGCGCGCCGAGACGTCCGCCGTCGGCGGATCGAGGAGCGCGCCGTGATCGGCGAAGGGGATGTGGTTGAGATAATGGTAGGTGTTGTCGGCGTCGAAGGCGCCCCAGCCGCCGTTTTTCGACTGCATGCCGATGATCCATTCCTTGGCTCGGGCGATGCGCTCGTCATAGGGACGGGACGCGTCATTCGCCGTCAGCCGGTCCATCGCTGTGACCACGACCGCCGTGTCGTCGACGTCCGGATAATAGGCGTTGGCGTATTGGAACGCCCATCCGCCGGGCCGAACGTCGGCCCGAGTCGCCGCCCAGTCGCCCTCAACGTCGAGCACCTGCAATGGCGCGAGCCATTCACAAGCGGCCTGGGCCAAATTGCGGGCGTCTTCGTCGCCGGTTTCAAGCAGCGTATGGGCCGCCAAGCAGGTGTCCCACACCGGCGATACGCAGGGCTGGCAGTAGGCTTCTGTCTCGTTGACGACAAGCAGCCGCTCGATCGATTCGCGCGCCTCTTTCTTGCGCGTGTCATCGTCTGCGACGCCGAGCACGTCATACATCAGCAGGCTGTTGACCATCGACGGAAAGATGCCGCCGAGCCCGTCGACGCCGTTGAGACGTTCCGTCGTCCATTTTTCGGCGCGCTCGACCGAGCGCTCGCGCGGCCCCTTCGGCATATGCGGTTCGATCAACCGCAGCAGTTTGTCGACCTCGCCGAAAATATGGGCCCAGGGCCAGGTCTGGTGTTCGCCCTTCGGCCAGACCTTCACCTCTTCCGGCGGCGTCGTGAAGAGTTCGGCAATGTGAATGTTCTTTGGATTCTTCGCCCGCGGCTTTTTCGTCATCAGCACGAGGAGCGGCACCAGAACGGTGCGGCCCCAGTAGGAGATTTTGTCGAGGTGGAAGGGGAACCACTTCGGCAGCAGCATGATTTCGACCGGCATCACCGGCACGCCGCGCCAGGGAATTTCGCCGTAAAGCGCAAGCAGCGCGCGGGTAAAGACATTGCTCTTCGCCGCGCCGCCATAGGCGAGGATCGCTTCGCGGGCGCGCGCCATGTGTGGCGCGTCGATGTCGTCGCCGATCATCTTGAGCGCGAAATAGGCTTTGACGCTGGCGCTGATGTTGAAACGCCCGTCCTGAAAAAGCGGCCAGCCGCCGTGGTCGCCCTGGCTGCGGCGCAGATAGACGCCGATCTTGCGTTCGAGTTCGGCGTCGACCGGCTCGGCGCGGAAATGGCGCATCAAGACATATTCGGCCGGTATCGTGGTGTCGGCCTCGAGCTCGAAGCAGAAATGTCCGTCGTCCTTGCGCAGCGACATCAGAGCGCCTTTGGCGCTGCGGATGCTCGCCTCCAGCGCGTCGGTCGAAACGGCGGCGAAATTGTCGTCAATGCGCGCGGCGACGTTCATTGCAAATTCCTTGTGACGTTTCCGGTCAGGCGACGCTGAGCGTCGCGGGCTAGACTGATTGGCGGCGCGGCTTCACGACGATTTCGACATCCTGTCCGAGGGCGACGAGAAAGCGCAGCAGCCGCTCCAGGGAGAATTGCCTGAAGTCGCCGTGCAGCAGCTTCGATATGTCGGGCTGCTTGACGCCGAAAAGTTCGGCGGCTTGCACCTGTTTCAATCCCCGCTCCTTCAGCAGCGCGTCGATCTTGCGGACAAGTTGCGCCTTCAGGAAGTGGTCGTCGGCAGGCGCCGCTTGAGCGGCGGTCGAGTCTTCGATCATGATTTGGCTTGTGGAAAGGCGTGAGGGTCGCGCCGCGCGCATTGGTTATAGTGAATTGACTATATCGTCAAGTCGCGCCTGGCTCGGCGACCGCAGCGGCCTTTCGGGAAGGCGCCAAGCGCGGACCCTCGGCGAATATCGGATCATCGGAAAAACATTCGGTTTTCGCCCAATCGAAACGAAGTTTTAACCCTCCGCCGCCGATGGTCTTTGGGGCGGCGTTGGAAGGATAGGCATGGCTATGAAACCCGAAGGCAAACGCGCATTGGCCGACCTCGCGGCCGGCAAGTTTTCGTTTGAGATGGTCGACGCCATCAAGGATCATGTCAGCGCGCTCGAGATCGAGCTGGCGCGCGTCACGATGGAGGCGGAGCGGGTCGGCGCGCTGCACGAGCGCGCCGCCAATGAGCTTAGGCAGCAGGAATATACGATCCAGCGGCTCGAATTAGAGCTGCGCAAGCTGAACGCGAGAGTCTACTCTCTGCTGAAGGCGAATGCGGTGACCGAGATCGCGGTCCGCGCGACGACGCGCGGCGCCGAAAAGTTCGTCGAATATCTGCCTGTCGCGCGCAAGCATGCCGAAGCCGGTTCGAAGGCGGCGCTGGCCTATCTTTCGACGATCGACGTGAAGGCCACGATCGCGAAGCTTAAAGCGCATCCGCTGACCGAGAAGACGCTCGCCTGGCTCGCGGATCTCGACGTGCAGGCCGAGTGGACGAAGCTGAAGACGCATCCGCTGACGAAAAAGGCGTTGAGCGAACTGCAGCGGGGCCTGCTCAAGGCGAAGGAATATTCGCCGGTCGTGCAGAAGCAGATCGCCGTCGCGGTTGAAAAAGCGACGGCTTACATCGCCGAGCGGCAAAAGAAGGCTGCGTAATTTTGACGAGCGGCGGGCGCAATCTGCGCCCGTTCGCGGCGCGGTGATTCACACCCACTGCGCCAGTTCGACCGTGACGCCCTCAGGCCCTTCGATGAAGACCAGCTTGCGGGAGTGGAAATTCATGACCTCGTTTCGCGTCTGAAAGCCGGCCGCACGGATTTTCGCGACCTCGGCTTCAATATCGTCGACCGCGAAGCACACGTGGTTGAAGCCGATCCGATGCAGATCGCGAATGGCGGGATCGGGCAGGGGCTCAGGGTAGAGATATTTGAGCAGCTGAATTTCCGTTCGCGGCGAAACATTCTCCAGAACCAGAGTGACGTGTTCGGCCTCGATGCCTGGAACGCCCATGTAGTTGTCAAAAGGCGGGCCGGAGATAACCACCGACATCGCCTCGGCGAAGCCCAGCGCCGCGAAGAATTTCTTGGCGGCGGGAACGTCGCGAACCACGATCGTCAGATGGTCGAAGTTTTTCACCATTGAGTTTCTCCGGCCCGGCCAATGATCGATTTAATCGAACCGCCGAAGCCGGCTCGTGGTCAGGCGCCCGCCAACGCCGCCGCCTTATAGCCCGAGCGTATCGAGCCCTCGATTGTCGCCGGGAGGCCGGTATTCGTCCAGTCGCCGGCGAGCCAGAGATTGCCCCACGCCGTCTTCGGGTCGGGCCGGCGCCTTTCCTGGGCCGGCGTGGCGGCGAAGGTGGCGCGCTTTTCCTTCACGATCTGCCAAGGCGGCGGCTCGGGCGACAGCCCGGTCGCGGCTGAAACTTCCGCCCAGATTTTTGTCGCAAGCGTTTCGCGTGACTCGTCGATCAAGCGATCGGCGCCGCTGATCGTCACTGACAGGCGGTCGTCGAAGGCGAACAGCCATTCGGTGAGCGTTCCGATCATGCCGAGCAGCAGCGGCTGGCCCGGCGGCGGCGCGATCTTGAAATGCGCATTGAGAATCGCGCGAAAATCGTCCGGAGCGACGAGGCCGGGAATCAGCTCCTGCGCAATCCACGGCGGCGCCGCGAGGACGACTGCGTCGCCTTGCTCAAGCGTCACGGCGGTCTCGCCGAAGCGCAGCGCGGCGACGCGCGACTCGTTGAACGAGATTTCCCGCAGGCGCGCGCCGAAACGCGGCTCGACGCCTTTGGCGCGAAGCGTGCGCAGCGCCGGTTCGATTAAGGCGTCGCCGAGGCCGCCCTTCGCCACCAGCGGCCGGCAGGCGTCGCCGCCCGCCGCGAGCGTCTCGCGCAGCACGGCGCCCGCGAGCGTGGCGGTCGCCTCTTCAGGCTCGGCATTTAGCGCCGAGAGCAGAACCGGGCGCCAAAGCCGCTCCCACAGCGGGCCGTGGCAGCGCATGGTTTCGCCGATGGTCGCGCCCTCCCTGGCGAAGAGCAGCCTGCCGGCGTCGAAATAGGCGAGCGGTCCGGCGCCGGGGACGCGGCGGTTTGCGACGAATATCCACCAGGGAACGCGCGAGGCGTTGGGACGCAGCCTCCAGCGTTCGCCCGTACGCGCGTCGAGAAAATCGAACGCGCATTCGTCGGGGCCGACGAGCGCGTCGCTGGCGCCGATGCGCTTCGCGTAATCGCGCGCCGCGACATTGCCGGAGAGCAGCAGATGATTGCCGTTGTCAATCGTCAGGCCGAGCGTCGCGTCGAAATAGGAGCGGCAGCGTCCCCCCGCCATCCGCGCCGCTTCATAGAGCGCGACGCGCCGTCCGGCGTCAGCAAGGCGCAGCGCGCAGGCGAGGCCGGCGAGGCCCGCGCCGACGACATGAATCGTTTGGCTCACGTGAAGGCGTGCCGCAGCAAGGCGCCGATCAGCTTGAGGCGCGACGCCCGCACCGGCGCGCGCGGCGGCGAGAAGCCTCGGGAGGCGAGACCGTCGAGGATTGAGCGATAGCCCGCGGCCATCAGATAGGGCGCTTTCACCGCGCGCTTTGGCAGGCCGGCCATCACCAGATCCGCCTGATCATAATGTTCGCGCGCGCGCAGAACGACCGGCGCGCAAACCTCATCGAGCGAGGGATGCGACAGCACGGCGTGCGGAGCAAAGCTCGTCACGCCGGCGGATTGGAGCGCCTCGCGCGGCAGATACAGCCGCCCGCGCGCGGCGTCTTCGTCGAGGTCGCGCAAAATGTTGGTGAGCTGCAGCGCCCTGCCGAGGTGATAGGCGAGCAGTTTCGGTCCGGTCGGCAGTTCGCAGTCGGCGCTTGGCTCCTCGTCGACGAGACCGAACGCGCGCACCGACAGCCGTCCGACGGCGCTCGCGACCCGATCGCAATAAAGTTCGAGCTTTTCCCACTCCGGCGCACAAATATCCTCCTCGACGTCCATCGCCATTCCGTCGATCACCGATTCGAAATCAGTGCGGTCGAGCCGGAAACGGCGGACAGGTTCGGCAAGAAAACTCACGCGGGCGCGGATGCGGCCGGCGTAGAGCTCGTCGAGGTCGGCGCGCCACTGGTCGAGCGCGGCGCGACGTAAAGCGCGATCGCCTTCATCGTCGGCGATGTCGTCGACCGCGCGGCAGAAGGCGTAAATCGCGAACATGGCGTCGCGGCGCGGCGGCTCCAGGATGCGCATCGCCAGATAGAAGGAGCTCTTGGTGGCGATGGCGCGGGTCCGCAGCGTCGCCGAGTCGGCAAGCGCGTCGATTGTCATTGGCGCGCTCCGGGACTGGCCGTCGACGCCGCGCGGGGGCGCGAAAGGCGGCGAAGCAGCGCGCCGATCGCACCGATCGCGCCTTTCGCCGCGAAGCCGAGCTTGCCGTCATGGACTTTGTCGGCGAGCGGATCGGCGACCGCGAGCCGCGCGACGAGATGTTCGGCGAGGGTTTGGATGGCGCCGACCTCCATGGCGAGCCGCGCATCGTCGATCAGATCGGCGAAGGGACGCGACTGAACGAGCAGACGCGCGGTTTTCTCATTCAGCTCGCGGAGCGCCGCGAGCAGCGGCGGCGGCGCTTTGTCCTGCGCCAGCATCTCGACCGCAGCGCCATTCGCGGCGAGCGAGTCCTGCGTCAGATAAACGCGGTCGAGGCTGCGGTAGTCCTTACCGCAGTCCTGCAAATGATTGATGACCTGCAGCGCGGCGCAGAGCGCGTCATTCGCCGCCCAGACCCGGCCGGCGTCCTCGCCATGAACGTCGCAGACGAAGCGCCCCACGGGCATCGCCGAATAGCGGCAGTAGTCGATGAGATCGTCCCAGTCGCGATACCGCAACTGCGTGACGTCGCGTTTGAAGGCGACGATCAGATCGCGCGCATGCTGCGGATCGAGGCCACGATCGCGGCATATGTCGCGCAGGCGGCGCGCGACCGGCGCATCCTCATCGGTTTTTCCGATGAGCGCATCTTCGAGCGCGTCCAGCAGATCGAGCTTCTCTTGCGCGCTGAGCGTCGGATGATCGGCGATGTCGTCGGCGGCGCGAACAAAATCATAGAAGGCGAGGATCGGCGCGCGATGGCGCGGCGCGATCAGAAAGGAGGCGACAGGAAAATTTTCGTCGCGATGGGTCTTTCCCGAACTCGTCCGCGCAAGGTCCATATGACGCCGTTCCGCCGCTCCACGGCGCTTGCGCGCCTCTCACACTTCGATCTCGCGGCCCGCCTCGATCTCGTCGGGCGATTCGAATCGCTGCGCCGCGCTTTGCGCGAGCGGCGCCTGATAGCGGCCCTTCCATTCGCCGCCGCGGCCCCTTAAGTGCCGCCAGGCCGATTCAACCGTGAACCACGTATAGCACGCCGCGACGCCTGGCAAAGCGAAGGCGCGCAGGCGCGACAGGCCGTAAAAGCGCAAGGTCGGCATATAGGCCTGCGCCATCAGCATCCAGGAAACGAGCGCCGCTTCCCGGGCCGGCGACTCGCCGAAAAGCGCCAGATAGGGCGGCGCCAGATAGGCGGCGGCCATGCCGAACAGCGCCCCGGCGAGACGCCATGGCGAATAGCTCAGCTGGGCGTAAGCCGAACGCACGACCATTCGCGAAATGTCGGCGAGGCGCGGATAGGCGCGCAGGCTGTGGACGTCTTCGGTCAGCCCGAGCCAGATCGGCCCCTGCGCCTTCATCAGCGCGCCCAGCGCGCAATCGTCGATCAGCGCGCCGCGAATGGCGCTAAAGCCTCCCGCCGCGGTGAGCGCCTCGGGACGCACCAGCATCACCCCTCCCGCGGCGCCCGCCGCCGCATGTTCGGGATCGTTGACGTGGCGAAACGGGTAAAGCTTCTGGAAAAAGAAAATGAAGGCTGGAACAAGCCAGCGCTCGGCGACGCTTTCGCAGCGAAGTTTGACCATCAGCGAGGTCAGGACGGCGCCGCGCGTCGTCGCGCCCGAAACCAGACGCGCGAGCACATGCGGCGAAAATTCGATGTCGGCGTCGCAAAACAGCACGAAGTCGGGCTTGAGCGATAGCCTGCGCAGGCGATCGAATCCGCGCTGCATCGCGCCGAGCTTTCCCGTCCAGCCCGCGTCAGGTCCGCGCGACGAGATGACGGTCAGGCGGTCGCCGACGCCGCGAGCGGCCGCGCAGCGGCGCGCGACTTCGGCGGTGCCGTCGTCGCTCTCGTCGTCGACGAGAATAATGTCCAAGCGGCCATCGAATTGCTGAGCGAACAGCGACGCCAGGCTCTTTTCGATGACCTCGGCTTCGTTCCGAGCCGGAATGATCGCGACGACATGCGCCGCTGGGGCGGCGTCCTGGTCGCCGAGGTTGCGGTCATGTTCGGTCAAGCGCCAAAAAGCGCCGCGCAGCGTAATGAGATAAAGCCAAGCGAACAGTCCAATGATGGAAATGAATGTCGCGAGCATGAGCGAATCGGGGTGGGATTTCGCGCCGATCGCCTTCTATCATTGGCGATAAAGCTAAACCAGAGCGGCCTTCTCCGCGTTCACAGCCTTATCGCTTCACCCATCCCGCCGCGGTCTTCACGTAGCTTCGCTTGACTGCGGCCCAGGCGATGCGATGCGCCGCTTCTTCCTGCCGCGGGTCGCCGCGGTGGGCGTCGAAGGCGTGGTTGAACGCCTCGCGATAGATGTCCTGCGCATGATCGGGAAGGATGCGCTGGAGATTTTCGGGCAGGTCGGTGTTGCTGGCGTAGGGCATGCCGCGAACTCCGGTCAGGCGCCGTCCATCTCTCGCGCAATGTCTTCGGCGGCCTTCGCGGGATCGGTTGCGCGGGTGATCGGCCTTCCGACGACAATATAGTCCGCCGAGGCGGCGATCGCCTGTCGCGGGGTCATCACCCGCTTCTGGTCTCCGACGTCGGTGCCTTCCGGTCGCACCCCTGGCGTCACCAGCAGCATGTCCGGGCCAACGATCGGGCGAATGGCCGCAAGCTCCATCGGCGACAGGATGAGGCCGTCAATCCCCTCCGCCTTCGCCTGCTTGGCGCGTCGCGCCGCCAGTTCGGCGACGCCGCAGGCGTAGCCCGCCTCCGCGAGATCGGCGTCGTCATAGGAGGTCATCACCGTGACCGCGAGCAGCCTGAGCGCGCCGTCCGATGCGCCGCGACGGGCCGCCGCCATCGTCTGAGGGAAAGCGTGGACGGTGAGAAAGTCGGCGCCGAGTCTGGCGATCTGCCGCGCCGCGCGCTCGACCGTGGCGCCGATGTCATGGAGCTTCAGGTCCAGGAAGACGCGCTTGCCGCTTGCTTTCAATTCGCGCGCGAAATCGAAGCCGCCCGGCGCGTAGGCGAGCTCCATGCCGACCTTGAAGAAGGAGACGGTCTCGCCGAGCGCCGCAACGAGGGCGCGCGCGTCGGCGACGCTTTCGACGTCGAGCGCGACAATCAGGCGCTCGCGCGTCTTCACCCTCTGGGCTTCCCGGCGCGACCGGCCTTGCGATAGCGCCAGACCCGCGCCGGCGGAATGTTGAGCACGATCGGCGGCGATCCCTTGCCGACATAGGCACCTTTGACGCCAAGGGCGTGCATGGGCATCGGCGATTTGGTCAGACCGTAAGTGAATTGGATGAAGAGCCCGTCGTCGCCCATCAGCTCGAAAGCCTGGTTCAAGAGTTCGACGCGATCGCGCTCTGGCCGCACGAGCAGCGGCAGGCTCGAAACAACGGACGCGAATTTCCCCTCGACCTTGCCGTCAAGCGTCTCCTTGAGGCTGTACGCGTCGCCCTGGACGATGTTGACGCCGGGGAAGCGTTCGGAGAGCAGGTGGCAGAACCGAGTCTCATATTCAACCAGCACCAGACGCTCTGGCGCGATTCCGCGGGCGAGGAGCGCCTGAGTCACCGGCCCGGTGCCGGGACCAAGTTCAATGATATGTCCCTCTCTGTCCGGTTCGACGAAGCCGGCCATGGTCTTGGCGAGCGCGCGTCCCGATGGCGAGACGGCGCCGATCAGGCGCGGGTTTTCGATCCATTGACGGATGAATCGCGCATTATCCGCGAGACTTACGCGACCGCCGGCTTTTTGCGATCTATGCGACAAGACGCCCCCTCCCGATCGGCGCGCGACAGTAACGCGCAAACGGCCCCCGCTGTCGGGGGCCGTCCGGGGGGATGATAGGAGAGCCGCGCGCCGAAAACAACGTGGCGGGCGTCAAGAACGATCGAAGCTCGCGGTCCGAAGGGCGAGGCCGCCCACCGGGCTGATCGAAAGGCGCCCGCGCGAACTTACCCTTCGCCCTTCGAGATGAGGTCGCCATAGGCGTCCAAATCGATGACGCCGCCGGCCGCGTCGACGGCGGCGCGGTCCTTGGGCGTCAACGCCTCCTGGGCGAGATCGAGCCGCTTCCAGCCCGGAAGCGGCGCATCGCCCCCCGAATCCGGCAGATATTTCGAGTCCGCGATTTTCTGATAGGCGTGGATGTATCGCGGGCAATTGACCCAGACGCTCTCGACCGTCACGCTGACAAGGAATTGCGCGCCTGGATAAGTCGCAAGAAGCGCCGGTTCGCGCGAGATCGCCGCCGCGCCCTGCACGCGCAAGCGGTTCGGCCTCAGAAAGTCGATGAACAGCAGTCCGACATTCGCCGTCTCGACCAGATTGCCGGCCGAATAAAACATGCCATTGCCGTCATACCAGGGGAAGACCAGCGCGCTCGGCCCGACGACGCGCACAAACCCTGTCGCGCCGCCCTTGTAGGAGACCGTCGGCCGCCCGGACGGATCAATGGTGGCGAGAAAAAACATGTCGCGCGACTGGATGAAATCGATCTCATGCGACGCGAATTCGGCGTGCATCACGCCGCCTTCCATCAGATCGGCGAGGCGGCGCGCGTCGAATTCATCCTGAAGCGCGCGATGCGCGGCGCCGTAATAACTGGACATGAAATCCTCCCGCGCCCGCACTCCTATTCCGCGTTCAGCGCGATAAAATCATCGAAACGCAGCGCGCCGACAATATTCTGCGCGTCGTCAAGAAGCTCATAAACGGGATCATTGTCGTCGTAGATCGCAAAAAGCACGATCACGTCTTGATCCCCGCCGCCCTCGCGATGCGGATCGTCCGAGGGCGGGCTCACGGTATAGCGCCCCGCGGGCCTTACTTCCTTCAGGCGCCCGTCGGGATGATACAGCCGATGCTCGCCCTGAATGACGAAGGTTTTGTTCAGGCTGCAATGTCGATGCAGGATGATTTGACGCTTCGCATCGAATTTGAACAGCACATGCGCGATACGGTTCGCCGCGTCGATGTCGAGAATGGAAAAGGCGAGATGCTCGACGCCGTCGAGGCGTCGCCATGAAATAGTGCTGTCGTCGAAATCGAATTGCGGCATGTCGGCTCTCCCTTGAAAGGGCCAGCCCGGACTGTCCAAAAGGCGACGCCGCGGCGCCAGGGATGCGCGCCCGAAAGTGCTCGGGCAAATTGCCCTGCGCATGTGTTCGAGCATGTTCTCGTCCAAGAAGCGCTTCGCGCTTTCTTGAAGACGTACTCTATCCGCCGAACAAATCCTTCATCCGCGCGAAAAAGCCGGTCTCTTCGGGATGGGTGTCGTGCGAGGATTCCTCTTCGAACTCAGCGAGCAGCTCCTTCTGGCGCTTGGTGAGTTTTTGTGGCGTCTCGACGCTGATCTGCACATGTAAATCGCCGTGTTCGCGCCCGCGCAATACCGGCATCCCCTTGCCCTTGGCTTTGAGCTGGCGTCCGGACTGCGTTCCTTCCGGAATCTTGAGCTTCACCTCGGAGCCGTCGAGCGCATGAACCTGTATCTCGCCGCCAAGCGCGGCGCGCACCATGGAGATCGGCACGCGGCAATAGAGATCGGCGCCGTCGCGCTGGAAGAAGGGGTGCGGCTTCACCGAAAGAAATATGTAGAGATCGCCGGCCGGTCCGCCGCGCAGGCCGGCTTCGCCTTCGCCGGCAAGCCTGATGCGCGTGCCATCCTCGACGCCCGGCGGCACATTGACCGAAAGGGATCGTTCGATCGTCTTGCGCCCGGTTCCGGAGCAGGAGGGACAGGGGTTCTCGATCGTTTCCCCGCGTCCCTGACATGAAGGGCATGTGCGCTCGATGGCGAAGAAGCCCTGCTGGGCGCGCACGCGTCCCATGCCGCCGCAGGTCGCGCAGGTCTTGGGCTTGGAGCCCTTTTTCGCGCCCGTCCCTGAGCAAGCCTCGCAGGTCGCTGACGTCGGAATGTTCAGCGACGCGCTCTTGCCGTGATAGGCTTCGTCGAGGGTAATCTCCATGTTGTAACGCAGGTCGGAGCCGCGCTCGCGGCCGCCCGAGCGGCCCCGCCGGCCCATCACGTCGCCGAACAGGTCCTCGAAAATGTCGGCCATCGAGGCGCCGAAGCCCTCGCCGGACCCGAAACCGCCGAACCCGCCGCCCTGCTCGAAGGCGGCGTGGCCGAAACGGTCATAAGCCGCGCGCTTCTGCGGATCGCACAGGCACTGATAGGCTTCGTTCAATTCCTTGAAGCGCGCCTCCGCCTGCTTATCGCCAGGGTGCCGATCCGGATGGCACTGCATCGCCGACTTGCGGAAGGCGATCTTCAGTTCGACTTCCGTCACGGTGCGGGTGACGCCGAGAACTTCATAGTAGTCGCGTTTGGACATGCTCAATTTTGCTGGGTGCGGCGACATGAACGCAATGAAACCCGGCGTTGTTCGCGCCGGGTTCCCGTTTCGCTAGCGCATTGAAGCGGCGATGGCCAGTCCCGGCTTACTTCTTGTCGTCGCCGACGTCCTTGAACTCCGCGTCGATCACGTCGTCCTTGGGCGCCTCCGACCCGCCGGGGCTCGAGGCCTCGGCCTGCTGGGCCTTATACATCGCCTCGCCGAGCTTCATCGAAGCCTGAGCCAATTCATTGGTCTTGGCCTTGATCGCATCGACGCTGTCGCCTTCGATCGCGCTCTTTAACGAAGCGATCGCGGCTTCGATCGCGCTCTTGTCGGCGTCCGAAACCTTGTCGCCGAATTCGGCGACCGACTTCTCCGCGGCGTGGATCGCGGCTTCGCCATGGTTCTTGGCGTCGACGAGTTCGCGGCGGATTTTATCCTCAGCGGCGTGCGCCTCGGCGTCCTTCACCATTTTGTCGATGTCGGATTCGCTCAAGCCGCCTGACGCCTGGATGCGGATCTGCTGCTCTTTGTTGGTCGCCTTGTCCTTCGCCGTGACATTGACGATGCCGTTGGCGTCGATGTCGAAGGTCACCTCGACCTGCGGCATGCCGCGCGGGGCCGGCGGAATGCCGACAAGATCGAACTGGCCGAGGAGCTTATTGTCCGCCGCCATCTCGCGCTCGCCCTGAAAGACCCTGATGGTGACCGCCGTCTGGTTGTCTTCCGCCGTCGAGAACACCTGGCTCTTCTTGGTCGGAATCGTCGTATTGCGGTCGATAAGGCGCGTGAACACGCCCCCTAGCGTCTCGATGCCGAGCGACAGCGGGGTCACGTCGAGCAGCAGCACGTCCTTCACGTCGCCCTGGAGCACGCCGGCCTGCACCGCCGCGCCGATAGCGACGACTTCGTCCGGGTTGACGCCCTTATGCGGCTCCTTGCCGAAGAACTGCTTCACCACCTCCTGCACTTTCGGCATGCGCGTCATGCCGCCGACGAGCACCACTTCGCCGATGTCGGCCGCCGACAGTCCGGCGTCCTTCAGGGCTTTGCGGCAGGGCTCGACCGTGCGCTGGATGAGATCGTCGACGAGCGCCTCGAACTTCGCCCGCGTCAGTTTCAGAGTCAGATGTTTCGGCCCGGTGGCGTCGGCGGTGATGTAGGGCAGGTTGATCTCGGTCTGCGTCGCCGACGAGAGTTCGATCTTGGCCTTTTCAGCCGCTTCCTTCAGGCGCTGCAGAGCGAGCTTGTCCTTCGTGAGGTCAATGCCCTGCTCTTTCTTGAACTCGCCCGCGAGATATTCGACGAGGCGCATGTCGAAGTCCTCGCCGCCGAGGAAGGTGTCGCCATTGGTCGACTTCACCTCGAAGACGCCGTCGCCGATCTCCAGGATCGACACGTCGAAGGTGCCGCCGCCAAGGTCATAGACCGCGATCGTGCCCGACTGCTTCTTGTCGAGGCCGTAGGCGAGCGCTGCCGCCGTCGGCTCATTGATGATGCGCAGCACCTCGAGGCCGGCGATCTTGCCGGCATCCTTGGTCGCCTGACGCTGGGCGTCGTTGAAATAGGCGGGCACCGTGATCACCGCCTGGGTGACGGTCTGGCCGAGATAGGACTCGGCCGTCTCCTTCATCTTCTGCAGGATGAAGGCGGAAATCTGCGACGGCGAATATTGCTTGCCGGCGGCCTCGACCCAGGCGTCGCCGTTATTCGCCCTGACGATCTTGTAGGGAACGAGACCCATGTCCTTCTTGGTCATCGGGTCGTCGTAGGTGCGGCCGATCAGCCGCTTAATGGCGAAGAAGGTCTTGTCGGGATTGGTGACCGCCTGACGTTTGGCGGGTTGGCCGACGAGGCGCTCGCCGTCGTCGGTGAAGGCGACGATCGACGGAGTCGTTCTGGCGCCTTCGGCGTTTTCAATGACCTTGGGGCTCGACCCTTCCATGACGGCCACGCAGGAATTGGTCGTGCCGAGGTCGATGCCGATAATTTTGCCCATATTGATGTCCTTTCGCTGGTGAACGCCGGACCCCGAAGCGGTCCGGTTCAAAAAGGCGAAGGACGGCGGCTCGCTGTGAGCCCGCCGCGCGATCCTCCCCCTAGCTCTCCCAAGATTGTGATGCGGCCACCTGCCCGCAAGAGCAGGCCGCATATAGAAGAATCATTTGGCGGCGACAAGGCGTCCGGCCGCGCGCGCGACGGTTTCCGCCGCCCGACGAGAGTCCAGATCGAACGAAAAGTCGACTTGGCGGTTGACGAACGACTGATGACTGACGATTATTAAAAATCGTCATCAATAGCGCCTCGCGCCCTCGCGTCACGGCTTGCCTCAGGACGAAGTCGCATGCTCAGTTATCGCTCTTGTCTCGTTGCGCTTGTCGGGCTCCTGGCCGCGGCGCTGGCGGCATGCGACGGCAAGGGCCAACCGTCCGCGGAAGCCAGCGCGCAATCCGAACGCCCGGTGCTGGTCGCGCCGGCTCGCTATGCCGCCCAGTCGCAGACGCGCGAATTTGTCGCCACCATCCGGCCGAGGGTCGAGTCCGACCAGGGCTTTCGCGTCGCCGGCAAAGTCGTCAAGCGCTTCGTCGAGGTCGGGCAGCGGGTGAAGGCGGGCGATCCGCTCGCGGCGATCGACGAACAGGATTTGCGGCTGCAAAAGGAGCAGGCGGACGCCGAATTCGCCGCGGCCCGCATGGCCCAGACCCAGGCGCTGGGCGACGAAAAGCGCGCCGCCGAACTGCGCAGCAAGGGCTGGGTCGCGCAGGCGGCGCTGGATCGAGCGCGCGCTGGCGGAGAGGAAGCGCGCGGGCGGTTCCGGCGGGCGGAACGCGCCGTCGAGCTTGCCGGCAACGCGCTGGACTACGCGACCTTGCGCGCCGGAGCTGACGGCGTCGTCACCCAAACGCTGGTGGAGCCGGGGCAGGTGGCGTCGGCGGGACAGCCGGCCGTGCGCATCGCCCACGCCGGCGAATTGGAGGCCGCCGTCGCCTTGCCGGAGGCCTTCGCCGCCGCGGCCGGAAAGGGCGAAGCGAGTTTAACGCTGTGGTCGAAGCCCGGCGCAGTCTACCGCGCCAAACTGCGCGAATTGAGCCCGGCGGCGGATCCGGTCACGAGGACCTTTGCCGCCCGCTTCTCCATTCTCAACCCGGATTCGGCGGTCGCGCTCGGCATGAGCGCCACGCTCCGCATTTCCGGCTCCGACGCGCAACCGGTCGTGAGCGTGCCGCTCTCGGCGATCTACAATCAAGGCGCCGGACCCTCGCTCTGGAAGGTCGACGGCGACGGAAAACTGCAACTCGTTCCCGTGACCCTGGTGCGCCTCGAAGCCGACCACGCGCTTGTCGCGGGCGGCGTCAAGGACGGCGACAACGTCGTCGTCCTCGGCGTTCACAAGCTCGACCCCAATATAAAAGTCCGCGCCATTTCGCGGCAGTCGTTGTGAGAGGTCGGCGATGAGCGGCGTCAATCTCTCGCGCTGGGCCGTTCAACGGCCGACGCTGATGCTGTTTCTGATGATCGCGATCAGCCTCACCGGCGTCTATTCCTATATGCGGCTCGGGCGCGCGGAGGACCCGTCCTTCACCATCAAGGTCGCCGTCGTCTCCGCCTCTTGGCCCGGCGCGACCGCGACGGAGATACGAGATCAAGTCTCTGATCCCATCGAGAAGAAGCTCCAGGAATTGCCCTTCCTCGACAAGATCGAGACCTATACGAAGCCCGGCTTTCTGGCGATGCAAGTGACCTTCAAGGACAAGACGCCGCCACGGGAAGTGCCGCAGCTCTTCTATCAGTTGCGCAAGAAGCTCCACGACATTGCGCCGACCTTGCCCGCCGGCCTGGTTGGCCCGCAGGTCAACGACGAATATGGCGACGTCGACACCGTCATGTACGCGGTAACCGGCGACGGCGCGGATTATCACGTCCTCGACAAGGTGGTTCAGGCGTTGCGCCAGCGGCTGCTCGCCGTGCAGGACGTGGTCAAGGTCGACGTCTATGGCGATCAGGGACGGCGCATCTTCGTCGAATTCAGCGAGGCGAAGCTCGCCGGTCTGGCGATTGCGCCTCAGGCGATCTTCGATTCGCTCGCCAAGCAGAACGCGATCAACGACGCGGGCGTGTTCGAGACATCGTCGAACCGCGTGCGCGTCCAGGTGACGAGCGACCTCAAAGGCGCCGACGCCATTGCCGCCATTCCGGTCGAAGCGAACGGCAAGGTGATACGGCTGGGCGACATCGCCGACATCCATGCCGGCTTCGAGGACCCGCCGAGTTTTCTTGCGCGTTTCAAAGGCCAGCCGGCGATCGTCCTCGGCGTCGTGATGGCGAAGGGCGCCAACGTTCTCAAATTCGGCGAGAACGTCGGCGCTGCGGTGGAGGAGATGCGCGACAAGACGCCGCTCGGCGTCGACATCGATCAGATCGCCGATCAGCCAAAGGTCGTCGAAGAGGCGATCGGCGAATTCACGCGCTCCTTTCTGGAGGCGTTGGTCATCGTGCTCGGCGTGAGCTTCGTCTCGCTCGGCTTTCGGACGGGAATCATCGTCGCGCTTTCCGTGCCGCTGGTGCTCGCCATCGTTTTCATCTGCATGGGCCCGCTCGGCATCGACCTCCAGCGCATTTCGCTCGGCGCGCTGATCATCGCGCTCGGGCTTCTCGTCGACGACGCGATCATCGCCGTCGAAATGATGATGGTGAAGATGGAGCAGGGCTTCAGTCGCCTTAAGGCCGCGACTTTCGCCTGGGAGTCGACGGCATTTCCGATGCTGACCGGCACGCTGATCACCGCTGCAGGCTTCTTGCCTGTCGGCTTCGCCAATTCCGGCGTTGGCGAATACACGGGTTCAATGTTCTGGGTGCTGCTCGTGGCGCTGATCGCCTCATGGTTCGTCGCGGTGATGTTCACGCCCTATCTCGGCGTGAAGCTTCTTCCGGATTTCGCCAAGCTGCATCCGCACCGCGATCCCGACGAAATTTATCAGACGCCGTTCTATCGCCGACTGCGCGCCGTCGTCACTTGGGCGGTCGACTATCGCGGCTTCGTGATTGCAGGCGTCGTTGGCGTTTTCGCGCTCGCCGTCGCCGGATTCTTCGTCGTGCAAAAGCAGTTCTTTCCTTACGCCGAGCGCCTGGAGCTCTTTTTTCAGTTGCGTCTTCCGGAGGGCTCGTCGATCGGCGCTTCGCTGGACGCTGCAAGACAGGCCGAAGCGCTCCTGAAGGACGATCCGGACGCGACGCTCTACACGAGTTATGTCGGACAGGGTCCGCCGCGTTTCTGGCTTGGCCTCAATCCGCAGCTCCCCAATGAAGCCTATGCCGAGGTCGTCATCGTCGCCAAGGATATCGAGGCGCGCGAGCGGCTGAAGAAGAAGCTCGAGACGGCCATCGCCAACGGCGCCCTGCCGCAGGCGCGCGCCCGCGTCGATCGCTTCTACTACGGGCCGCCCGTCGGCTTCCCCGTGCAGTTTCGCGTCGTCGGCGCCGACCCGGCGACCGTGCGCGCCATCGCCTATCAGATTCGCGACGTCATGCGCGGCGACGACGGCGTCGATGATCCGCATCTCAATTGGAATGAGCAGACGCCGCGCGTGCGCCTCGTCATCGACCAGGATCGCGCCCGGCTCCTGGGGCTGACGCCGCAGGACGTGTCGAACAGGCTTCGCCTGGCGATCTCCGGCGTGACGATCGCGACCTTGCGCGACGGGATCGATCAGGTCGAAGTGGTCGCGCGCGCCATTCCGCAGGAGCGCGGCGATCTTTCGCGGATCGGCGACATGGTCGTCTATTCGCGTGACGGCAAGGCGGTGACGGTCTCGCAGGTCGCCAAGATCGTCTATGATCACGAAGAGCCGATTTTCTGGCGGCGCAATCGCGACATGAGCATCACCGTGCGCTCGGGCGTCAAGGACGGCGTGCAGGCGCCTGACGTGACGATGCGCATTTGGCCGCGGCTTGCGCAGATTCGCGAAAATCTGCCTCGCGGCTATCGGATCGAAATTGGCGGCGCGATCGAAGAATCGCAAAAAGGCAACGCTTCGATATTCGCGGTGTTTCCGCTGGTCGGTCTCGTCATGCTGACGATCGTGATGTTCCAGCTGCAGAATTTCACCCGCGTCGCGCTCGTGATGATGAGCGCGCCGCTCGGCGTCATCGGCGCCTCGCTCGCGCTCAATGTCGCGCATGCGCCATTCGGCTTCGTCGCGCTGCTCGGCCTCATCGCGCTCTCGGGCATGGACATGCGCAATTCCATCATCCTGGTCGACCAGGTGCGCCAGGATCTCGAGCGCGGCGAAACCTATCGAGAAGCCATCATCGGCGCGACCATTCGGCGGGTTCGGCCCGTCGCGTTGACGGCGCTCGCGGCGATTCTCGCCATGATTCCCTTGTCGAGCTCCGCCTTTTGGGGGCCGATGGCGCTGACCATCATGGGCGGGCTTTTCGTCGCAACATTTCTCACGGTTCTCTTCCTGCCGGCGCTTTACGCGATGTGGTTTCGCCGTCATCTTAGCGAGGGGGCGGTCGAATCCGATGGCGCGCGGGTCGAGACTTTGGCCGACGGGCTTGCGAGGGGAGCGGCCGAATGAGTCTAGTTGGCGTGAGCGCGCCGAACGCGCGCGAAACGGAGCAGCGCGAGAAAATCATCGCCACCGCCGAACGCCTGTTCCGCGAGATCGGTTTCCAGAAAACCACAGTTGCGGACATCGCCCGCGAATTGCGGATGTCGCCGGCGAACGTCTATCGTTTCTTCGGCGCCAAATCCGAAATCAACGCCGCCGTCGCGCGGCAATTGATGAGCGAGGTCGAACAGGCGGCGCAAGGCATCGTGCGCGGGTCGGAGTCGGCCGAGGAGCGGCTGCGCGCGCTCATCCTGTCGAATGAGGCGATGAACGCCGAGCGCTACGTCGTCGATCGCAAGCTTCACGACATGGTGGAGGCGGCGATCGACGAGAACTGGCCGATCATTTCGGATCACATCGACCGTATCGACGCCGCGATCGAGGACATCATTCGATCGGGCATGGAGCGCGGCGAATTCGCAAAGGGCGACGCGCAGCTTGCGGCGCGCCTGGTGCACGCCGCCTGTATCCGCTACTGCCATCCGCGGCTGATGGTGGAATGCGCCGATCGGCCGGTTCCGACAAGCGCGCAAATGGTCGAATTCTGCATCGCGGCGCTGCGCGAAGGCGTTCGAGATCTCGGTCCTTCGACGGCTCCTCCGCTCTAGCGTAATTCGATCTATACCTGCGGCGTCGGCCCGTATAATAGTTGAATCGCGCGATCCTGGCGTCGCGCAATGGCAAGAATAGCGGATGGTCGATGAAGGTCACTCTGGTTCAAATGAATTCGGTTGGCGACAAGGCCCTGAACCTCGCCAATGCGCGCGCCCTGATCGAACGGGCCGTCGTTCAGGAGCGTCCGGACTGGATTTGCTTGCCGGAAGTGTTCGATTTCATCGGCGGATCGCGCGCCGAGAAGATGGCGGCGGCTGAAGAGTTGCCCGGCGGCCCCGCATATGAAATGTGCCGGGCGCTCGCGCGCGAGCATAAGGTCTTTATTCACGCCGGCTCCATTCTCGAAAAGACGCCCGGCGAGGAGCGGCTGCACAACACCAGCGTCGCCTTCAATCGCGAAGGCGAAGAGGTGGCGCGCTATCGCAAAATCCATATGTTCGACATCACCGCGCCGGACGGCGCGAAATATCACGAAAGCGCCGCCTTCAAGCCCGGCGATTCCGTCGTCACCTATGATTGCGAAGGTCTGACCGTCGGCTGCGCCATCTGTTACGATCTGCGCTTCTCATATCTTTTTCAGGCGCTCGCCGATAAGGGGGTCGATATCGTCGCCCTGCCGGCCGCGTTCACGCTGGTGACCGGCAAGGACCATTGGGAAGTCCTCTGCCGGGCGCGCGCCATCGAGATGCAGGCCTACCTCTGCGCCCCTGCGCAGACCGGGGCTCATAAAGCCGGGCACGAAACGCGCTTCACTTACGGGAATTCTCTGATCGCCGATCCTTGGGGGCAGGTCGTGGCGAAGGCGTCGGAGGGGCCGGGGCTGGTCTCGTCCTATGTAGACGTTGACCGCATTCGTAAGGTGCGCGCCATGATTCCGGTCGCCCAACATAAGGTCAAATTGGCGAGTTGAGGGGATCGCGTTCGCCCGCGGGCGGCGAAGGGCGCAATGGCTGCGATGCTCGATCGACAATAGGCCATGGCGGCGCTTGACAAAGACTGTGCCCTTTGGTGAAGCTGTATCGCGGCGAAGCCGGAAAAATAGAGCCACTGGCTGGCGCTAATGTGGGAGGAAAAAAAATGCAGTATCTGATCCCGGGACTTATGCTCGCTATCGTCATCGGCGGCGCTATCGTCGCCATGCGGACTCTGAAGTAAGTTCAAGAAATCACGACGTTTCTTGTCCTATACGGTCCGTTGGCGGGCAGCGGCCCCGCTTCAGCACGGGCGCTATTGCGCCAGCGGACTAAGCTGATCAGCTTTAGCTTTTTCCCGCCCAGCGGGGCATCCCTCCCTTCAACGCCTGTCCCTATTCCGCCGCGATCACTTGCGGCGGTGCGAAGGCGATTTCGATCAGCGTGCCTTCGTTACGACTGCTGGTAATACTGAAGGAGGCGTGGTTCGCCTCGATCAGCGCCTTTGTCAGCGGCAGTCCAAGACCCGTGCCGCTCGCCTTGCGCGAAGTGTCCACCTGCCGAAACGGCTCGAGGGCGGTTGCGACATCCTCTTCCGACATGCCGATCCCGGTATCCTTGACGCGAATGACGACAGAGCCGGCGTCAGTCAGCGCGCTCGATACGATGACCTGTCCGCCCGGCTCGTTGAACTTCACCGCGTTCGACAGAAGATTGAGAAGGATCTGCTTCAGGGAGCGCGCATCCGCGCGCAGCGGCGGCAGGCTAGGCGCAAGCGCGAGCCGCAAGACCACGCGCGCCTGATTGGCCTGCGCCTGCATGATCGACGCGCATTCGGCGATAACCGCATTGGCGTCCACGCGCGCGAAAGAGAGCTCCATCTTGCCGGCTTCGATCTTGGAGAGATCCAGAAGGTCGTTGACGAGCGACAGAACATGCGCGCCGGAGGCATGCATGTCCTTCAAATATTCTTTGTAGCGGGGCGAGCCGAGCGGTCCGAGACGCTCCTCCATCATCGCCTCGGCGAAGCCGATGATGGCGTTGAGCGGCGTGCGAATCTCATGCGACACGCGGGTGAGAAAATCGGATTTGGCCGCGTTGGCGCTTTCGGCGGCAAGCCGCGCCGCTTCGACTGCGCTGTCGCTTGACGAGCCGCCCTCCTGGGCCTCGACGGACACAAGGATTGTCGGCTTTCCCTGGGCTGGAAGCGCGCGCAGCGCGAGGTCAATGGGAGGAGCGTCCCCGGGCGGCGCGCGGGACAATGGCAGGCGCAGGCTTTCGCCCGGACGGAGCAAGGCGATGCGCTGAGCCAAGTGTTGCGCGTCGGCGGGGCTGAGGAGAGAGGCCAGCATGCGGTTCTCGACGTCGCGCGCGTCGGCGCCGAAACAAGCCGCCAACCGCGCGTTGGCCCTCACGATTTTCCCGTCAGCGGTAATGATCGCGAGCGGCGTGCGCGACAGGTCGAAAGCCGCGCCAAGCAGCGCGTTGTCCGACTTTGCACGCGCGAGCTTTTCTTCAAGCGTCCGCGCGAGCGCCAAAACGCTTTGCTCCGGACCAGGCGCGAGAAGTTCGGGGTCGCGCCGCCCCGCGACCGGCTGTTGCGCGTCCGGCGTCTTTCGCGTGAATTCCCGAGCAGGGGCCGCGTCGGATGCGCCGCCCTCCTTGAGCGTCCGCGCGATTTCATCGAAAGCCAGTCGCTCGCTCGAACTGAGGGTCTCCGGCGCATCCGATGCGACGCGCGCAGAATCGGGCGTGCGCAGCGCCACGACGTTATCCGGTGGCGGGGAAGGGGAATTTCCTTCGGCGCGCGAAGCGGAAGCAGCCTGCGCCGGCGCGTCGGCGGCGCAGGCGCGGTCGATATGCAGGACCCCATAGCCCTGGTAGCCGAGAAAGCGACCTGCCGAATCGGTCAACGGCAGGGCGCCGAGCGTCGTTGGCACACGTCCGCTTTCGGCTTCCAGCGGCCACTCGACCTCAACGCCGCTCCACGCCCGGCGGGAGGCGACGGCGCGCGCAAACGCCGAGCCGAGCGCAAGACATCGGGACGCCTCCTGCACCGAGCGACCGAGAATATCGGCGGCGTCTCCGACGATGTCGACGAGGGCATGGTTTACGTCGGTAAAGCGGTCCGCAGCGTCGGTTTTCCATAGAAAGCGCGGCGAACGAGCGCCATGTCGCGCCGAAAGGCTGCGACGAAGCGTCGCCGTCTCGTCGCTCGCCTCGGCTTCGGCGGTAGCGCGGCGCAGATCTTCCGCAGGCGAGTCCGCATGAACGTCCAGCACCGCGATAACAAAAGCGGCGCCGCTCACCGTCTTTAGGGTGCGGCAAAGAAAGGTGAGCGTCTGCGCCAAGTCCGCAAAGCGAAAGCGCAATCGCTCGAGGCGTGGGCCTCGGTCGTTGCGTAGCTCGCCGACGATCTCGGCCAGTCGGCGCGCGCCGGGTTCATCGTCGCGAAACAGGCGCTCGCCAAGCGCTCCTACGTCTTCCCGAAAGACGGCGCGGGCCGAATCGTTAAGAAAATCGATGTGCAGGGGATCCCCGCTGGCGACGATGATCGGCGCGCCGGAGGCGTCAAGACTTGAGAAAACAGGGTCGGCCGCAACGCAAGCGGCTGCCTGCGCGCTGTATTCAAGTTCCTCTTGAGAACCGCCCATTTGCCTTACACCGCCGAGACCGACGGTCGCTCGCCACGCGCCTGCCTGCCAAAGCGCGCCCCGTCCGAAAAGCCGGTATTGCCTTTTCCCTGCGCGCTTTCACGAAGTGCGCTCAAAGTAATGGCGGTCAGATGCGAAATCTATGATCGCGGTCAGTCTTCCCAATTTTTCCTATGAATTTCGAATAAATCCCTTGCCTTCTGTTGCGTCGCACAAAATTGTTGCATTGCAACATAAAATGAGGCAGGATGATTGAGCTCGCTGGCTCGCCGCGGGCCGCCCGCTAGCTGGGTGATAAGATGGATTAACGCGGCGATTGTCTCATTTTCACGGCACGGAGGTGCGTCATGGTTGAATCGATCTACCAAATTCCTACCGAGGTCCGCGATTTCGCGGAAAAGAGCGTCGAACAGGCGCGCAAGGCTTTTGAAGGTTTCGCCGGAGCCGCGCAGAAGGCGCTCGACACCTCCGCGGAAATTCCGTTCGGCCTGCCGGCTGCCAAGGACGTGAGCGCCAAGGCATTGTCGTTCGCCGAAGCAAACGTCAACGCCGCCTTCGATCTGGCTCAGAAGATTGTCCACGCCAAGGATCCGCAGGAAGTTTTCAAGCTCCAGTCGGAATTCGTGCAGGCGCAACTCAAAGCGATCCAGGAGCAGACCAAGGAGCTTGGCGCGACCTTTCAGCGCTCGACCACGAAATCCTAACGGGGAGAAGTTGAATGGCCAATCCGCAGAACAGTTCCCCCAAATCCAAGCAACCTGAAGTCAAACGTCCGGCTCCTGGCGCTAAGGAAACTGACGCCGCTCCCGCCGCCAGCGAAGCTGTCGCAGCGGAACCGGCGCCGATCGTGATCGAAGCGCAGACGCCGACGATCGAGCAGGCGCCGTCGACGGCCCTTGCGATCGCCGTCGAGATCAAGTCGGCGGGCGGCGAGGATTTCGACCCGGCGCTCTGGTCGCAGAAGTCCATCGACCTCTGGGCCGAAAACGCCACTGCGGTGCTCGACTTCGCCGAGCGGCTCGCCAAGGCCAAATCGATTGATGAGGTGACGAACCTTCAGTCGCGTTTCGTGAGCGAACGGCTCGACACGCTGCTGCGTCAGTCGAATGAATTGCTCACTCTCGCGCAACGCGTGTTCGGTCTTTCTATCGCGCCGCTGTATGGCGCGCGCGCAGCGTAAGCGTCTGTTGAGTCGCGTGACGAAGGGCGTCGCGGCGAGAGCTGCGGCGCCCTTCTTTTGCAGCGTCGCGACGATTGTCTACAGCGTCGCGACAATTGTCGCGCGAAGCGCCGGGGTCACGTCCGGCATGACGCCGGTCCAGTCGCGAAACGCCGGACGCGCCTGATGCAACAACATGCCGAGTCCGTCGACCGGCGTTGCGCCATGCTTGCGCGCCGCCGCCAATAGAGGCGTTTCAAGCGGCGCGTAGACGATATCGGCGACGAGCGCCGATGTTGGCAGTTCGGCGAGCGAGAGATCGAGCGGCGGTTGGCCGACCATTCCCTGGCTCGTCGCATTGACGATAAGTCCCGCGCCCGCGAGTCCGGCGTCCCGTTCCTTCCAGCCGAAGGCCGACACGCGCGGCCCAAAATCCGCCGCGAGAATTTCGGCGCGCGCCAAAGTGCGGTTGAAGAGACGAATCTCTCTCGCGCCCGCTTCGAGCAACCCGTCAACGATCGCGCGGGCGCCGCCGCCGGCGCCGATGATGACGCAAGGCGCGCTTTCGGCGCGCCAAAGAGGCGCGGCTTCGCGCAGCGAGGCGATGAAGCCATAGCCGTCGTAGTTGCGGCCGGAGAGTTCGCCGTTCTTTCCAACGACGACGCAATTGACGGCGCCGATCCGCGCCGCGGATTCATCGACATGATCGAGAAACTGGAGCGCGGTCTCCTTGTGCGGAATCGTCAGATTACAGCCGGCGAAACCGAGCGCCGGCATGGCGCGCAGCGCCGCTTCGAGCCGGCCCGGCTCGACCGGCAGCGGCGCATAGCAGCCCTCGATCCCATAATGCGCAAACCAGTGATTATGGATTTTCGGCGAACGCGAATGCGCGATCGGCCAGCCCATGACTCCGGCGAGGACAAAGCGGCGGTTTATCGTCACGTCTTGGTCTCCGCATCAGGCGTCGGGCGCGACGGAAAATCCGGCGCCGCAAAACTCGACGAGCGCGGCTTCGTCCGCCGGCTCTTCGCGCAGTCCGTCGACTCGCGAGAGTCGCGGCCCGCGCCGCGCCGCCTCGATAAGCGCGTCGAGCGCTGGACGCGGGCCGGCGGCGATCGCCTCGACGGCGCCGTCGCGCCGGTTGCGCGCCCAGCCCGTGAGATCAAGCGCAAGCGCCTCGCGAACCAGAAAGGCGCGATAGCCGACGCCCTGCACGCGGCCTTCGACGGTGAGCCGGATGATCTCGAGTTCACTCATGATTGAACCGCGATATTGTCGATGAGCCGCGTCGCGCCGAGCTTCGCCGCCACGAGCAGACGGATCGGTCCGTCGTCGAGAGAGGAAACCGGCGCCAGAGTCTCGGCGTGACGCGCTTCGAGATAGTCGACGTCATAGCCGGCGTCGGCAAGCCTGGCGCGCGCCTCGTGCGTCGCGGCGCCAATGTCGTCGCCGTTGACGATGCGGCGGGCCGCTTCGCTCAATGCGCAATGGAGTTCTTTGGCGCGCTCCCGTTCCTCTGGCGCGAGATAAATGTTGCGCGAAGACATGGCGAGGCCGTCGAATTCGCGCAGAGTCGGCGCGCCGAGAATTTCGGTTGGAATGTCGAGGTCGCGCGCAAGGCGCTTGATCACCAGAAGCTGCTGGTAATCCTTCTCGCCGAAGACCGCGACATCGGCCTGCGCCTGATTGAGCAGTTTGGTCACGACCGTCGCGACGCCGGAAAAATGCGTCGGCCGGAAGCGGTCTTCGAGATCGGCGTGCGCGGGCCCCTCCAACACGACCTTCGTCGAAAAGCCCGGCGGGTAGATTTCGTCGACAGGCGGCGCGAAGACGAGATCGGCGGCGACGCGCGAAAGCTTTTCGACATCCGCTGCGAGCGTACGCGGATAGCGGGTGAAATCCTCATTCGGTCCGAACTGCGCCGGATTGACGAAAATCGTCACGACGACGCGATCGGCCGCGCGCCGCGCCGCTTCCACCAGCGACAGATGGCCGGCGTGGAGCGCGCCCATTGTGGGCGTGAGTCCGATGCGCTCGCCTGCGGCGCGGCGTGCGCGGACGTAGCGGCGAAGGTCGTCGATCGCGCCGACGACAGTAAGCTGCGCAGTCATGAGAGGCGCCCTGTCTGACGAGTGGCGGCGAGACTTGAAAGATAGCCAATATAGGCGACGGGCAGCGCTTGCGCGCGCGCCGCGGCGACGACCGCCTCGAAATAGCCCCGCGACGCCGAGCCAAAATCCGGCCGCGCGCCGACATAGGTCAGCGCCCGGACCGAGCCGGCAGGCTCGCGCAGAATGAGAAGGTTTTGCTTGGCGTAAAGTCCATGGGCGACGTCTTCGTAGCGATCGAGCGCCGCGACGTCGCCGAGCGCGACGTCCCACAATACGCCATGAACGCACATGCGACGGTCCGGCGCGACGCTGACAAAGCCTGACGGCATGAGGATCGTCCGAAAGCCCGCGAGCCGCCCCCGTCCGATCAGCCGCGACCTCGGACAGCGCGTCGCCATGGCGGCGGCGTCCATATTGGAGCCATAGGCGAAATAGAGCGGCACGCGCAAATCCTCAGTCGCGAATAAGGCGACGCGTGCTATATCACGTCCGGCGCGGAAGGGTGGCCGAGCGGTTTAAGGCACCGGTCTTGAAAACCGGCGTGGGGGCGACTCCACCGTGGGTTCGAATCCCACCCCTTCCGCCAGTTCAGAACAGGAGTGGGCACACCGCCGGTAGCCGATTTTACGCCTGCTGCGCCGGCGAGAGTCCGCAGCAAATTCCCCTTCGATCCCATGATTCGGACTTCCCGCTCCGCGACTTCGACCCGCTGGGCGAGGGCGCGAAGCAGGTCGCGGCGGTAGCCGCCGCCGGGAAGTCGGATGCGTTCGCGAGCCTCCCGCGCGAAGGCGGCGACATGAGCGGGCGTAATGGCCGCGCCGAATCCCTGCGCTGCTTGGGCCGCGCGCTGGGCGTCAGCCCGAGCTTGATCGCGGGTCGCCTTGAGTTCCTTGATCCGCTCTTTCAGCGCCGGATCGTCGAGGTCGGCGACGCCGCTTTCGATGGCGCCGTAAAGACGCCGCAAACGGGCGTCCGCCTCGGCGGCACGCCTATTGAGTTCTGCAATATGTTCACAGCGACGCTCCGCCCGGTCCTGACGACGGTCGAGAACGGAAGCGAGGATTTCGGAAAGGCGCTCCGGGTCAAGCAAGCGGTCTTCCAGATGGCCGGCGACGAGGTCGTCGAGCTTTTCCATGGGAATCGCCCGACCCCTGCAACCGGTCTCGCCCTGCCGGGCGGCGGTCGAGCAACTGTAATAGCGATAGCGTGCACCTTTGCCGGTGCGGATGGTCATGGCCCCGCCGCAGGCTGCACAGAAGCAAATGCCGGTAAGGAGGGTCGGCCCACTGACAACGCGGGCGGGCATGACCTTGGGGTTGCGCGAACGGAGATGCGCCTGCACGGCGTCGAAGGTCGCCTGATCGATCAGCCGTGGCGTTTCGACCTCGATGACTTCGCTCGCGGGTTTGAGAACCTTGGCCTTGCTGCGCTTGTTGAACTCGTGACGCCCGATATAGGTCGGGCGGGTCAGTAAGCGGTGGATTTGCCCGATGCCCCAACGTCCACCGTCGCGCGTGAAAATGCGTCGGGCGTTCAGGTAGGTCACGATAGATTTGACGCCCATCGGTCCTGACGTTCCATCGCCCTCCAACGCAAGCCTGAAAGCGAGGCGCACGGTGTCGGCATGGAGCGGATCGATTTCGAGCTTCTTCTTGATCTTCGCGCCGCGCTGCTCGGCCGCGACGACGCGATAGCCGATCGGCGGCAGCGAACCATTCCAGAAGCCTTGGCGAGCATTCTCCTTCTGCGCCCGCAGAACGTGTTTGGCGTTTTCCTTCGACTGGTATTCGTCGAACAATGTCATGATCTGCCGCATCATGACATGCATCGGATCGTCGCCGAGCTCCTGGGTGATCGACGCCAGTTTGACGCCGTTTTTCGCCAACTTGCGGACGTAGAACTCCAGTTCGAAATGATCGCGGAAAAAGCGCGAGAACGAATGCACGATTACAATGTCGAAAGCGGCCGGTTTTCCGGTTCCCGCTTCCATCATGCGCTGGAACTCGGGCCGGCGGTCGTTGGTGGCGGAAGCGCCCGCTTCCACATAGGTTTCGACAAGCTGATAGCCACGCGAAGCGCAATAGGCTTCGCCTTGCCGGCGCTGGTCGGGGATGGAAACGTCATGCTCGGCCTGCCGCGCCGTCGAGACGCGAAGGTAAAGGGCGGCGCGAAGCGGGATGGTCATGGCGGCGGCCTTCTCAACTGCTCATTGGCAAGGCCCGAAAATACGGTCAACCAAATCGCCGAACCAGGCCTCGTAGACATCGACCTCGGCTTCGCTGACGGGAACGTGCTCGGGCCAGTCGTCGGCGACCGTCCAATTTTCGGGGTCGTGCTTGTGCGGCCTCCCAACGGGACGCGTCGGCGACTGGAGATAATCGAACAAATCATCAGGCGGCGCCGAATAAATGACGTTGTGTCGACGATTCTTGGCCGTGCGAGCGCGTGATCGAAACATGCCAACATGATCGCGCTACTTTCCATCAAAGGGAACAGTCCGACTCTACGCTGGCGCTCGCTTCGCGATTTCGGCGGCGCTGTCGCGGATGCGGCCATCATCGGCTGCATCAACGTAGCGCCGGCGCGCATCATGCGACCGCTTTCAACGGCTTCGCCCGTTCGATCCGCTTGCGTTCACGGGGTGAGTGCATCGCGTCCCAAAGATCGCTGCGCCGCTGCACGTTCAGCCAGAAGTCGGGGCTGTTGCCGAATACGCGAGCCAGAATGAGAGCGGTCGCCGCCGTCACATTTCTGCGGTCATTGCACAGTTCGTTGACATGCTTGCGCTGGACGCCCATCGCCTCCGCCAGGGCGGCCTGGGTCAGCCCCATCGGCCCCATGAACTCTTCGACCAGAATTTCCGCGATGGTCGCCGGCTTGCGCTTCGTCATCAACATGGCTGCCTCATTGGTAACTGTGGTCGTCCAGATAGACGCCGGATGCTTCACCCTTGGCGCCATCCCATTGAAAGATGAGTCGCCACTGCTTGTTCACCCGGATTGAATGAAAGGCGGCCAGATCGCCGCGCAGTTTCTCGAAGTGGTTGCTCGGCGGGACACGCAAATCCTGATCCGTTGTCGCATCGTCGATCATCTGAAGTTTGCGGAACAGGCGGCTTTCCAGATCGGGCGGGATTTTCTTTGAGCGAACATCGTCGACAAAGAAGGCGCGCAACCAATCGTCTCGAAAGCTTTCGATCATGCCGCAACCTCTATAAGAGGCTATGTACCACTCTGTGGGTCATTTGGCAATGCGGAGGCGCTATCCAAGGCCCGGGGGTTACAATCCAAGCCCATGCTTGCGGCCAAAATTCCATTCGATTCTGCTGCCGCGCACGACGCCGGTGATATGTTGATCGAGGCGCTTGTCGAGGACGGGTTGCCAGGGGACGAGACTGAAACCAAGTCCGTCGTCGATCATCGCGAAGCGGCCACTGGCGAGTTGCGTTGAGCCGACAAGCCTGCCGCTGACAGAGCCGCCGGTCTTGGTCTCATTGAAGGCAAGCCCGCGCTCGGCGGCCATGGCGCGGCCGACTCGCGTGACTTCTGCACGCTCCAGACGCGACAGCAGGTCGCCGGGCGCACGGATACCGCCATCTGGCAGGCGCGTGGCGTAACCCATGTGGGCGAGGGCGTGCTTGCGGTGCTCCAACGCATTTGCCGCGTCACGGCCAAAGCCGGCATGCGTGAGCGGCGTTCGGCTTTGCGAGGTGAGTTCCCGATCGAGCCAGGTGGCGCCATCGCTGCCGATCTGGGCTTCGAGATCGAGCGTCGACAGGATGCGGACGGACAGGCCGTCGCCGCCACGACTGAGATCGTAGCGCATGCCTCGTTCGGCGATGTCGGACGGAACGCGCCAGTTGTCGGCGTCAAACCGCTCCACATGGCCGGCCCGGCGCAGCGCTTCCAGACGCCGGACATGGAAACGCACGAAGGCGTCCGGGTCTTTGCCCTGCCGCTCGAAACGGTCGCGGATGAGCTCGAGATGACCGCCGGGTCGGTAGATGCCGCCATCGCCCTCGGCGACGATGGCGATGTTGCGATCCGCCGCCCTTGGCTCGGCGACGACCGGCTTCGCTTCGACGATCATTCCGCGCCGAACATCGTCAAGGCGCTCCGGCTTGGCGAACTCAACATGATGAACGCGTCCATCGACGCCGTCGACGATCAGATAGACCTTCTCCCCCATCTCGTCGCCGGCCAGTCCCTTGCCAAGGACGCGGCCGATGATCGGCGCGCCGGCGCGCTCGCCGCGAAGGAGATATTGGTCGGCCCCGCGTTGCTCGGCGAGGCCATGATCGGCGAGCGCCCGGTGCATCGTCTTGATGATGTCGTTTCGCTCGCCGAGTTGTTTCAAGGTCGCCTCGGCTTTATCGGCGACGAGCCAGCGTCCGGGCTCAGCCTCGGCGGCGAGTCCATATCGCTCCAGCCGTTTCGCCCGGCTGATCAGAAGATGCCGGTTCTCGCGGATCGGATAGGAGCCGCCTTGGCCCGGCCGTAGATCGACGACGCCCTCGGCCTGCTGCTCCGGAGAGCAGCATCCTATCGAGCCGCGTCAGGCGCTCGGCGTCGACTTCGCTTGCAAGCTTTCGGGCGACGTCGATCTCGCTCTGATGCCCGAGTTCTCGGGTGACGAGTTCGCTCGCACGGTGGCGGACGCCATGGGCGATATAGTCGCCGGCGATGTTGAGAATCTTGCCGTCGTCGGTGACGCCTCGGACAATGACATGCGTGTGGGGATGGCCGGTGTTGTGATGGTCGACGCCGATCCAGTCGAGCTGCGTGTCGAGGTCCGTCTCCATCTGCCGCATGAGGTCTCGGGTAAAACGGCGAAGGTCGGTCATCTCTTCCGCATCCTCCGGCGCAATGATGAAGCGGAATTGATGCCGGTCCTCACGCCCCCGTTCGATGAAGGCGCGGCCGTCGGCTTCATTCTCGATCGCCGAATAGGCGCATCCCTTCTCCCCTTCACGGGTCACGCCGTCGCGTTCGAGATAGCGCAGATGCGCGTCGGCGGCGCGACTAATGGCGCCCCGGACTTTTGGAGCCGACCTACCGGCGCGGCGTTGCGGGTTCAGCTTCACCACCCGGGCCTTCACGATGACGCGTCGCGCGCGATAACGGCCGCTCGAGTCGCGACGCCATCCGCCCGCATCCGCCGACAGAGACGCCGCCGCTTTCGCGCCACGGCCGCGCGCGTTGAAGCGCCCGCTCTTCTTCCCGGCGACGCCTCCTATCCGGCTCGGGTTACCGCCCGCCTTGCGAACGGCGGACTCGACCTGACGCACGAAGGATTGTGGGCCCACTCCCAAGCGCGCGCCGCCACTGCGAAGACGCCCAGGTCGAATACGAAAGTCGTCGCTATCGTCGCCTGCCATATCGTAACAATCAGGCGTCGAAATTCTTGCTGCAAGGGACGTCAAACACACATCGCGCAATAGCGAAGAATTGCGGGCTGTGTCGGAGGAGCGGCGAAATCGTTGACGGCGCACATCGCGAACGGCACTACGCTCGGCATTGAACAATTGAAGGAATTTTTCCACGTCGGCACGACGCGCACCTCGCTTGGTGCCGAAAAGGTGCTGTCGCGATGCGCCAAAAACAATGTGCAGACAAACACTTCTTTCGCGAAGCGAAAGGCGAGCGGCAGCTCGCTTTATCTTGCTCTCCTAATTGGGCGTCTTCCCGACTGTTTTGCAACCATAATCTCCTCCATCGTTTGATCGTATGCAAGCGTAAGACCTCGCGTGACCGCGCGCTATCGTGCGATTGCGCTGTTGTTCAACATCGACACGCCGACGAACCTGCTGCGTCGAACGTAGCTCTGAAGCACCACGCACTCCTCCGTGCTCTGCAACGTCACATGGACGCTGCGGCACATGTTCGCATCGGGATCGCGGGGCATCATCCACAGGCATTCCAGCGTGGTCGCGATTGCGCGCGCCACAGGCAAGATATCGTGCTTCCCGCCGCCCTTGGTCTGCATCAGAACCGTTCTCCGCTCACGCGGATTCCCTGACTGTCAATACGCTTTCAACGCGCAGTCGACGCGTCGAACTCAACCCTTATGCAGCGCCGGCGACGCCTTGAAACGGAACTCGGAGCCGTCCCGCCACATCGTGTCACGGGACGCAATAATTTCGGTCTTAGGGGACACGAAATTTTCCGCACTGTCGAATGCAAGTGAGGCTGTCGCTTTCGATTCGGAGGCGGCGGGAGATCGGAACTGGGAAAGCTACGACCGGAGGCCATCGTGTGCGCACAGGTTTCGACAGAGTGGGGCCGCAGCGTCCGCAGCATTGCGACCGAACTCGGCGTGGACGAGAGCACGGTTCGCTATCGATTGCGGCGATTGCGCGCGCGGGCTGCTGACGGACGCCAGGACAAGCAAGAATCCTGCGCCGCCTTTGCTGCGATCATTGAGGATTGGATGGAACAGCAAGCGGCATCGGCGAGTCGTCCGGAGGGCGTTCGCACTTTGTATGATCTGCTGGTTTGTCTGCACGGATTTGCCGGCAGCTACAAGTCTGTTTTGCGCTATGTACGGCGCCGTCGACCGCCGCCGGCGATGCGTCCTGTGCGCCGTGTCGAGACACGGCCTGGGCTCTAGGCGCAGGTCGATTGGGTGCAGAGCCGGCCGCCGATTATCGGCTGTCGGACGCGATTGTCTGGTGGCATTTGAGGCCGGCAATACAGCGTGCCGTTCCGACATGTCGGCGCTCCGGTCGACGTTCGCGGCTGCGCCCGAACAGTGGAGATTTACCGGCGGGGCGACTGTATCGCCACCTTTCCGCGTCACACCGATTGCCGGCTTTTGGTCGATCAGTCTCACTATGACGGTCCTTCCGACGCGCGGGTCATCGCCCCGGCGCCCTTGGGCCGGATGGCGCGCCAACTCGTCCTGCCACGGAGCTGGGAGACGCCGGGGGTCACGGCGGCGCGCCCCGATCTCGCTCGTTATCAGCGCGCCTTGGAGGCCCTGTCATGAGCCGCGAACGCAAGACAACCGGACTTGATCGCAGCCGCGCGCTGCTCGAACGATTGGGTTGGGGCTTTACCTCCGACCGGATTACTGAACTGATCGAACAGGGGGTGCGCGAAGAGCTGACGCTGGGCGCCTTTCTTGAATTCCTGGCGGAATCCGAGACGGCGTTCCGAGAGGAAAAGCGGGTCAAGAGCTGGCTGAAACAGAGCCGCCTTCCGGTCGGAAGGACGCTCGAAAGCTTCGATTTTTTGTTCAATCGCAGCATCGATCGCGAGAAAATCAGCATGCTTGCGACGTGCGAGTTTATCCGCAGAAAGGAGACCGTGCTGCTGCTGGGACCGCCCGAGCCTGCGTCATAATGCTCATCTCTCCATGTTATTGAAAGTCGAAGGGTAAATTTGACTGATTTGCAGACGGCGGGGATCGCGATGAACGTCTTCTTCGCACATTGGCCTCTTTGACGACATCG